>Ga0182024_10002052_pt1 | contig 50722 bp, 52 predicted proteins | sample P32metaG_FD_120480 | JGI IMG/M metagenome (GOLD analysis project Ga0182024, IMG submission 120480) | Permafrost microbial communities from Stordalen Mire, Sweden - P3-2 metaG (Illumina Assembly) | ecosystem: Environmental > Terrestrial > Soil > Wetlands > Permafrost | place: Sweden: Stordalen...
CGACATTTACTGCTCGCCTTGCCACGATTACGCGGGCACCGGGCACGGCATGATCGTCCAGCGCGGATTTCCCCCTCCTCCGTCGCTGCACGTCGACCGGCTGCGCCAGGCTCCGCCGGGACATTTCTTCGACGTGATGACCAACGGCATGGGAAACATGTACTCCTACGCCGCGCGCGTTTCTCCGGAGGATCGCTGGAGAATCGCAGCATACATTCGGGCGCTGCAGTTGGCCGAGAACGATTCCATCGAAGACGTTCCGGAAAGCGAGCGCCAACAGCTGCTGGCGCCGCGCAACGCAGCCGCAGCGGCAACCGCAGCCAATTCGGCTGGTGAAACGAAATGAAGACCTGGGAAACAATTCAGCCTCGGGTGCAGCGAGCGCAACGGCAATTGGCGATGCTGGGAGTGGTTGCACTCGGCACGAGCGCTGTTTTTCTGGGTTCGAGTCCGACCCAATTTTTCCGGTCGTACCTGTTCGGATATGTTTTCTGCATTGGCATTCCTCTGGGATGCCTGGCCTTGTTGATGCTGCATAACCTGACCGGCGGCGGCTGGGGAAACCCGATTCGGAGAATCGCCGAAGCCGGTACGAGAACATTCCCGGTGATGGCGGTGCTGTTCATTCCCTTGTTCTTCGGGCTGCCGCGATTGTTCCCGTGGGCGCGGCCGGAGGAAGTGGCGGCGGATCCGTTGCTGCAGTACAAACGGCCGTATCTGAATACGTCGTTCTTTACGGTGCGAGTGCTGATCTATTTCGCGGTGTGGCTCACGCTGGCGTATTTCCTGAATCTGTGGTCGCGCAAGCAGGACGAGACCGGTGATCCGCGAATCGAAGCGCGGATGGAAGAAATCAGCGGTCCGGGTTTGATCCTGTACGGAATCACGGTGACCTTCGCTTCGATCGATTGGGTGATGTCGCTGGAGCCGCATTGGTTCTCCACGATCTACGGAATGATTTTCATGATCGTGGAATGCATGACGGCGATGGCGTTTGTGATCGTGGTCGGGCGCATGCTGGCGGAGTACGAACCGCTGGCGTCCGCGGTTTCCCCCTCCAATTGGCAGGATCTGGGGAACCTGCTGCTGGCGTTCGTGATGCTGTGGGCCTACCTTTCGTTCTCGCAATTCCTGATTATTTGGGCGACGAACCTGAAGGACGAGATTCCGTGGTACCTGGCGCGAATCCAGTCGCCGTGGGGAGCGCTGGCCGCGTTCCTGGTGATATTCCATTTTGCCACTCCGTTTCTGCTGCTGCTTTTCCGGGGTATCAAGAGCCGGATGAAGTTGTTGGCGCGCGTCGGCGCAGGGCTGCTGTTGATCAGTTTGCTGGACGTATATTGGCTGGTGATGCCGGCGTTCGAGCCTGCCGGGCCGCGGGTGCATCCCGCCGATTTGACCGCGCCCATCGGAATCGGGGCGATATGGCTGGCCGCGTTTTTGTGGCAATTGCAGAAGCGTCCGTTGGTTCCACGGGTGGTGGCGGTGAATTTGGAGAGGGCGGCCGAGCATGGCGATTAAACCCGACGACCCAACGCGCGACGCCAGCCTAGCGGTGGGTCACGAGCTCAGTGATGCCGAAGCGCGCCCGTTGGCGTATGCCGGCGCGATCCTCGCGGCGACTCTGATTTTGATATTCGTGGCGATGGCCGGAACATTCTATTTCTTTGGGAAAGAGCAGCAACTGGGGCCGCCGGCGACACCGTTCGAACAGACACGGACTCTGCCTCCGTCGCCGCGATTGCAAGTGAATCCGCAGATGGAATTGAAGCAGTACCGCGATTCGCAGTGGGAGGTTTTGACTACGTACGGGTGGGTGGACCGCTCCCGGGGCGTCATCCACATTCCTATCGATCGCGCCATGGATTTAGTGATTGCCCGCGGACTGCCGACGCGGCCGAACAGCGTGGCACCGGCGACAGAGAAGGCGTCCGGTTCCGGCACTATTCCGGGCCCTGTAGAATCGAATGATGACGCGGCGTCCAGCGACTCGAATCCCAAGCCGTGAATTGGCGCGGTCGCGGCGTGACGAAAGTTTGTGAAGGGTAACGAAAGGCGAGCGATGCGGTTGGAAAAGCAAATTCGGGTGAGCTGCCGGGGCGCTGCGATTGCGCTTTTGGTGGCGCTGGGTGTTGGATCGTGCACTCCGTCGATCAGGGCGCAACAGATCCAGGCCGCTGGGGTTCGTCCCGAGCTTCTGAAGGATGTGGGTATCGACCAGAAGCTGGGCGATCAGGTGCCTTTGAATGATGAGTTCCGCGACGAGAAGGGACAGACCGTCCAGCTCGGCCAATATTTCCACGGCAAGCCGGTGATTCTTTCGCTGGTGTATTACCAGTGCCCCATGCTGTGCACCCAGGTGCTGGATGGGATGCTGCATACGTTCAAAGAACTCACCTGGAATGTCGGCAAACAATTCGAAGTGGTGACGGTCAGCATCGATCCGCGAGACAACGTGGCTGAATCCGCGGCCAAGCAAGTGATGTTCGCCGGCTTGTACGGCCGGGCCGACGCGATCAACGGCTGGCATTTCCTGACCGGAAAGGATCCGGCCATCCACCAACTGGCGGATTCCATCGGTTTCCACTACGCGTTTGACGCGCAATCCGGGCAGTACGCGCACGCCAGCACGATTGTGATCCTGACGCCCGAGGGGAAAGTATCGCGGTACTTCTACGGAATCAGCTATCCGGTGCGCGACGTGCGCCTTGGATTGGTGGAAGCGTCTTCCGGGAAAATCGGCACGCCGATCGATCAGATTTTGCTGTATTGCTATCACTACGATCCCTCGACCGGCAAATACGGCTTGATCGTTGCGAACCTGCTGAAGGTTGGAGCGGCCATCACCGTGCTGGTGCTGGGCCTTTTGATTTTTCTTCTCGCTCGAACCGAACCTTGCTCGCTGCCCGGGAAACGCGCATGACCGCCGCAGCTCTCCTAACCATGACCAATGTGCTGTCGGCGTTTTCGCTTCCCATTCATCCGCCGACGGCGTCGACCATCAGCCAGGGCGTCGACTATCTTTATTTTTTTCTCACCGGTATAACCCTGCTCTTCACGATTCTGATTTTCAGCATCATCTTCTATTTCATGATCAAATACCGCCGGCGCTCGGAGGACGAGGCTCCTCCGTTCGTGGGCACCTCGATGATGCTGGAAATTATCTGGAGCCTGATCCCGCTGGCGATCTGCGCGGTGATCTTTGTGTGGGCCTCCAGCTTGTACTTTGAAAATTCGCGCCCACCCAATGCCTCCATGGAAATGTTTGTGGTGGGCAAGCAGTGGATGTGGCACATCCAACATCCCGAAGGGCCGCGCGAAATCAATGAGTTGCATGTGCCGGTGGGAGTTCCGGTGAAGCTGACCATGACGTCGGAGGATGTGATTCACGATTTTTCGATTCCGGCGTTTCGGATCAAGAAGGACGTATTGCCGGGCCGCTATTCGTCGATCTGGTTCCAGGCCACCAAGACCGGTATCTACCATTTCTACTGCGCGCAGTACTGCGGCACCGACCATGCCAAAATGATCGGATGGGTATACGTGATGACGCCGGAGGACTACGCGGGATGGCTGAGCGGCGGAGTTCGCGGTGAGTCCATGGCGCAAAACGGCGAACGGCTGTTCACCCAACTTGGCTGCATTACCTGCCACGTGGCGGGCAACAACGGCCGCTGCCCCACGCTGGTGGGCCTGTTCAATCATACCGTCAAACTGCAGGATGGACGGACGGTGACCGCAGACGACGCATATATTCGCAATGCGATCGTCAATCCCAATTCGATGCCCCTGCCGAGTTACGCGCCGGTGATGCCCTCCTTCCAAGGGCAGATCAATGAAGAGCAGCTATTGCAGCTGATCGCGTACATCAAGTCGCTGGGACCGGAAGAAAGGAAGTCGGCAACAAAATGAGCACGGCAGTAACAGAAATCCCGCAGGAATCGCGGGTCAACTACTTAAACGCCAGCTATGGTGTGAAGTCGTGGCTGTTTACGGTGGACCACAAGCGCATCGCGCTGCTGTATCTGGTCTCGATCACCTTCATGTTCCTGGTGGGCGGCGGGGCCGCGGTGTTGATGCGGATCCACTTGATCGAACCTGCCGGCGCTCTGGTACAGCCGGAAACCTACAACAAGCTCTTCTCGGCGCACGGGATCATCATGGTGTTCTTTTTCCTGGTGCCGTCGATTCCCGCCACGCTGGGCAATTTCCTGGTGCCGCTGATGATCGGCGCCAAGGATCTGGCGTTTCCGAAACTGAATCTTTTGAGCTGGTACATCTATGTGGTGGGAGCTCTGTTCACGCTGTACGCGGTGATCAGCGGCGGCGTGGACACTGGCTGGACGTTCTACACGCCTTACAGCAGCACCTACGCGCACAGCCAGGTGATTCCGGCGGCCATCGGCGTGTTCATTACCGGGTTCTCGTCCATTCTCACCGGGCTGAATTTTATCGTCACCATTCACAAGATGCGCGCGCCGGGGCTCACCTGGTTCCGCCTGCCGCTGTTTATCTGGACGATGTACGCCACCAGCGTGATCTTCATTCTGGGGACGCCGGTGCTGGCAATCACCATTTTCCTTCTGGGCGTGGAGCGGCTGCTGCACGTGGGAATTTTCGATCCGGCGCTGGGCGGCGACCCGCTGCTCTTCCAGCATCTTTTCTGGTTCTATTCCCATCCCGCGGTGTACATCATGATTCTGCCGGGCATGGGCGTAGTGAGTGAATTGATCGCGGCGTTTTCGCGCAAACGGATTTATGGGTATTCGATGGTGGCTTATTCGACCTTCGCGATTGCGATCATCAGCTTCCTGGTCTGGGGACACCACATGTTCGTCTCCGGCCAGTCGATTTATGCCGGACTGATTTTTTCGGTTCTGAGTTTTCTGGTCGCGATACCCTCGGCGATCAAGGTGTTCAACTGGACGGCCACTCTGTATAAGGGTTCGATTTCCTACCAAGCGCCGATGCTGTATGCGCTGGGGTTCATCGGACTCTTCACCATGGGCGGGCTGACCGGGTTGTTCCTGGCAGCGTTGGCTACCGACGTACATTTGAATGGCACGTATTTTATCGTCGCGCACTTCCACTACATCATGGTGGGAGGAGCGGTGATGGCTTACATGGGCGGCCTGCATTACTGGTGGCCGAAAATTTCCGGACGGATGTATCCGGACATGTGGGCGCGAATCGCCGCAGTGATTATTTTCGTGGGGTTCAATCTGACGTTCTTTCCGCAGTTCATGCTGGGATATCTGGGCATGCCACGGCGGTACGCGGTGTACCCGCCTGAATTTCAGGTGCTCAACGTGATGTCGTCGGCGGGCGCGTCGATCCTGGGAATTGGGTATCTGATTCCGCTGGTCTACTTGATTTGGTCGATGCGCTATGGCCCGGTCGCGCCGGCCAATCCGTGGGGAGCGAAGGGCCTGGAGTGGACCGTCCCATCGCCGCCGCCGACCGAAAATTTTGAAGAAACGCCGATCGTGACCGAAGAGGCCTACAACTACGCGCCAATACCGGAGGGCCAGCATGGCTGATCTAATTGCTCATGGGGCCGCTCACGGTTCGGCATCAACGCACTCCCCGGATCTGCAGCACCATTTTGATAACATGACCCAGCAGTTCGAGGCCAGTAATCTGGGCATGTGGGTGTTCCTGGCTACCGAAGTTCTGTTCTTCGGCGGGCTGTTTGCGGCTTACACCGTGTATCGGTCGTTGTATCTGCCGGGCTTCGAAATCGGCAGCCACCTGCTGGATGTGCGTTTTGGAGCGGCCAACACCGCGGTGCTGATCGGCAGCAGCTTGAGCATGGTGCTGGCGATTCGCGCGGCGCAAACCGGCCAGCGCCGGGCCCAGGTGTTCCTGCTGGTTTTGACCATGATTCTGGGCGCGGCGTTCCTGGGCATCAAGTTTACGTTTGAGTGGAGAAATGATTATCTCGAGCATTTGGTCCCAGGAATAAACTTTGCGTATCGCCCGGAGTGGGGAGCGAACGGGCCGCACGTGCAGATGTTCTTTCTTTTTTATTTCATAATGACCTCGATCCATGCGCTGCACATGATCATCGGCATCGGGCTGCTCTCGGTGCTCACCTGGATGGCTGCGCGCGGACGATTTTCGCCGGAATACTACACGCCGATGGAAGTCAGCGGGCTGTATTGGCACTTCGTGGACATCGTGTGGATCTTTCTGTTCCCGCTGCTTTATTTGATTGGCGGGCGCTACGGCATCGGAGGAGGACACTAATGTCGTCGCACGTGGTACCTCTGAAGATTTACGTCGGGGTGTTCCTGTCGCTGCTCTTCTTTACAGGATTGACCACTGGGGTCGCGTTCATCGACCTGGGACCGTTCAACACCGTGGTGGCGCTAGCGATCGCCACCATAAAGATGCTGCTGGTGGTCCTCTTCTTCATGCATATACGATCGAGTTCCGGGCTTACGCGGGTGGTGGTGGCTGCTGGCTTCTTCTGGCTGGCGCTGCTGATCGCGTTCACGCTGTCCGACGAGCTGACCCGGCAGTGGAGCCCGATTCCCTCCGGTTGGGGCTCCGGCACTACACAGTCGCAACCTCGTTGAAGAATTCCTGCATTTCCTTCACTTCGAATTGAGTTCCTGAGGATTCTTCGCTACCCTCCGTGGCGGGTTATCCGGGGCGTTACGGGTTTGGTGTGCTGTGGGCACGCTGGCGTATCACGTTCCGGTGTCGGAGCGACGGGGGTCCGCACAACCAGAGTGTTGTGCCACAGGTGTGTCCTTGAACCAGCACATGATGAATTTGCTTCCGCCGGAGGGAATCCGGATCGTCCTCACGCTTTTCCTTTCGTTTCTTATCGGATTGGAGCGGGAGGAACAGAAGGCGATCAAGGGATATCTCTCGTTTGGCGGCGTGCGCACTTTCCCGCTGATCGGGCTGCTGGGTTACGCGCTGGCGTTGATTTCCGGGGCTTCGCTGGTGCCGGTGACTGCCGGCTTCGTGGTGGTCGCGGCGTTTCTGTTACTTTCCTACCAGCACAAACTCAAGAAGCTGGATTCTGCCGGGGTCACCACGGAATTTTCGGGGCTGGCGACGTACGTGGTCGGCGCGATGGTGGCGCACGATTTTTTCTGGATCGCCACCACGCTTACCGTAATCAGCTTGCTGCTGTTGGAATTGAAAACGGGATTGGAGAGCCTCTCCACGCGGCTGCCCACGCAGGAAATTTTCACGTTCACCAAATTCCTGCTGCTGACCGCGGTGATTCTGCCCATTCTCCCGAATGAAAGTTTCGGGTCCATCCAGTTCAATCCCTTCAAGGCCTGGCTGGTGGTGGCCGCGGTGAGCGCGGTTTCCTACGCCAGCTACATCCTGCAGCTTCGAACTCAGGGCCAATCGGGAATCCTGCTGATTGCGGTGCTTGGCGGAATTTATTCTTCCACGGTGGCCACGGTAGTGCTGGCGAAGCGGGCGCGCACCCAGCAGCATCCGCATCTTTTCAGCGGAGGCATCGTGATTTCCTCCAGCGTGATGTACTTGCGCATTCTAGCCCTGGTGGGAATTTTCAATCTGACACTGATGAAGATGCTCGCGCCGTCTTTTCTGGTGATCGCCGTAATTGGGACGCTCGGGGGATGGGTGTGGTCGCGCCGGACCTCCACCGAGAAAGAGTCCCCGAAAAATGAAGTGCTGGCTGCCAATCCGCTGGAACTGAGCTCGGCGCTGCTGTTCGGCGCGCTGTTCGTGGTGATGCTGGCGCTGACCCACTACGCGGTGGCTTATCTTGGACGCGGTGGCGTGTACGCGCTGGCGGGGCTGACCGGCTTCACCGACGTGGCGCCCTTCATCATGGGCATCACCCAGACTGCCGGACAATCCACGCCGATCTTGCTGGCGGCTGGCGGGATTATCGTCGCCGCCGCGAGCAATAACATCGTCAAGGGCGGATATGCGATGGGCTTCGCGGATCACCAGACGGGGCGGGAAAGCATGGTGGGAATGGTGCTGCTGGCTGCGGCTGGGTGCATTCCGCTGTTCTGGCTGTAGGGCCTAGCGCGCCAATTGCGCGCGCAACATTGGGCGGTGGTGCCCCGCGTTTTTTGTGGAGGAATTCTGACGGTCAGGGTCCCCGCCGCCGGAAGGCGGCGCCACGGTCTAGCGCGAGTGGCTGCGGAAGGCCAGGACGGCGTTTAGACCACCGAAGGCGAAAGAGTTGGAAAGCGCCCATTCGATCTTTGCTTCTCGCGCTTGATTAGGGACGTAGTCGAGGTCGCACTCCGGATCGGGCTCCATGTAGTTCGCGGTGGGCGGTAGAATTCCTTCCCGTAATGCCAGGAACGTGGCAATTGATTCCAACGATCCCGCCGCTCCCAAGGCATGGCCGTGCATGGACTTGGTGGAGCTCACCGCGAGGCGGTCGGCGTGCACGCCGAAAACGTCGCGAATGGCGCGAGTTTCGGTGGAATCGTTCGCGGCGGTGCCGGTGCCGTGTGCGTTGACGTAAAGAATCTTGTCGGGCCCGATTTCGCCGTCGCGCAATGCGCGCCGCATGGCGCTGGCCGCGCCCAACGCGCTGGGGGCCGTCAAATGGTAGGCGTCGGCGGACATCCCGAATCCCGCTATTTCTCCGTATATTTTGGCGCCGCGGCTGCGGGCGTCTTCCAGCGGTTCGAGCACCAGCATTCCGGCGCCCTCGCCGAGGATCATTCCCAGGCGATTTTTGGAAAATGGGCGGCAAGTGTCCGGCGAAATCACGCGCATCGCTTCCCAGGCCTTCAATAAGCCCAGACTGAAGGGAGCTTCACTCCCGCCTGCGATCGCCGCTTCCGCGGTGCCGCTGCGAATCATGTGAAACGCCTGCCCGATAGCGTGATTGGCGGAAGAACATGCGGTGGAAACGGTGAAAGCCGGACCGGTGATCCCAAATTCCATGGAGATGTGTCCGGCGCCGGCGTTGGCCATAACCTTGGGAATGGTGAGCGGGTGAACGCGGCCGCGCCCACGCTGATACAAGTCCACGAATCCGGTGTCCTGAGTCTGCTGGCCGCCCACGCACGATCCGGTGGCAATGACAGTCTTTTCCCGCAGCTCGTCGCTGAACGCGATTCCGGAGTCCTGAATCGCCTCCCGCGCTGCCACCACGGCAAATTGCGCGAAGCGGTCCAGATGATCCTGCTGGCTGCCGGGGAAGTGCTTTTCGGGATCGAAGCCGCGCACTTCCGCGCCGTTCTGAAAGCGCAACTTGGCGGGATCAACCAACTGCAGAGGAGCAATTCCGGAGCGGCCTTCGCGCAGCGCGTCCCACACTTCCGGGGTGTTCTTTCCCAAAGCGCAGATAACCCCGAGGCCGGTGACGGCCACCCGACGTCCCGACATCGATCAGTCCGCCGACATCGACGAGTCGACCGAGGAACCGTCCCCGGCGGCGATCAGCTTCTTGACGCCTTCGACGATATCGTTCACGGTGCGGATCGATTTCGCTTCTTCGTCGGGAATGGTTACGTGGAACTCATTTTCGAGGTCGAACAGCAGGGTAAACGTGTCGAGGGAGTCGATTCCCATTTCCTGAAGCGAGGAGTCGAGGGTGATGCCTGCCGCCGGGACGTGCTTGATCGCGGCGAGCATCGAGATGATTTTTTCGGCAACTGCGTCGGGCATAGGGTGCGGGCCTCTTTCAGGACGATCGCTGCCGCCGGGAAAGACGCTATCTCCTGAAACGTGTTACAAAATTTGTGCAGGGGCAAACCTAGCCTAATGCGCCCCAAAAATCAAACCCTAGCAGCACTTCAAGCCTTGGGATCGGTGTTCACGGGACGCGTGAATCGCGACGCATACGCGGGGACCGGCAGGGTCTCATCGCATCGGGGATCGCGAATCGGCGCATCCGCCACCAGGCGCATAGGGATCACCCCCGCCCACACCGGAAGCGCGTAGTCCTCGGCGTCATCCTCGGGCGGGCCTTTGCGCACTTTGGCCGATACTTCCTGCAGCGGCAGCTTCAAAACCGAGGTGGCCTTCAATTCCTTCTCGGTGGGTCGTCGCGCGTCTTCCCACCGGCCGGCGATCACTTTCTCGGTGAAGGCCCGCAGCGCTTCCATCTTTTCCGCCCCATCGATGACCAAGGTGGCCGTGCCTAATGCCACCACTGACCGGTAATTCATGGAATGATTGAACACTGACCGCGCCAGCACCATGCCGTCCACCAGGGTTACCGTCAGGCAGACCGGCACACCGGTGCTTACGTTGCGCAGCATGCGGCTGGCTGCCGAGCCGTGAAAATAAATGTAATCGCCAACGCGCGCATACAGGGTGGGGATCACAAAAGTTTGCTGGTCGGCGACGAAACCGACGTGGCAAACGAATCCTTCATCCAGCACGCGGTAGACCTCGCCGCGGTCGTACACCCCGCGATAGGACTCGCGCACGACACGGGTACGGTCGGTGGGAGTAAATGGTTCCTGCACAACTCACCTCGTAGGGAAACGTGACGCAGAGTTGATAGCCAGCGTCACCGCGGCATGAGTGAGGATCTAAGAGCTAATTTAACACGCATCGGGCCGTTTGAGCGAGGCGCGAAGCGACCGGTGCGAAGCGACTGGAATGCTATTTGGCACTGCTACAGCGGAGTGACACCTGGAGTTCCCCAACCTGATTCCGCTGGTAATCCCTGTTATTTACGGCGCGAAAGTCACCGGCTTCTTGAACTCCTGCTTAATCTCAGGGCTGAGCTTGTCGAAGTGGCTGAGCAGGGTGACCAACTGCCAGATTTGTACGTCGGTTAGCGTGGCTTTCCACGCCGGCATAGCGGTCCAGCGAACTCCGTGCTGAACGATGTAATAGTTTTCGTTTTCAGGCATGTCCGGAGCGTCGTTGGCAAATTGCGGGGCGCGCGGATAGAAGCTCTTCCCAAAGGGGCGTTCTGGCGTGACTGGATCGCCATGGCAGCCGGAGCAATTGTCACGATACAGTTGCGCGGCGGCTTTCAGGTTGTCGTCGGTGGCCTGAACGGGATTCGAAATCTTCGGTGCATTGCGCTCCGTGGAAGCATCCACGGCCCGCATCGCCAGGTGGGTCTCCATCGCGCCAGGCTCCTCGTCCGCGCGGAAACTCATGCGGCCGGTGAGCGCCACAAATAAAATAACCACGGCGATCAATATCGCCACCACAATCCCTGAAATGAATCCTCGCATCAATCTCTCCTGACTACGTCCAGTAAAGTTCTGCTCAGTGCGTTTCCCGCGGTACGTCGACCAGCCGATTATACTTCTTCAGGACTTCGCGCAGCCGGTCGTGCGGCAAAGCCTCGATAGTCCGATCGTTGATTCCGGTCATCGTTTCCGCGGCGACCAAGGCATTGATCACGGCCTCTTCCGTCGCTTGTATGGTGCCCGCAAATAACGAGTCGATCTTATCATTGGGAAGCATGGTTAGGTTCACCAGCTTGTCTCCATCTCCGGCGGCCGGATTCGCTGTCGAAAACGCAATAAATATATCGCCCGATCCGTTGGCGGAGATGCTGCCAAGGCGACCTAGCGCTAACGTCGCCCGCCGAGCCAAACGCTTCAGTTGATGCGGCAGCAGCGGAGCATCGGTAGCGACCACCACGATGATCGAGCCGGCCTCTCGCTTATTAACCTCCGGCCCGGGAATTTCCCTACCCACCGGAATGCCAGCGATGCGCAGGTTTTGTCGCAAGCCAAAATTGCATTGCACCAGCACTCCCACCGTATACCCGCCGAGCTCCGCGCTGATTCGCCGGGACGACGTGCCGATGCCACCTTTGAATTCGTTGCAGACCATGCCGGTGCCACCGCCGACGTTGCCTTCGGCGACTGGGCCAGCGTGCGCATCATCCATCGCCGCGAAGGCGTCCTCGCGCTTCACATGGAATCCATAAATGTCGTTCAGTTTCCCATCCCAGGTTTCGGCCACCACCGGCAACGACCACCGATCCTGTAGCGGGAGCTCCGGATGATGTTCCAAGTGCCACTGAATCACCGCGTCGCGTACTACGCCCACGCTGTGCGTGTTGGTGATCATCACCGGACCGTCGAGCAAGCCAGACTCCTCCACCCAAGTGGTCCCGGTCATCTCACCGTTTCCATTTTCGGAGTACCAGCCGGCAAAAGCGGAGTCTCCTGAAGTTTTTCCTCGAGGGAAAATCGCGGTCACGCCGGTACGTACCGGCCCCACGCCCACCACCAATTTGCCGCTGCCTTCAATGATGGTGCGGTGCCCTACCTCCACACCGGCAACATCGGTGATCGCGTTCAGTGGTCCCGGAGTTCCGTCGAATGGCACACCCAAATCACGCGCGCGCGGTTTCGTCTGCGCCGCCACGAATGCCGGAGCGCTGAACAGGCTGAGCCCCAGGGCAAACAGGGCGGGGATCGGCAATTGGCGTTGCAAGACGAAGGGTGAGGAATTCATGGTTGGGGGCCTCAGTGTGTTTTGGCGCTTTCCAGATCTGTGCGAGCCTGCTGCAGCAAGCTGGTGTTTTTCTTCAATTCCAATAGCAGGATGCTTTTCTGAGCCTCGGCACGCTTCCAGTCCCCAGCCTCGGCGGCTTCGGTGACTCCGGGAAGTTCCAGATGCGCGTAGGTATACCTCGCGGCATAGAGGGAGTGCTTGAACCAAGGCCGTCCGGGTATTCCGTCGGGATTGCACCAGTTCCGCTCCACCTGCATCAATTCGCGGTTGACGCGATCTTCCGCCGCGGCATCCGCCGAGCCGCCGGCCAGCGCAAGCTTGGCAGATTCATTGAAATCTCTGCCGGCCTTTTCAAAATCGGCAATGCTGGATAGCAGCGGGGCGAGGTCCATGTGGCTGCTTGCGCCGCTGTGTACATCCAACTCCTGCACGAATTTGCGGATGTTGGCGGCATAGGAATCGAAGTCGTAAGGCAGAATGCCGGCGTTGGCAAGACGCAGGGCGAGCTCTCCCCAAAGCTGGGTCATCAACGAATGATAGCGGTAGCCCGGATCGCCGAAATGGTTGGTCCAGAAATAATCGTCGTACATCGAGTGGTAGACGCCGTACGGACCGTCGAATTCCAGCTCCATGGTCGGAACGCCCAGAAAATTCAGGAAAACGGTGTGGTCGGAGCCGCTGCCGATATGGGTATCGGCGAGATCGAAATCGGTGACCGGACGCTTGTCATCCAGCTCGTGCTGCCGCGAAACTTTCCACTCATCGTAGAGAGTTTTGCCGGAAGGAGCGGGAAGCGTTCGGCTGGTTTCCACCAACAGCGGCGCGAGTGATCCCACCGCGGTGCCGCGGAAATCCTTGCCCGATGCCGAGGAATCGACGTTGAGGTAAGCGATGGCCTTTTGCTTCAGCTCGTCCGCGAAGTTTTCGCCCCACTCCGTCGAGCCGGTGAGCGCATACTCTTCGCCATCCCAATTGCAAAACACTATGGTCCGCCGCGGCCGAATACCCTGCTGCAAGAGCTGGCCCATGTTGCGGGTCATCTCCAGCAGCGAGGCCGTGCCACTTGATGGATCCACGCCGCCAAACACCCATGCGTCACGATGGTTACCTAGGATCACCCATTCGTCCGGGTATTCCGAGCCGCGAATCCGCGCTTCCGGCACGTAATACGGCTGGACGCTGGTGTCCATGTCCACTTTCAGATGCACCCGGACCCGTTTGCCACCGAAGTGATAGCGAATCGGCAGGCCGCCTTGCCAGCTTTCCGGCGCTTCCGGGCCATCCATATTTTCGAGCAGGGGCTTGGCATCGTGCCAGGACAGCGGCAGGCCGATAATTTTGGGAAGCGAGACCGCGTCCTCGGCCCGAATCCTTTTCGCCCCGGGCACCGATGCCCAACCCGGTGTCAGCGGATCGCCTGGCTCGATAAAATCGTAGGTGATCGCCCCGCGCTGGATGTGAGTTTCGGGTCCCCAGGGTCCGCGGGGGAACACCTCGCCCTGCTGGTAACCGTCCTCGGCCGGGTCAGAATAGATCAGGATGGCTGCGGCACCGTGTTGCTGTGCGGTGAGGGCCTTAAAACCGCGGTAACTGTAAGGATTCGAATATCTTACCAGGACGATTTTCCCACGAACGTCGATGCCCTGCCGGCTCAACAAGTCGTAGTCCTCGGGATTGCCGCTGTGCGCGTACACCACCGTAGAGGTTACTTCGCCCGAAGCGGAATAGCCCAAATAGGCGGGCGAAACGTTGTTGTTCTGAGTATCCGGATCGGACGGATCGGGTGCTTCGCGCAAAGTAGCCTGGTAATGCACCGGCGCGGTCATTTCGAGGGAAACTGTCCGCGGAGTGGAATTCAGGACGTCGTATTCCCGAATGGTGACGTCTTCTAGTCCCTGCGCCTTCCATTGATCCGCCACCCACCGCGCGAGTTCGTTGTTGCGCGCTGATCCAGCGGGGTGAGGCTCGAGGGTGAGGGTGCGGTGGAACTCGGCGATTTTTTGCGGTGAAGTGAGGGCGCGATATCGCGCTTCCAGATCGATCTCGCTTTGCGCGGCGGGAGTGGAAAAGCCAGTGGCTGATCGAGCCTGGGGAAGAGCCCGCAGCGAGACTGCCGCCACGAGTGCCAAAGGAGCCAGGAGAAGAATAAACGCCCTAGGGGTTGGCGTGAAGAACAGGTGTGCCTCCTCTTGATGACTTCGGTCCAGTTCCGATATCACTTCCAAACGGGTATCCGCCAGACGTTTGATGATCGGCGAACTGATCACCTACGGCGGCGCCAGCAACTGATGATCGCCACGGTCGCCGTCCGCACATCGCGGTTCCGGATAGGCGACGATCCGCTTGTCCAGCAGGTCCGGTGCTACTCGCGCGGCGATGTTGGCGTCCGGCGGGAACGGCGCGCGGGTTTCAAGATCGTTTACGAATTCGATGGCCAGCAGCAGGCCCATTCCGCGGACGCGTCCAACCACTGAGAACTACGCCGACGGGGAAAGCGCCCCGCGCAGCTCGCGCCCCACAGGCTCCACGCGCTGGAAAAGTCTTTGCTTCGCGGCGTAGTCGAACACCGCCAAACCCGCCGCGGCGGACACCGGGTGAGCATTGTACGTGAAGCCGTGCAGAAATGCTCCCGATCCCTGCGCGATGGCATCGCTGACGGGTCCCGCAACCAGCACCGCACCGAGCGGTGCGTATCCGCCGGCGATTCCCTGGCCACAGAGAATCATGTCTGCAGTGACGCCGCCCCCATGCTGGACCGCGAAATTCTTTCCGCTGCGGCCGATCCCGGTCATCACCTCGTCGGCAATCAAAAGAATATGGTGCCTGCGGCAGATTTCCGTGGTGCGCTGAACGTACCCTTCTGGCGGCGCCAGCGCGCCCAAGGTGGCTCCGGACAGCGGCTCAAAAATGAACCCGGCAACGGTCGAGGGGTCTTCCCGCTGCGCTCGGAGATAGACAGAAAGCAGCCTTCGCCGCGGACCGCGCGAGGATAATTTTTGCGGAAACTTCGGGGCAAAAGCGCTTCACCGATGCGGCCATCAATCATGTTTTGTCAGCCCTCAGAAGCGGGATCGGCTGAAACTATTTCCACTTCAATTTCTTGATGTCCACGGTCGGCTTGGGAAACTTCATGCCTATATCTTCCATGGTTTCCGCAATGATCTGCGACACTGCCAGATTGCGGAACCACTTCTTGTTCGACGGTATGATGAACCAGGGATTGGCCTTGGTGTTGCACCGGTTGAACACTTCCTGGTATGCCTCGACGTAATCGTCCCAATACTTTCGTTCGGCGAAGTCCGCTTCCGATATCTTCCAGCGCTTGTCCGGATCCTCAACCCTTTCCTCGAACCGTTTCTTCTGCTCGTCCTTGCTGATATGCAGGAAGAACTTCAGGATCTTCACGTTGCTTTCCGCCAGCAGGTCCTCAAACGCGTTGATCTGCTCGTAGCGCTCTTCCCACACTTTCTGGGGGACCAGGTTGTGGACCCTGACCACCAGGACGTCTTCGTAGTGCGAGCGATTGAATATTCCAATTTCGCCTTGTTCCGGAACCGCTTTATGAATCCGCCACAGAAAATCGTGGCTGGCTTCCTCGGGCGTAGGCACCTTGAACGAAGCGACCCGGCAACCCTGCGGGCTTACCCCGGACATCACGTGGCGGACCGTGCCGTCCTTCCCTCCCGCATCGAGAGCCTGCAGGACCACCAGGACGGCATGCTTCTTCTCCGCGTAGAGCAAATACTGGAGGCTGTCGAGATGCTGAAGGGTCTTCTCCAGCAGGTGCGCCACCTTGGCGCCCTTTTCCAGCCCCAGAGTATCCTCGGGATCCCATTTCGAAAGTTTCACCTTCTCTTTGTGGGGCACCAGAAATTGGTCTCGGATCTTCATCGGGGGCTTCGTCCTTGGGCGTTCGCCCGTGTTCAACTTCCGGACTCGCGGCGCTGTCCGGCTCAGGGCTGTAACATAATTTTCATATCGAATTCCAGGCCGCAGGTTATTATAGGCGATTGCAACCCCCGAAACCGATGGAAACCACCCCAGGCACTGTGGCTCCGGCGCCCGCGCGGCCCCCGGAAAAGACCCGAACGCCTAAGCGGGATTATCCCGGCGCATTGGTAGTGGTGGAAGGAATCGACGGTTCCGGCAAGAGCACCCAACTGTACCTGCTGAAGCGCTGGCTGGAAATCGGCGGCTATCGCATCCACTTCACCGAATGGAACTCCTCGCCCCTGGTAAAGTCAGCCACCAGGCGTGGCAAGCAGCGCCGGCTGCTCACACCAACGACATTTTCGCTGCTACATGCTGCGGATTTCGCGGACCGCTGCGAGCGGCAGATTCTGCCGCTGCTGCAGGGGGGCTATTTGGTGCTTGCGGATCGCTACATTTACACCGCATTTGCGCGCGACGTGGCCCGCGGATGTTCGGCGCACTGGCTGCGAAACTTGTACCGCTTCGCGCCCATCCCCGATATCACCTTTTATTTTCGCGCGCCGCTGGACGTGGCGGTAAACCGAATCGTGGCCGGCCGGCCCAAGCTGAAATATTATGAGGCCGGCATGGACCTGGGGCTTTCGCTCGACCGCGCCGAAAGCTTTCGCATTTTTCAGGAGAGAATCCTGAGTTATTACGACCGGATGATCGAGAGCGATCGATTCGTTCTGATGGATGGTACGGTTCCGGTGAACCGGCTGCAGAAACAGATGCGCGAAATTCTCGGCGATCGTATCCCGCTGGCACAGTTCGCGCCAAAAAAACCATGAAGCCATCCGCCAAAAATCCGCTCGCAGCGGCGCTTGGGCCCGAAAAAAAAGCGGCCAAATCCAGGATCGTGCCGGCCTCCCGTTTCTATGGCACCTCGCTGCCGGGCGTCAAAGAAGAAGAGCTTAGCGGTTCCCTGATCGTCCTCGAAGGAACCGATGGCTCAGGGCGTTCCACGCAGATCACCTTGCTCACCGAATGGCTGGAATCGGAAGGGTTTGCGGTGCAGACCATGGGTCTGCGGCGCTCGTTCCTGGTGGCTGACGATATCGATGCGTTGCTCGCCGAAAATGCGGTCACCCGCCTCACCCTAGCTTTGATGTACGGTACTGATTTCTACGATCAACTGGAACGGCGGATTCTTCCGGCGCTGCGCTCCGGGTTGGTGGTGCTCGCCGACCGTTATATCTACACGTTGATCGCGCGCTCGGCGGTCCGCGGCATTGGGCGCGACTATCTGCACGGCATCTATGAGATGGCGCTGCGTCCCGATCTCACTTTCTGGCTGAACGTGAAACCCGAAGTGGCCTTCGACCGCGAGTTCAAGAAATCCCACACCATCAACTACTGGGAATCCGGCCGGGACATGTCTCTCTCCAATGATTTGTTTCGGTCGTTCATTCGTTATCAATCGTTGATTCGCAAGGAATTTGAATATTTGTCGCGGCGCCACGGATTCATTGACGTCGACGGCGAAGCCAGCGTTGCCACGGTCAACAATCAACTTCGCAAACGGATCGCCGCGCACCTGGGCATCCGCAGCACCCGCTATCATCCGTCGCACGCCCTGGCGCACGTCTGGCGCTAACTTGGCTGCCCCGATTCATATCGCCGCGATTGACGCCGGATCGAATGCGATCCGGTTGCTGATCGCCCGTGCCACCTCCCTCGACCGCTGGGAAGTGCTCGACAGCGAGCGCGCCTCGGTACGTCTGGGACACAACGCTTTCACACGCCGGGTGATTTCCGGGCAAACCATCGCCCGCGCCGCGCGAACCTTCCGCGAATTCCGGCGGATGATGGATCACCACCACGTCACCGGGTATCGCGCGGTGGCCACCAGCGCCTCTCGCGAAGCTCGCAACCGGCAAGGCCTGATCGACCGAATCCGCCGCAAATCGGGGATCGAGCTGGAAGTGATTTCCGGCGAGGAAGAAGCGCATCTGGTCTCCAGCGCGGTGCTGTGGCGCTTGAGCGGATTGTTCGCACCCCGCGTGGTTTTTGATCTGGGCGGCGGCAGCCTGGAACTGAATTTCTTCCGCGCCGGCAAACTGGAGCGGCGCATACCGCTCCCGCTGGGAACCGTCCGCCTGATGGAAACCTACCGTCTGGAGGGACCCATCGACGAAGACACCACGGAAAAACTGCGCCTGCATACCATGGCGCTTTTGCGCAGCGCGATGCCTTCGCCGCCCGATCTTTCCGGCGCGATCGCCGTAGCTTGCGGCGGCAACGCCGAAGCCCTCGCCGCGCTGGCCGCTGGACCACGCATGAAGGGCATCCCGGCGATCAATCTTCGTTTGCTCCGCGAGCGCATGTGGCAATTGCTGCCGCTGGACGTGCCCGACCGGATGAAGACGTTTCACCTGCGCCAGGATCGCGCCGAAGTGATTGGCATCGCGGCGGTGGTGCTGCACACCCTGGGCCGGTGGCTCAACCTGCGCAGCATGCTCGTGCCGGCGGTGGGCGTTCGTGAAGGGGTAATCCTGGAGCAGGTGGCGGCACAATATTTGCCGGGCTCGGTGATTACCGAGGAAGAGAAGAAAAAGGTGGAGGCCGCGGTTACCGCAGCGCGATGGTTCGGACGCCGTCTGGATTACGATGCCAAGCATGCGGACCAGGTGCGCGCGCTTTCGCTATCGCTGTTCGATCAACTGCGGCCGTTGCACGGGATGGGCCTGGAGCTGCGACTGGTGCTGGAGCTAGGCGCGCTGCTGCACGACGTCGGCCACTTCGTGAATAACAAAGCACACCATCGGCATGGCGATTACCTGGTGCGGAATGGGGAGATTCCCGGATTGCGCGGGTGGCGCCGCGACATGGTGGCGATGCTGGTGCGCTACCACAATGCCAAGTCCGAGCCTCAGCTCGATCACAAACCCTATGCAGGCCTCGACGGGGCGCGCCGCAAGAGCCTTCGGCAGCTCTGCGCGCTGCTGCGGATCGCGGAAAAAATGGAATCCGATCATCATCAGGGTGTTTCCGGAGTCGACGTCAGCATCGACGCGGGCGTGGCTTGCTTCCGGGTACACTTGAGGAATGGGACGCGGCTGAATCTCGCGGGTGTGGCCCGGAAAGCCGCTCTATTTGAGCGGGAATTCCATCTCGAAACGGTGTTCAAACGCGCTGCATCCAAAATCAAAGTGGCATAGAAGAGGAAACTGAAACATGATTCTTTATCTCGTACGACACGGAATCGCTATCGACCGTACCGACCCTCATGCGCCGGCCGAAGCGGAGCGCCCACTTACTCGAAAAGGAATCGAAAAAACCCGCCAGGCGATGCTCGGGCTGCGCGAGATGGGCGTGAAGCCCGACGCGGTGATCACCTCGCCCTATCTGCGGGCCGCTCAAACCGCCGAAATTGCCTGCGAAGTATTCGCTTTCTCCCGCGAAAAAGTCCGCCAGACCAATTCACTGAAGCCGGGAAGCAATCCCACCGAGTTCGTGAAGGAATTGGCGCATCTGAAAGCCAAAGAGGTGATGTGCTTTGGCCACGCGCCCAACCTCGACCAACTGATCAGCCACCTCGCTGGGGCCCACGTGGTCTTCACCTCGCTCAAGAAGGCCGGAGTCGCCTGTGTCGAACTGCATTCCGGACAAACCGGCCGATCGGAGCTGCAGTGGATTCTGCCGCCCAAGGTTTTGCGCGCGTTAAGCTGAGATGGAAATCTCTGGGCGCTAGCTTGGGACGATTCCGCGGGCCGCTTGGCAGTTCGCTCGACTAGGCCGAAGCCGATCGCGCCATCAATTCCGGCTGAATCTCCGCGGGGCGAATGATCACCGGGCGGCCGCAGAGCGTTTCCAGCAGGTGCTTTTTCTCTGCCACCTCCGCCGTCAGCGCCATCTCTTCACTGTAGCCCTGCGCGCGAACGTGAATGGCTTCGCGCGTCGTTTGCACCGAGACGTGCAGCACGCGTCCGTTGTGTTCCCCATCCAGACTGTCGGCGAGGCGCATCACCGCGGCGAGCCACGAGACGCGTTGCTGCTCCACCGGCGATAGCGCTCCGTAACCCGGATGTGTTCCTCGCGGCTCGGAGCCACGATGGTAGCGCGCCACCAAAGCGGTCCACAGCATGTCCTCCGCCGTCCAGCCCAGGGGAGGCGGCAGATCTCGCACCATTTCATAGGTGACTTTGTGGTGGCCCGAATCCTTTTTCGCGCGGCCGATGTCGTGCAGCAACGCCGCGCATTCCACGATGCGGCGCTCCCGTACCCCGCGAAACACTTCATTCAAGCCGGTCTCGCGCAAACCGTCAAAAAGCTCCAGCGCCAGATCGCGAACGTGCTGGGAGTGCGCGAAATCGGAATCCAGAAATGATCCCCACGCGGAACACTTGGCAATCGCGGCTGCTTCCAGGCGGTTTTCTTGCGGCAGCGCAGCGCGCCATTGGCCCCACAACGATTGCGGGCCGGTGGCCAGTTGCCGATATTCGGCGAGCCGCTGTTTCCGCTCCGCGTCGAGCCGGCTCTTCCATAATTCCCGCGCGGTTGGGTCCGTGGAAATTCCGGCCTTGCGCAATCGCTTCCACAGCAAATCCAGATCGTGCACGTCACCGAGGAGCGTTTGTAGCCCCTTCAGGCCCGCGCCCCACTGGTCGTAGCGCTTGGGCAGAAAGTTTTCGATGGTGTAACGAAATCTCTTGATGGCGATTCGCAGGTTGTGCCATGAAATCGCGCTGCGGCTGCGCATGGCTCGCTGCTGCAACTCGGCCGCTTCGTTCCATCGCTCAATGGCCAGATGCTGGAAAGCCAGGCCCTCGCGCGGCACCCGCCGGGCTCGCTCGGGAAGGGATTTCGACCATTTTCGCCAGGCCTTGCGATCGAAGCGATCCAGGGCGTGTTCCACGCCGGCTTTGGCCGCGTGCTCGTTGGCCGCCAAAATTTCCAGAAGTTTCTGGCGAAATGAATCGCTTTCCGGAGCCAGGCGGATGGCCCACTGCCGGGCTACCTGTACATCGCGCAATTCTCCCAGGCTTTGAAACAGCTTCCGCGAAGGCTGGATAGCCTTCTTCCAATCCGAATGGGGGTCGAGCTGCCGGAACGATTGCGCCATCGTTCGGCACCGGCGCAGGGCGGTACGCAGGTCGTGAACCGCGGCTGGATCCCCATCGCGCGCCACTCGACCGAATTCATCCAGTACCCGGCCCATCCAGTGTCCTAGGCCGGCTGGTTGGGCGTCACGTGCTACGCGTTGAGATGGCGACGCCATTCGAGAATCCGGTGATCTATGTATCTGCAGCGTTGGGTCGCAGGGAAGCGCCTATGCTACACCCGCCAAGCGAAGCAAGGCAAAGCGGCGATGACCGGGCGAATTCGCTTCGCCTGATACTCGGCTACCCCTTACGCCAATACTCCCAATCCAGCCGGATGGCCTTCTCCATCCGGCGCGCCGCCCGGCGCAACCAATCCGCGGGGCGATGCCGCAAATCCCGCAGCACTTCCGGAACCACCTTGTTAGAGCCGAGGTGAACGTTCGCCGTTTCAAAACCCATGGCGCGCAGCAGACGATAATCGTCGCGATCCTTGGGCAGCGAAGACAACAAAATGCGCGAGCAATCCGGCGCCAGACGCCGGTAAAGGATTCCCTCGCCAATCCGCAGGAACGGGTCGGGCACGCGAACGGCGCGCCCAATTATTTCCGAGTAACGAATCGGTCCACTGGGCTGGCCCTTGGCCCATGTCCACGCGGACGGAGCGAGTGCCTTGGCTTCTCGCGCCACGTATCCGCCACACCATCGCGCCAAAAACACCACTCGCAAATGGCCCAGGCTTCCCAGCCCCGCTACCCGGCGCTTCTGCTGGTACGGGATTCGCGGGTCCGGCAGGGTCGACGCCAACTCGCGCCGCACGTCTTTCGGCATCGGCGTGGTGAAGGGCGGCAGAGCGGCGGCGCGGCGCCAGAAGCGCACCGGATCGCGCAAGCGGTTCAGAGCGATGGTCCGCAGCCACTTGTTGTGCTCGGCGAGAATGACTGGGGTGCCGCCGGACTCGAGACCATCCACGTAGCCTTCCAGCAAAGCTTCGCAGGCCTCGCGCAGCTTCAGTTCCAGGCGTTCTTCGTCCGCCGCCAGGCAAGCGCTGGTGGCGAGGCGGACCAGGTCGATGGTGTAGGGCATGGCGTAGGTTTCGTCAAAATCGTTCACGCCCCAGATCAAACGCCCCTCCAAATCGCGCCAGGTGCCGAAATTTTCGACGTGCAAGTCGCCTACGGCGAGTAATTTCGGGGCCCGATTTTCGTTGGGGCATTCTTTTTCCCAGAGTTGGATCCAGCGGTAAAACGTGGCTCGAAAAAAGCAAAATAGGGTGGCGCTCATCTGCTGGTGCTTGAGCGCGATATCCTTCTTGATCAGGGGGATATGCGACGCTTTCCACTTCTCGTAGTTGGTGGTGGCAGTCTGAACGTTCATGGGCTACCCGGTGGTGGGAAGCTAACACCATAACGGCAAGCGCGGAAGTACACGCTGTGGAAATGTGCGTGGGTTCAAGGGAAGGGCTAGCGAAGCGGTGTTAGGCGCGGCGGTGCTGCAGTACTCGCCCCGGCAGAAAAATGATTCCGCGGATCAGCTCGAGCACCCCGCCCACGGCGATTCCTACGATGCGAAATGGCAGCAGGATCAGCCAGACGATGGGATAAAGCACCAGCGCGAGAAGCGCTAGCGGCCAGCACAAGACAAACAAGATGCACCACAGCAAGAATGTCAGCATGGTCGAGACCTCTCCTCCTGGCCATAGATACGTAGCAACCAGGGATTTTGTTTCACCAACGGTTGAGCTGACTTTGATATTTCAGCGGTGTTTCGCACCGCCGGTCATCGTGGCCCAAAGCAGGGCGACGCGCTATTTCAGGACATTTATGACACCCGGTGAGACGAGCCGCCATCAGCCAGCAGCACGCATGGAAGGTTTTCCTTCAGCGCGAGCAGACCGCTCCGTGTGGCGCGCCCACTCCCGTCCAACCGTGAGGCCATTCACGTTCGGCGAACGTGAAGCCAATCTTTCCATCTGTGCCGCGGAAAGCGTCATCCAGGGTAAGCGCGCCCGTTCGAGAGTCCAGCTTCAGCAAGTAGCTGCGGTCTTCGGGCATCCCAGCGGAAGTCACCACCAGGCGCTGCGTCTTCGGACCCCACGCCGTCCCGTGTGGCCTGTAGCTAGCGCTCAGCGCTAGTCGCGATACTTCAACGGGCTCGGCCGCGTTCGAAATGTCGAGCACCATGAAACCGTGCATCGGCAAGAGTCGTTTCATTACTGGGGCCAGAGCGTATCAGTTTGGATAGGCCATGTCTTCAATTACCATTTTGACCTTGGCATAGGGCGAAAAGGGCGCAGGCGGGCGCGATGACGGGCAAAAAAAAACGGCAGAGCGTCCCCGACGACTCTGCCGTCTCTTCCAAGTTCAGGCGGGGGTTGGGCGATCAGTCCCCGATCTGCTCTGTGGAAATCGGCGTTAAATTCCAAAGGAGAAGGAACAACATGAAGATAACCAGGAGAATCGTTCTGGCCATCTGGTATGCAGCCTTCAGCATTTAGGAGCGCAGTGTGCCGGACAATGAATGGCGATTTGCCACCGCGGTGTGACGATGTTGTCAAGAAGTTGTCACGGCGGCCCTGGCAGTCGTTCCTGTCCCACGGCACTGGCATGCCCTTGACACGCCGCGCCGAACGCGCTTTCCTGAACTCCACCACCGATAGGTTGCTGGACGGTGATCGGGAGAGTCGAAATTGTCCGCTGGACACAGCCGCAGCGTGGACGTAACGCTGGTATCGGAGTGGAACGATGGTCACCCGCGTCCATTCCAGGATTCGCTGGTGGGCGAGGAACCGCTTGAGATTCGCGTGGGAGGTGAACCGCTCACCGTCACCATGCGCACTCCGGGAAACGACCTGGAGCTGGCCGCGGGATTTCTCTTCACGGAAGGGCTGATTCAACGTCGCGAACAAATTCTCTCGCTCGCCGCGGTGGAGCAAGGCGTGGAGTCGACCGCACGCGGCAACGTCGTCGAAGCTCTGCTCGACCCGGAAATCTCGCTGGAACTCGAGCGAACCCGCCGCAACTTCTTTTCCAGCTCGAGTTGCGGCATCTGCGGAAAAGCTTCGATCGACGCAGTCCGGCGGCGAACACTGCAATCCCCCAACGCGAGCTTTCGGGTCAGCGCTGCCGGCCTCTATGCGTTGCCGGATATACTTCGGTCATCGCAGGCGATTTTCGGGCGAACCGGCGGGCTGCACGCCGCCGCGCTGTTCCGTGCCAAGGGCGAGATGATCGTGCTGCGCGAGGACGTTGGACGCCATAACGCCGTGGATAAAGTAATCGGCTGGGCGTTGCTGGAAAAGCGCCTGCCGCTGAGCGACAGCATTCTGCTCGTCAGCGGGCGCGGCGGATTTGAGATCATCCAGAAAGCGATCGTGGCCGGTGTACCGGTGGTCGCGTCAGTCTCCGCGCCGTCGAGCCTGGCGGTTCGGCTGGCGCGGGAATTGCGGCTCACATTGGTTGGGTTTTTGCGCGATCGGCGGTTCGTGGTGTATGCCGGAGAAGCACGAATTGCAGAATCGGAATAGGGGCGAACAATAGGGGCAAACGATGAAGCGTTCCTTGTCACAGAGTTTTGTCCGGGAAGTGGGCGTGCAGCTTCACCAGGCGCACCAGAAATTCGCGCGGCGGTATCCCGGTCCGTCGCGGCATCGCCAGCCCATTCATACCGTCTATGGTGGCGCGCACCTGTTTCGAGCGGACACCGCTCGCCGCCTAGGTGAGACCGCACAGCAATCGCTGGACGACTTTGCTCCGAACTTCGTCACCTTTGCCAAGGCCATCGGCCTAACCGGTTCCGATTCCCTACCCGATTCGCCGGCCGAGGCTGAACGCCTGGAGAAATATATCGAGTCCGATCCCGAGACATTTCGCAAGGAGAGCTGGCCGGCATGGCTGGCGCTCACCATTTACTTCCGGGTGCACGACAAACTGCGCCGCGAACCAACCGAGGATTTCCGAATCGATTTCGAGGATGGCTACGGCAATCGATCCGACGCCGAAGAAGACGGCCATGCAGCGCAGGCCGCCGAGCAAGTGGCCGACGGATTCAAGAACGGCACGCTGCCACCCTTCATCGGCATCCGCATCAAGCCGCTGACCGATGACATGCGCGAACGGAGTATCCGCACCCTGGATATTTTTCTCACCGAACTCGCCAAACGCACCGCCGGCAGGGTACCGAGAAATTTCTTCGTCACCTTGCCCAAGGTGACTTTGCCGGAGGAGTCGACCGCTTTGGCCGACCTGCTGACGCGGCTCGAGGTGGAACTCAATCTCGAGCCGGGAAGCCTGCGCATGGAGTTGATGATCGAGACCCCGCAAAGTATTTTGAACGGGCGCGGCGAAGTGAACCTGGCCGCGTTGGTGTCCGCCGCTCGCGGGCGCTGCGCCGGCGCTCATTTTGGCACCTACGACTACACCGCGGGAAGAAACATCACTGCTGCCTACCAAAGCATGACCCATCCGGCGTGCGATTTTGCGCGCGAGATGATGCAGGTGTCGCTGGCGGGCACTGGGGTGTGGCTGAGCGACGGCGCAACCAATATTCTGCCGGTGGCACCGTATCGCCGCGGGAAGGAAGATGGCCCTTTGCCGGCCGCGCATGTGGCGGAGAATCGCGCCGCCGTTCACCACGCCTGGCGGCTACACTACGCACACGTTCGCCACTCGCTGATCAATGGCTTCTATCAGGGGTGGGATCTGCATCCCGCGCAACTGCCCACCCGCTACGCTGCCGTCTATGCCTTTTTTCTGGAAAGCATCGACGCGGCGTCGGAACGCTTGCGGAATTTTATTTCCAAAGCCGCGCAGGCGACTCTCGCCGGCGACGTTTTCGATGACGCCGCCACCGGTCAGGGCCTGCTGAATTTTTTCCTGGCAGCCATCAACTGCGGCGCGGTTTCCGCCGAGGAAACACTTCCCCTCACCGGACTCACCCTGGCCGAGCTACGCAGCGGTTCGTTTCTGAAGATTCTTTCCGGACGCGGCGGTGCCCCAGCGTGAATGTCGAACCGCTAGTTCTGGAAGGCCCGGAAGTCCGGCTCGAGCCGCTCGGGGTACATCACCTGGAAGATCTATGCGCGGTGGGATTGGTGCCGGATCTATGGAAGTTGATTCCGACGAACGTCGAAAACGCCGGCGATATGCGGACCTATATTGAAACGGCATTACGCGAGCAGGCCGCGGGCGTCTCGTTGCCCTTCGCCACGATTGGAAAGTCCACTGGCTGCGCGATCGGCAGCACGCGCTTCATGAATATTGAACGCGCGCACCGGCGCGCCGAAATCGGATGTACGTGGATCGGGCCGGAATGGCATCGGACACGGGTGAATACCGAAGCGAAATATTTAATGCTGCGGCACGCGTTTGAGACCTGGAAATGCAATCGGGTGGAACTGAAGACCGATTCGCTGAACCAGCGCTCGCGCCACGCCATCCTGCAGATCGGTGCAAAGCAGGAGGGTACTTTCCGCAATCACATGGTGGTGAAGGAAGGGCGTCTGCGCCACACCGTCTATTTCAGCGTCATTGATTCGGAGTGGCCCGCGGTAAAGAGGTCCCTCGAAGAGAAATTGTCTGCCCCGTCCGCCGCCGCGCCCTAGCTTTTCGTGAGCGTCGCTTCGATCAGGCCGTGCGGCTCCTCGGTCGGCAGAAATACCTCGTTATCGTTGGTCAATCCGAATGGCGAAAGGTCAACCAAGTTGTAATGCTGATTGGGCAGCGAGAGCCGGATTTCGCGAATCGGATCGAAGCTGTGCAGCACCGCTTCGCCCATGGCATAAAGGGTGTGCTGCAACGAGTGGCTGTCGTGGGTGGCGAAATTTTCCAGTAGCGTTCGCCGCACACCGTGCCACGTGGGACTGAATGGAATTTCGCCCGGATCGTAAAGCCAGCGGGCATGCATATTGGTGGAAAGGATGCGGTCGCGCGAATCTTTCAGGGTGGTATAGGGATCGCGGAGAAAGTTTTCGAACGCCGACTGGGTAGTCTTCAGGATCACCAGGTCATCGATTCCTGCGCGGATCGTAAACCCGTGGCGATTGCCTTCCACTTCGGCAATCCTCAGCTCGTTGCCGGCACGCGTAAACGCAAAGCGATGCGGCGTTGCGCCCATCGGGATGCGCGCCCATTGTTTTTCCGAGGCGTGCACCCGGACCAGCGACACTTGCTGGTTGTAGGTGAGGAAGTGGTCGATCAAGTGCTTTGAGAACTCTTCCACCGGCTCGGCCGGATACTGCTTGGCCAGAACGTAGACGGTATTCTTCATGGTATCCGTGGCGAGAATTTTGCTGTTGTCTCCCGCGGAGTGCGCCGATTCGAAATCCCCCTCGAACTGGATCGCCAGCGTGAGATCTTTTATTTCGTGGTTGTGCTCTTGCCGGTTGACGCGCAGCAACCGGACTCGCAACTTGCCGTAGTTGTTCTGCCCGAGCGAAATGGTCATCGAGTCAGCTCCCGCGATACGTCGAATAGCCAAACGGACTGAGCAGCAACGGAACGTGATAGTGCTGCTCGATGTCCTCCACCCGGAATGTGATGTTCACGAAGGGATAGAAGGCCGGCACCTGGTGCAACTCAAAGTAGCGGGCCACATCGAATCTCAGCCGGTAATTTCCGGCGATCAGCGGACCGGCGAAAAGCTTGGCGATTCGGCCGTCTTTATCGCTGATGCCGCGCGCGATGTCTTCCCAGAATCCAGGAGGCGATTCGATCTCCAGCAATACGCCGATGTCCCGGGCCGGGCGGCCGATCGAAGTGTCCAGAACGTGCGTGCTGATTCCGCTCATCCGCGTAGTAGCCTTTCCAGCCGGAGTTTGGTGATTTTCTGCTGTTCGCCGCTGGCAATCTGTAGTTCGTGCTGCGGATCGTTCCCCAGGCGCTGCTGGATCGCGGCCAGCATTTCGCTGGTCGTTTTTCCGGATGCGCAAATAATAAAAATGTAGCCAAATCGCTTGGCGTATTCGGCGTTCGCCTTGGCCAGCTCCGCTGCTTCCGCCGCGGAGCCATCGCCTACCCCCGATTGTTCGCTCGCCGACCATAATTCGGCCTTTGCGGACTGCGATTCCGCCGCTTTCTTACCGCCGATCGGAGGGTGATGCTGGAACGCTTCGAGCCAGGCCTTTTCGCCGAGTGCCTCGCAAATCTTCTCGGACGCTGCGATGGCATCTTGCACCGCCGCAAACGGCCGGGCAGCTGCCATTTTTTTTGTCCATGCCCGCGCGCCGCAGCAATCCAGCAACGCCTTTCGCGCGTCGCTCGCGGATAGCGAATTAAACTGCTGCAGGGAATCCACACTTTCCGGCTTGCCGAATATTTTCAGCCGGCTCACGCCGCCGTCTGGGTAAATATTGAGGCGCACGTGTGAGACCGCGCCAATGTCTTGCAGCTCTTCTTCAAATGTATGCACGGAGTCCGCCTTCAGCTTGGTCCGCGGCAGCACTTCTCTCCATGTGGCGTCCCCCATGTGGTTACTTTCTGCGCGGACACCTTGCAGCGAGCACGATTCCGGGAAGTTGCCTTTGAAGTGCGCGGTATCGATAACCACCCGGTCGATGCTTCCGGGCACTCCGAGCTTCAAGATCACCCAATCGTGGCCCGGACCGCGCCGCCGGCGCGTCTCCCATCCATCGCTGGTGTTCCGCGCGCGATCGGGCCTCAAGAGATTTAGCGGCGCGGCAAAGAACTCATCGCTGGATTGAATTATCCGCGCGCCCACGGCGAGTGCCGCCAGATTCAATCCCTTCCCGTTCGCCGCCGCGAGCGGCCGATCGGGAAGCACTTCCCCCAGGACCCGCAACCGCGCCACTCCGCCGTCGGGGAAAATCTTGAGCCGCAGGTGCGTGAATCGGCCATCATTCGAAATTGTGAATCGATTCTGGAAATCCCCCTGTAACGTGGATGGTGGCAGCAGTTCTACCCACTCCACCGCTTCACCGGTCACCAGCCGCCGCTCTTTTGCCAATGAGGGCGACCCGGCCAGCGCGCAAGCCTCCAGCGAACAGCGCTCTGGAAAATTACCCTTGAAGAAGGCGGTGTCCACGACCACCTCGCGAACCATTCCCGGGAGACCCAAGCGCACGATGCACCAATCAAACCCCGGCGTGCGCCGGCGACGCGACTCCCAGCCGTCCATCCACTTGCCACGGGTGGTGTATTTTCCGTCTATGAATACCGGCGACGACGACTTCAACAGATTCTCTTTCGGCGCGAAAAAATCGTCGTTGGCCCATACCACTTTCCCGCCCAGCCGCTGCGACGCTAAATCGATCCACTGTTTCGTTTCGCTCACCGCGAGCCCCGCTTCAGCACGCGCCCAGTCGCTCCGGCGGTAAACTCGTTCGCGGCAATCGGCGCGTCCTTGGTTGTTACCGGGCGCTCGAAGATTTTGCGTCCGCGCAAAAATGTAACCTCCACCACGCCGCGCAATTCCATTCCCGCGTACGGCGTGAGCTTGTGGCGTTGGTACAGTTCAGACGGCTGCACTCGGATTTTCCCCTCCGGATTCCACGCCACGAAATCAGCGTCGCATCCCACCGCGATGGCTCCTTTCTGCCTGGCCAGCCCCGCCAATCTGGCTGGCCGACCGCACAACCACTCCACCACGCGCGGCAAAGTGTACCCACGCCGCTGTGCCAGAGTCCACACCGCCGGAAGCTCCAGTTGCAATGACGCGATTCCGCCCCAGGCTTTTAGAAAATCTCCGGTCTCACCACCCTTCATCTCCGGCGGGCACGGCGAATGATCGGTGGCGATGAAATCAATGGCGCCGTCGCCCAGCGCGGCCCAGAGCTTTTCGCGATTTTCCGTTTCGCGGATGGGGGGCGCGCATTTGAATTCCGTTGCGGCGTCGTCAATTTCCTCGGCCGCAAACGTCAAATAGTGCGGGCAAGTCTCTACGCTGAATTTCGTCCCCTGGGCCCGCGCATCGGCCAGCAGCGGCACGGCGGCAGCAGCGGAAAGGTGAACGATGTGGACATGCACGTGGAATTCTCGCGCAAGCTGCAGGACCAGCGCGATCGCCTCGGTTTCCGCCTCCGCGGGCCGCGACGCGAGCCACGTGGCATAACGCGTGGTCGCGGCTTTCACCCCAGGCGCAGCGTTCTCGATCGGCCCGGGCAGCTCCGCATGCACCAGCAGCGGCGCACCCAACTCCGCCAGTACCGGCATCGCTAGGCGCAAATCCCTTTCCGTTACGTGCGGGAACTCATCCACTCCGCTGGGAACCAAAAAACACTTGAAACCAAAAACGCCGGCCTCCCACAGCGGGCGAAGTTCCGCTGTATTCCCAGGAACGACCCCGCCCCAAAAACCCGCATCGACGTTCAGCTTCCCGGCGGTCGCCGCCAGTTTGGCGCGCAAGCCTTCCGCCGAAGTGGTGGCGGGAATACTGTTGAGCGGCATATCGATCAACGTAGTTACGCCGCCGGCCGCAGCGGCACGCGTCGCGGTGGAAAATCCCTCCCAATCCGCGCGCCCTGGCTCGTTGATGTGTACGTGGGTATCGACGATACCGGGCATCACCACCATGTCTCCCGCATCAACAATCGGCACGCCAGCGGGTACTTCGTCGAATGGCTTAATCGCTGCGACCGCTCCATGCTGGACGTAGATCGAAGCGGGCGCCGCATCGGGGGCGTCCGGCAATAGCACTCTTCGTCCTCGAACAATCAGGTCGATCGTTTCCATGGTCCTCTACACGCTGCCCAGAAAATCGATGATCAAGTTTCTCGCCACGCGCCGGCGGTAGCGCGAGGTGGAGCGGAAATCATCGATCGGCGCAATTTCCCCCGCCAGCGTCTCGCCGGCGGCACGAATCAGCTCGCTATTCAGCGTTTGGCCCCGCAGTAGATTTTCCACCGCCACCGCCCGCAATGGAATAGGCGCCACGCTTCCCAGGGCGATGCGCACGTCCCGAACGGTTCGGCCGTCCAGATCAATGCCCGCCGCAAAACACACTTTCGAAATCGCCTGGGCGCGGCGCGTCCCCACCTTGTGGTAGCGCTGTTTCCATGCGCCCTCGCGCCGCCGCGGAAGACGAATATTGCAAATCAGTTCGTCCGGATGCAGATCCATCTGCTTATATCCGCGGTGAAAGGTTCCATACGGAACCCGGCGCGAACCACTCGCCGAGACCAGTTCCAGTTCCGCATCGTAAACCAGCAACGCCGGCGGAGAATCGGCCGCGGGAGACGCGTTGGCGATATTTCCGCCCAGCGTGCCGCGATTCTGGGTGGCGATGCTCCCGGTTTCCGCCGCCGCCCGTTGCAGCAGTGGAAATTCGCGGGTGATCGCTGGATGCCGGCGAATATCGGCGTAGGTGGTCGTGGCGCCGATGGTCACGGCTTCCGCCGATTCCGAAATTCCGCGCAGTTCGCGTAGCTTCCAGATGCTGATGAACCGCTGCTGCGCGAGTTTCCCCGCCTCCAGCAGCACCATCAAATCGGTGCCGCCGGCGAACGGTTTCCAAGCGCCTTCGCCGCTCCCCAGCAGTCCCAGCGCTGCATCTAGATCCCGAGGCTCGCGCAATTCGTAAGCCGGCACATTCGATCTCACCCGCGCGCCCCCATTTCTTTGGCCGCGCACATCACCGCTTCAAATATTTTCATATATCCGGTGCAGCGGCACAGATTGCCGCCTAGCCCCTCGCGAATTTCCATTTCGGTGGGTGTGGGATTTCGCGCCAGTAAATTCACCGCGGCCAGCATCATGCCCGGTGTGCAGATTCCACACTGCGCGCCGCCGGTCGAAATGAACGCTTCCTGGATCGCGTGCAGCTTTTCGCCGACGGCCAGCCCTTCCACCGTCCGAATGCTGGTGTTTCGCGCCTGCAGCACCGGCATCAGGCAACTATTCACCAGCGCGCCATCGATCTCCACTGAACACGCGCCACACTCGCCTTCGCCGCATCCTTCCTTGGTTCCGGTCAAATGCAACTCCTCGCGCAGCACGTCGAGCAACCGCGCCATCGGATACGCGTGAAAGGAAACCTTCGCCCCATTCACCTCGCACTCCACCAATATCCTATCGGCCGCGTCAGGCAATCTGCCGCTCCTCGCGTTTCTCCCAAGCTTTCAAGAAATCCTCCGGAGTCACTGGCACGTGGGTGAAACTGATTCCAGTGGCGTTCTCGATGGCATTGACGATCGCCGGCGCGGCTCCGTCCAGCGGCAGTTCGCCGATTCCTTTCGCTCCGCCCGGCCCGCGCTCGTAGCGATCCTCCTCGAAAAAGACGCGGATCGGCGGCACATCCATCGACGTCGGAATCACGTAGTTGGTCATCTGGCCATTCAGCATTCGACCGTTCTTCCAGATCACATTTTCGTACAACGCAAAGCCGATGCCTTGCGCCACTCCGCCCTCGATCTGCCCCGCCGCCAGCACCGGATGAATCACTCGTCCCACTTCCTGCAGCGCGACGAAATCTTCCACCCGGGTTTCATACGTCGACATATCGACGCTCACTTCCGCCACATACACCGCCCAGGCGTACGCTCCGTACGCGTCACCCTGATATTTCTCGTCGTCCCAGCGCATGCCAGGAATCGGTGAGTACTGGCTAGTGGCCTTCAGCGGGCCGAATCGCTCGATGTAACTCCGGCAGGCCCGCGCGAAGGAATCGGCATCGTAACCCTCGCTCAGCACCCCGTCCTGCATCAGCGTCTGGCGAATCCCGATCGCCGCCGATTCCACCAGCTTTCCCACAATCATGGCGGTGCGCGACGCAACCGTAGGCCCGCTGTTCGGCACATTCGAGGTGTCCGGCTGAACCACGTCCACGCGCTCGTACGGCAATCCCAGCGCTTCCGCGGCGATTTGCGCAAAAATCGTGTTGGTTCCCTGGCCGATCTCGGTGCTCGCGGCATGCACCTGCAGGTGGCCCTCCACCGTCGCTTCCACACCCACCACCGACGCCAGATACTCCTCGCCCGAACCGGTAAATCCGGCCCCGTGAAGGAACGAGGCGAACCCGATCCCGCGGCGCACCCGCGCACCCGAATTTTGCGCGGCGAATATATTTCGCTTGGCGTGGTAATCACTGAGCGCAAATGCGCGGTCCATCCATCGCTCCATCTCCACTTTTTCCCGCACGATCTGGCCCACCGCCAGCTTTTCCCCTTCGTGAATGAAATTGCGGCGGCGAAATTCATCCGGAGTAAGACCAGCCGCCTGGGCTACGTGATCGAGATGCCGCTCCAGAGCAAAAACGGCTTGAGGCGCGCCGAATCCGCGAAACGCGCCGTGCGGAGGAACGTTGGTCGCCACGGCGCGGCTCTGAATACGCACATTCGGACAGAAGTAAGGTCCTGCAGCGTGAATCGTCCCCCGCGATAAAACCACCGGCGAGAGGGTGATGTACGCGCCGCCGTCGATCACGAATTCGACATCCATCGCCAGCAACTTGCCGTCCGCATCGACCGCGGTGCGATGCCGCGTCCGTGAGGGATGCCGTTTGGTGGTCGCCACCATGTCCTCGGCGCGGTCGTAAATCATCTTCACCCGTTTCCCTGATTTCCAGGCCAGCAGCGCGGCATGGCACGCGATCATCGACGGATACTCTTCCTTGCCACCGAATCCACCGCCGGTTTCCACCTGGACCACCCGGATTTTTTCTTTGGGAAGCGCGAACACCGGGACCAGCGCCTTGTGAACGTAGTACGGACATTGCAGCGAGCCCCACACGGTGACGCCTTCGCTCGCGTTGGCCACTGCGATCACGCCCTGCGGCTCGATGTAAAGCTGCTCCTGCGCTCCGGTGGTGTATTCCCCTTCCACCACGTGCGCGGCGCGAGCGAACGCCGCATCCACGTCCCCTGTTTCCACGTGGTAGGACTTAAAAATGTTGTCCTTGCCCCAAACGATCTGCTTGCCGGCCAGCGATTCTTCAATCGAAAAAACCGCGGGCAAGGGATCCACATCGAATCGCACCAGCCGCCGCGCCTGCTCCAGCAAATATTTGTCCTGGTGCGCCAGGAGCACGATTGCTTCCTCCGGGTGATTGATCCGGTCGGCGGCAAGGCACGGCTGATCGTCCGAAAGCAGCAGCACGCTGTTTTTTCCGGGAATATCCGCAGCGGTCACCACGATGATTTCATTCCACGGAACGCCGGGATCGAAATGGATTTCGCGAAGGATACCGCGGGGCACCGAGCTTCTTGCGGTGATCCCGAACAGCGTGCCGGGAGAGGTGAGATCGTCGACGTATCGCGCGCGGCCGGTCACTTTCTCGCGTCCCTCTTTGCGAGGGACGGGCCGGCCGATTTGGCCGTTGTTTCGACGATCGATGAGATCGCTCAATAAGGGATCTTGTCGGTCTTTTCTTGCCACGCGCGAAATGCCGCGCGGCCTTGCTCGCGCAGTAAGATGGTCATCGGAATCTGGCGCGCATCCGCCGTCTTGCGCAATTGATCGTAAAAAGCGGCGTCCTCAAACCCAGCCGCCGCCGCATCGGCAGCGGTACACGCACAATAAATTCGGTCGAGTCTGGCCCAGTAGATGGCGCACAAACACATCGGGCAGGGTTCGCAGGAGGTGTGGATTTCGCAGCCGGCCAGGTCAAAAGCTCCCAGATTTTTGCACGCAGCGCGGATCGCCATGATTTCACCGTGTGCAGTTGGATCATTCATCTGGGTAACGGCGTTCGCGCCTTCGCCGACGATCCGGCCGTCCTTGACGATCACCGCCGCGAACGGACCGCCCTGGCCGGACTTCACATTTTCAACGGCGAGATCGATGGCCCTGGCCATGAATGCATCTGTCATCTCGTCACTCCGCGGGATTTACCGGCGCCGTGCTGGAATTCCGCACGCTGCTACCCGAGCATCGATTCTAACCCGACTAATGCCGGACGCGTGCGCGTTTCAAGCTGCCGCGGTGCGCGTCTTGAACCACCACGCGCTCAACATCACGATCCCGATCAGGATCAGCCCGGCCGATAGCCCGGCCCAGATTCCCACCGCACCATATCCTCGATTGAAGCACAGGTAATATCCCAACGGCAGCCCGAGCGCCCAATAGCCGACCAGATGGCAGAACATCGGCGTCCGGGTATCTCCGGTGCCGCGCAGCGCGCCGGTAGTCACCGTTTGCACCCCGTCGAACAACTGAAAAAACGCCGCTACCACCAATAACTTCGATGCGGAGCGAATCACCACCGGATCCGGGGTGTATACCCGCACGATCCACTGCGGAATCGTCCAGAAGGCCAGCGCCGTAAAGGACATGAACATCGCGCCCAGGGCGATCCCGGTCCAGCCCGACTGGTTCGACGCGGTTATTTCGCCTCGCCCTCGCGCCTGGCCCACCCGCACTGCGGTGGCCGACGCGATTCCTAGCGGAACCATATACGTGAAGCTGGCGGTATTCAGGGCGATCTCGTGGCTCGCGAGGGGAATTGCGCCCAGCTTGGCTACTAGCGCCGTTGCCGCCGAAAAAACCGCGACTTCTATGCCCAGCTGCGTCGCCGCCGGAAATCCCAGGCTCAGCAGATCGCGAATCCGGTCCATGCTGGGACGTGGCGAAGCGTCTCGCAGCCCGGTCTGGTGACGGTGATCGTAATAGAAAATTGCCGCCCCCAGGACGGAGACCATGTAGGTGCGCGAAACCACCGTCGCCCAACTCGATCCGACGGTGCCCATCGCCGGCAGGCCCAGGCGGCCGTAAATCAGTATCCAGTTTCCAAAAATATTCACCAGATTCGCGCTCACCAGCGCCAACATCACCGGCCACACGTGGTTCATGGCCTGCAAATAGCGCCGGAAAACAAAAAATAAAAGCAGCGGCACGATGCTCCAGGTTAGCGACCTGAGGTAAGGCACCGCGATGTTCATCAGGTCCGGACTGATGCGCAGGAACCGCACCGGCGCAGGAAGCAACAATGCGACTCCGATAGAAATCGGCGATAACACCAGCGTCAGATATATCCCGTTCACCAACGAGCGGTGGCAATCGTCGATGGCGCCCGCTCCGAAGGATTGCGAAACCAGGGTATCGAGGCCCAGCATCATCCCCGTCCCGAAAATCGCCACCACATAAAACATCATGTGGCCCAGACTGATCCCGCCGATGGCCTGCGCGCTGTTGGGCAGCCGGCCAACCATCATGGTGTCCACGATGCCCATGCTCATCCACCCGATCTCGCCCAGCACGATCGGGATCGCGAGCTTCAACATCGGCCTGACTTCGCCGGCAGGTTCTGCCATACCTAGTTCACCCAGGGGGAAAAATTAAGAATCGTAAAAGAAAATAAAAAAGATCATAACACGCGCGCAGGAACCTCTCGGTTGGACACGCGGAAGTGGAATCGCGATCGTGCTGCTTGGAGTGAAAACTTTTCTGCGAATTCGAAAGGAAGAAAAGCTTAGTGCAGCCCGGACCAGTCGTCGGCCAGGAGAATGGAATTGCTCGGATTGGAAGGATCGTACTTCACGCTCGCCGATTGCCCGGCGACCACGCCTTCCAGCATCAGCCGCTCTTCGAGACCCGTGACGTCCTGGGCGGTCTCGTACGTCACGCCGGAAATCGAGTATGTGTAGTACACCAGTTGGCTGGAGTCAGGACCTCGGTGATTCTCCTTGCCGTTTCCGTTGCGGGCATTCGCCGGTGTGGCGCTTTCCGATGGGTGCGTGGGATCGTTGATTTCCAAGACCTGGCCTTCAACGATTCGCCCTACACGATTTAGGTACACGCGTCGCTGGCGTTCCAGCTCCGTCGGATCTTCGGGCCGCTTGCGCATCCAGTAAAGCGCGGCGCCAATCGCCACCACTCCGGCTCCCGCCGCAGGTAATAGCATCCGCCAGTCTTTTATGATGTTTAGGCTCGCCACTCAGCTTCCCCGTTTATCGAAGGCCCGGCATCCTGCCATGTGACCGGCAATGGTGCACTCAGAGATCAATATATCCATCCGCCCATGCGCGGAAGATCGAGGGAATTATAGCACTCACTGGATTGTTAATTCAGGGCGGGAACGCTGGGGACTTGCTCAAGCCATCAACCCGCGCGGGAACCGGCGGCTTGCCGGCCCCACGGGTGACGCCGGCGGCCACGTATTGCGACCGGACTCTTCTTCAACACAGCGCAGCGTTTGGCGCGCGTTATTGTTGAGATTGGGAACAACCTGATGTCCAAGTTCATGATGCGTCGCTGGGTCGTTCGGGAGGGGCACAGACGGTAGGTGGTCCACCCGTTGGCTTTACTCTCCCAGGGTGCCGAGACCGCGCATCACGGAGCGCGGTGGATGTCGTGGCGTACGCGGCGGCGAATCGGGATCGGATGCCGAAGCGCGGAGAAGACCATGCTGAAAACCCAGGTCAGCACCGCCGCAACGCCGTAGATTACCACTCCCAGGATCAACACTTCGAACGACGACTTGCCCAGGCGGCTTTCCAGATTTACGAAATGCATGCCGGCGATCGTGTACGCCAGGGAAAATATGGCCCACGCCAGCGCGCTCGATGCGAATAGACATACCGGGGAATTGTGAAACCGCATGATCGGAATCAACGCGACTATGATCACCAGCGTGCACGCTATCGAATTTCTCGCCAGCGCGTAAGGCTCGAGCGCCGGGAAGCGATTCGCCGCCAGCAGCGACAGCAACAGCAACCCCGCCAGGAATATTCCCGTGGAAAGTCCTGTGCGCAGAGTCGGACTGTGCCAAACGGTCCGCTTGACCGTGCCGGGATCCGGGCCATCGACGAACATTATTTTTCCTCGTTATTTGTTTCCGGGACCTGTGCCAACACCGCGGAACTCGGAGGGCTCTCGTTGCCTGCCTGATCCACTGCGGTCACGATGTAGCGATAAGTATGGCCGGATAGCGCTGACATATCACGAAACGCAGGGCTGAGCAAGGAATCCGGATTCAGGCGCACCGGCGATGTTCCTTCTTCGCTGCGATAGACGCTATACCCAGCCAGGTCCGGTTCCCCGTTTATCGACCACGACAGTTCCACGTGCGCCGGAGTCTCGCCGTCTGCCGGCACGTACGCCGATTGCACTCCCTGCGGCGCGGCCGGAGGGAAGGTATCCTTCGGCGTCACTCGCAGGAGGTTCGAATCCGCCGATTCCAGCGTCTGCTTGGGATAGATCACCACGCTGCGCACCGAATAGAGGTAGTCGCGCCCGAATTCAAAATGCGCGTCTCGAAACGGCGGCGCCGGCGTATCGCCCACCAGCGTCAACCCAGCCGTCTCCACTCCAGCTTGCCCATTACCTGCGCTGGCAGGCGCGATTGCCTGAGACGGTCTGGCTGCGGTGAGGGACCTGTCTGCGTCGGCAGGCCGGTCCGCAAAAGCGGGAGGTTTTTCGGCGGGCGAGCTGCGGTATACCCGGTAGGACGCTGCGCCGGCGAGCGCGCCACCCGCTGTGGTTTTCAGGACCGGTGTCCATTGCAGCACTACCGCGTCCGCGGTGAGCGTCGCCGCCAGGTCATGGACCGCCTCGGCCGGCGGATAGATCGGAATTGATACAAGATTGGAATTTCCCGACGATTTCTTCTTCGATGCGCGCGTTCGCACCACGTAAATGTCTTGCTCCCCGGCGTGCTGCGCCAGCACCTCCGACGGGATCGTGTCCACAAATCGAACTTTGCCGTCCCGTAGGTAGGATGCGGCCATGCCCGCGGGAATCGTCACCAGCAGCGTGGCAGGCCGGGCCACTGCTCCCTTCGCGGAATTATTCGCCGGCACGGGTGCGGCCGCGGAAAACTCCCGGTAGATTTCCATAATGAGCGGGGACTGCAGCGGTTCGTGCCACATTGTGTCTTTCGGCAGGGTGAACGAAAGGCTCAGGTTGTTGCCCGACTGGCGGACGCTCAAATCCTGCACGCTTTCCGGAATGGGCACTCGCCGCATGCCGGGCTCGGCGGGCGCACCGCAGCCGATCGCCACCAGTGCGATCAGAATTAGAACGAGCAGGAAATAAATTCGGCGGGCTCTGTCAGCAGCGGCAAATCCGGAGAACAGCGTCTGGCTTTCCAAACTCCTGACCTCGAATACCAAGTGCTACAAGATATACCGGCTCAAATCCTGGTCTTTGACGATCGCGGCAAGCTGTTTCTGTACGTATGCGCCGTCGATCTTGACGGTTTTCTTTCTCATTTCCGGGGCATCAAACGAAATTTCCTCCAGCAATTTTTCCAAAATGGTATGAAGCCGCCGCGCACCGATGTTTTCGGTCTGCTCGTTCACGTGAGCCGCAAACCGCGCGATCTCCGCCACCGCATCGTCGGTGAACGACAGCTTCAGCGCCTCGGTATCGAGGAGCGCGATGTATTGCTTGATCAGCGCATTTTTCGGCTCGGTGAGGATGCGAATGAAGTCCGCTTCGGTCAGCGAGCTCAGCTCTACCCGGATCGGAAAGCGGCCCTGCAGCTCCGGAATCAGGTCCGAAGGCTTGGTGGTGTGAAACGCTCCCGCCGCAATGAACAAAATATGATCGGTGCGAACCATACCGTAGCGCGTGTTCACCGTGGTCCCTTCCACGATCGGCAGAATGTCGCGCTGCACGCCCTCCCGCGAGACGTCTGGACCATGCCCGGACTCGCGCCCGGCGATCTTGTCCACTTCGTCGATGAACAATATCCCCATCTGCTCGACGCGATCGACCGCGATCCGGGTGACCGAATCCATATCCACCAGGCGGTTCTCTTCTTCCTGGATCAGGTAGTCGAAAGCCTCCGCCACGGTCATCTTGCGCTTTTTCTTCTGCTGGCCGAAAAATCCGGACAGCATGTCCTTCATGTTGATGTCCATGTCTTCCACGCCCTGGTTGGTGACGATTTCAAACGACGGCGTGGATCTCTCGCGCACTTCCACTTCCACCATTCTCTGGTCCAACTTTCCTTCCCGCAGTTGCGCCCGTAATTTCTCGCGCGTCCGTTGCATCACCTCGCCGCGTTGCGCATCGGTTCCCGGCTCGTTGGGCACGGTGCTCGGCGGAGTAGCCGGCAACAGCAGGTCCAGCAGCCGCTCTTCCGCCGACTGCTCGGCGCGTTCCGCCACTTCATCCAGCTTTTCTTCCCGAATCATGTCGATTCCGGTTTCCACCAGGTCCCGTACCATCGACTCGACGTCCCGCCCCACGTATCCCACTTCGGTGTATTTCGAAGCTTCCACTTTTACGAAGGGACATCCCGCCAGCCGCGCCAACCGCCGGGCAATTTCTGTTTTCCCCACGCCGGTGGGCCCAATCATCAGAATATTTTTCGGCAATATGTCTTCGGCCAGCTCGGGAGGGAGTTTTTGCCGGCGCACACGGTTCCGCAGCGCCACCGCAACGGCGCGTTTGGCCGGGGTCTGCCCGACGATGTATTTGTCGAGCTCGAGAACGATCTCCCGAGGCGTCAATTCATCGAACGATGGCAGCGCCTCGACCGCCGGTTCCTGCGATTCTCCGGATAAGTAAATCACCATGCGCGATTCCGATTTCGCATTACAGTTCCTCGATTGTGAAGTTGGCGTTGGTATAGATGCAGATCTCGCTGGCAATTCGCATCGCTTCCTGCGCGATGTCCTTCGCGCCCAGCTTGGTATGCTTCGCCAGCGCCCGCGCGGAGGCCAAAGCGTAGGAGCCCCCCGATCCGATCGCGCAAATCCCGTCGTCGGGTTCGATCACGTCCCCGGTGCCGGATAGCAGGAAAGTTCCCTTGGCATCCGCCACCACCAACAGCGCTTCCAGATGCCGCAGCGAGCGCTCCGTTCGCCATTCCTTGGCCAGTTCCACCGCCGCGCGCGCCAGATTCCCGTGATATTCCTGCAGCTTGTTCTCAAACCGGGTGAACAGCGCCAGCGCGTCCGCGGTGCTGCCCGCAAATCCCGCCAGAATCTTGTCGTTGAAGAGCCGCCGCACCTTCTTGGCGCTGTGCTTGACGATGGCGTCTCCCAACGTTACCTGCCCATCGGCCGCCATCACTACTTTGTTGTCCCGGCGAACGCACAGCACCGTTGTCCCGTGCATCCGCTCGCTATTCTGTGCCGTCGACATCTCTTGATTATACCTCTCGCTCGCCCCAATCAACCACCGGCGCGGCACCCTTGCCGTTTTCGGCACCGGAATACACGCGATTCCTCGCGCCCCATCATCAAACACCTAAGCCAGAAAAATTCTCTGAACTTCTTCGCGGAGCGCGCTGCGGCTCGGTCTGCCTTGGCCATCGGGGAATGGGCATTATTGCGGAGACAGAACCGATCGAACGGCACCGCCCAGTTTAGTTCTTCTCTTCGTCGCGGGCCTTTTGCCGTTCCTGCTTCTTGATCTCGCTCTTGCCCACCTTGGCCCAGCGATCGTCCAGCGACTGTTTGGTGAACAGGTTGGGGTCCGGAGTGGTGTTGAAACTGATCTTGTCGAAGAACACCTGGTAAATCTTGGTCTCATTTCTCTCGCGGGTAATTTGGAACGGGGTAGTCACTCCCTGAATGGGATGGTAATTCGAATAGTATTCGATTTCTTCGGTGCGCAGCCGCGAGTGCGGATCGCGTACCGTCACGATCTTGCGCAGCGGCAGATGCGTTCCCTTGGAGAAGGCGATGCGAATCGTGCGGTCTTCGCCATCCACCAGCTCCACCCACTCCGCCTCTTTCAAGTCCACCACATCCGGGCCGGCGTAGTGAAAGCTCATGTCTTTTTCGTGGATGCGATGGCGAAGGATGTTGTCCAGATCCTTCTTCTGATCCTCCTGGAATCGCTCGATCGAATCTTGCCCCGCTTCCTGCACTCCGCCGCGATCCAGGAGCCACCCCTCCTTGCCGTTGTAGATTTCGATCAGGTTGCGCTTGGGCAGATTTTCCTGGCGGTCCTTGTCGGGAGGCACTTCGTAGTCCAGAAACTTTTCAAATCCGTTGAGCTCGCCGGAATGGCCGAATTGGCTCAGCCGCCCCTGGTAAGTGATGTCGCGCACGCCCAGATACGCTGGGCCGCCCATCGCCGCGATGGACTGCTCGATCACTTCTTTGGCCTTCGCGGCGCTCTGCTCCGGCATCATCACCGCCGTATCCTGAGCCCCGGCCGCGCTCACCAGCCCGGCCGCAAGCGCCAGCGCCAAACCCGCGCAGATGGATTGCCTTTTCAGCCGCACAGTACCGCACCTCCATTGACGTTCAGCACTTCACCGGTAATAAACGTCGCCAAATCCGACGCCACGAAAAGCAGCGGTCCGGCAATTTCATCCGGCGTGGCCACGCGCCCCAGCGCGATCGTCTCCACCGTTTCCTTCAGCCCAGACTTGGTCCGCAGAACTTTGGCCGACATGTCCGTATCCACCCAGCCCGGCGCCACGCAATTCACCAATATGTTATGCGGCGCGAGTTCGGTCGCAAGACCCTTCACAAAACTGATCACCGCGCCTTTGGTTGCCCCGTAATGGGTGTGGAACGCTTCCCCGCGCTGCCCCGCCGTCGAGCTCACCGCGATAATTCGGCCGGACTTTTGGGCGATCATGATCGGCGCGGCGTGGTGCACCAATCCGTAAACGCTCTTCAGGTTCACCCGCACCATTTCGTCCCAATCGCGCTCGCTCATCTTTTCGATGGGCTTTGCTTCTTCGTTCCAGATGCCGGCGTTTGCAATCAGGATGTCCAACCGGCCCAGGCGCTCCTGCGCGAATCCCACCAGTTTCTTTGCGTCGGCCACTTTGCCCAGGTCCGCTTTCAGCGATTCCACCCGCGTCCCGTGGCGGCCCGCTTCGGCTTGCACCTGCGCCGCCGCGTCACGATCCTGGCGATAACTGAACACCACATCCGCGCCCGCGCGAGCGAAAAGCTTCACCGCCGCCGCGCCGATGCCGCGCGATCCTCCTGTGATCAGCGTCGCCTTGCCCGCCAGTGAAATCATGATGCCCCCGAAATTATGAGTGCGAAATTAGAAGTGAAGATGAAAACTGCGCGGTTCGTCGGCGGCCTAGGCTCGCGTCGCTGCCCCGCGCGCCGCCGCCACCAGCTCGCGGAACAATCCCTTCGATAATCCGTCCTCGGTCATCCGCTCCGGGTGCCATTGCACCCCGACCATCCAGGGGTTCTCGCCAGTGTATTCCACCGCTTCCACTACTCCATCCGCCGCGCGTGCCACCACTTTCAGATTTCGCCCCACACGACCGATCGATTGATGGTGCGAACTGTTCACCCGACCCGCGCGCGCTCCCGCCAGCGTGGCGATCTTGGTCCCCGGATCGATGACAATTTCATGCTGCGGCTCCGGCGCGCCCTTGCTGGAATTTTCCCAAGGGTGCGCGATCCCGCCGCCGATCTGATCGGCGACGTCTTGGAACAGCGAGCCTCCCAAAAACACGTTCATAGACTGCACCCCGTAGCAAATTCCCAGCAACGGTTTGTTCGTCTTCAGCGCATGCGCCAGCAACGCGAAATCGGTTCGTTCCCGGTCGGCATCCGCGGCCGCACTGAGCGGATGCACTTTCTCGCCGTACAACCCCGGATTCACGTCCGCCGGGCTGCCCGTCAGCACCACCGCGTCCAATGAGTCCGCCAGCCTGTTTAGCTCCGCCTCTGGCAACTGCAGCGAGACTTCCACCGCCACGCCGCCCGCCGCCTGGATCGCGCGCAGGTATCGATCGTACTTCTCGCGCTCGCCGCTAAGTTCTTCTTTTACAATTCGATAGGTTACACCAACGCGCGGACCATTCTCTGCCCATTGGCCACGCACCGAGTTCGGATTTTCACCCATGAGGTTTCCATCCTACCCCAACCCGCCGCGGAATTGGAATAATCGCAGGGCGGGTTGACGCGGTCTGAAATTTTGGGCTGTTATGCTGACCGATCCAGAATCGACGGAGGGCTCGAATCGGTGCCGTCCCCGAAGGGTTCTACAGAGTTTAATAAGTTTATCGTGCAATCCGATAAACTGGGATGAACCATAGTGAAGCATCATAAACTCAACCCGCGGAAACACGCCGATCCAGCGGCCACGCTGGAACTGACATTGGCGTGAGCGAATTTCAGGAGTTCATCGACATCATTGCGCCGCCTTTGTAGATCGTAGGCGCCGAGGCGCTGGACGTGCGCATGCGCGACCGGGCCGGGTTGGCAGGCTTGCGAGCAGGATGCAGCCGGGCCCAGGCGGCATAATTCGCTTTCATCTGCTCGATGTGGTGGGGAATATGGCGCTCTTGCGTCTCCAGGAACTGCTGCAGGCTCACTTTTCCGTCGCGCGGATCTCCGACGGTATGAAACCATACCGGCTCCGGCAGCGTTTTTAATACTTCGTGGGTCATCCGGCGCAACCGCCGGATGATTTCCATCGCCTCCTTGCTGCTCTGGTGAAAATAACCGAGAGTCCCGGCCCACAGCGCCGGATCGAACGTCAGCACCGCGGAACCCGGCTCTGCAATCAACCGGCGGCAACGAATGTAAGCGGTGGCCTCGCTGTCGGCGAGGTGCAAAATCACTTCGTGGATGCTCCATTTTTCCGGGCTGGACTTGAACAACCACATCTTCTTGGGGAACTGGCTAAGCGCGGCGGAGAGCAAAGCAGGGGCGCGGCCAAACGACTCGAGTTTTTCCCGTCGTTCGTCGCGCGTCATCGCACCCTCCTGCCTGCACTTGCCCTGCCCTGATAGACGCAAGAAAGCCAATCTGGATATCGCTATTTTGCATTTTGCGGCCCTGAATGTTGAGGTGTTTTTCCGTTCGTTAACGGGATTTCGTCGCGAAAATGAACACACTCGCACCACGGGAAGTGAGCCTTGCAGTCGCGGGCTCATTGGTTACGAAATGCGGATGAGCGAGAGTTCGTTTTTCTTAACAGCTTTTAGGACTTCGGATCGCCGCGCCGGGACTCTCGCCTGCCAAATCCAGTCGACCGGATTTAGGTGATCGACCGCGCCATCCCCGCCCGTTTTACCGCCGCAGCGCGAATGTCTCCCACCAGGTAAAGCGACCCGCTGACAAACACCGCGTCCTCCGGCGTCGCCAACTGCAGTGCGCGTTCCAGTGCTTGCGCCGGATCGCGCACGATTTCAGAGCGCGGCGCCAAATCGGACGTCAACTCCGCCAGCAGCGCCGCCGAAATGGCGCGCGGCTGCCGCGGCTCGGTCAGAATCACGGTGTGTGCGCGCGGGAAAAGGAGTCCGGCAATTTCGTCCACCGCTTTGTCGCGCACCGAACCGTACACCAGGTAGATGCGCTGGCCGGCAAAATTCTCTTCCCAGAATCGCAGCAGTTCCCGCGCGCCCGCCGGATTGTGGGTCCCGTCGAGAAATATCGCCGGCCGCTCGCCCAAACGCTCCAGCCGCCCTGGCCAGCGCACCGTGGCGATTCCTCGCGCAATCGACTCGGTGTCAATTGAAAATTTCGCGCCCAGGATTTTCCCGGCCGCCGCCGCGGCCATTCCGTTGCGAACCTGGAATCGCCCTGCCAGCGGCAACTGCAGCAGCAATTCACCCGGATCGCTGGAATCCGCACCAGAAATAACCGCGCGATAAAGTCCGTGCTCGGAATCCAGTTGCCGGATTTGAAACGCCGCATCGATTTCCAGCAGGCGCGCACCCACCGCCGCGCATTTCGCGGCGATCACCGCACGAGCCTCGGCGCGCTCGCACGAACTCACCACCGGCTTTCCCGCCTTGATGATTCCCGCTTTTTCGGAGGCGATTTGTTGCAGCGAATGCCCCAGAAAAGTCTCGTGGTCGAAATCGATTGGGGTGATGACGATCACTTCCGGATCGACGATGTTTGTCGCGTCCAGCCGCCCGCCCATGCCCGTTTCGTACACCACGAAGTCAACGCCAGCGTCCGCGAAGGCCACAAACGCCATCGCCGTCATCACTTCAAAAAAAGTGGGATGGGCGCGCAGCTTTCCGCTCGCCAGCCCGGCTTCGATGGCCGTCTGCACGCGCGTAAATGCCGCGGCAAACTTCGCATCGCCGATCGGCTCGCCGCCGATCCTTATCCGCTCGTTAATGTGTTCCAAGTGCGGTGAAGTGTAGAGCCCGGTGCGGCGGCCGGAAGCACGAAGAATCGATTCCAGCATTGCGGCGGTGGAACCCTTGCCGTTGGTGCCGGCGATGTGCGCGCAAGGGCACGCCAGGTGCGGGTTGTCCAGCGATTCCGAGAGTACCCGGATGTTTTCCAGGTCGAACTTCTGCACCCGCCCCTGTTGCGGCGATGCCAGCTCTTTTCCCAATTGGAATAAGCGCCGTAACGCCTGGTCGTAGGTCATTTCAATTCTGGAAAAATGTGAGCGCGCGAGAAATGTAGCCTTTCAATTCCGTGCGGGGAACGACGGCATCCAGAAACCCATGTTCGAGGAGAAACTCCGAGGTCTGAAATCCTTCCGGCAATTTCTGGCGAATAGTCTGCTCGATCACTCGCGGTCCGGCAAATCCGATCAAAGCGCCCGGCTCGGCGATATTCAGATCGCCCAGCATGGCATAACTCGCGGTCACGCCGCCGGTAGTGGGATCGGTGAGCAGGGAAATAAACGGTACCCGCGCATCGTCCAGCCGCGCCAGCGCCGCCGCCACTTTCGCGAGCTGCATCAGGCTGACCGTTCCTTCCATCATCCGCGCGCCGCCGGAAGCCGAAACGATAATGAGGGGATACTTCTTGGCCAGAGCCATCTCCGCCGCCCGGGTCACCTTCTCGCCCACCACCGCGCCCATCGATCCGCCGATGAATTTGAATTCCATCGAACAACAAATTACCGGGCGGCCATCGAGTTTACCTTCCGCGGTGAGTATGGCGTCGTTGACGCCCAATTTTTTGCGGGCGTCATGGATACGCTGCTGGTACGGCTTGGTGTCAGTGAAGCCGAGCGGGTCGGTGGAGACCAGCTCCATGTCGTGCTCGACCCAGTCGCCCTCGTCCAACAGCAACTCCAGGCGCCGCTTGGCGCGCATCCGGAAGTGGAAGTTACATTTGGGGCAGACGTCCCAGTTCGCATCCAGGTCCTTTTTCCAGATGATCGAACGGCAAGCCTCGCACTTGGTCCATAGACCTTCGGTGCGCACCCGCCGTTCATCCATCGGCGTGGAATTCTCAATCGGTTTTTTCTCGCGTTTAAACCAAGCCATAAATTTTAGTTGGACCCAGCGGGTAATTCCGGAGCCGTACCCTTAAACTTTTCTCCCCACGGCATGCCGCTCATCTCGCCCTGGATCGGCTATCGCCGATTCCTACAGCATCCCCCAAGTAATGCCGAATCAAAAGCAGTTTTTGCCAATCTCGCACATCGCGCTGATTCAAATCGGCTTACGACCAGGATTCCCTGCCCAGGCAGCCTCTCCACTTAGTCCGGGGATGTCTCCGAAGAGAAAAAGCTCAGCGGCAAATCCTTTGAGGTCACCAAACCAGCGGGCGCCGCGACGATCAACGGAATCGCGTTGACCACCACCGCAGCCGTCGCGATATCCCCGTGCGTTCCGCCCGGTATGACCAGCGAAATATTCGGTTCGCCGGTCAACTCGATGGTGTCTGCCGAATCCTTCGCACCTACGTACATCTTCAACTCCAGAATGATTTTTTCCCGGCCCAGTGAAAATCCTCGCGCGATTTGATGCACCCCCGCCGCGCGGCCCGCCGCCACTTCCAAAAACTCCGTGGCGATATTTTCCGGCGCGATGACCGGCTCAATTGTCTCGGTGATGGTGTCCACCGGAATTCCCAGTCCGTCGGCGACCATCGCCACCGATTCCGGCAAACCGTGATGCTTGATCACTGCGGCAGCCGTCTTCTCCGCAAATTCTTCCACCGTCATTCCCGCGCCGATCTTTCTTTGCAGCGGCTCACGGCGGCGCGACGCGTCGACAACGCGCTGTACCCTCACCGTGTCCACTCGTTGCGAAATCGCCGCCAGCGTCAGCACCAGCTTATCCATCACGAATCCGGGGTTCACTCCGGTACCCACCAGTGCCACCCCTTCGCGCTTGGCCGCCTTGTCCAGCTTTTCGGCCAACGGCGGAGATTTCCGAAACGGGTAAGCCAGCTCTTCGCACGTGGAGATCACGCAGCAGCCGGCGTTCACGCAAGCCAGCAGTTGTTCCATCACATCTTTCAGATAGGAGGAAGTCGAATGCAGCACCACATCCACCGGCCCCGCCAGCGTCTTGGCGGCGTCCGCGGACACCTTCACTCCCCACGGCGCATCATGCGCGCCGACCACTTCACCCAGGTCTCGGCCGACCTTCAAGGGATCGCGATCGATCGCGCCCACAATCTGCACCGACTTCTTCTTGCGGGCGAGTCGCAGGATGGAAGCGCCGATGGGTCCAACGCCGTACTGCACGATACGAATTTGTTTCGTCACCACGACTCCATTGGGGGCAACGGCCCTAGTCTCAATTCCTACCTTAAGGCGTCGCTTTCCATACTGCAACCGCTTTGAAAGGTCGTGTGCCGATTACCGATACCCTCTCCTGGCGGCGGTCCGCGAAACTAATTCGCGCGCCGTGGGTTATATCTGTAGGGAGGACTGCAGGTAGAATAAGCAAGAGATGCTGATCATTTTCCGATTCCGCTTGCCGCTGGTCTGCGCTGCCTGGCTCTGTTTCACCGCGCTCGCCGCATGCACGTTTGCGCAGCAGCCCAGCGCTCCCGCCCAGAGCACACGCGATTCCCAAGGGTCGTCCGAAATGCCTGGCATGGACATGTCCGGCGCGCCGCGAGCTTCCGATTCATCCCCCGCGGCGGCTCAAGCCAATAGCGCCATGGACGACATGCACATGGAGATGAGCGGCCACATGTTCATGACCACCCCGCGCCCGCCCAATCCCGCGGACCAAAAGCGCGCCGACGAAATTCTGGCCGAGCTTCGCCCGGCTATCGAAAAATACAAGGACTATCACGTGGCGCTGCAGGACGGCTTCCAGATTTTCTTACCTAACGTGCCGCAACCGCACTATCACTTCACCAAATACCGCTACGCGTTCGAAGCCGCTCGCAAATTTGATCCCCAACATCCCACTTCGCTGCTCTACAAGAAGACTCCCGACGGCTACGAGCTGGAAGGCGCTATGTACACCGCGCCCAGGCGTTTCACCGAAGACCAGCTCAACCAGCGGGTGCCGCTCAGCGTCACCGAGTGGCATCAGCACACCAACCTCTGCCTCCCGCCGAAAAGCGAAGCCCCGCAGGCCGATTGGACCAAATTTGGCCTGCACGGCTCGATCACCACCGAAGATGCATGCCAGCAAGCCAACGGACGTTGGCACGCCGTCATTTTCGGCTGGATGGTTCACGTCTATCCCTACCAGACCGACCCCGCGAAAATCTGGGCGCACTAGCGCCAGAAAAATCCGTCCCGAGCGCTCCGGGACGGATTTTGTAAAACGGCCGATTTGCTTTGCGCCAGCCTACTTCTTGGCGTGCTGGAAGTTCTCGGTGACCTGATCCCAGTTCACCACGTTCCACCATGCCTCCAGATAGTCCGGGCGCCGATTCTGATATTTCAAGTAGTACGCGTGTTCCCACACGTCAACGCCCAGGAATGCCTTCCCGCCATCACTGATCGGGTTGTCCTGGTTGGGGGTGGACTCAATCACCACCTTACCGTTGCGAAACAGCGCCCACGCCCATCCCGATCCAAATCGCGTGGCGCCCGCCTGGTTGATCTTGGTTTTGAATTCGGCGAAGCTTCCGAAAGCGGCGTTGATCGCGTCCGCGACTTCACCCTTCGGCTCTCCGCCCCCGCCCTTCTTCATGATCTTCCAGAACATCGAGTGATTCAGGTGTCCGCCCCCGTTGTTACGGACCGCGGCGCGAATATTCTCCGGCACGCGATCCAAATGAGCGACGAGCTCCTCGACGGAAAGTTTCTGCAAATCGGCGTGGCCATCCAGAGCCTTGTTCAGGTTGGTGACGTATGCGCCGTGATGCTTGTCGTGATGAATTTCCATCGTTTTGGCGTCGATATAGGGCTCGAGTGCGTCGAAAGAGTACGGTAGCGCCGGTAGGACGTGGGTCCCTTGCGGCGCGGCTCCTGCTGTCGGTGTTGTCATTATGATTTTCTCCTTACGTGATCTTGCCTCATAATTATACTCGCGCTGCCGCCGGAGAGATACCCGGTTTCATATCAACGAGCAAGCGTCCCCGAGGGAAATGAAATGCCCAGCACCGACCATCCTGATCCTCAACATCACGACCACCACCATCACGAGGAATCCCACTTCACCGCCAGCGCCACCGTCCGCGACATCGTCATCGGAATGTCGGATGGGTTGACCGTTCCGTTTGCACTGGCCGCCGGCCTGACCGGGGCCGTCGCCGCCAGCGGCATCATCGTTACCGCGGGCCTCGCGGAAATCGCGGCCGGGTCGATCGCCATGGGACTGGGTGGCTACCTTGCCGCGCGCACCGA
>Ga0182024_10002053_pt1 | contig 50713 bp, 53 predicted proteins | sample P32metaG_FD_120480 | JGI IMG/M metagenome (GOLD analysis project Ga0182024, IMG submission 120480) | Permafrost microbial communities from Stordalen Mire, Sweden - P3-2 metaG (Illumina Assembly) | ecosystem: Environmental > Terrestrial > Soil > Wetlands > Permafrost | place: Sweden: Stordalen...
GTCTCCATCGAGGCCGAGCTCGAGGATCGTGTGAAGCTGCTCGAGACGCGTGGACGCCTCCTCGAGGCCCAACGGCTGCGCCAGCGCACCAACTTCGACATGGAGATGATGCGCGAGACCGGGACGTGCGCCGGCATCGAGAACTACTCGCGTCACCTGAGCAATCGCTCCGAGGGGCAGCGCCCGCACTGCCTGCTCGACTTCCTGCCCGATGACGCGCTCCTCATCGTCGACGAGTCGCACGTCGCGGTTCCCCAGATCGACGGCATGAACAAGGGGGATCGGGCTCGCAAGATTCCCTTGGTGGAGTATGGGTTTCGGCTCCCGTCGGCGCTCGACAACCGCCCCCTGACCTTCGCCGAATGGGACTCGATGATCGGTCAGATCATCTATGTCAGCGCGACGCCGGGGCCATACGAGGAGTCACGCGCGACCCAGGTGGTGGAGCAGATCATTCGGCCGACCGGCCTCGTGGACCCCACCATCGAGGTGAAGGAGTCGCACGGCCAGATCGACGATCTCATCTCCCAGATGCGACGGCGGATCGAGAAGCACGAGCGCTGCCTGATCACAACCCTGACCAAGAAGATGGCCGAGGATCTGACCGACTACCTGCGCGAGGCGGGCATCAAAGTGCGATATCTGCACAGCGATATCGACACCCTGGAACGGGTCGAGATCATTCGTGACCTGCGCCTCGGCGTGTTCGATGTGCTGGTGGGGATCAACCTGCTGCGCGAGGGACTCGACCTTCCCGAGGTGTCGTTCATCGGCATCCTCGATGCTGACAAGGAGGGATACCTTCGCGGGTACCGATCCCTGATTCAGACGGTTGGACGGGCTGCCCGCAACGTGTTCGGCCATGTGGTCATGTACGCCGACCGCACGTCGGACGCGATGGAGAAGGCCATCGCCGAGACCGACCGTCGCCGCGCGATCCAGGTCGCATACAACATCGAGCACGACATCACCCCGCTATCGATCGTCAAGGCCGTGTACCAGATGGAGTCGCATCGCGACCAGCAGTCGCTCCGCGCCGCCGCATTCCAGGAGGCGTCCGGACTGCCGCCCGATGAGGTGCTGCGCCTTGCCAAGGATGTGGAGAAGGAGATGCTTCGGGCGGCTCGCGACCTCGAGTTCGAGCGTGCCGCGGAGCTGCGCGATCGCCTGGTGGAGCTCCGCCGCCGCATCGAGGGCGTGGAGGAACCGGAGCCGGCGCAGACCCACCGAGGCAGGGGGCGGCCCGTCCACTCCCGGTAGCGCTGGGCGGCCCTTGACGCATGGCCCGAGAGGGTCGATGGCGCGTTCGACCACCTGCGGCCCGTGCTTGAGCAACGGGTCGGACGCGCTCGCGGGATAACGGTAGAATCAGCGACCGCTCGGACGATGCGTCGGGACGGGTCGGGACCCACGCCCGACGGTGTTTGCCGAGGTGGAGGACAGATGCCGTCAAGCGCTCCGATGTTTGACGTTGCAGTCGTCGGCGGCGGAGCCGCTGGAACGGCCGCTGCGGTCGGTGCTGCCCAGGCTGGCGCCCGGACTGCGCTGTTCGAGTCGTTCGGCTGCCTGGGCGGAGCGGCCACGATGAAGAGCGTCACCACGTACTGCGGCCTGTATACCGAGGCGGAACAGTCGCGGCAGGTGGTGTTCGGCGTCGCGGAGCAACTGCTGGCCGAACTCCGGGCCATCGGTGGCGTCGTGGAACACGTGCGCTTCCGTGGTGTCGCGGCACTTCACGATCCGGAGGCCGTCAAACGCTGCCTCGACGCGGTTGCCAAGCGCGCCGGCGTGACCGTCTTCTTCCACAGCACCATCATTGACGCGGCGCGCGACGGAGATCAGATGGTGTCGGCGGAGGTGCATGACCACAACGGCACAACGACCGTTTCGGCGCGCACCTGGGTGGACGGCAGTGGCGAATGCGACCTCGCCGCCTTTGCCGGCGCGTCGACCCGATACGGGACGCACGGTGCCGTGGAGGCAGGCACCCTGGGCATGCGCTTCGGTGGGGTTCCAGCCAGCCTGCCACTGTCGCACGATGACCTGATCCAGGCCGTGCGGGCGGCGAAGCTCAAGGGTGATTCGCTCCTGGATAAGGAGGACAGCCTGATGGCGCGGCTGCCGCTGTCGGGAGACATTGGGATCTTTATCGTTGACGCCGAGTACAACGCACTGCAATCGCGCAGTATCTCCGACGCCGAACAGTACGCTCGTGAGAAGGCCTGGGCGTACCTCGCCGCCTGTCAGACCATGCCCGGCTGGCAGCACGCCTATCTCAGCGTTACGGGACCCATCCTGGGCACTCGCGAGTCGCGACACGTCAACGCCGTTTACCAGCTCACCACCGAGGACATCACGTCCGGCCGGCGCTTCGATGACGTCGTCGCGCTCGGGGCGTGGGCAATGGAGTATCACGACACCGCCGGAGCGCAGAGCATTTGGATGCCGGTGAAGGACAAAGAGACCTACGACATCCCGCTGCGTACATTGATCAGTGTCGACACCCCCAACCTGTATGCGGCTGGGCGGGCTGCCGACGGCGACAAGTACGCCGGTGGCTCACTGAGGGTCATGGGCACCGCACTGGCCACCGGCCACGCCGCCGGCGTCGCGGCTGCCCTGCATGCGGCGGCAGGCAACCCGGTGCCGGTCCGTCAGGTGCAGCAAGAACTGCAAAAGCAGGATGCTCGGCTGACCGGCATTTGAGAACCGCACCCTCCCGCACCGAGTTGTCGCCAGAAGGGGACGATGCGGGTGTGCCAATTCCCATCATGCTGGCGACCCTGACGGACCGTCGCGACTTCGGTGGCGACTGGCTGCTCGAGCGCAAGTTCGACGGCGAGCGCTGCGTTGCGCGCAAACGGGGCGGCGACGTGCGGCTCGAGTCGCGCACCGGTAAGGACCTCACCGCCGCGTACCCCGAGGTGCGCGCTGCCCTGGACACACAGCGCGCACGCGGGTTCCTGCTTGACGGTGAGGTGGTCGCGTACCAGGGTGAGCAGACGTCGTTCAGCCGGCTTCAAAAGCGCCTCGGCACCACCGCGCCCTCCCACCAGCAGATAGCCGCGTACCCGGTGGTCTACTGCGTGTTTGACCTCCTGGAGATCGACGGCGAGGACCTGACTGACCGGCCGCTCGAAGAGCGTCGCGCCCGATTGTCGCGGGCAATCCGTCCGAGCGCGGCCGTGCAAATCTCCGAAGCCTGGCGGGACAACGCCCAGCGGTGGTTTGACGACGCGTGCCGTTCCGGCTGGGAGGGGCTCATCGCCAAGCGTGCCGATGCGCCGTACGCCCCCGGGCGTTCGAAGGACTGGCTGAAGCTGAAATGCGTCCGGGAGCAGGAGTTCGTCATCGGCGGTTACACCGATCCAACTGGCAGCCGGACTGATTTCGGTGCGCTGCTCGTCGGCTATCACGAGGACGGCCGACTCCTGTACGCCGGCAAGGTCGGCACCGGCTACACCGCGGCGAGGCTCCGTGATCTCGGCGCGCGGCTGCGATCCCTGGAGACGCCGGGCCCGTCGTTCGTGGACGCGAGCCCCATTCCGCGCGGCACCCACTGGACCCGGCCGGAACTGGTCGCGCAAATCGGCTTCGCAGAATGGACGAATGACGGCCGCCTGCGGCAACCGCGCTTCCTCGGCCTACGCGACGACAAGCGACCGGCCGAGGTCATTCGGGAGCGGCCCCGATGACACCAGGGTTTGAGGGCCGCCCGGCGGTCGAGGGTTTGACCGACGAAGCTTCGGGCCGGCATGGCTGGTGAATCCAGCACCGCGGCAATTGCCCGGCGGTGTTTCGGCGACGGCGATCCCCTCTACGAGCGGTATCACGACACCGAATGGGGCTTTCCAGTGCCCGATGAGCGGGCGCTGTTCGAACTCCTGAGCCTCGAGGCGTTTCAGGCAGGACTGTCCTGGCGGACCGTTCTTGCTAAGCGCGACGCTTTCCGCCGCGCATTCGCGAATTTCGACGCTGATGCTGTGGCGCGCTTTGATCCAGCAGACGTGAAACGCCTCCTGGGCGATGTCAGCATCGTGCGCAATCGGGCAAAGATCGAGGCGACCATTGGGAACGCGCGCGCGATCCTGCAGCTTCGCATCACCGGTGAGCCGCTGGTCTCAATCCTTCGGCCGGATCCACCGGCATCACGGCGCAGGCCACCGGCGGCGTGGAGCGAGGTCCCTGCGACGACACCCGAGGCGGTCGCCCTTGCGCGCGAACTCAAACGCCGGGGCTTTCGCTTCCTCGGCCCCACAACGCTCTACGCACTCATGCAGGCCTGCGGCGTGGTCGACGACCACCTCGCCGCTTGCCCGATACGGCCCGCCGTCGAGCGCGCACGCCGAGCCGCCGGGCTGATCTGATGAGACTGGCGGTCATGGCGAACAGCCCCGGGGACTATGAGCGCCTCGGATTGTCGCCCACGTCGATCGAGCCCTGGGAGGATGGCGCCCGCACGGACGACTCGCCGGGGACGTACGAGTGGTGGTACTTCGACGCGCATCTCGCTGACGGCGCCACGTTGGTCATCGCGTTCATGAACAAGGACATCGCCGAGCCGCAGAAGCCGTTATCCCCGTTGCTGCGGCTCGAGCTCGACCTGCCTGACGGACGACACTTCGAGAAGCCCATCGACTTTCCGGCGGCGGCGTGGTCGGCGGCACGCGACCATGCTGATGTGCGCCTTGGCAGCAACCGATTCACGGGTGACCTGCACACGTATCGGATCGAGGCGACTGCGGAGGAGATATCGGTCGATGTCACGTTGACCGGCGAAGTTCCGGCGTGGCGTCCGGGCTCGGGATACATGCTCTTCGGTGCCGATCGGTCACTGGAGTTCGCGTGGCTTCCCTCGGTGCCGCAGGGCGCTGTCACCGTGAGGTACACGGTCGACGGTGAGCAGCACGAGACGACCGGGGTCGGCTACCACGATCACAACTGGGGCAATGTCGGCCTGATGAAGATCGTCCACGACTGGTACTGGGCCCGCGGGCAAGCCGGCCCTTACTCGGTCATCGCCTCGTACATCACCTCCGCTCAGCGTTACGGCTTCGAGCCAATTCCGATCTTCATGCTGGCCCATGACAACGTCGTGATCGGTGACGACCCGACCAAGGTCACGTTCGAACGCGAAGGGATCTACAACGACGAGACGACCGGAAAACCCGTGGCCACAACGACGCGGTACGTCTATCAGGACGGGGAAGACCGATATGTTGTGTCGTTCACTCGAACTCGCGATCTGACACTGAGTCGGATGATCGACAACGTCAAGGGTGTCAAGCATATCGCTGCACGGCTCGCGCACTTCGACGGCGCGTATCTGCGATTCGCGGGCGACCTCGAAGTGTCGCATCATCGTGGCAGTCAGTTGCTGGAGACCCATCAGGACGAGGCGATCTGGGAATTGATGTATTTCGGCCACGCGCGCACCGAGTAAACCGCCGCGATGAAGCCAAGCCCTCGCCGTCTTCCCTCAACTGCTGTAGGTATACTCGCTGTACGCCATCGAGTTCGACGTCGATGCGTGACCACCGGCGGTCAGGCGGGCGAAGATCCCGGTCCAGAAGCCAGCCTTGGGCGGTGCAGTCATCGACGCGGTGCACGTCAGGGTCCGTGTCCCCGACGCGTTGGTTTTGTACAGGTTCTCGTTATCGTTCCCGTTGAACTTCAAGGAGGGGCTGTTGACCGTCAGGGTGCCGTATGCGCCGTGACCGCCGTATGCGAGATGGCCGTCCGGCCAGAAGGACGTGAAGGCGATCCAGACCCTCGCATGTGGGTCAACGGCGCTGCCGTTCCACGCGGTCAGCGTGAGGCTGACCTGCTGTCCCGGGGCCAGACTCCCTTCGGGCGCGATGGTCGGCGACGGCGTGACTGTAAACGTTGAAAGCCGAAGCCCTTGACCCAGCGTACATCTGTTCGGTAGGATTCGTCGCCCATGGCCACCGAGTTGCAGCGCGCCGTCCACCGCCTCCACTACGTCTGCACTGAGTGCGGGGCGGAGGCGCCGAAGTGGCAGGGCCGTTGCCCGGCATGTGCCGCATGGAACAGCCTCAGCGAGGACGTGGTGCGGCTGACCGGCCGCAGGCCTGCGGCAACGACGGCCGCCGCGACCACAACGCCAATGGAGGCGGTGATGGCCGCGCCGTCGTACGTCCTCCCCACGGGCTCCTTCGAAGTTGACCGCGTCCTGGGAGGGGGGATCGTTCCCGGCAGCGTCGTGCTGCTTGGTGGCGACCCTGGTATCGGGAAGTCCACCATCGCGCTGCAGATGTCGCACAGCTGCGGCAACGAGGTGTCGCCGGCGCTCTACTGCACCGGTGAAGAGTCGCTTGAGCAGCTTGCCCTGCGAGCTCGGCGGCTGTGCTGCACCGGTGCCAGGGTTCGCCTGCTCGTCGAATCCGACATCGACACCGTGATCGCGACGATCGAGGCGGAACGCCCGTCGTTGGTCGTCGTCGATTCTGTTCAGACGCTCCGCGATGCCGGGACGCCCGGGCCGCCGGGGAGCGTCTCGCAGGTCCGTACCGCGGTTCTGCGCATGAGCGAGGTCGCCAAGGCGACCGGTATGCCGATCCTCCTGGTCGGGCATGTCACCAAAGAGGGTGCGATCGCCGGACCGCGCACCCTGGAGCACATGGTCGACGTCGTCCTGTACCTGGAGGGCGAGCGCCTCGGCGAGCACCGGATGCTCCGGGGCATCAAGAACCGGTTCGGGGCGACCGGCGAAGTCGGGCTACTCACCATGGAGAGCGACGGGATGCGCGATCTCGCCGCCCCGAGCCGCGGCATGCTCGACGCGGCATCCCTCGGCGCCTCCGGCAGCGTGCTGACGATCACCTGCGACGGGCTCCGGCCGATGGCGGTCGAGGTGCAGGCGCTCGCGGTCGGCTCACCGTTCGAGCTCCCGAGACGAACCGCTTCGGGGTATGAGCTCAACCGCCTCCACCTCATGCTCGCGGTGCTCGCCAAGCGCGCCGGCATCTCCGTCTCCAAGCTGGACGTGTTCGTCAACGTCGCGGGCGGCATACGCCTCGCGGATCCCGGGACCGACCTCGCGATGGCGCTCGCGATCGCCGGCACGGTCAGCAACCGGGCGGTGTCGCGCCACTGCGCCGTCATCGGAGAGGTCGGCCTGGGCGGCGAGGTGCGCAGAGTGTCCCGGACCGAGGTGCGCCTCGCCGAGGCGGCGGCCGTCGGCATGGAGGCCGTGATCCTGCCCGAGAGCTATCGCGGCTCAGTTCCCGACGGCCTTCGCTGTCATCGAGTCTGCAACTTGATCGAGGCGGTTGCACTGCTCGGGTGACCGTCGTGTCGCGCCGTCTTTCGACGCGGAGATCGTGTGGTTCAATCGCTGAGATGCAGACGCATGCCGCCCGGACGATCCAACGGGCGCGAAATATCTCGCGAATCATCGGCGCCAGCGTCGGATTCGTGTTCGGGGTGCTCTACGGCGTGTTCATCCTGTCCGGCACCCCCGGCGTGCTCACCAGCAACACGACCACGGCTGGGGCAGCGCTCCTCGCCGCGGGAGCCGCGGGAGCCGCGTCGCTTGCTCTCGCCGCCCCGCTCCTCAGCGTCGAACCCTACCTCTGGCTCGAGCGGACCCTCGACGAGGCCCCCGCAGGTCAGATCATCGGCTCCCTCATCGGCCTGATCGCAGCACTGCTGATCTCGACGATGGTCGCCGTCCTCCTCAACCCGCTGCCATTCGGGCTCGGGGTGATGCTGTCCCTCGGCCTTGCGACGGCGCTTGTGTACGTCGGCGTGCGCACCGGCAGCCACCGCCGAGATGCGCTCGGCGTCGTCTTCGGCCGCTCCGCTCCGGTCGACATCGACCAGGGAGGGCCCGGCCCGATCGACGGCCAGCCGGTCCTGGTCGACACGAGTGTCCTCATCGACGGCCGTATCGTCGACGTCGTTGCCGCCGGCTTTGTCCCCGGACGGCTCCTGATCCCGGGCTTCGTCCTCGAGGAGCTCCAGCGGGTCGCCGATTCCGCCGATCCGTTCCGCCGCCAGAAGGGGCGCCGCGGGCTCGGCGTCGTCGACGCGCTTCAGAAGGCGGATGACGTGGTCTGTGAGCTGGTCGACCTCGACTTCCCGGGCACGCCCGATGTCGACGCCCGCCTGGTCAAGCTCGCCCGCGCCCGAGGCGCCTCGCTCATGACCCAGGATTACAACCTCAACCGCCTCGCCCAGATCGAGGGGGTTCGCGTGCTCAACCTGAACGATCTCGCCAACGCGGTCAAGCCGATCGTCGGCGCCGGCGAGAGCGTCGCCATCACCATCGTCAAGGAGGGCAAGGAGCCCCATCAGGGCGTCGGGTACTTCGAAGACGGCACCATGGTGGTCGTGGAGAACGGACGCAGCCACGTCGATGAGACGGTCACGGTGACCGTGACCACGGTGCTCCAGACGACTGCGGGCCGGATGATCTTCGCGACCCTCGCCGACGACGATTCCGGCAAGCCTCGCGTGTTGCGGCCGGTCCGCGCCAAGGTCGCGCAGCGCTGAGCAGCGCGCTCATTGTCCCCGCCTTCGGACTCGGCGTCAGGGCGGGAGAGGACAAGCTCTGGGTATCCGTCTCGAGGCGGCCGGTGCTCGCCATCACGCTGGGATCGATCGCCGCGGCGGGCTGCTTCGATCTCATCGCCATTGCAGCCCCGGCCGGCCGCTGGGAGGCGATCCGGGCCATAGCAGCCGAGCATCAGCTGCCCAACGTCGTGCTCCTCGAGGGCGGCGAGCGCCGCCAGGACAGCGTCGCCGCGGCCATCGACCGCTGCGACGGCCACGACTGGATCACCGTCCACGACGCTGCCCGCCCGCTCACGCCGCCCGAGGTCTTTCGTGCGGTGCTCGACGCAGCCCGGGCTGATGGAGCCGCCATCGCCGGGGTACCCTGCGTGGACACTGTGAAGCAGGTGCAGCACGGCCAGGTCGCGGCCACCCTCGACCGCTCCTCGATCATCGCGGCGCAGACGCCTCAATCCTTCAGCGCCGGCATCCTGCGCCGGGCACATCTCAACGCAGCGACCCAGGGGATCAGCGCCGGCGACGACGCTGCGCTCGTCGAGGCGATGGGCGTCCCGGTCACGGTGGTTCCCGGCGATCCGCGCAACTTCAAAATCACGTTTCCGCAGGACCTCGTCCTGCTCCGCTCCTTACTCGAGGAGGTCCGATGACCCCGCGAATCGGCCACGGCATCGACGCGCACCGCTTCATCCCGGGGCGGCCGCTGATGCTGGGTGGCGTCCTGATTCCCTACGCTCGCGGCCTGCTCGGCCACTCCGACGGCGATGCCGTGGTGCACGCGCTCGTCGACGCCATCCTCGGCGCGTCGGGCCTCGGCGACATGGGCAGGCACTTCCCCTCCGGCGACCCGCGCTGGAAGGACACCTCGGGCTGCGAGTTCCTGAAGATCGTGGCCGAAAAGCTCCATGAGGAGGGCTGGCTGATCACCAGTGCTCATGTCATCGCCATCGCCGAGGAGCCGCGGCTGGCCGCGCATCTCGGCCCGATGTCCGAGGCGATGTCGAAAGCGCTGGGCCTCGAGCCCGGGACGATCGCGGTCGGGGCGACCACCACGGACGGCATGGGCTTCTCCGGCCGGAGCGAGGGGATCGCCGCGTCGGCGACGGTGCTGCTGGAACGGCGGTGACGCTGCAGCTGCACGACACGATGAGCCGTGAGCTCGTCGTCGTGGAGCCGATCGAGCCGGGCCACGTCCGCATCTACACGTGCGGCCCGACGGTCTGGAACCGGGTCCACATCGGGAACTTCCGCACCTTCATCTTCGAGGACGTCCTGCGCCGCTGGCTCGAGCGGAGGTTTAGGAAGGTGACCCATGTGATGAACCTCACCGATGTCGACGACCGGATCATCAAGAACGCGGTCGAGCACGGGCATTCGCTCGACGAGGAGACAGCGCCCTGGATCGCCGCGTTCGAAGAGGATCGCGACACGTTGGGGATCCGGCCGGCGCTTCATTACCCGCGCGCCACTGAGTACATCGAGCAGATGGTCGACCTGATCGAACGCCTCGAGAAAGCCGGCGCCGCCTACCAGACCGATGGCAGCTACTACTTCCACATCGCGGCGTTCCCGGAGTACGGCAAGCTCAGCGGCGCGCGCGCGGAAGGCCTTGTCTCCGGCGCCAGCGGGCGGATCGACGCGGACGATTACACCAAGGAGGATGTCCGCGACTTCGCGCTCTGGAAGGCGGTCGGACCCGACGAGATCGGCTGGGACACGCGTATCGGCAGGGGTCACCCGGGCTGGCACATCGAGTGTTCGGCAATGAGCATGACGCTGCTCGGCGAGAGCTTCGACATTCATTGCGGCGGCGTCGACAACATCTTTCCGCACCACGAGAACGAGATCGCCCAGTCCGAAGCCGCCACCGGCAAGCGCTTCGTGCGCACCTGGTGCCACAGCCAGCACCTGCGCGTGAGCGGCGAGAAGATGGCCAAGCGCCTCGGCAACTTCGCCACCGTGCCCGACGTGCTCGAGGAGGGAGCGAGTCCAGCGGCGCTTCGCTACCTGCTCGCGGCGCGGACCCACTATCGCAAGGCGCTCGATTATTCGGACGACCTGCTCGCCGACAGCACCGTCGCGGTGCAGCGACTCGTCGACTTTCAGACCCGCGTCGACGGACTCCACACCGCCGAGGAGGACGGCAATCCGCGCGACGAAGCCGTCCTCGCCTCGGTGCGCGGGATGCGCATCGGGTTCGACGAGGCCATGGACGACGACCTCAACCTCCCCGAGGCGATGGGCATCGTGTTCTCCGGGCTGCGTGACGTCAACCGCGTGCTCGACAGCGGGCCGGTCAGCGCCGAGACGCAGCGCACGCTGCAGCATCTCCTCGCCGACATCGATGATGTGCTCGGCGTGCTCGCCCTGGTGGCTCGCGATCGTCAGGCTGCTCCCGATCCCGAGGAACAGCGGTGGCTCGATGAACGCGCCGCCGCACGCGCGGCTCGCGACTTCGCGCAGTCCGACCATCTGCGGGTGCAGCTCGCCGGTCGCGGGATCGAGGTCGAGGACACGCCTCAGGGTCAACGCTGGAAGCGGACCGCGCCGCGCCGCGGCTGACACGGTGGACATCCTGTACGGGCGCAACCCGGTGCTCGAGGCCCTTCGAGCGGGACGCCCCGCGCGGAAGATCGTCATCGCCGCCGCCATCCGCCCGGAGGCGCGGCTCACCGAGATCCTCGAACACGCGGAAGCGCGAGACATCCTGGTGGAGGAGGTATCGCGCCAGCGCCTCGACGACATCGCCCATACCGAGCATCACCAGGGCGTCGCCGGGTATTTCCACGCGCGCGCCGCGGTCGACCTGCACGACCTGCTCGATCAGGCGCGCCCGCCGGCGCTGCTCGTGGTCCTCGACGGCATCCAGGATCCGCAGAACGTCGGCGCCATCGCGCGCAGCGCGGAGGCATGCGGCGCCGACGGCATCGTGGCGCCGCGTCACCACGCGGCACCGCTCACCGCTGCGGCGGTCAAGGCATCGGCGGGAGCCACCGAACACCTGCCGATGGTCACCGTGCCCAATCTCTCGCAGGCGCTCGAGGTGATCGGCGACGCCGGGATCTGGCGGGTCGGCCTCGACGCCGATGCGCGAGATCGGTACGACACTGTCGATCTCTCCGGACCCACGGCGATCGTCGTCGGCGCCGAGGGAGCCGGCATGCGCCGCCTCACCCGCGAGCACTGCGACGTGCTCGTGTCGATACCGATGATGGGCCACGTCGAGTCGCTCAACGCCGGCGCGGCGGCCGCGGTCCTGCTCTTCGAAGCGCAACGCCAGCGCGGCTTCGCTCCGCGCTGAGACAAGCGGTCAGGCCATGCAAGCGCTGATCGTCGACGGCTACAACATCATTCACGCGTGGCCGTCGCTGCATGCGACGCTGCGCGACCGCGGTCTCGAGGATGCGCGCCGCCAGCTGGTGAGCGCGCTAGGGGAGTATGCGGCGCAGACCGGTGTCGCGGTGACCGTCGTGTTCGATGCGCACGCGCGTCCGGGCGCCATACCGTCGACGGAGAAGCTCGACGGGGTCACGGTGATCTTCGGATCCAAACGGTCGACTGCGGACCATGTCATCGAACGCGCTGCCTACAAGGCGTCGCAGCGCGGTGAGGGCGCCGATGTGGTGGTCGCGACCGACGACCGCCTCGAACGCGACGTCGTCGGTGCGATGGGTGTCGCCACCATGGGAGCGCGGGCCCTTGAGGCCGAGGTCGCCAGGGTCGCCGGCACCGTCAATGTCGAGACCCGACGGATGCGCGACGACAGCAAACGCAGCACCCGGCTCGAGGACGGCCTCGACCCCGAGATCCGGCGCCGGCTCGAACGCCTCCGGCGCGGCGAGGATCGTTAGGCTAGCGCCACCATGCTGGACTCGCCGTCGCTGCGGGCCGGCAGCGTGCGCTACGCGGGTGCGACCGCGAGCGCGGTCGGCATCCAGGCACCGACCGCCGGTGTCACCTTTCTTCCGGCGCTGATGGCGGCGATCGTCGGCGAGGCAGGGCCGCTCGCATTTCTGCTGGCGCTGCTCGCGATGCTCCTCGTGTCCTATTCGTTCATCGTGCTCGCAGCCGACTTCGCGTCCGCCGGATCGGTGTTCGCCTTCAACGGTCGAGCGCTCGGCTACGGCTACGGGTTCATCTCCGCATGGATGTTGCTCGGCGTGTACATCGCGTACTCGTCGTCGATCTATGCCAGCAACGCGAATTTCCTGGAGAGCCTGGCGATGTCGGCGCACGTGGCGATTGCATGGCCGGTGTTCGCGCTGCTCTTCTGGGCGCTCGCGATGCTGCTTGCATATCGCCGGATCTCGCTGTCCACCATGCTCATCTTCGCCCTCGAAGGTGTCGCGATCGTGCTCGTGCTGATCGTCGCCGTGGTGGTGCTGGTCAAGGGCGGATCGGGCGGTCATGCGGTGTCGGCCGCGCCCCTCACGCTCAACGGCCTGCCGGTCGCGACCCTCGGTCTCGGAGTGATCTTCGCGTTCACGGGATTCTCCGGCTTCGAGGTGTCGGCGACGCTCGGCGAGGAGACGTGGCGACCCCGGCGCGTGATCCCGGTGTCGATGATCGCCGCGCTGCTCGTCTCCGGCGGCATCTACGTGGTCATGTCGTGGGTGGAGACCATCGCGTACCCGAGCGCCACGGCACTTGCGAGTCAGTCGGTGCCGCTGGTCGACATCGCCGGCCGTTACGTAACCCCCGCGATGGGCACGATCATCAACGTTGCCGCTCTGATCAGCGGCATCGGCGCGCAGCTCGCCACGGTCAACGGTGCGAACCGTCTGCTCTACGCGCTGGCCCGCGACGGTTTCGGGCCGCGCTGGTTGTCGGCGGTGAACCGGCACGAGCGGTCACCGGTCGGCGCGCTCGCGGTTGTCGGTGTCGTGAGCCTCGTCGCAGTCGTGCCGTTCATGCTCAACGGGACGACGCCCATCGACGCGTTCTTCTACCTGGCCACGTACGGCGCCGACCTGATCATCATCGCGTACCTCCTCACATCGATCGCGGCCCTGGCGTGGTCGATACGGCGGAGGCAGACGGGCGTGGTGCGCGTCACCGGACTGGTGGCGGCGATCGTGGTCATGGCGTACATCATCAAGGGCACGGTGTCTCCGATCCCGGCGCCGCCCTTCGATCTCTGCATCTACGCCGCGGGGATCACCATCGCGGTGGGTATGACGCTGCTGCTGATTCCTCGATTGCGTGCGAACCTATCTCGCTCGACGCTCTTCGCCGCCGCTCCCGCAGACTGAGCCGGACGATGCCAGGCGCACCGACGTCTCTCATGCCGCTCCGGGAGCGAATCGAGACTGCTGCGGTCGCGTATCGCAACCAGGAGTGCCTTCTCCTGCCCGACGCGACGCTGAGCTTCGGCGAGGTCGATCGGCTCGCGAACGCGACCGCCACCGCGCTACTCGGGCGTGGGGTGCGCGAGGGGAGTGTGGTCATGACGCTCTGTCACAACGGTGCGGCGCTGGTGGCCACGTGGTTCGCGTGCATGAAGATCGGAGCCGTCTTCGCGCCGCTCAACGCATCCCTGAGCGGCGATCCACTCGAGCACGTGATCTTCCGTGCAGGGGGGCAGGTGCTCGTCTGCGACGGGGTGCTCGCGGGTCTCGCGCGCACCGCGATGCGCGCCATCCCGAATCCACCGGTCACGCTCGTCACCGGCCCGCGGGTGCCGTCCGGGTTCGCGAGCTTCGACCAGGCCGTCGCCGCTGCGAGTACTGAGCCCCCGCCACCACCCGCGATCGATCCCGCCGCGCCGGCCAGGCTGATGTTCACCTCGGGGACGACCGGCGAGTCGAAGGGGGTCCTCTGGAGCCGAAACGCCGAGACGCTGCACGCCGTCTCCTACGGCGACGAGCTGGTGCGCATCGATCGCGGCGAGACCGTTTACACCTGCCTCCCGCTGTTCCACGTCACCGCCCAGGGCACGCTGCTCGGGACCATGCTCCGCGGTGGACGCACGGTGGTCGACCGGCGCTTTGAGCCCCTGCGCTTCTGGGCGCGGAACCGATCGGTCGGCGCGGTCTTCTTTCCTTACGTGGGAACCATCATCAGCACGCTCATGTCCCGCGCTCCGCGGGGCAACGACGCAGACAACCCGGTCACGCGAGCGATGGGAAGCGCGACCCCGGCCGGCCTCTGGGAGGCATTCGAACGCCGTTTCGGCGTGACCCTCGAGGACGTCTGGGGTCAAACCGAGACCGCGTCCTGCTGGACGCACGCGGGCCCCGAAGGCCCTGTGCCCGGCACCGTCGGCGTTCCCTGCGATCGCTTCGAGGCCCGGATCCTGGCCGCAAGCGGAGCGGAGGCGGCAACGGGACAGCCCGGCGAATTGTGCATCCGCCCCTTCGAACCGCACGTCATCTTCGAGGGGTACGCGGCGACCGGCATCAGCGCCTCGGACGTGACCGGCAACGGCTGGTACCGGACCGGCGACCTGCTGTCGCGGCGTGACGACGGCGTCCTCAGCTTTCACGGCCGCCTTCGCGAGACAATCCGGCGGCGTGGCGAGACGATCGCCCCGGTGGAGATCGAGGCGGTTGCGCTCCAGCATCCGGCGGGTCGCGAAGCTGCTGCGATCGGCGTGCCTGCCGATGACGGTGTCGAGGATGAGATCCTGCTGTGCGTGGTCCTCATCGAACCCTCGTCATTGACTCCCGCAGACCTGCACGCTCACCTGTCCGGCGAGCTGCCGAGGTTCATGCTCCCGCGCTTCATCCGGTTCGAGGACGAGCTGCCCAAGACGGCGACAACCCGCATCCGCCGGGCCGCGTTGCGCGAGGCTGGCCGAATCGGTGCCTGGGACTCCCGGGCGCGGCGCCACCATGGCTGAGTCCAGCGCACCCCGCGTGGTGGTCACCGGCATGGGCACCGTCTCGCCGGTCGGCAACAGCGTGTCCGAGAGCTGGGAGGCACTCAAGGCCGGTCGGAGTGGTACCGCCCCGATCACGCACTTCGATGCGTCGCGCCTCCCCGTCCGGATCGCCGGCGAGGTCAAGGGTTTTGACGCGGTCGCGATCTTCGGTAACAAGGAGGCGCGCCGGGGGACGCCGCACGTGCACTTCGCGATGGCGGCAGCGCGCGAGGCCGTGCAGCACTCCGGTCTCGACATCGCCGCCGCGTCGACCGACGTCGGCGTCCTGATCGCCTCGGGGATCGGTGGGCTGGAGGTGATCGAGAACACCACTCGCGTCCTCGATGCCGAGGGCGCGCGCCGGGTGTCGCCGTTTGCCGCGGCGATGGCGCTCGTCGACATGGCGCCGGGCATGGTCTCGATCGACCTCGGCGCCCGCGGGCCGAACATGGCCGTGGTCAGCGCCTGTGCCTCGGGGGCGGACGCGATCGGCCAGGCCGCCAACTGGATCCGCCAGGGCGATGCGGTGGCCGTGCTCGCCGGCGGCACCGAGGCGGGCATCACATCGACCGGCATCGCGATGTTCGCCGCCGCGCGCGCCCTGTCAACGCGGAACGACGATGCCGCGCATGCGTCGCGGCCGTTCGAGCGCGACCGCGATGGGTTCGTGGCCGCCGAGGGATCGGCGGTGCTCGTCCTCGAGGAGCGCGAGCATGCGCTTGCACGCGGCGCGACCATCTACGCGGAGCTGCTCGGCTACGCGGCCGCCGCGGATGCGTATCACATCACCGCGCCGGAACCCAGTGGTGATGGCGCGGTCCGCTGCGTGCGTCGCGCGCTCGAGCGCGCCGGCATGCGCCCCGAGGACATCGAGTACATCAACGCGCACGGCACCGGGACGCCGCTCAACGACCTCGCCGAGACCCGTGCGCTCAAGCAGGTGTTCGGCGAATTCGCGTATAAGGTGCCGATCTCGTCGACCAAGTCGATGACCGGGCACATGCTCGGTGCCGCCGGAGCCTTCGAGGCGATGGTCACCATCCTCGCGATGCGGGACGGGTTCCTTCCGCCCACCGTCAACCTCGACAACCCCGACCCGGAGTGCGATCTTGATTACGTGCCGAACACCGGCCGTGCGGTGGGCGCGCGAGTCGCCATGACCACGTCGTTCGGTTTCGGAGGCCACAACGCGTGCCTGGTGTTCGCGGGAGGAGCGGACCCGGCGTGACCGGCGCCTTCGATCTCGCCGTCATCGGTGGAGGGACGGCGGGGCTGGTCGCGGCGCAGACCGCGGCACAGAAGCGTCGGCGGGTGCTCCTGGTCAGCGATGGGCCGCTGGGAGGGGAGTGCACGTGGAACGGCTGCGTGCCGTCGAAGGCGCTCATCGAAGCGGCATCGGTGCGGCACACCGCGGCGAACGCCGAGCGCTTCGGGATCCACGTCGGTGACGTGGGGGTCGATTTCGCCGCGGTCATGGACCACGTCCACGGCGTCATCAGCGACATTGCGCGGCACGAGGACGAGTCGCATCTCGAGGCCGCAGGCGTTGTCGTGCGACGTGGGCGCGCCGCGCTGGTTGATGCACATACGCTCGCCGTCGACGACGATCGTTTCAGCGCGGAACACCTGGTGGTGTGCACGGGAAGCAGGCCGGCGATCCCCGCGATCGACGGCATGGACACGGTGCCGTACCTCACCAACGAAACCATCTTCGAGCTGCACGAGCAGCCGCGCCGTCTGCTCGTCCTCGGTGCCGGTGCGGTTGGACTCGAGCTCGCGCAGGCGTTCGCCCGGTTGGGGACTGACGTGGATGTCATCGGCGTCGAGGCGGCGTTCCTTCCACGTGAGGACCCGGAGATTGCGACCGTCATGCGCGACATTCTCGGGTCGGAGGGCCTTCGCTTTCATCTTGGCGTGCAGCCGGTGCGCTTCGCACGCGCGGAACGTGGCGTCGAGCTGACGGTTCGCGACGGCGCGGGCGAGCGCCTGCTCGCCGGCGATCAGATCCTCGTTGCCACCGGCCGCAGGGCGAATACTGAGGGCCTCGGACTCGAAACCATCGGTGTGCGCGCGGGGGAGCGCGGCATCGTGGTGGATGCGCATCTGCGCACATCGGTGCACGGCATCTTCGCGGCCGGCGACGTCACCGGGACGCTGCCCTTCACCCACGTCGCCGCGTACCAGGGGCGGCTTGCCGCCAACAATGCTTTCGAGCGTCAGCAGGCGGCGTCATATCGGGTGATCCCGTGGGTGATCTTCACCGACCCCGAGATCGCCCATGTCGGGCTCACCGAACCCGAGGCGCGGCGAGCGCACGGCGACAGCGTGCGCGCGGTCACGCTCCCGTTCACAGCCGTCGACCGCGCCGTGATCGCGCGCCGCACCAGGGGCCTGATCAAGGTCGTCACCGGTGGCAGGCCCATGCTCGGTCATGCGGGCGGCGGAACCATCCTCGGCGCCCACATCGCGGGACCGGGTGCCGGTGAGTTGATCCACGAGTTCGTGGTCGGGATGCAGGTGCACGCGTTCAGCGGGCGGCTGGCCCAGGCGGTGCACGCCTACCCGTCGATGTCGGTCGGGGTGCAGCAGGCGGTGGCCCGGTTGTTCGATGGCGGGCGCGCCACCGCCGGCGAGCTGCGCGAGGACCTGGTGCCCTGAGGGCTCAGTCCTCGGCGACCACCCGGTCGAGCGCCGCCTTGATGATCCCGTAGCACTCGCACGAGACCGACTCGAGGCCCTCCCGATCCACGATGGTGACCCGGCCCCGGTGGTATCGGATCAGCCCCGCGGACTGCAGGAGCCCGGCCGAGAGGGTGACCGTCGCGCGGCGCGATCCGAGCATCTGGCCGAGGAACTCGTGCGTGATCGCGAAGGTGTCGGTGCCGACGCGATCGTGGCTCATGAGCAGCCACCGGCTGAGCCGCTCCTCGTTGGAGTGCAGGCGGTTGCACGCGGCCGCCTGCGAGATCTGCCCGAAGAGCGCCTGCACGTACTTCTGCACCAGGTCGCGGAACGCGGGCAGCCGTTCGAGCCCCCTGGCGAACTCGCCCGCCTCGATGCGCAGCGTCCTTCCCGCGACCTGTGAGATCGCGCGGACGGCGAGCGATCCTCCGGGGACGAGCGGCACCCCGACGATCCCCTCGTTGCCGATCGTCGCCACCTCGACGATGTTCCCGTCGGCGAGCGGCGTGACCAACGAGATCACCCCGTCGACCGGGAAATGGATGTACGAGATGGGCTGTCCAGGATCGAAGATGACGGTCTTGACGCTCAGGTGCGCAGGTCGAAGATGCTGGATGAGCGCGTCGCGCTCCTCGTCCGGTAGCGCCTCCAACAGGTGGTTGCCTGCCGGCGCGGTGAGGGTGGTGGTCTTTCCCATTGGACCAAGGTCGAGATTACCGCAGCGGCCCCGATTAGGGCAACGTTGAGGAGTCCCCATGGGAGAATCCGGGAGCCCAGCCGATGTAGCTCAGGGGTAGAGCAACCGCCTTGTAAGCGGTTGGTCGGGAGTTCGAATCTCCCCATCGGCTCCGATGCTCCCAGTATCCCAATTCCCATATAGCGTTTCCTCGCGTCCCCATACCATCCCAACCGCCTCGCAATGGTGTATTCTCTGCAACAGGCGGCACCATCAGTAGAGAGGGTTAGCCACAAACCCGCTGAGTCGCTGAGGATCAGGCAGTGCCAAAGCTGGCCTTGGTAGCTCCGAAACCGGACGCGGGAACGACGCTGCAGCGGCTCATCGAGGAGTTCCTGCAGGCGCCGACGAAAACGGGCGAGACGCGCTCTCGGAAGACTGGCCTCATCTACCGCGACGCCCTCGAAGGTGTGCTCCTGCCCTACTGCACGAGGGCCGGAGTCGCCGAGCCGGCGCAGTTGACTGACCGGCACATGAAGGAGCTCACCGAGGGGCTGCTCGACGGCACCGGCTCCCGCTCTGGCCGTCCTCTGGCGAAGGCGACGGTCCACAGCTACGTCAGGGCGATCAACACGTACCTCGCCTGGGCGAAGGACTCAGGCGAGACGATTGGGGCCAAGGCTCAGCGCCCGAAGCTCGAGCGGCGCATCCTCGACGTGCTCAGCCGCAAAGAGATCGAGGCGATGGAGAACGCCGCGGCGCTGGAACGGGACAAGCTAGTCGTCCGGACGCTCGCCGACTCAGGGATCCGTCTCGGCGAGTTGCTGAAGCTGAGTAGCGATGACGTCCTCACCGAGGGTCGACGGCATTTCCTCCGGGTGCAGGGGAAGGGCAGCCGGGACCGGAAGGTGCCCATCGCACCTGTTCTCGCCCAGCGGTTGAAGCGCTTCGCGCAGCACACCCGGCGGGAATCGCCGAGCACTCGGCTCTTCCTCGCCAGCAAGCGCAGCGCCCGGACGGGCGACTATGCGGCGCTCACCCAATCGGGGATCCAGCAGATGATCCGGCTCCTGGCGCTCGACGCCGGCATCACCAAACGGGTCTATCCGCACCTGTTCCGACACAGCTTCATCACCTGGCAGCTCGAGGGCGGTCTGAACCCGATCCTGCTGTCCCGGATCGTCGGCCACGAGTCGCTGACCATGATCAACCAGGTCTACGCGCACGTGACCATGGACACCGCCTACGACGCCCTGATGCGGTCGCTGCTGGCCGAATGAGGCTCCCCCTTGTCGCTCTCCGTGAAGCCGGTTATACCGTGGCGGCATGGTCCGCAAAAGACTGCCGGTCACCTCTGAAAAAGGGCGGACATGGGAGTGGACATGGGAGTGGACACGGCGACCATCCTGCGGAACTCAGTTCAAATAGGACATAATCATGGACATGAGCGTGGACATGTCGGCGACCTTCGACCCCATGGCGGACTATCCCTGGCTTTCGTTCCGACCACCGGATCTTTCAAGGGCCCCCTACAGCCTTTGGATGAAGCTCGGTGAAATCGGAGCGTTGATCGACCAAATCTCAGCGGTTCCCCTCATACCCTCATATGCGGAGGAAATGCACAAGGTCTTCCTAGCGAAGGGTGCCCTCGCCACTACGGCCATTGAGGGAAACACCCTCACTGAGGCGCAGGCGCGCCAGCAGTTGGACGGGAAGCTTGACCTACCTCCGTCGCAGGAGTACTTGGCTAAGGAGATCGCCAACGTCCTCGGGGCCTTGAACGGGATCCTTGACGCCTGCCGGCGACATGAACCTCAGGCACTATCCCTCGGTCGCGTCTGCGCGTTCAACGGAGCCGTTCTCGCTGGTCTTGAGCTAGCGGATGAAGATGTGGTTCCTGGACAAATCCGACACGATTCGCGGGGTGTCGGACCGTACAAAGCTCCGCCACCCGATACCTGCGAGTACCTTCTCGACCGGCTGTGCGGCTGGCTCGAGGGTCCGGATCTCGCGAACCCTGCTCTGGATTCGGTGACCCTTGGGTTTCTGAAAGCGGTGATCGCTCACCTATACCTGGTCTGGATACACCCATTCGGTGATGGCAACGGGCGCACCGCGCGACTGATCGAATTCCAAATTCTTCTGAATGCTGGGGTTCCCTCGCCTTCGGCGCAGCTTCTCTCTAACCACTACAACCTGACCCGCATGAACTATTACCTGTGGCTGGACAAGGCGCGACGCGCGGGCGACGGACTAACCGGGTTCCTGCTCTATGCGGCGGAGGGATTTGTAGACGGCCTGAAGACACAAATCGAGATGATTCGGCTTCAGCAATGGGAGCTCGCATGGCAAAGCTATGTCCGCGAGGTAATGGCTAGCGATCGCACGCCCAAAGGGCATCGCCAGCAAGAGGTAATGCGTCACCTTGGGCCAGCTGCGCACGCTTCCGAGATTCCGCTCCTCAATCCTTCGCTGGCCGCGATCTATGCCGGGGTTTCCCCCAAGACGCTCAATCGTGACCTCGAAACTCTCACGCGCAAGGGGTTGCTTCTCCGCGACGATCAAGGCCGCTATCTCCCTAATCGAGAGCGACTGCTTGCGTTCTTCCCGTTTGTCGTCGAACCAGAGAACTCGGTGACCGACACGACGCCGCGAAACTGAAGATGTAATCTCCACGAAGTAGGGCCGCGCTGCTTGAACAGCCGGCCCCGTGGCCACCCCTGCATTCACCAGGAGCGACATGGCAAAGATACGCGACGTGATGGGGTCATCACACCCCCATCAACCCCCCTGGGCCGATCTCATTCCGGGCCCACGTGATCCCCTCCCACGTCAGGTCGAGGAATATCTCGAATGGCTGACGGTCGTACGCAACCGGCCGCAGACCACGGTTCGCACCTACCGCCAGGACCTTGCGAAGTTCGCGGCGTTCCTGTCGACACAGGTCGACATACGGAGCCCGGACATCCTCGAGGGACTCGATAGGACAGTCCTCCGCCACTACCAGGTGGAGCTCGCCGATGTGCTCCCCCATCCGCGGACCCGGGCCCGCGCCCTGGTCGCCCTGCGCTCGTTCCTGCGCTTCAGCTGCGACGAGGGCTGGACCGACAAGGATCTCAGCCGGATGATCACCATCCCGCGCTTCGTGATGACCGACGTCCATCCGGTGCAGACCGAGGACGTGCCCAAGCTCCTCGCGGTGCTGCCCACCGGCAACCTCCGCGACCTTCGTGATCGCGCCCTGATCGCCTTCCTGCTGAGCACCGGTTGCCGGATCGCTGAGGCGTGCTCGCTCGACCGCGCCGACTTCCGGCTCAGCCAGTTCCGCGTGCTCGGCAAGGGTGGCAAGTACCGGAGCGTCTACTGCACCGTCGGAGCGCTGGCAGCGGTGCAGGACTACCTGCAGGCACGCGGTCCAGATCCCTCGCCGGCGCTGTTCATCAGCGTCGCCCGCAAGGACATGTACCGCGGCAAGGCGCGACCCGGCAACCGCCTCAGCACTGACGGCGCCAGGCGAGCCTTCACGGCGCTACGGGAGCGGCTGAGCGGCGATCCGGAGGCCTTCCGGCTGCTCAGCGCCTTGCACAGCCCCCACGTGCTCAGGCACACCGCCGCGACCACGCTGCTCGAGGCCACCGATGGCGATGTGCGCCTCGTCCAGGAGGTGCTCGGCCACGCGACGCTGTCGACCATGACGACCTACACGGAGATCACCGACCGCCGCAAGCGGGAGGCGTATCGCCGTCTCGGTGACTACCTGCGTGACGTCGGGGCGCGCGTCGATGGATAGGGTTATCGACATTCGCAAGCGGCTTGAGGAGCGTCAGGCCACCCGTGACGGATTACTCGCCGAGCAGCAGGACGCGCTTCTCAATCCCAAGTATTCGCGAGCGCTCTACGCGGTGACGCTTGCGCTCACTGCCTATGTGGGGCTCACCGGCGAGGAATTCGCGGGCGTCCTCGAGCGGGCACGGACGGCCGGGAGCATCAACGACGCCGCCGAGGACGCCCTTGCGGAGCTGAGAGAGAACCTGGGCGAGTCGTTTGAGTAGCATCTTTGCCGTCCTCGGGGCGTTCGGTTGATTTACCTCGAGACCGACGCGCAAGATGCGGTTCTGGCGTTGCCAACTGTCAGGCGACGCACCATATCAGGGGGGCCTTTAATGCGTCGTCTCATCACTATCGCCGCGGTGGGTGCCATCTTCCTTCTGACCGGCGTGACAGCGATGGCTGGGCCAGGCTTTACTGGGACAGCAGCTGGGAGGGATGTCGACTCTACCAATGCGAGCGTCTGCAACACCGTGCCGGGTGGAGGTGGAGGCTCCTGCGTCTACAAGGTTCATGGGACGTACTACGACGACAACAAAATCCTGGTTGACGGCACGTACACCGGCACTGAGACGATCAACTGGGCGCTGGCAGCGGTCAACCCCAATTACAACAATGAAAACTGCGCCCCGGTCAGCGGGACCATCACATTCAAGCGCACCGGCAAGAGTGGCACACTGGTGACTCAACTGGCGTCCAGCGGCCCCGGCAGCTTCAGCTTTGCGTGCGAGACGCCGCCCGTTCCGGCCTTCGTCGGGTGGCGCGACATCCACCTGATGCTGCAGGTCACGAGCGTAACAGGCTATTTCAAAAACCTCGTCAAGAATCCAGCGGGTAGCTTCATCAACTGGGACGGCACCTCGGTGCCGTCGAGCACAGGTCGGATCGACTATGTAGGACAGGGGCCAGCCCTGTCCTAAGTACGCCAACGGGGACAGCAGCTCCAGTCGTGCGCTGCTGTCCCACAGCCGTGCCCCTGATGGCCGTGGCTCAGGACGCCGCGACCATCGATGACGGCGTGGTCGACGTGCTCCCACCCTGGAATATGAGTGGTGAGGTCAGTAACCAACGCCGCCTCGAATCGTTCTATCCGCCGAAGGGGACAGAGGCCCCCGGCGCGATGCCAGGGGCCTCCTTCAGGAAGGGAATGAGTTGCGGTGCGGCGGTGAGCCTACTAAACCGACCTGTACTTGCAGCACTCCAAACAGAGTCGCCGCCCGCCTGTGCCGAGCACCTCGTTGTGGTCTTCGAGGATCTTCTGCCCGCGCTGGCACTCGCTCCGGTCGTGATAGACCTCGATGGCATCGTCACCGTAGCGCAGCGAATAGACACGCGAGTAGAACGCCGGCATCGTCCCCATGCCCCCACGTATCGAGCACCTGGGGTGGGGTCGGTCCGCCAGCCGAAATAGCGTCAGTCCGGCGCGAAGTCGTCCTCTTGCGCGGCGACCTCGGACGCTGTCAGCCGATAGCCGCAATCCACACACTTGGCGACGGGACGGTCGGGTGCCTCCAGGAAGAGTTGCTCGATGAGCACCGATGGAAAGGTCAGCGGGATGACGCGGTCACTCGCGCAGTTCCCACAGACGAGCATTGCGCGCGCAATAGTCGCAGGACGCGGACAGCCCGGTCTGTCCGCGAGGGGACCGTCGATTGACCGACTGCGACCGGCCTATGCTGGGCGTAAGGGCCGGGCGAGCCTAGAGTCACTTCCCCTGGCGAGCGGCCATACATCTCCCTCGCGTGGACAGGGTCCTCGCCCGACCCCCTTCCCACCGGCCTCAGCCAACGACCAGCTGGGTGCCGGCGCCGAAGTTGCCCTGGTCGAGATACACACCGGTCGCCGTCTGAGAACCGTTCAACGTTGCGTACGAGAAGACAATGAACTCAACCGTTGAGGATGACGGAACGATGTTCTTGAACTTGCCGGTCCCGCTGACGACCTGATCGTAGTAGTCGCCCATGCGATTGAAGCCGTTATAGGACTCCGGCACCTCGCAGATGAGGGACCCAGGACTTGTCCCTGTCATCAGCTTGGTCTTGAGAACGCTCGACCCCGATGTGAAGGTCATGGTGCCACTGACCTGAGCGCAGTTCTCGCCGTTGTTGGAACCATAAGTGGCCCAGTTGACCGTCAACGCGCCGGTGTACTTGCCGGTGCCGAGCAGCGCGGCGTTGGCCTGCGCCCCCTGCCCACCCATGGTGATGTAGGTACCGTGAACGGAGAGGTTGCACAATCCGCCGCCACCCATGATCGCACTGCACGCGGCGACGTTGTTGGTAGCAGTGCTCAGGCCGTCGAAGACTCCTTCGGGCTGCGGGCTTCCGGCGTGGACAGCGATGACGGTGCCTGCCAGCGCGACGGTGGCAACGCCGGCGGCGATGATGGGCAATCGACGCATTCGGGTCCCTCCCTGATGGGGCGCGCCGCACGTGAAGCGTGCGACGGCATTGGTGCATATTGCGCGGCGGCCATGGCCTTTATCAAGGGGCACCATCCGGCGCCCTCGAGAAAGATCCCTTTAGCGTCGTGGCCGTGCCGGTAAACCGCGGCCGCAGTCTCGCGAGTTGCTCCGCTGCCATCGCTGCCGCCATCGAGGCCGACGCCTAGGCCAGGCAAGAGCGGGAGGAAGCCGCTCGTCGGCGGTCACTGTGAGGATGCGTGGCGGTCAGCCTGACGGACGCAACGCCGAGCGTCGCGCGAGTGCCGCCTCGAACACGTCCCCCAACCCCGGGGGTAGGGTGCTCGATCCGGCGGGCTGACGGCTCTGCGGGGCTAGGCGGCCCACTTCTCGATGAGCGTCTGGTTATTCGCACCGTTGAAGTAGCTGCCGGCGGCAATACAAAAGCTCGTGCTCGCACACCAGACGCCGTTGAGCTGGTTGTCCTGAGTGGCGCTAGTGTTGGGCGAGCTCACGATGCTCCAGCTGCTCCCATTCCACTTCGCGATGCGAGTCTGGAAATTCGTGGCGTAGGTAGAGCCGACGGCCATGCAGAAGCTGCTGCTGACGCAGCTCACCCCGGTGAACTGGCTGAAGGGCGAACTCAACGTGCGCCAACCGCTCCCATTCCACTTCTCGGTGAGAGGCTGATTGATGTTGAAGAAGTAGCCGGTGGCGAGGCAGAAACTCTTGCTGACGCAACTCACGCCACCGAGGTAGTTGGAATGAGTGCTGCTGATGTTGGGTGGACTCAGCAGCCACGTAAGGCCGTTCCACTTCTCAATGAGGGCTTGTCCGTTCGTATCTGAACCGTTGGAGTAGTCGCCGACCGCCATGCAGAAACTGGCGCTAGTGCAGCTCACTGCTTCGAGGAAGTCGAACACGCTACCGCTTTGGTTAGGCGAATTCACTAATCTCCAGGTGGTCCCGTTCCACTCTTCGATGAGAGTTAGTTCGGAGTTGGCGTAGAAGCCGACAGCTACGCAGAAGCTGCCGCTGACGCAGCTCACGCCGGTCAGGTAGTTGCCGCCGACGGGGTTGGGCGAGCTGACTACGCTCCAGCTGGTCCCGTTCCACTCTTCGATGAGGGCCTGGTCGGCCGTGGCGTAGTAATAGCCGACAGCCATGCAGGAACTCGTGCTCGCGCAGCTCACGCCTTCGAGTTGCACGCTGCTGTTGTTCGGCGAGCTGACCACGCTCCAGCTGCTCCCGTCCCACTTCTCGATGAGGGCCTGCTCGGCCGTGCCGTAGTTAGAGCCGACAGCCATGCAGAAGCTGAGACCGACGCAACTCACACTGTTCAGTTGGTTGTCCCCACTGCTGGCCTTGGGCGAGTTCACCAAGCTCCAGTGAAGTGACGCAGCTTGCCCAGCGCCACCTGGGGTCAGCGCGACGAAGGCAGCCGCAACGGCTCCGGCCAGCGCTGTGCGCCTGAGGTTTCGACGCACGCCATAGTCTCCCAATCTCAGCGACCGCGTCCGGGTGAGGAGCGCCCTCGAAAGCTCGAGGACTAGGTCCATGCGATCTGTTCCGAGTGTACTAGTTCACAAACGCGTACATCTAAAGAGACGGGTCTAACCGGTCCCGACCTCGCGTTGCACTCTCCTGCCGTCGTCGCTGTCGCAAAGGACGATGAACTCCTCGAGCTCGCGCGGCTGGCGATGCAGCCCGTCCAGTCGCCAGATCATCACTCCATCGCGCCGACCGAGTTCAATGTCGCTCACACGTCGCTGGTACTCGGGGCTCGGCGTCTTGGTGTTGAACGCGCTGAGATTGTCCTCGTCATATACCTGAGCAACGCTCCAACCGCGCCGCTTCGCCTCCTCAAGGCAATCGGCTTCCTGGCGTTGCACACCTAACGGCTCGCCTGAGGGGTCGTGGGAGATACGAGCGTAGACGGCAGCAGACGTCGGGGCGGTGTGTGGCATCGCCGCAGCATCCGTCGCAGTTCGCGTGTGTGCTTATGGCGACGTCCCGACGCTGTGTGACCTACGCGCTGACCTTCAGCGAGTAGTTCGGATGGAGGCCGTATGGGAACGGACGCGCCGGCCCCGCGACCATGCCGAGACTGTAGGCGTAGAGCTTGCCGTCGCCCGAGCCGACGTAGACGACACCGTTAGCCACCGCGGGCGACGAATCGACTGGGCCGCCGGTCAGCCCGGTCCACAGCGGTGAGCATGGAGTGCTGCAGGAGGCGGGGAAGGCGTACACGTTGTCGTCATCGGAGCCGACGTAGACCACCCCGTTAGCCACCGCCGGGGAGGAATAGATCGAGCCGGCGGTGTACCCCTCCCACAACTCCACCAAGGAAGCGGAAAGGACGTAAAGAGTGCCGTCAGTGGAGCCGAAGTACACGACCCCGTTGGCCACCGCTGGCGCCCCCTGGACATATGATTCGACACCGATCCAGTTGACCCACACAGGGGCGCAGGCACCGCTGCACGTCTTGGGGAAAGCTTTGACGGCCACACCGTTGTTGCCGCTATCGAAGCCGTAATAGACCAAGCCATTGGCCGCCGCTGGCGACGTGGTCCAATTGGTTCCCTGGTTCCCGTGCCCCAGCGGCGCGCACGAGCCCTTGCACGTGGCGGCGAAGTAGTCGAGGCCGACGTAGACGAGCTTGTTCGCGACGGTCGGGTCCCAGGTGTAGCCTCCTGTTACACCCGTCCATAGCGGCGAGCAGGTGCCACTGCAGGAAGCGGGGAAGGCGTACAGCTTGGTGGTCGAGCCAATGTATACAACCCCGTTAGCCACCGTCGGCGAGGAGTCGGTGGACGTTCCGATGCTGCCCGTCCAAAGCGGCGGGCAGGTGCCTCTGCAGGCAGTGGAGAAGGCATAGAGCTTGCCGTCCTCAGAGCCGATGTAGACCACTCCGTTCGCCACCGCTGGCGAGGAGCGGCCGATCGATCCGCCGGTAATCCCGGTCCATAGTGGCGAGCACGTGCCATTGCACGAGGTTGGGAACGCGTAGAGCTTGCCATCGTTGGAGCCGACGTAGGCGACCCCGTTGACAACCGCCGGCGAGGAAGTGATGGCACCGCCGGTGGTCGCGGTCCAAGCGAGAGTCAGTCCCGAGACGTTGCTCGGCCCCAGCACATTCTCGAACCCGTTGAACCCGGTGTGAGCCGGGTCATCACGATATTGCGCCCAGTTTGTCTGCACCGTGAACACGGTTTGCGCAGCGAGTCCCGAGTGTCGACCAATCGCGGTGAACCAATGCGTCCCCGGCGTCGCGGATGCGGGAATGTGAATCGTCGTTGTGAAGCTCCCCGTCCCATTCGCGGTGGCCAGCTTCTCGTCTGTCGTGTCGAAGTACACGTCGACCGCCTCGTAAGCGCCGAAGTGGCGCCCACTCACAGCCACCTTCGAACTCGGCGGACCGACCGCTGGGTTCAAACTGACGGTCGGTGGCGACGTACTGGCAAACGTCAACTTGCCTTCAGGGGTGGGCGACGCAGTGAACGCCAAACTAGCAAAAGCCACGGCAAGGGCGACCGTTCCCGTGATGACGCGCTTCACGCTGCCGTTCCCCTTTTTGCGGGAACCTGCGTACCTGGCCCCTATCCCAAGTTGAACCAGTGTGCTCCTTATGCACCAACAACCTGTCAGAGCACAAGGTCATGAGAGTGCAAGGACTAAAGACCGTTCGCCGCGAACACGCCAGAGCGGGTGCGGTTCCCTGACCGTGCTGACGGCTCTGTTCGTGACTGGCGTTTTCCTCGCGCACTCGGGTTTCTCAATTCGGTTTCTCTCGCGGATAACCGGACGCACCCAGCGCGGGATGGCGTCGCCAGGATCGCAACCCACCCCCCCGGTATTGGTCGCTCGACCAACCGAAAACATAAGCGCGAACCACGTCTGGCAGATCGAGGAATCGTCGCGTTGCTGGGCGTAGAGTACCCACAGACGACCATTCAGGAGGGACATCGGTGGCCTATCCACTCCAAGTCAAGAAGGATGTTTTCGCACGCGCTAGCGGACAGTGTGAGTGCATTGATGAACACCTCGACTACGAAAGGCCGCCTCATCCCGGAGGCCGTTGTCCGCACAAATACAGCCAGGATCTGTATTACTTCGTAAACAAGGCAACCGGGGTACCCGGGACCGACTCCGGCACCGCTGACGAGTGCGTGATGCTCTGTTCGGATTGTCGCAATAAGTTCAAGGCTAGCTAGCCCGACTCGCAACACTTCGGATCGCTGCCGCGAGCGGAGTAACGGACGCGGGAGGAACGTGGATCTGCGCCCATGGGGTGAATGCCCCGTTGTTCCAGACGAGACTCAGCCGATAGCGGTACGGCTGGTCGTTGAGAGCAGACGACAGCCACGCCAGGAAGCATCCCAAGTCACGCCACGTCTCCCCAACCCTGAACGTCACGTAGGCATCTGGGGCGTCCGGCTCACCCCCTTGGCAGCTTTCCACTGAGATCAGAGAGTCGAACTGGGCCAAGGCCTCGACTAGAGGCGCGACTGCCCGGTCGGCAGAGGCATTGACCCGAACCTGGACCTGCTCATGGCGACCCGGCGAAGTCGGAGGATCGAACGGGTCAATCAAACTGACCTACTACCGTCCGTCGCCACGTTGCGCCTTGTGAAGCAGCCCTGGCAAAGAGCGTTCGACATGACCGCGTTCTCGCCGAAGATGACAAGGGCGGCACAAGAGCAGCAGATCCTCGAGCGGGCAGATAAGCGGGTTACCGTCTTTGACCGCGAAGCGGTGATGGACCTCCTTGGAAGGGTGATGGTCACAGTCCTGGCAGTGTCCCTTCTCAGCTGCGACCTTCTGAGCTCGCAGGGCTAGCCAGCGCGGATCGCGGTACTGCTGGCGCTGGGCTTGGCGCTCGGCGTTGTACGCAGCCTCGTGAACATCGCAGCGGGTCTGCGTTGCGGGGATGATCCGCATGCAGGTCGCGCAGGATCGAACCGTCATGGCATCTCGAGCAGCCAGAACACGGCCTCGTGCTTGCTGGTGAATCGCCACGCCTCGGGGTTCTCGTAATCGTCATCGCCTACACGCCGGCCAAAGAATTCGGTCGCCTGTGGCAGCCACGCAATCGCGAGGGCGTACGCAGCGTCGAAGTCGTCGACCAGGCGCGATTCCGACTCACTCGGTTGGTTCGGTACGTCCCGATCGACTCGGTAGTGCTGCACGCCACAGTTGTTGTGACAGCGGAGCGGTTCCTCGGAGTGGCTGACAAAGACCTCGCGTGGTCCGTCCTGAGCTACGCGCGGGTGGAATGGGGTCACAAAGCGAATGGGCGCGGTCTTGGGCGTCATTGCTTCGGTGCTCGCATCCTCGCCATGCCGCGCCGTGGCTTGGGCGTCGGCGGCGATTCGAGAAAGTCACCGCACGGAGCGAAGTAGATCGGACACTGCAGACGAAGAGGATGCGACCCGCGGAGAAAGGTCCTGTCCTTCTCGAACCGGATCTGCTGGCCGCTGGCTCTGATGATTTGGACGCCCGACGTGATGGCCACATAAACCGGGTCGGCGTCATTTGCCATGGTGTGCTCCTTTTTGTATTTGGTGATGGTCAGTCGCGGATTCCCGCGCTGGTTTGCGGATAGGCCGGACGGTAGGTGGGCCCGAGTTCCGAGATGCGGACATCGAGGATCGTCAGCTCAGGCAAGCCGGCTGGGTTGTGCTCGCTGCTGCCGGGGCTCTTGACCAGGTGCTCATCGAGCACCTGGAAGGCGAACGACGATCCGTAGATGCCCGCCCGCAACCCGGGCACCAATGACCGGACGTCGGCATCGTCTGCGAGCGGGGCTTCGTAATAGACACCGCGGTGGTCCTCCTGCAGCACGGTGAGTGGCCCGAGCGAACGGAAGCCAAGCTGGGGATCTCGGCCATGGCGATAGATGACCTTCATCCGCGACCCGGCCTCGGCGATGGCCTTGCTGAAGGCGCCGCGAGCAATTCGCTCGAGATAGTGGCCCTCCAGCCTCGAATCAACCTCGCGCCATTGGTCAAACACGGCACCGTATCCGTACAGCGTCGCGGCGCCAGTGCCCGGTTGAGACGCATCGCGTTCGAGCCATACCGCGGCTTTCCATAGCCGCCCGCCCGAGATACCGCGCGCTCTCGCCCGATCCCGGAGGAGTTGCGATTCGTCGGAGTGACGTCACGGAGAAACGCGGAGAGAGCGTCGATCCCCTCGACGACGAAGAACGCCCGGACCTCCTCCAAGGCTTGCGGCACTGCGGGATCGACCGGTGAACGGTCCGGACGTCGGGAGCGTCGACGAAGTAACGGCACCGCTGGTGGTGGGGCCTCATCAGAGTCGCCACCGGTGATGCGCGCAAGGACATCCCTCCACTGCACTGAATCGTGAAGGCTGGGCAGCCTGATGACCGGCCCGAAGTCCTCGATCCATGGTTCGTCAGCTTCCAGGCCGGCCATCAACGCCGTCTGTCCGGCGAGGCTGCTGTAGAGCTGCTGCAGCGCTCCGTCTGCAAGACCGGCTGCCCCGACCGGGTCAAAGACGATCGTCAGTACCGGCGGAAGCTCGTGACCCGCGGCTTCCGCCGCAGCGAACTCAGCATCGACATCCTTGCTGACCAACGGGTGCCAGTACACGGAGGCGTCGGGGTCGCGCGGCGCAGCCAGCTGGGTCACGAGCGGGTCACCCGGGCAACGAAGGTAAAGCGCCGGAGGTGCAATTCCAGCGACACGACAAATGTCGGCCGCCAAGCACTTCCAATCAATCCAGGTGAACCGGTATGCGTAGACGCGGACCTCGCTCGGTCCCTCCGGCACAAAGCCGGGAACAAGTGGGCTTCCGGTCTTATAGCTCACGGCAAGAGCAGCGACCAGCGCAGCCATTTCATTGTCAGGTGGCCCCACCAGCGTCGTGATCCGATCGGGAACGAGTAACGGGCTCGGCAGCTGAGTCATCGCCGGCGCTGCAGTTGCTCGAGCCGTGCGGCTCCAATCGTCTCGCCTCGCCGGTGAGCGTCGGAACGGCTGGTGAGCTCGTCCCAGAAGTGCTTGAACCCTTCCGGCGTGCGCCGGCGCGTCACCCGTGACCCTGGGAACGTGCCTATGACGTGCGCGATAAGAGCGTTATGCGCGGTAAGTCCTGTTTTGAGATCGATTTCGTCCGCAACGGGGTGCGCGATAAGTGCCGTCCGGTGCGCGGTATCTACAGCGTCGTGTAGGTTCGTATCGACATTCTTGTAGATATCGCGCAGGGGGCGCGCACTTTTCGCGCATCCGCGTTGCCCCTCTTCGAGATCAGAGGCGGCACTTACCGCGCATTCCGCTCTTTTCGCGCGCTCTCTACCAGAGTCGGCGTGGTCGCTCACGTCGCTTTCCACACTTCCGCCGGTCGTCCGCCGGTCGCCACCGTCTCGCCACTCGCGAGTCGTTGGGTGAGCAGGACGTCGAGCGCGCGATCGACTTCTGCGGACGATTTGTGACGTCCGAGCACATCGCTACGGATCTGCTCGCGGGTGAGTCCTTGCGAGCTGCGCTGGAGTGCGTCCAGAATACTGTCGGCGGTGGGATCGCCAAGCCGCTTTCCGAAGATGTAGCGAGCCGAGTCGGCGCAGTAGTCCCAGACGGCCAGCGCTGCGTCCAGGTGGACGACATCGACGAGCTTGGCATTGTCGAGTAGCGCATAGAGCATCGCGAGCCGCCGGGTTTGTGACTCGGCGCGGCCGATCATCGAGCCGAGCAGGCCTGGTGGCGATGTGCTGAGCTCCGTATATACAGAGTCCCATCGTTCCCACGCCGCCTCGGTCATGCCGACCTGTCCGGCGCCGCGTGCGTTCGCGACGACTGCCCGCAACGGCTGCACCCATTGGGATACGTCCGAGCCGGCGCCCCCACGTGGCAGCATCTGCGAGCGCCGGACGCAGTACCAGAGGATCCGGTTGCCGAACCCCGATGCTGCATCCGTCTCGGTGATCTGACGCAGGAGCTCAGCCTTGGTGACGTGCCCGATGATCGAAACGTGTGCGTCCGTCGCCTTGCGCCCGTCGATGGTCATGTTGTGCAGGTGCCCGGTGTCCCAGGCCTGACGGATGACCGCCGACAGAATGTTCTGCTCCCGGGCGCATTGCTTGAGCACGGACGAGAACTCGGCCTCATACACGGTCAACCGCTTATCCTTGACGCCAGGAACGACTGCGGACTCGCCTTTGGCGCTGTGCTTCTCGAGGTCGTCGCACACGGCCTTAATCAGACCTTCGCCGCTTGAGAGTCCCCCCATGACGCGGTCCGCTGTCCACTGCGGGTCCACCGCCTCAAGCAGCCGACGCACGCGCCCCCAACTGGTCCCCTTCCGTCCTTTGGCGGTCTCGCCGACGGCCACCGTGAAGAGGTTGGTGTAGTGCCAGTCGGACTCGACCACGAAGTGCGCGTTACGGCCGATAAGGTTGCCGAACCCCACCAGGAGGTGGACGAGAATCGCCACCGGATCCGCCTCTGATTGCGGCGAGATGGCGCGCACCACGTCGCCGGCGAGCCCGTGATACGCCTGCTCGCCCATCTCTGGCCACACTGTTGGGGGCTGCGCGATAAGAGCGATATGCGCGGTATCTCCCTCGCCGTGGATGACGATCCCCCTGCCTTCCCGACTGGCGGCACTGCGCGCGATCTTGGCGATCTCTTTCTCGCGATCCGCTTCTGTCTCGCTCGGATCGGGCTCACAGCGGGCGTGCTCGATGATCCGCAGACAGTCGCGAATTTCCTCTTCAGTGAGACTCAGATCGTTGAGAGATCGGGCATAGACGTGGAACAACTTGTCGTTGCGCTGTTCCTTGGGGATGCGCTCACCGGGGTCGGGAACGGCGTCGCGGTTGCGCGATGCGAGCAGCAAGGCGTCTCGCCACGTGTCAGGCAGCATCGCTTCCTGGGGCGATCCCTCCAGCTCGTACACCCTGTCTCCGATGGAGCTGCCGGGACCGACCACATAGCCGCCGACACCTCGGATGTCGATGCCGACGGCCAGCGTGTCGCTGCTGCATCGGATGCCGTCACCGCCAAGGAAGTACATGTGCTCGCCACCGCTAGGGGTGCGGACGATCCGCGTGAGCGGCAACACCCCAAAGCGCTCCTCCAGGTGTCTCAGGCTTGCCGGGCCGTCACGCCCGTCCTTGTGATCAACGTCGAGCACCACCAGGCCGCCGACGCCAGTGCTCACACCGACATTGGGGAGCGGACGACGCCGCCACCACTGGCGTATCCGCTCCTCGTCCTGTGTAGCCGAGAGAAACCCGTCATTGTTCGCCGGTAGCTTTCCCCCGGGGACAAGTGGGAAGATGCTGTACCCATCACCGGCCAGAGCCAACGCAGCCGCAACCGAGACACTCATCGAAGCGGCAGAAAGGCGAGAGTCAACATTGGGATTTAGCTCCAGAGCGGAGGCACCCGAAACGCATCAGGCTGGGTGCCTCCGCTTGATTTCTTGCTAGAAAGGAACGTCGTCGGGGTCGACGTTGTTGCTTTCCGGCTCTGACGCGACAGGCGTCGGAGGATTTGCGCGTCGAGGCTTCTCGGGCTCGGCCGCCGGCCGGTACTTCGTTACGCGAAACACGGCTCCCTCGCCGTCGCTCCGCTCCCGAAACTCCCCGAGAATGCGCAGGGTCAGTCCCGGCTCGAGTACTAACTCGCCACCTTCGGCCCAGACGATCTCCATGGTCTCGTCGTCGAAGTAGGCGACCTTCGTAGCTTCGGAGCGGCCGCCGACCGCGTTACAGAAGGCGCGAAACCTGCTCACACCGCCGGCCGGACTCTTGCCCAGCTTGGCATTGCCCTCGATGTCCAGGTAATTGACAAAGTCCCAGACCGTCGCCTCGGGATCATCGACGATCTCGTACACGACCTTCAACGAGGTGCCGAACTTGCTCTCGGGCTGGATCGCGAACGACTGGATGCTGACGAGGTACGAGGTGAACTCTTGGAGGTCGGCTTGACGTCCCTCTTTGGGGAACTTAGGTGCCATGCTTGGATTTCCTTTAGGATTACCGTTGCTGGTTATTGGTTGGCGCGGCGGGAGCTCCGGCTCCCCCGCCAACCGGCAGGAAGCCAAAGCGGGGGGCACCCGCTAGCTCGCGATGGGCGCACCACCGAGCACCAGTTCGTCCATGCCTGGCAGTACCGGTGTCTCGTGCAATGCCTTCGCGATGCGACGCAGCGTGGTGACACTGATCGGCTGTCCGGTGAGGATTCTCGAGACGGTATTGGGCATGAGACCCGCGCTCTCAGCAACCGTGCCAGCGGTAATCCCGCGGATGGCTAGCTCACGGCGAAATCGATTGGGGTCGAGGAGCACCCCGCCATGGGCGGGTAGTGGTTGTATCGCGGTCATAAGACGTACGATACAGCGACATATCCGCGCCAACCTACCCGGGTTGGTTGATCCAGAAAGTTGAGTAACTAAGGGAGAGTCCGATGCAGGGTTGGATGATGATCGTCGAGCCGACCGACGACGGCGACATCCGTATCGAGGGGGAGCGTGCCGGCGGACTCAGCATCGAAGCCACCGTCACAGCCAAAGGGCGGTGTCACACCCTGGTGGTGCGCAGCAGAACTGTCGCGATCGACAGCGGCCTGCTCAAGACGCTCAGCCTGGCTACTCTGCTCCGCCGCGCCGTCACGGCGGTGCCGGGGGTGCAGCTCCCGGTGGAGCGAAGTTCTAGGCTCAGCGATGCGCTCCTCAAGCGGGTGGCCGCTGCGTACAACCGTGGCGCGCGGGCGCACCCGAGCCGACCACGGGGCGCAGTGGCGGAACTCTGGCTCGAGCTCGCGCGCAAGCGCGATAAGAACCCCCCCAAAGACGCGCCGGCGAGCACCGTGGGACGCTGGATTGAAGCTGCTGCAGACCGAGGCTACCTGCCGAAGAATCCCGGCCAGGGCCGCGCCCGCATCGTCTCCCAGCGCTCTCGCACCCCGCGAAGCGGCCGCACTGCTACATAGCTATTGGCGGGGCGGTTGCTGTATCCGTATTCAGATTGGGCCCGCTGGCAGGGCTCAGTACGGCGCAACCGCCTTGTAAGCGGTTGGTCGGCAGTTCGAATCTCCCCATCGGCTCCGGCTCGTCGCCGGACGCCGCAGTGGCGCCTGCGCCAGTTTGCCAAAGCAAGTACGCGTGGCGATGACAGCTGGTGGGCCCGGCTCGGTCCGAACGCTCGCGATGCCAACCGGCCCCGCGACCGACCTCGATCCTATCTACCTCGACTCGACGCCCTCCACGACATCGATCTCTGTCTGGTCGCCCAGGAAGAGCCACACGTCGCCGGCTCCATCAGAAGCCACCAATTGCGGTGCCTGCGCGCACCGGGATCCCGCGGGAAATGGGGTAAGAGTCGGAGTCCCAGACGGAAGGACGGGGATGGATATGGAAGATCGGTCCGGACAGGAGACGAGAGGAAACAGCAAGTTGACCGTCGTCCCGTTGGACAGGCTCGCGCGGAGGAGCCCGTTCCCACTCCCCACGATGAGGTCTCCGTCGGGGAGGATTCCGAGTCCGCTGTTGTTGATCAGGTTGGGTTTGACCGCCGGGACGAACGCCACCGTCGCTGTCAGTTGCGCGTGAGCATTGAAGACGAGCATCCGGTTGGCCACCGTCACGAAGTGCGTGCCCGTGCTCACCAAGTTCCAGACATCGATCAATTGACTCTCGCTGCGCGCGCCGCCGGGCGTGAAGGTCACCACCCTGTCGCGGTAGTGGGTGTTGAAATCGCCGAGTGCTACCCCAAGCGTTCCATCACCCAGATAGGCCACATCCTCAGGCACGGTGTTCGTGGGCAGGGACCAATCGGCGAACCGCCCGCTGTGGAACACCACCACTTGATCGGAGTCGGCAATCGCCAGCGCGACGGTGTTGCTGCCCGTGACGGCGACCGCACTGATGTAATGCGTTCCCTTGACGAATGGCGGGTTATACGCCTCTGCGGCGGCGCTGTCGCTAGGCGTTGGCACCCGATACCTGGTCACGGCGCCAGTGGTGGGATTGAGGTGAATCAGCACCATGTTCACCCCGGCCCAGACGGTTCCGTCGCTCGCCACCGCGATGCCGCCCGCGGCGCCGAGTGGATAGTAGGCATGGACAGAGAAGACGTGATCCTGGCTTGGGTTGACGCTGACGAACACGATCGATGTGACCGCGTCGGTGCCCGTGACGAACCAAACTCCCCGGCGTTTTGGATCTGCCCCGAAATAGAAGGGCTGATTCTCACCCGCCGGCAACGTATAGACCACCTTGGGTGTCACAGTCGGTCCTGAGGGACTTGGCACGGGAGACGGCGCAGCGTGGTGTGCCGCGTCGCTTGGCACTGCGGTGGGAGGACCACTGTGGCGGAACACCAACATCGAGCCACCCACGACGGCAGCGACGAGCACTCCCACGGCGATGCCCACGCCGACGCTGGGCAGGAGACGTCCGCGTTCCCCTCGACCTGGTGCGGCCTGCCGCCTCGTGTCGTGCGCCGCTGGGGGTGCCGCCGATTCACCGGCGCTCTCGCGGAGGGCGGGGTCCTGACGCGCGGTCGCATGCGACACGGCAAACGCTGTCTTACCGGGGTCGAACTGATGTCGCCGCACATGAACCAGGGAGAGGAGATCTGCGGTCGCCATGACCTCAATGTCGGGCATGGTCAGGGCGTCGGCCAGCTGCACGTCGAACGAGTTGTCTGTCATGGACTGTCTCCCAGAGGGGCTGCGGAGGCGCCCGCGATGCCGAGACCGCGGAGGTGGCGATTGAGTTGGTGCCGAGCTCGTGCCAACCGCGACTTCACGGTTCCAACAGGACAGTCCAGAGCCGCGGCGGTCTCCTGCTCGCTCATTCCGAGCACCAGGCGCATCGTGACCACGGCGCGGTCACGGGGGTCGAGTTGCGCGAATGCGCGTGCGATCGCCTCGCGGAGCTCGCCAGCTTCAGCAACCTGTGAAGGGTCGTTGTCTTCTGTGGGGCGGCGCCACAACGCCGCGATGCGACGATGGCGAACGCCTCGTTGGACTTCCCTAATGGCCAGATTGATGACGATCCGGTTGAACCACCGAGCGAACGGACGATTCGGGTCGAACCGATGTGCCGAAGCCACGATCGCGAGGAAGGCATCGGCCACCACATCGTGGGTGCGCGATGGGTCCCGGAGCACGCCGTAGGCGAGGCGCTGGGCGCGATCGTTGTGGCGAGCGACCAAGACATCGAGCTTCTCGATCTCGCCTCGAGCGAGTGCCGCCACGGCTTCCGCATCGGTCACGCAGGTACTACCCACAGATGGTCCGAAAGGTTCACGCGACTGCGCGGATCCCGATTGACCACGCGTCCAGAGCTAGAGAAACGGCCGCCGAGTCCAGGTCGCGCCGCCATCCTCCGTGGTCCAAATCGCGCGCTCGAAGCCCACCCAGCGGCCGACCACGGAATCCTCGAAGCCAAGAAACGCGCTCCCGGGGGCTGCTGCGTCGAGGTATTCCGGGTCGCTGACCGCCAAAGACCAATGCGCTCCGCCATCCGCAGATACGTACAGCGTGTAGGTGACGGGACCGTTGCCGTTCATCGGGGCGGTTGCGAGCGCCAAATGTGTCGGGCTGGCTGCGGCGATGAGCTGTAAGAAGGAACCCGGAGCAGGGTGGGGCGGACCCCAGGTCGCGCCGCTGTTGCCAGTGGTTACAACGAACAGACCGGAGTTGCCGCCCCGGGGCACGCACAACACAACGGCAAATCCGCCTGCGGAGGCCGCGAGGCTGGCGGCGTCGTTGACGGCGGTCCCGCTGCCTCCGCATGGATCACCCAGCCGGCGCCAGGTGCGACCCGCGTCGAGGGAGCGGAACAGGACCGCTTGCTGCGCCCCACCCCCCGCGGCGGGATCGCCGTAGATCGCGATGTAGACATCCTGACTGCCCTGCGTAACCAGTTGGGCTGAGTCCTGACGCGATGCCACATCCATGAATGGGATGGTCAGCACGGTCCGCCAGGTCGCCGAACCCGCCGGGGCGACCTCCACGGTCCGGTTGCACGGTCCAGGACACCCGCCGTGGTCGTACACGATCCGGTAGACGTGGCCCTCTGTCGGCTCGAGGGCTTCGACCGGGAGGCTTTTTTCCGGCCGCCAAGTCTGCCCGCCATCGCTGGTCACGAGGAGCGCGGGTCCGTAGAGGTAGCCGAACATCGTGCTGGCAAAACGGACATGGGGGATGCACGCTGCTGTGCTGCAGTCAACAGTGCCGCTCTGGATGAACGCCGGTGGACTCGGCAATCGACGCCAGGTCTTTCCGCCATCGATCGTGCTTGCCAGTTCGGGGCAGAGGCCCGACGCACACTCGACCGCGCTCAACGCCCAGCCAGTTTGATCGCTGACCCAAGTGAGATCAACGATGAACGGACCACCTGATGTTGACGGCGGCGTCGGCGTTGTCTCTGCCAACGAGGGAGTCGATTCTGTTGCTGCGCTGGGGGAAAGCCTCGATGACGCTGACGGCAGCGTGCTCCCGGAGGCGCAGCCCGCGAGGAACACGCCAGAAAGTGCCGCGACCATACCGAATCTCACGCTACGGGCCATGAACAACCTCCCGCTCGGCTGACGCAGAGGGCGCGCAGTCGGCACCCATAAAACGTTCCAACCCGACCTTCCGATACGCCGTTGAATTTGATTTGAGAGTTCAACTGCGACAGACGTTTCATGGATTGAGCGCTCGCCAGCTGACGGCACCATCCTGTGTCCCATAAAGGCGCGTGGCCGAGAAGCAGTCAGACTTGTACTTCAGACACCCCGAGAAGTTGACGAGCGCCCAGCCGTGATGGACGTCGCCAAACGTGAGGCCGGCCCCCGATGCTCCTTGGGGCGCCGGGGAGGTGCGTGTGGTCCACATGGCTCCGCTGTCGGCAGTGGTGACCAGCGTGGTGTGCGGCCATTCCGGAGGCGATAGGTACCAGGCCGCGTCGCTGAGGATGGCTGAGGAGAACGCATTCCCATTTGGCGACGGCACCTTGTACACACCAGACAAGGACCAGGACTTGCCAAAGTCGTGTGAGACGTAGAAGCCAACCGCGACGACCGTCCCGCTGGTGGGATCGCTGAATGCGGCCTCAACAACCGGCGCCCCCGCCATCAGGAGGTCCGGGCCGGGAGGCCCGTAGCTCACCACATCCGCTGCATAGGCACTCGGCGGACGCACCGACGACGCCGCCCACGAGGTGCCGCCGTCGTGTGTGACGTAGAAACCACCCCCAGGTGCCCAGCTCCCGAAAATCCACCCGGTCGTCGCGGTCGTGAAGTAGACGGCGCCCCTGGCAGGGACGGACAGTGCCGTCCAGCTACGGCCACCGTCCACCGTGCGGTAGCCGATCCCGTAGAAGCTGTTCGAGTTCGACCCCTCATCGACAACAACCCAACCGTGAGATGCGTCGCTGAATGCTATGGCAGCGCTGCTGTAGTTCCCGTACACGGCTTGACCCGATGGAAAGCGCTGGGTCTTCCACACACGCCCTGCGTCCACAGTGTGGCTGATCAAAGGCGGCAGGTTGGGTTCACGTGCGATCACAGCCCAGCCGTCAGCTTCGGTGCGAAAGTCGACGCCGATCAAGCTGGCGCCGCGAGCCGACGGCGGTGTGATGTCGGTCCACGTCGTGCCAGCATCGGCTGTCCATTCGAGCCGCTGTGGCATAGGCGGGCTGCAGCAACCCGCGAGGGCGGGCGAGGCCACGAGCGCCCAACCGTGTGCGCTGTCCACGAACTGGGCGGCGGACACATCGGGACCGGGCGGCGGAGGATCGGGGGCGGGCGTAGGGTTGCTCGCAGGAGCATGCGTTGGCGACGGCGAGGTGGTTGATCTCGGGGTCGGATGCGCACTCGTGGCTGCGCACGCGGAGAGACCGGCGGCCGCGAGGATTGCGGCCATCCCGAACGTCACGCGATTGGTCATGGACAACTCCGGCTCAGCTCACGTCGACGACGGTCGTTCAGCTGAGTGGAGCGCGTTCCGAGTTCCATGTGAGTCCTGCGTTGGTTGTGCGGATGAGGATTGGGCATTGGGATCCCCCGTCGTCGTTTTCTTCAAGTGCCCAGCCCACGCCCGTGGCGAGGAGCCAGAGCTCAGTAACGCCATTGCCGTCAAGAAGACACGTCGCGTTTGACCCTGCGTCGCGCCAGAGGCGGCCGCCGTCGACGCTTCGAATGATTCCCGCTCTCAATGAGCCAACGAGCGCGATCCCGTTACCGGTCACCGCGAGGCTGCTGGCATAGCCGGCCGCTGAAATGCTTCCCACGGGCGGGTTGGACAGATTGTTGGCGCGCTCCTTCCAGGTCGTGCCTCCGTCAAACGACACGTAGATAGCTTTGGGTCCACTCCCCGCGCTCCCGCCACCCCCGCATAACAGCCAGACGGTCGTGCCGTCGGGACTGCGCAGACCGGCGACGCCGAACGTGCACGGCAGCTGGGTTTTGTGCCAGGTGCCACCATCGTTTCGGGTGATTGCCAGCCAATCCTGGCTTCCCGGCTGCGGGCTTTCGCTGGCGACAAACGCAACCCCATGCGGCGCACGCTCCATGAGCATCGACGCCCACCCTGAACCAGCGTACAGAGCAGCGCCGATGGGCGGCTGCACTGCGGCGCGACTCCAGACGTCCGAGCCGATCGGCGACGTCAGGAGGAAGCAGGAGGTCGACGGATCAGCGGTTGTGCAATCCGCGATTGCCCATGCGGTACGTTCAGCGGGCTCCAGCGCGAGAACGGGCGAGCTGAACACGCGCTTCCATGTCGCCCCACGGTCATGGCTCTCGTAGATACCTGGGCCGCTGACCCACAGGTTTGCACCCAGGAACCTGATGCTCAGGGTCGTCGGGGACCAGACCCCTGCCGACGTTTCCTCGGGGAATTGCCCGAGCGAGATCGGTCGGCTCCAGCTCGCGCCTGCATTCGAGGTCTCATCGGCAAGCAGGGTGCAGATCTGGGTGCTGTCGACACACGACGAACCGACGGCCCACCCGTGCATGGAATCGCTGAAGGCAACCTCTGTCACACCGATGATCGGGACGCTGCTCGGAGTGGGGCTCGGGCCCGGGGTAAAGCAGGGCTTACCGTAGACGGTTTGCGGGCAACTGGGAGGTGTGACTGCCGCGGTAGCGGTGTCTCGTGGTTTCAACGAGCCGGGGAGCCGAGGGCCGCACCCAGCTGCCGCGAGGACTACCAAGACCAGGCCGAGGGAGCAGATGGGTCCCTTCATCACACGGAACTCCGGGTACGTCGGTGAAACGGCGAGTTCGAAGCTGTGCACGCGACGGATGGAGGCGGTACGTGGATCCCCGACTGCTTCATGGCTGGCTCGAGCGCGGTCCGATCGGGTGTCCGGTTGCTCCGAGTCGTTACGAGTACGGCGATTGCAGCACCCAAAGCAACAATCGACGACACCAGTAGCAAATAAAAACCGAAGTCGGTGTGAACGGGAGGAAGAAACCCTTCGAGATGTACGCCCGGGTGACCGAGTTCAACCGGCGGACTCCCTCCGCCAAGAGCAATGACGCGACTCGCTGCGTCGACTCTCTCGAAGATGCAAAGTGCGATTGCAAAGACCGCGAAAACCACGCACGCGATTGCAATGCCCCGCTGACGTCGGTTTCTGAGGTGGGCAGCGCTGAAGAGCAGCAGAGCGGCCACAACGAACAGAATGCTCCAGCCGTCGAGCCCCTGAAACACAGTTCGTGCCGGAAACGTGTAGTCCGACGGGCAGTTGATGCAGCCTTCGGTGACGAATGGCGTGAAGACGGCAACGAACATCACCGCCGCGGCAGTAAGGGTGGTTGCCCCCAAGAGCACGCCACCGTAGGAATCGTCAAGGCGCGCTCTGAGTGTGGAGACCGCTCGAGATGTCACCTGGGATGTGTTTCGATATGCCTGGCTCATGACACCACGCTGAAGGTCGCCGACACCTCTGGGCCTGGTGTCCCACCGGTGTCGAGGTGCCAGCTGAGGGTGTGGACGCCTGCCGTGAGACCCGCTGCGGTCATCTCTATGGCGAAACGCTCGCTGCCTTGGGCGGGAATTGGATGAGCGGCGCCACAGCTCAGTTCATACGAAAAGGATTGGCTCTTCGCCGAGTCCACCTCTTGGTAGTAACCGCGACATGGATCCAGTGAGATCGGCTCCGCCGTGGCGTTAGAAAGCGTGATGACGTATGTGAATAGCGAGCCCGACATCACTGAGTTGGGCGCGCTGATGGTTGCGGTGAGTTGGAGCAGGGGGTCGCGAGGGTACACCGGCTGAGCGATCGTGCCTGCCAGTTCCGTCACCGTGACGCCGCATTGCGCGGCGACGCCCAAGGGGATCTGACTGTTGGGAGGCTTTGCTCCAGTCAATACCGTGGTGAATGAGCCACCGCCCGGCAGCGTCACTGCTAGGCGCTCATACATCGGCGGCGGTGGACCCGTGTCGCATGCATCGCTGAAGCCGACGTAAAAGTGAGCAGTTGCACCAGGATCGAGGTCCGCCGCGGGGCTGCGTTCATCCCAAAAGCCGCCCGGGGTCGCCGCGAGCGTGCGCTCTCCGGGTTGACTGAGCACCACTCGGGGATAGCCTCCCGTGAGGCACGCATGTGATGTGCGATTGGTGAAGGCGAAGACCACCGCCTCATTCCCGGTGGCGCCTCCCGTGGCGATGGGCTGCGCCTTGAAGTCGTTCAAGTTGCATCGAGGAGCCGGGGTCGCGGATGGGTTCGGGAGGGGGGTTGGCAGGTACGCTTGGAGCGGTAGAGGCGCCCACGGTACCGTAGCGGGCGATTGGACACTCTCGGGATAACACAGGCTGGTCTTGGTCAGCCCTGGGTCCCCGCAAGGGAGCGGCCTGAGCTCATCCGAGGTGAGATCCAATGCTTGGGCGAGATCGGACCAGAGTGCGGGAGATCGAACTTGGCGCACCGGACCATTGCTGATGTTCACCTCATCGCATCCGGACACCTGGATCACCGCGGTCCAGCTTGGAGTCCCCGGCGATGCGAACGTAAGTGAGTAGGTCGTGCCGTAATCCACTCCCCCGGCGCACACGCTCGGAGCGACCGGCAGGCTGCGGATGTCGGTTGCAAGGCGCGCGGCGAGTGCCGGGTCGGTCATGGTGCGGTCGAGTGCGGGCAACACCAAGAGCCCTGGAGAGCGAGTGATATGCACATCCGCCTGATTGATCCCAGTGACCGAAACGAGGCGCGCGCCATCGTGAAAGGCGAGGACCACGACGGCTGTGAGAACGCACGTCAGCACCACCGCACCTAGACCCATGACTCGCGAGATCCCTCTTATCCGGCGTCCTCGATCAGGCATCGTCAAGCTCCTTCCTCAGCTTCACGGCGATCGCTCCATGGCGGGTGTCGCAGCTCGTGTGCTAGCCGAATGAAACCGGCGACCAGCGGGCACCGGCGTCAGCGGTGCGCCAGAGCCCTGTGGCTTGGGTGGTCTGGTTTTGGGTGATCACATAGCCGACCTCGAAGTCGGTGAAGCCGACCCACGTCGCGCCGTTCAACTCCGCGATCGCTTGATAAGTCCGTCCACCGTTGTCGGTCACCGAGAGCCCCGACCCAGGATCTGCGACAAAGGCGTGTTGCGTCGACAGCGCCGCTACCGTGCCGCCGTTGCTGAACAAGCCTCCGATCCCCCCGCCTGATGCCCAGGACAACCCACCGTTGCTCGACACCATCGGGCCGCCGGCGTTTCCGGTGGCGCAGAAGGCCCATATGACGGTGGTGGTGACCGGATCCAGGCTGCCTGGAAGATCGGGCTCGCACGCTGAGGCGCCGCGAACCCAGAACGCCCCATCGTCGTGAGAGATCATCTCGAGCCCGGTGCTGCGCATGAAGTACATCGCCCATATCGTGTCGCCGTGGACACCAATCATCGGCCACCCGACGGGATTACCGGGGGGCGTGATCACCGTCCATGTATCACTGGTGGCTCGCGATCGCATAAGGCGATGGACGCAGCCCGAGGCCGTGGTTGGATTCGTGCAGATCTCGAAGACTCCGTACACGTACCCATTCGCTCCCGGCTCAAGTTGGTCGACACCGAGGAGGCTGCCGCCGAAGGTGATCTGATGCCACGCGGCGCCGCCCGTATGGGTCGCCCACAGCGTGTTGCCGAACACCCAGCCGTTGGAGAGGTCAGCGAAGCGGATGTCACTCACCAACGGTGGGCCAGGAGTCGACACGTTCCCTGCGAGAAAATCGGTGGGCGGAGCCGGAATCCGGTGGAAGGACTTCCCTCCGTTGACGGTGTGAATAACCTCGGAAACGCAGCCCGAGGCAGCGCAACCGTTGGTGCCGAGCACCCAGAACGTGCTTTCACTGACCGCCGTCAGGGCTTCCGGTTGGAAACCGCTCAAACCGACCGCTGTGGGCGAGGGGCTCGCTGCACTCGTGGTGGGCGACGTGGCCGGCGACGTCAGGGCGACTGGTCCGTTGAGGGGGGATCTGAGCCCTGGGTGGAAGATCGCTTGAATGCTCAGCACGACGACGGCAGCGATAGCCAGTGCGGCTCCGATTTCCGCCAACAGCGGACGCCAACGCTGCTGAGTCGGCCGACCGCGCCTCGCCCTCGCCAGTGGAATCGACGAGCTGACCGAAGTCTCGGTGATCCTGCGGATCAGGTCGTCTTCCCATCCCTGCGGCGGGACGGATTGGTGGGTCACCAGCTCGCGAAGCGATTCGATGAGCTCGTTGTCCGAGTCGATCATGCCGACACCGCCCGGCGAAGCGTCACCAGAGCCCGGGCAATGTGACTGCGCACGGTCCCCGGACGATTGCCGAGCAGCTCGGCGCACTCGTCGAGCGTGTATCCGTAGAAGTAGTGGAGTGCAACGGCCGCGCGCTGTTGCTTGCTCAGCTGCGCGTAGGCGCGAGCGAGGTCGAGGTCTGTTGCTGGACGCACGTCCTGCCACGGCTCGCGACTCGCTGCGGTTTCCGCCAGGCGCATCTGGCGCAGCCTCGTTCGGCGGCGATTGAGGCATTGGTTGACGCAGACGCGCGTGAGCCAACTCGGCGTCGGGCGCGTGGCGTCGGCCCAGGGCCATCTGCGCCACGCGCTGATCAGGGTCTCTTGCACCGCGTCCTCCGCTTCGCTCGCGTCTTGCAGGATGGAGAAGGCGATCGAGTACAGTCGCCGCGACTCACCGCGGACGAGATCCTCCATCTCCGTATCGATGGGTGCCCTCGACGTGCCAGTCACATCCACCAGTACGTTAAACACCGGCAGAAGCCAATCGGTTTACAAGTGGGCTCCGGGAGATTGTTGGCGCCGGGTCCCGCTAGGAGATCGGGGCTCGGATGCGAGATTTCCGACGCGTACGGTCTATCAGTTCGCGGCCGCGGTCATCCATGTGCTGCCGTCCCAGACCCAGGTCACAGACCGTGGGTTCGCGCTCGTGGTGCCGCCGAGAACAACCACGTCGCCGAGGGCCGGATCGTATTCGGCGGCACCGATCGCAGTGGGCGGCACGTTGGAGGCGATCACCTGCCACGTCGTGCCGCTCCAGGTCCACACGCGTGACCTGGCGACCGCGACCACCGCGCCGACGCGCGGATCGGAGACGACTGCTGCCAAACCGGGTGCGGCCGTTGGTGTCGCTCTCGCGAACGCGCGGCCATCCCACGTCCAGGTCTGCGAGTACAGCAACCCGGTGGGGTCGGAGCCGCAAATGAATCCCGCTGCCATCGGTGGGCAACTCCCCGAGTACGGCTGGTAGGAGTAGTACAGCATCCTCGATGATCCGGGTTCAGGAACGAAGGAAACGTCACCCTGAATAAAGAGCGGTGGTCCTGACGGTGAGCCGTCCCACGTCCATCCCGCCGTCCGCCACGACCACCGTCCCAGTGCGCCTCCGTTCGCATCGAAATCACCGTTCGGAGGATTGGGCCCGTAGCCGGGAGGCGGTGCGAGGAGGTCCAGGGCCCCTGTCGCGGTGTCCCAGCTGAGGAGCGGGCTCGGCTCGTAGGTTGGGCGATGGAGCGAGGTCAACTGGCGCCATGTCGTGCCGTCGAACGCCCACGTGTCCTGAAGAAGGTGGTACCCGGGCGCTCCGCAGAAGGTGCAACCGCCATAGAGAACGATCTCGCGAAGTGCAGGGTCATAGGCCATCGCGAAGTACGCCCTGGCGGGTGGGGACGTGGCCGGGTGCAGTTCCCTCCACCCGTGCTGGTCGAACGCCCACGTATCGCCAAAGGTATGGCCGTTCTCGTCCATGCCACCAAAGAGGACGACCTCCGCGAGAGGTGGGAAGTACACCAGTGGCGTCCCATCGAGTGGCGGTGGGGCGAGGTCGCTGGTAATTGCGAGAGGTTGATACACACGTGGCTCTTGCGAGCGAATGGCGGCCGGCGTAGGCGTGCTGTTGCTCGTACCGGTGCACGCCGTCAGCAGCGCCAACGTCGGAAGGAGCCATGCGATCTTCACGTCCATCCTGATACACCGACGGGCTTATCCGCCGGGCACTCCTGCCAATCGTACGCCAGGCGCGTACGTCCTCAAGAAGCCGGGCACCCCGGTCGCGAGGTGACGACACTCAACCGGGCCCTCGCCAGCAGCTGGGACGACGTCATGTAAGAAAAGCCGGGGATTCTACCCTTCTTAGGGTATGGGATCCGGGATCGACGCTATGACGACGCCGGCCAACTCCGAGGAGTACCAACGCCAGGCAAGGTTTCAGGAGGCGATAGCTCCCGAAGTCAATCGCCTCTTTCGACTCGCGCTGGCGATCGTCGACGACTCGGGCGAGGCAGAGGAAGCCGTGCAGGAAACGCTCCTGATCGCATGGCGACGGTGGTCGTCCCTCCTGACCTACGAGAACCAGCCGGCCTGGCTCACGCGGGTCTGCGTGCGGGAGTGCGTGCGGCGACGCCGATTGCTGACCCGACGAGCGTTGCACAGCTCGCGGGGAACGGAGATCTCGGTGCAGCCGTCATACCTCGACGCGCGCCTGATGGACCTCCACCGCGCCTACAACACGCTCTCGCCACCGCAACGAGCGATGGTCGCGCTGCACCTTCACGACGGATATACGGTGGTTGAGTGTGCGGCCATCCTCGGTTGCCGGCCGGGCACGGCGCGGAGTCATCTGGGGAGAGCCGTGGCGAAACTGAGAAAGGAGCTGCCGGATGCCTGACCCTCATGTCACCGACGAAGAACTCGCCAACCTCACGCGGGCCTACCTCACCCGACGGCGCGGACAGCCCGCGCCTCGCAACCTCGAATCCGACGCCGTGAGTTTCGCATTCGCACACCGGAGGACGAAGCGCTTGGGCGTCGTCCTGGGCGCAGCCGCGCTTGTCGCTGCGAGCGCGTTGACTGCGGGCGTCGTGCTGGCGTTCCACCATGCATCACAGTCACCGGCGACCTCCAACGCAGCGACGCAAGCACGTGTTCGTATCGTCCGCTTTCCAGGAACGCTCGCACTCCCGCCCCTCGACCGGACGATTCACAGCGCGACAATCGTTCGGGCACTGGCGGCCGACGTCGAGAGCCTTCCGCGCTATCCGCTTGATGAGCGATGCCCGGCGGACTTCGGAACCTACTATTTCCTGACGTTCACATTCCTTGGATCATCGCCGTTGAGCGCGAAAATCGAAGCGGAAGGCTGTGAAGTGGTCCAGGTGCCGGGGAAACCTGTCCAGTGGGCAGCCCGCTCGCCACAGCTATGGGCCGACCTGACTCGCGCGCTCGGGTTCGACCCGCGCAACCTGCCGCCACCACAGTCGGACGCCGGGACGGTAGCGGGCGGGATCCAACAGTTGTGCTCACCGAACGCATCCACGCCTCCGGGTTCGCTCCGTTTCCTCGCTGGAACCATCGACGTCTTCGCTGGCAGCTCGTACGGTCTGAACGCGCCGGTGTATGAAACGCAGACGCTCACTGCCGGTTGGCAGTTCAGATTGACACTGCCGCCCGGGAATTTCGTGATCATGGCGCTGGACCCGGCGAGCTACAACATCGGTCCCTATGTCAAGGTGACGGTGACGCCGCGTCACACGACGACCGCGAACATTCCGTTTCCTACGGCGTGTCGGTGACTGTCAGCACTTCCAATCGCCGAGTATGTGGAGTTGGGTGCGAGGCGGAGTGGGGCCGGCGCCGCCGATGTAGGTCAACTCAGCGTCGATGAAGCCCGATTGACCATCGGCGCTCGTCACGCCGAGAACGCCCGCGACGGATTGCCAAAAGGCGCCGGTGGTGTACTCGCGGATGGCTGCCTTGGGCACGTCATTCACACCGAGGCCATGAACCCAGGGTGACAACTCATAGGTACCCGGCCCGTCATAGGAGCCCTGGACTTCGATGTAGAGCAAGAACGAGTTATGCCGTCCGGTCAAAAGGATCAGGCCGTCGAGCAGATGAGACGACGTTTGACAGGGAATCGATCCATCCCGAGTGACCTTCGCACAGTCGTTGAAGGCGCCTGAGAGCTCGAATTCAGCGAGCGAACATGCCGCGGGCACAAGCGACGGTAGTTCCTCGACAAACGGCGTGGTGGTGGGTGTCGGTGATATCAGCCGGCTGATCCCTCCGGTGGCGAGCCCCGACACCCCGACCACGCCGACGACGACGGCCGCCAGGAGAAGGATTGCCCTGGACCGGCTCGGCGGTTCCACTTCCATGCCGGATATGATGCCCCGCATATCTCGGAAGCGCTCCCTAGGCGCGTGCCGATGCTCAGCTGATCGGCGAGATGCCGTCGACAAAAGGCGGCTTCAACGCCTCTATAGTGATGACGATGTCCGTCTCACACCCGAGACCCCTCGTCGGGCGCCTCGTCGCCGCGACCATCCCTCTCGTGATTGCGGTATTGGTCGTCGGTCTGATCATCGGCCGAGCCGCATCTGGCGGCCTTCTGTCAACGCTTTCGACCAGCGAGCTGACCGCGGCCGGCCTTGCACTCGCGCCGCCCGGTCAGGCGGAGCTGTCCGGCGTGCATGTCACCCGCGCTCGAGCGGTCAGCAGCGCCAGGGCCGACGTTGACGCCGCTTACGCTGACGACGCGGTTCTTGCGCGGTATTCCAATGCCAAAAGCGGACAGAGTTGTCTCTGTTGGGTCGTCGATGTCACGTCGAACGAGCGCACCGTAGGCCAGGGATTTCTTGGCGTCGTGTCCAGTCCCCAAGCGTTTGTCGTCGTTGCGGTGGATGCAAGGACTGGGATCGCGATCGACGCGATGGCATACTCGCCACCCGCATAACTGGGTTCGCCGGCGGAGCGCCCATCCACTCCAACTTGCGGACCGGGTAACAAGCTCGCAACCTTCACGTCCCGCTCGGGGTCGGGGCTTAGGCTGCGAGGATGGCAGCTGCGCTACGGAGTCGCGTCGCGCGAGCGCCGGCCAGGGTGATGTCGCACGCCGCTCTCGGCGCCGCGATCGCTTTGGGCGCCGTTGTCGGCGGCCTTGCCCTCCCGGCGGGCCCTGCGTCGGCCACGTTCCCGGCAACCGCAGGCCCGCCAGGAACTCCGGCGTCGCGGTTCGATGCGGCGGTCGGCTACGACCCCGAAACGCGGCAGGTTGTCATGTTCGGCGGACTGAGCGATGAGGGGGCACTTGCCGATACCTGGGTCTGGAACGGATCCGTGTGGAGGCAGGAGCACTCTGCAGAAAGCCCTCCTAGCCTGGACCTTTCAGTAAGGATCTGAGGTCGCGGGGGCCAGAAAGACAAAGTGCCCTGCCAGGGAACGGATACTTGAGTTGTTCACGCCCAAAGATCCTGACCTTGGAGAGCACCTTGA
>Ga0182024_10002054_pt1 | contig 50678 bp, 53 predicted proteins | sample P32metaG_FD_120480 | JGI IMG/M metagenome (GOLD analysis project Ga0182024, IMG submission 120480) | Permafrost microbial communities from Stordalen Mire, Sweden - P3-2 metaG (Illumina Assembly) | ecosystem: Environmental > Terrestrial > Soil > Wetlands > Permafrost | place: Sweden: Stordalen...
GGCGCTTCCTGCTGGAGTTGCGGCCGTGATCGTCGTGCCATTCACCACCACGACGTTACTTGCCGCCGATGCTCCAAATGCCACCGTCGCGCCGGCGGCAAAGTTCGTTCCTGTGATCGTGACTGCCGTCCCTCCCGCCGTCGAGCCGGTGTTCGGCGATACGCTGGTTACCGTCGGCGGAGCAGCGTAAGTGAACCCATTGCTCAGACTTCCGCTCTGCCCGCTGACTGTCACGGTCACCGTTACTGCACCGGCGCTTCCCGCCGGAGTTGTCGCGGTGATCGTCGTGCCGTTCACCACCACTACGTTGGTTGCGGCCGCGGCTCCAAACGTCACCGTCGCTCCCGTGGCGAAGTTCGTGCCTGTGATGGTGACCGCCGTCCCTCCCGACACCGAACCGCTATTCGGCGATACGCTTGTCACGGTAGGCGAAGGAGGGCCTCCTGACGGTGTGCGGAAAGCGACCATTTGCATGATCCACTGCCCGGATGAAAGCGGCGCGGCGGCGCTATAGCTGCCCGTCGCCGTGACCATCTCATCTTCCGCTATATCGCCGTCCGGCGATGTCAGCAAGCGCCTGGTGAAGCCCGTCCCAGGCCCGCTGGTCACGGTCTGAACAAGGTTTGCGCCAAAGATCAGATCGGTCGCGTTGGTCGTAGTCGCTGCTCCGCTGCTGCTGCTGGCGCTGTTGCCGCTGCTAGCCGCGGTGACATCCACAGGGTTGTTCGTGTCCGCCCCGGTATACTCCAGGATCCGGATGTCGGAGTACACCGCGGCGGTCGAGAACGTTACGGTAACAACATTGGCTCCAGCGGCGGCCGCGACGATGTTCTTGGCGTAATAAATCGACTGCGAAGCGACCCCACTCTGGACCGTGGGACCCACTGCGCGTGTGTAGGTGTTACCACTCTTGTCGGTAACCGTGCTGACCGTGGCCGTGCTATCGTTCCAACCCACCACCACGACGTTAAGATCACCGGCGGCCTGTGCGGCGGTGAACGTGATAGGCACGCTGGTCTGGGGCGATTGCGGTGAGGCATAGTTGCCTTGCACGTAGGTGATCGCTGGCGCTGCTATCGAAATAACAGGAAAAAGGCATCCTAGACAAGCAAGCTTAAACGGTGCCTTGCACTTGTCAGCATAGGTAAAATACCAATTTGACATCAGCCACTCCATTCTCCTAAGCTCTCTCCTGCACCGGCATTGACGCCTTCTTCGTGAACATTTCGCTTCTACTTCAGCCAACACCGCACTCACAGCGTCAGTAAGATTTCTCCATCGACCTCATACTGATGTCGGTGACTTCTGCCGTGCGCGGCAGCTTCAACACTCCTATCACCATTGAGGCAATATCCTCCGGTTGCATTAAAAGCTCTGGTCGATAGGGACGGCCTTCTTTCTCAAAAAGGGCCGCCATGCGTGGCGTGGCGGTTCGGCCGGGATAAACGCTAAGAACACGGATGCCGTCGGCATTTACTTCATCTCTTAGGCTATCCGCCACAGCTCGCAAGGCGTGCTGAGTCGCCGAAAATTGTCCGGATGCCGCGTGTGGTCGCAGTCCAGCCGACGAGTTGATGAACACGATCTGGCCGCGTGCACCACGAAGCAGGGCCAGCATCAATTGGGTGAGCAAATAGTGGCCGCGTACATTGGAGTGATACTGCAGATCGAAATCAGCGACGGAAGCGCGCTCCAAACACCCGTGAACTAGAGCGCCACCGCAGAGTATGAGCACATCAAGTTTCCGAAAACGGCTCTCGACATGCTGCGCCAAGGTCTGAAGATTCTCATCGCACGTGAGGTCGGCGCAACAAACGTACGCGTGTGAACCATGTCTTTCTGCTTCCTCCGCGACCGCTCGAAGCTCTGTTTCACGGCGCCCGACCAGACAGACCTCCACGCCTTCGCGCGAGAGCGCCAAAGCAATCGCGCGACCGATACCGCTGCTGGCACCCGTTACGAGGGCGACTTGACCCTTGAGACCTCCAATTGCGTTTGCTAGCGTCACTTATGTCCTTCACAGATACAAGATTACACGGCGGCCAACGCACCCTCATCGTACATATCTATGGCTGGATCCGGGAGATGACTAAGATCTGCACCTCGGAGATAGTCGCGCATGGTTGTACCGGTGCACGCTGAGTCGACGTTCGGGGCCCCAATGCGTCCCCAAATATCATCCAAATGTACTGTCCTGAAATCGATACTGTATCGAGTCAACGGAGAGCTATTAGGAACAGTCGAATGCATATGCGCCGCCGAAAACTGATACGCTCCGCCTACGTCGCACACGAGCCGAATTTGCGGGTCCAATTCCATCGGCTCCTCAGGCTTTGGCTGTGTCCTTGTATCCGTCTTGACGTGCTGTGCGGCATTGTTACGGCTTTCCCGATTCCATTGGTAGTAATTGTATTGACTCGAACCGTTCCGCACGGGACGATCCCAATAACTGGGGTGAATGGCCATGCAGTTCTCGGAGTTCAACGAGTAAATTGGCATCCACCAATTGACCTGACAGAATGGCGCAGAATACCACGTGTCCCTATGTGGGTGAAATGCGTATGCGATTCCGGATTTGAGATAATCGTTCGGGAAAGCTGTGCGCATTCTCGGGACGTCAAAATACGTCTTTTCAAGGTCACAATTCAGTTCTGCCAATATACCTTTGATAAATTCCTTTGAGTCCGGATGGTGAATGAAGCGCGGCTTCAGTACGGAGAGAATTTCCACGCAGCGCTCGACAGCTAATGTCTCGTGTACCTTGAGTGGATCCACATTCCCAAAGGCTTCCTCAATCAGCTCCCGCGCCAACTGGCACAGCTTTAGGGCGCTGGGACAGGGGGCGTGCACAAAGACCGACCCCCGAAAGAGCTCCAGCCTGCGGGCATTGTCACACATTCCTGAGCCAACATAGATGTTCATTTTGCTAATCCCCTTCCTTTACACTCCCTCGATCGCTTTCGCACCGCGACTTCGGTAGAATGCCGACTGACTTTGGAGCGAAGGCCTTCAATTCACAGCACCATCTTGCGGCAGTAAAACGCCTCGGCGTAACCGCTCGGGGCATTGCATTCCATTCCCCGCAGGCGCATCAGCGAGAGAAAGGTCTCCGGCTGAAACCACCGCTTGGAACTCTGGGACTGAAAGGCATCCATGATGTAACGAACCTTAGTCTGGCAAGTCTCTGCTTCCAGCGGAACAAAAACGCCGGGCTGCCCCAGATCACCGTCGTATTTTGGGATCTCATATTCCAGGATGAAATGGTTCCGAAACGTATTCCAAGTCAATTCTGCTATCAGACGGTGGTCTTGATGCCCGTCCTTTCGGTTGTGCGTGAAGATAAGGTCCGGAGAGATGTCCTGCTTCAGCGCCTCGAAAACCGTTTTCACGTCGGCGCCAACAAAGGGCATGAATCCGTCTGGGAATGTCTTCAGCAAGGGCCCGCTGAGCCTGCCAGCACCGGCGAACAGCGCAGCTCCGCGTTGCGCCTCCGCCTCCCGAACTCCGACGGCGCTGAATACCACCCAGTGCAAGACGCAACCGGGATGCTGTTTGGTAAGCTTCAAAATTGTGCCGCCGCAGCCAATCTCTATATCGTCGGAATGGCAGCCAAAGCACAGAATTTGCAATGCCTCGGAGGCGTCCTTGGCCAGATTCAAACCAATCATGCGCTGGCTGACACAGTCTCCACGCCATTTGAGCGTGCAGCCGATTGCCATACCTTCCACGGTGCGACGCCTTGGTTCAACTCCTCCAGCCGCTGCTTATCCTTGAAAGTGTCCATGCACTGCCAGAAGCCTGTGTACTTGTATGCCAACAAGGCCTGCTTTTCAATCAGGCGCTGAAACGGTTCCCGCACTAGTTCATCGCCCAAGTGAATGTAGCGGAAGATCTCATTGCGCAATGCGAAGAAACCGCCGTTGATCCAAATGTCGGTGCGGTTCAGCGCCGAAATCTCCGTCACGGTTCCCCCTGGCCCGGCGTTGACAATGTCGAAGCTCGCCGTGGGCTGCACCAACAGCAAAGAAGCGACAGCGTTGCGTTGCCGGAATGTTTCCAACATCGCAGGTAGCGGGACGTCACTGACCCCATCTCCATAGTTCGCTAGAAACATTTCTTCGCCGTCCAGGAAAGATTCCACCGCCTTGAGCCGCTCGCCGATGGTCGCGTTGGCCCCGGTCTCGACGAAAGTGATGGTCCAGTCGTCGATATCCCGGTTCAGAAGATGGACCTTCTTCCCGCCTTGCGACCACACAAAATCGTTAGAGACGGATTCATCGTAATTCAGGAAGTAATCCTTAATCGAGTTGCCTTTGTGTCCAAGGCAGAGGATGAAGTCCTTGTGCCCGAAGTGAGCGTAATACTTCATCAGGTGCCAGAGGATCGGACGTGTTCCGATCTGCACCATGGGCTTTGGCACGTCATCCGCATACCCTCTTAACCGCAAGCCGGCGCCGCCGCAAAAAAGGACAACTTTCATGACTCACTCCTTCTCTTTCAAGTCAGTAAATAGCTACTTTCGGAATTGGCACGACGAAGCGACCACCCCAATTCCGGATAAACTGCAACTGCTTCATGATTTCGTCTTTCAAATTCCACGGAAGGATCACGACGTAGTCCGGCTTGGTCTCTTGTATCCGGTCCGGGTGATAAATCGGGATATGAGTTCCGGGCAGGAACCGCCCCTGTTTGTACGGGCTCCGATCCACCGTGTATTCGATCAGGTCCTTCCCAATCCCGCAGTAATGCAGAAGCGTGGCGCTCTTCCCCGGCGCTCCATACCCCGCCACGGACTTACCCTGCCGCGCGGCCGTGATCAAGAACTCCACCAGCGCCAACTTAGTTTCTTTCACTCTCTGGGCGAAATTATCGTACCCGTCCGCCGAAGCCAATCCAGCTCGTTCCTCCTCGGCGATCACCCTCCTGACGCTTGGTTCAATCGAATGCGTCTGATCCTCAACCCGGCAAGCATAGACACGGAGGGATCCGCCATGCGTCGGCAACTCTTCCACTTCGAATACTTTCAATCCATGAGCGTCCAGAATCCGGATCGTAGCCAGCATGGAAAAATATGAAAAATGCTCGTGGTAAATCGTGTCGAACTCGTTGTGCTCGATTAGCCGAAGGAGATGCGGAAACTCCAACGTCAGAACCCCATTGGCCTTCAGCAGGATCTTGAGGCCTTCCACAAAATCGTTCAGATCCGGAACCTGCGCCAGGACGTTATTTCCGAGGACCAGGTCTGCGGAGCGGCCTTGCGCGGCCAACTCTCGGGCCAGTTTTGTACCGAAGAACTGCACTAGCGTGGGGACTCCCTTTTCAACCGCCACTCTGGCCACGTTAGCCGCCGGCTCAATGCCCAATACCGGTACGTTCCGTTGAACGAAATACTGTAGTAGGTAACCGTCGTTACTGGCTATTTCGACGGCGAAGCTTCGGTCAGTCAGTCCAAGCTTTGTCATCATCTTGGCACAATAGCTGTCAGCATGTTTCAGCCAAGAATCGGAGTAGGACGAGAAGTAGGGGTAGTCGCTAAAGATATTCTCTACGCTCTCGTATTCATCCAGTTGCACCAGGAAGCACTGCTCGCAAACGTAGACGTGGAGCGGGTAGAAGACTTCGCCCCGATTGAGATCTTCGGGAGACGGATAAGTCTCGCAGAGCGGGGACATCCCTAGATCGACAAAGGTGCGCCGGGAGCCAGCCCCGCAGAAACGGCACGGTTTCGTTGCGGCTTTGTGTTGAGTTTCGGGAGAAAGAGTCATTGTGGCCATATATATTTCCGTTGTTTAGGGACGGTCAGGCGACCACAGGCTCAGCGTATTGCCCGATCCAGCGGAGCGAAGTATCTAACGTGCCGGCCGTTATCAGCTTCTGTATGTGGCTGATACGTGTATACGGAGCACCCGCAAGATGGGCGGAATTTAACCCTGCCGCCCGATACGCGTCATACAACTCTTTGGCGCCTTGGCGGGCGTTCCATTGGGGGTGAAAATCCGGAAGAACGCGCTGGATCTTGTCGCAGCTCACGCGGTAGCAGCGTTTGTCAGGACCGCCGTCCGCGGCGTATTCGATGTGTGAGCCAGGGACCGTTTCAGACACGATATCGGCAAGTTGACTGATACGGTAGTTTTCCTCCGTTTGACCCACATTGAATGTCTCATTGTGGATGACGGCCCGAGGAGCTTCGAGAACCTGCAGAATAGCTTCGATAATGTCCCGAATGTGCACGATGGGACGCCATGGTGTGCCGTCACTCTTGATGTAGACCTTGCCGGTCGTGTACGCCGCGGCGACAAGGTCGTTCAAGACTACGTCAAGCCGAAGTCGGGGAGACACACCGTAGGCGGTCGCATTTCTCATAAAAGTCGGGCTGAAGTTATCGCCGGCCAACTTGGCCACGTCGCGTTCGACCAGGACCTTGGACTCCGCGTACGCCGTGACAGGGCTGAGCGCCGCTGTTTCGTCGAGGATCGCATCCCCGGCTGCGCCGTAGGTACTGCAGGAGGAAGAGAATACAAAGCGGCCTACCCCTGCTTCTTTGGCCAACTCGGCTAGCCTGACTGAGGCCCTGTGGTTGATGTCATACGTAAGGTCAGCATTGAGGTTGCCCAATGGGTCATTCGAAAGCGCGGCCAGATGCACCACGGCGTCAAAACCTCTTACGTCCTCCTTCGTCAGATCGCGGAGGTCTTTGGAAATTTCCGGAATCCCGGGCAGGCGTTCGCCAAACTCGCAACCCGCAAACAAGTCGGAGTCAAGGCCGACTACCTGATGGCCGGCCGAACGGAACATTGGTCCGGCGACGGCACCGATGTAGCCTTTATGGCCAGTTAATAGTACTCTCATTACGCTTCTTCTCTACTTTCGCACTTTATATTCCAATCCCTATCTTGTCGTAACACTCTGATTCTTCAGGACTTTTGTTGAGAACGCCTTGCGACACAAGGCCCGAACATTTGGGTCTTTTGCAGAATCTTTTCCAAATGTCCCCGGGCGACCACGCCCGCGAGGGTGCGCAGGTGTCGTTTACTCGGGCGCCGAGACGCGGGACAGCAACCCATTCTGACACAGCAGATCTGCCGCATCGTTTATCGCCGAGAATGGGATTCCCGAACGCTCTGCGATGTCCAGAAGCGAATTGTCGCCATCGGAGAGATTCAACACCCATAGGCGCGCCGAAATCTCGCCTCCGACCGCATCCCCGCCGGTCGACCGGTAGAGGTTTCGCCGGCCCAGTTGCGGCTCACAATAAGGGTTCGTGTTGCAAAACCGCCGATTGTTTTCGAGCACGTCCACGACGGCGGCGCATACCCTGAGCGACCCAGCCAATTGCAGAGGATGGATAAAATCGAGATTGTCCGCGGAAGTGTGATATTCCGGGAAACTTCCCCAAACGCTACGCATCAGGCAGCCGACAGGAAGATTGAAGCCTGGGGAGCAATACTGCCGTTCATCATAACCGTATGGCGAGAATTCCACGATCTCCGAGGATTCACTGTAGTGGTTAAGAACATGCGCCACTGCCCGGTCAATCGTGGCATTTCCCCGGCGGCTCTTCTTGTAATGGAATCCGCCTCCGTCGCCAATGCAGGTCAGCACCAAGCCATGGCGAATGCGCCCGGCCGTCTCACGGTTTCGTGCAAGCCATGTTATGGCGCCGATGGTTCCGGGTATGAATAGGAACCGGTACGAGTAATGACGATCCTCGCCGGCCAGAAGCTGTGCGAGGAAGGTGGCTACGGTTATCCCGGAGAGGTTGTCATTCGCCAAGGATGGGTGGCAAGCATGACACGAGATCAGGACTTCGTCAGTCGAGCGACCGGGTATGTAGTATTCCCCGTATGTCAAGCTGCCCTCCTCGAGAGTAGACTCGATGCATACCTCGTAGTCTCCCTCCTCGAGCGCCTGCATTTGGTTATGGGAGAGGCAGAAACCCCAGTTCTCCTGGTAGTAGGACGTTCGGTAAGGAATCCAGCCAGGCTTGTCAGGCAGCGAGAATAGATGAGGCTTAAGCTCGGCCAATGGCATGGTGGTATGCACGGGCGTGCTGTAGTTCAAAACATGCAGGTTGCACCGCTGAAAGTCCACAACCCGCTTTCCACTGGGGCCGTTGATATACGCATCTCGAATATTCCACTCTTTAGGTACCGCCCAATCGAAGACTGGAGTCCCTGTGGGCACCTCAAAGATGTGCAGAGGGATCCGACTTCCGATCGACTTAAGCGTTTGGCGAATTCCCTCGCCGGTGATACTTCGACAGATGGGGAAAAGGTCGGCCGCGAAACCGTGCAACCGCTGGCCCAATTCCGCCGGGTCTCCCCGATCGAGCGCTTTAAGCAAGCCCATCGCTTCTATTCGAAATCCGGGTACGTCCGATCCCTGTCCGAGATCACTTGCACTTCAGCCGGCCACACAACCTGAAATGCCGGGTCGTTCCACCGCACTCCCCGCGACGATTCTGCATGGTAGAACTCCGAAATTTGATAAAAGACCTCGGTTTCATCTTCTAGCGTCAAGAAGCCATGTCCGCATCCGTGTGGCACGTAGACCATGTTTCGACTCGCAGCGGTCAGAAAAACTCCGGTCCATCGCTTAAATGTTCGCGAGTGAGGACGTAAGTCAATTACTACGTCGTAGATTGCTCCGCGTGTGCAGCGAACCAATTTGGTTTCCTGATAGGGCTCTGCCTGACAATGCATGCCGCGCAGCGTTCCATTTCGAGCGTTGAACGAAATACTGCATTGCGCCAGCCTTGCATCGAGACCGTTGCTCTCAAACTCGTTCTGGCACCAGGAGCGCGCAAAGAATCCGCGTTCGTCGAGTTTGGGCTCAATCTGAATTTCACAGACGCCTGGCAGGTCGGTCTCACGAAATGTCATGGCCGTCCAGGTATGTACTAGACTAACGCTAAGGCATTTTCTTCGACAGGCTCACGCCGGATCAATTTTCCAAGAAGGTCCACGTAGAACGCCTTCTGACCCATGATATACAAGAGCATTCCAAGGTATGTACCGGTAAGCACAACACCTCCCAAGATAAGCCTAGCCCAGTGAGATTGACCGTAAAGTGAACATACCCCAAACGCCACGCCCGCGGCGACTCCACTGGAAATGAGCGGCCGGCTCACGGCGATCAGAATGTCCTTGAAGGAAATCACCGTATCACATACAGACCAAACAATAACAGGTATGAGCCAAAGCACCATCACCGTTGAATAGGCGACTGCAACACCTTTCGGTCCATAGGGCAATCCCACAAAATAACCCGCAATCATGATGGGCGCGATAACGAGCGACATTTTCACGCCTCGCTCGACCATACCAATCGCACCCAGGAGCCACGACAGAGGATTCGCTATCGCGAAGACTAAAATCGTAGGAGTCAATAGACGGAAAATCGGCGCAGCATCCTTCCACTTCGGTCCCAAAAGAGCGCCAATCAGGTCGTCGGCGAACACACCGCAGGCAAACGTGGCAGGCAGAGTGAGTGCCAGGACCAGAGAGTAGCCTTTTAGGAAGTAAGCCTTCAGGCGATAGGGATCGTCTTGAAGTCGCGACAATGCCGAAAACGCTACTTCGCCAATCGCCCCATTGAGGGTATCCGTTGGGATCCTGATCAATTGATAGGCACGGCCGTAGATCCCAATAGCGTCTGCTCCCCAGAAGCGGCCAAGAAGTACCTTTTCAAAATTCGAGGCAACATACACGATAAGTCCGTTGGCAGTGAGGGTGCCGCCAAAGCGCATCATTGAACCGATGCCGGCTTGCCTGGACGGCATTTTCGGCACCCACGCCGTGACCAACCAGAAAGCAAGCGTCGTGATGAGTGGTTGAGCGACCGTCATCGCCACCAATGCCCAATATCCGTAGCCAGCCTTGGCGGCTCCAATCGCGATCGCGGTGCTTACAATCCACGAGCCGGTGTCGATCATCGACAACGTGGTGAATCGCATCTGGCGTTGCAGGCGTGCGGAGTGCTGAATGCCTGCCGCGTTGAAAAGGAACCCGCTCGCCAGCACGATCGTAACCCAGTAAAGGCGAGGCTCGTGATAAAAAGTTGCCACAATGGGAGCAAGTCCTGCGGCGGCGGCGGCGAGCATTGCGCCGACTAACACGTTAATCCAAAATAGCGTCGCCGTCTGCTCCTCCGTCACTTTCGCGCGCTGGACCGATGCGGCGGAGAGTCCGAAGTCCCGCAACATATTTAGAACGCCAGTCAGGGCGGTCACCATACCGACCAGCCCGAAGTCCTTCGGGTCCAGCAACCGAGCCAGGATCGCGAGAGAACCTACACGAAGCAACAAATTAGCTGCCTGAGCGCAGACTCTGGCAACGCCTCCGCGAAGAGTTCTCTCCCTCAGATCCTTCATCGACTCTTCACACCGCAGGATAGATGCGCGCCGATAAGATTTTTGAGTATGGGGGATCGAGCCCCTCCTCCAAGCGTTTCAGCAGCAGTTCGGAAAACTTCAGTCATGTGTTTTCAATTCTTTGAGGGGTTCGTTTGGCAGTGGAATATTTTCCTCTTTCCAGGTTTGGCCGGCGGGGGTCTCGGGGTGGTAGGGGATGGGTTGCCGGGCGACGGGCAGGGACTGAAGGGTTAAAAGACGGCTGAGAGCGCGGGAGAATTGGCGGTCGAAGGCGATCTCATAGCGGAGCAGAACTTCGGGTGGACAGAGACTGTCCGGCGAGCCGCGCAATGCCGCGAGAGCACGGATAGGAGCCGGTCCTACATTCGGGTCCTGAAGAGCCATGTCCCGATCAAGGGAGGCCGACTGCACTCCCCAGATGCGCAACTGACGCCAGCGAGCCACCGCCATGGTCTCCACCAGCGATACTTGGGATGCGGCGCGAGGCTTGTATTCGTCCATGTAGGCCGCGAGCAGCTCCAGAAAGCGCGGCTTGGATTCTTCTTCCAGGACGACGGTTTGGGCCAGAAGTCTGGGTCGCAAACTGTTGCGGGACGAATTGCGCTTGCCTTGTTCAGTGACGGGGCCGCCGGAAAGGGCCCCGTTGGTTTTCGAGGCTTGAATTTGTTTATCGGATCGCATAGGGACCTTCCTTGGCCACAGATTAACGCGGATGAACACAAATGCAGCCACGGTTTTATTGCAAGTGATTGAGGCGTAAGCCGTTTTCGGGAGAACGCAACCAGCTACCGCCGCGATCCGACACCATCAGAACGTCGCGGGCAGAACGTCGCTGGCGAGGCCTGGTAATGCGGCGCCATCATGCTCGGCCCGGCCGGTCTAAGGAACAGATGAAGAAATACTCCACGGCAAACAAACGGCTGAGCAATGGGATGGTCACATTGATCCGCATCTGAATTGCCTTCAACCATTCCCGATTTGGCTCATGGTGATACCAATGGTAAGACGTGGGAAAATATCGGTCGATATGAAACTCACGTGCGATGCTCTTCTTAAACTCTTCAAACGGTTGCACATTGCTGTATGGCTCGTAAACAGTCCTATGAAGATGATTAAAATTCACGTACGAGACAACGAGGGTCCCGTCCTTTCTTAGCAGCTGCTTAATTTCGGCTAGCTTCTGCGACTGAAACTTCCCAACGTATTCGAAAACACCTTGGGCAACGATGATGTCGAACTGCCGGCCGTCAAATTGAATTGGCTCCGCCAGAAAGTCTTTTTGAAGCAGATTGGGACCGGGATTATGTATGGCTATGTCGATCCCGTAGTATTGAATATCATCGTTAAGGAGCCTTGCCAACGTTGCCGGTCCGCAGCCGACGTCGAGAAGCTCGCACTTCTTGTCCTGAGCAAGCCTGTTTACAATTCGCGCCACCTTTGCGAGCCGGAAGTGCGGCTGGGCGTACTTCAGATTCTCTGCGGCCCAAAACTCTCGCTTATAGTATTTTTCGGGAACCTGTGCCGTCGGCATGAAACATCCTCTCGATCAACTAGGTAATATCTGTTTGAAGATCTGCCCGTACTGTTCGTCCAAGGCCATCTGACGCGCTGCCACTTGCTCCTTGATCATATTTCTCAGGCGGATAGAGTTCTTCTCGATCTGGCAGAATTGCTCGATCAACTTTTCAGCACTTAGCTGCTTGATGTCCTGGCAGTATGCTTGCAATCCCATATCCTGCATCAGGGACGTACACTTCTGATGAAAGGAGATCGATATGACGGGCTTGTTGAGCACCAACGCCAGCAGAGCATTGTGGAAACGCGTGGCTACAACCGCGTCCGTTTCATTGAGCTGCGTAAGTAAGTCTTCCACGGACCGTATTGGCTCATGAATAATCCGGTCGTCATCGTAAGCTGGCAGACGATCCTTAAGGATTGCCTTAAACTCCGCTACCACGGGGTCATCGCTCAGTTCGCCGATGAGTAAACGAATATTATAATCTTTTGCGAGCAACCACTTAACGAACACTGCAAGCTGTTCTAAGTAAGAGGCGTACGTAGACTGAGGTCCTGAATCGCCGCTCAGATCGCGATGGTAGAGCATCAGACCGAGCCCGACAACCGGCCGGCGGCCTCTTGGAGCTGCGCTTCTTGGCCTGACCTGGCCAGCTAGGCTGAACGCGAGATCAGGATACACTTTGTCGCCGGCGACTGCCGCGCCAATAGAACTGAGGTATTCCTTTGTTTCATTGTCTCGGTACGAACGGAAATCTGCCAAGGCGAGCGCGGATTTTGCGAGCCACCTTCCTGTGCGACTGTAAATGGGCCCGGCTCCGACGCTGACAAAAAGTAGTTTGCAGCCGCGCATTTTCGCGCTCAATGACCATTTAAAGAGGGTGTAGGGCCCCCAGCCCCCAAGGCCGTAGGCATCCGTGATCAAGCCCGTTCCCGGGATAATGAGGGCGTCTGCCCGGTTGAGTATCCTGAGACCCTCGATCCACCGGTACAGTTCGCTCGGTATGCCGATGAAGGCGGACCGAAGCACTCGCATCACACGATTCCGGGGCTTCCAGGCTCTAACGACTACGCGGCTGGCAGGGAGAGTGGCGATGTTGTGGGTGGTTGCCGTGGCCGCGGGACCGGTACAGATGCAGGAGAGTCCGGCGTCCGGCCGACGCCGTCGAACCTCACAAAGAATTGCTTGAAGGGTACTTTCGTTACCGAAGTTGCCGAGGCCAAAATGCCCAAAGAAGCTGAAGGCTGTTTTCCTTTCCTCCACTTCAGGACGAATCCCTTCACCCAATACCTCTTTAGGCAGGTCCTCCACTTGTAGCGCGATTGCCATGGGCCCTGGTTCATCCCGCCACTCAAGATCGTTCGATCGGTTGGTTGGCATCCTCGACTCCGTCCCTTCCGAAGCTCGGGCTTGTTCCGACCTCCATAACCACCCTTCTCATCTGCCAGTTTCTAATCTTCCTTACCGAGAACAACCTCATGATGCTCTGCATGCTGGATTTCGGATCCAGCACGGAGCCACACAATTCTCGTACGGCTGCCTTTGCCAAACGTCCACGGCTGAAATGGATTCCCATTTCGGCGAATCTTGCCTTGTGGTAGGACCAAAAGTCACGGTCGCGTTCGACCAACAGCCGCCGGCCAAGAAACCGGTAGTATTGAGAGAGCTGACGATCCAGACACTGCTCAAATTCTTCACTGGTTAAACACTCTCTACCGTACGTAAATACCAGCCCCAGGACACTTCGGAAGTTCGCCCCTAGGTCCGCGGAAATCGCTCCAATGGATCGAGGTCGCGGCCTGGAGAACGTCAAAACTTGATGGACGAAACCAAGGTCGGATGTCTTCAGCAGTGCAAAGCAGACCTCGAAATCCGCGTAGTTGTCCGTCTCGACGTAAAAGGGATTACGGCCTCTAACGAGATCTGCCCGGTAGAGGACCGAGGTCTGTGCTCCGAACAATAGCAGCTTGTCCAAGAGGAACTGACGACAGGCTTCCCGGCCGCTGACCAGCCTCTGTCCCTCCGGCAACCCTGTCAACCGAACTTGCTGCCCGAATTGTTCGTAAGCGCTCACGACGCCTACCGAAGGATGCGCCTCGGCAATAGCAACCATTTTTTCCAAGCAATCCGGGAACATCCAATCGTCCCCGAGGACCACCTTGCAGTACGTGCTTGCTGGAGAGATCTGTCGAACAGCTACATTGTGGTTTGCCATCATCTCCAGAAACCGCTTGTTGTCGTGAATCCGAATCCTGGAATCCTTTGAGGCATACCGACGAGCGATTTCCAGGGATCTATCCGTGCTGCAATTGTTTATGATCGTATAGTCCCAGTTTTGATAAGTCTGTGCCAGAACGCTTTCAATACACTCCCCAAGGTATTCCTCTTCGTTATACACGGGAGTCACGATGCTGACGAGGGGCTGCGACGGAATGCTCATTACGGCTTCTCCATAAGTTGTACTTCACGCAGGGAACTGAGCTTGACCCCATTTTCACGATCTGCCGCGCCTACGCCTCGCACCTGACCCATACGCCAGGTTCGCGTCGCGGGATCGTATTGTCGAACGACCTTCGCAGGTGTTCCAAAAACTACGGAGTAATCAGGGATACTTTGAGTCACCACTGAGTTTGCTGCGACAACACAATGGCGGCCAATCGTCAGCTCTCCTCGCGAGCATACGATGGCGGCGCCATGGCCAATCCAGGATCCTTCGCCAATTCGGATTGTGCCACCCTTTGTAATACCTTGTTTGATGATCGGTACGTCGATGTCTTCATACGCGTGGTTGTGGTCCATAATCAGGACCTGCTGGGCAACGTTCACATCACGCTCTAAGTGGACTCGGTTTTTGGCGGATATAATGCTGCCGAAGGCTATGATGCAATTGTCATCAATCACGATCGTAGGCTCTCCCATGGGATCCTCGGTGGCGACGTTGAGCCAAGCATCTTTTCCTATGATTATCGAATTACCAAGACTAATTCTGGGCGCCCGTCGCCGACTCCACTTTGTCGTAAAATGAGACGAAACACCATATCCTATGGAGGAAAATGGATACGTCAGACGGATCCAGAGACTATACATTTTGGTAAATCCCCTCGGCACAAATTCTAATGGGTCTTCAAGCGGCGGCCGATTGTTCGTATACTGCACGTTTCTTAATCCTTCAGGAAAATGGCATGGATGGACTCACCGCCGCCCACCAGTGGAGCCATCGCCAGCAGAGTGCGCAAAACTGTCGTGCGGATCAGCTTTCGCGCCGCTCTCCAAGCCAGGCCGGCATCGCCCCGGTAAGCCACAGGCGTGCGCGGGATGCCCACGGCCCGAAAAAGATCATCCCACACATAGCGCAGGCTGGTTCCCACGGCAGGGTTCCGCCGGGTTTCGAGCGAAACTTGTCGAAGGCCCACCGACTCGGCCAAGAATTTGAGAGATGCCGGCGAAAAGTGGGACAGGTGCCGCGGTAACTCCAGCCCATGCCAATAGCTTCCAAACACCCGCGCCTCCGCCGAGTCGATGTTGGGCACTAAGACATAGAAAATGCCGCCCGGCTTTAGCCACTCTCCCACGTTCGCCATTACCTGCCTTGGCTCGTACAGGTGCTCCAGCACATCGAAGCAAGTGATCACGTCAAACGATTCCGGGGCAAATGGCGCGTCCGGGATGTCACCCACAAATACATGCGCACCGCTCCTCGCCTCCGCAGTCTTCGCGCCCTCCGCAGACATCTCAATGCCATACAGCTTCCACGGCTCGCCCTTCATAGATTCGAGAAAGGAACCCGAACTGCAGCCCAGGTCCAGCAGTGCGCCGGAGCGCCGGTAAGGCGCCAGTGCATCCTTACGAAATCCCCAGCGAGCGGGCGAGTTCTGGCCCGCGGCCGAAATCAGTTTGTGATAGGCGTCCGTGTAATGCAGGTGCATTTCTTCCGGCTTGGACGGATTGCTCAGCCATACCAGCGAACAGCCCTGGCAGCGCACCAGCCTGTATTGCTCCCGCCTTCCGTGGAGCCGGTCCGGGCTCCGCAACCACTCCTTAGCACCCACTTGCCCGCAAACCGGGCACGGTGCCGGACTGTGACTCCCTATCCTGGCTTCGCGATCTGCCAGCCCGTCCACGCGCTCGGGACCGATCATCCGTTTGGATCCATTTGGAGCCACTCGACCCGGTAGGAAGGCGAGGACAGACTTATGATTCAACGCAGACGGCCTCTCTATGCCGGCCGGTTCCCCGGGGCGATTCTGCCAGATGGGTCGCAATGGTTTCCTGGTAAACCTGAAGAAGGATTTTGCCGGCCGAAGTCCACGTAACTTCGGGAGCAACCTTCAGAGACGCACTGCGCAGCCTCTCCAGGAGGTCTCGATCCTCATGGAGCATGGTCATGTGCTGGGTCAGCGCTTCGACGTCTCCGACGCGATGCATCAGCCCGGTCTTCATGTGGCTACAAATCTCGGTGCATGCTTCCGACGCCAGTGGTACGCATCCGGACCCCATCGCTTCCGTAATCACGAGGCCGAAACCCTCCTCGATGCTGGGTAGAACCAGGATGTCGCTCTTCCGCATCAGCTCAGGCACGTCGGTCCGGTGCCCTAGAACTTTGACGCTGGGGTGCTTCAGCATAGGCGCCAGTTTCTCCTGGTAGGCCGGCAGGAATTCCCCTGCGATCAGAAAGGTGCCGCCTTTAGATGCGGGAGACTTCAGCCAAGCTTCCAAGGCGTAGTGCACGCCCTTCCGCACTGCGCACACCCCCACGAACAGCATGGTCAGCCCGCGCTTGGGGTCCCGGGGCCCGCTGCCGGGGAAGTAGACCTTCTCGTCGTATGCGTATATATGCCGAGCCAGTTGTTCCTTTGGATATCCCTTATCAAGAAACGTTTTCACCACAAAATCACATGGGCACAGGAGACGCGTGGCCAGGCGGTATTCCTCTTCCTCTTTGTGCAGTTTCTCAGCGTTGAAGGCGTGCTCATGATCGGACGGAAGAGTCACCCCCAGACGCTCGCACTCCTTCTGCACCACCTCCATGGCAAAACCCGTGTGCGCATTCGGCCTTTCCAGCACGGTAGGGATCCCCAGCCGCTTGGCCGTCTTGAGCGTTTCGAGTGCTCCTAATGGCCAAGTGTGGACAATGTCAATCTGACCCGCCAGCTTCTCAATCCGGCGCGCTACGATACGGTCGTGCCAGGCACACGCCCGCATCGTGCCCACGACTCCGTATGGCACGCGCAGCTTCCCTCTCTCCAGGGTCGCCCGAACTCTCACGTCTGAAGAAACCGGTCTGCAAATGGAAGCGGGGAAAACCAATACATCTGCCCCGGCTTTCGCGAGGCCGTTCACCTGCTGCCAAGCAATGCCGCAGATCCTGTCGGCACCCAGGCGGAGCGGAAAGCTGAAAAGCACCCGCACGCGCTCGTTTCTGCTGCTCATCGCCACTCCTATACGCTCAGGCCGCCAGCCCATGACATACTTTCGGCCGCGGGGGAAATAGACGCAAATTGTTCCTGCTCGGGCACCTCTTGGCTTCGAACCGTGGGCTGCCTTGCCTCGAAGGTCGCCACGGAAATGCAGGCCAGCACCGGGAATAAAGTCATCATCATCTGGGCCATGTAGTTAATGCCAAAATGCGCCACCACGTTGGCAAACAAAACTGAACCCAGGCACCAGAGAAACCATTCCTCTTCGCGGTTCCCGTTCACTCGCTTCCTGGCCGCCCCAAGCGCACCAAAGCTCCGGCTGAAGATCGCGATGTAGAGGATCAGGGTCACTAGACCTCCAGTCAAAGCAGCCACAACAAACTGGTTGCAGAGATCCCACATATCCCATCCCCAGTCGTTGTAGTATCTATATCCGAGAAGCCACCAGTCGCTGAAATGCCGGATGCAATTGTCCACCAAATAATACCGGTGGTAGCTCGAAGATGACCCGGTCAGGTCCACGCGGGCGATCAGGGACCAAACCGGGCCGCGCATCACCATGTGCAAGCCTATAAGTATCAGCGAGAGTGTCCAGCGAACGAGGCGCATTTGCTTGCGCAAAGACCAGAACGCAAGCCCGGTGAGCCCGCCGGCAAGAGCCAGCAACGACGAACTCGAATTCGACGTAATCGCCATGGCGATGGCTCCTGCAATTCCCGCAAGCGCCGTCATGCGGGCCTTACCGCCAGTCCACAACCAGAGAAATAGGGGAATCGAAGCGCCGCCGAACACACCAGCGTAGAGGTATCCCATCACCCCGTCCGAGCGAATTTTCCCGTCTCTAACTGTAACTGCGAGCGGTATCCCGCCAAGAAAACCAAATACGTTCAAGTGCACGATTTGCTCGTTGATCATGCAAACGCCTTGGATTGCGCAAATCGCGGCCAAAACCTTAATCGTGCGCCAGATTGCTTCGCGGTCAGAAATTAGAAATCTCGCGACCAGATAGCCCCCAAGGGCGTCGACGAAGTCTCCTAGGTTATGGATTAGGGCCTGCGTGTCCATCCACTGGAGCGAGAGGACGGTCAGCTCCGATATAGTCCAGAGCACCACCACCCAGTCCACACGATTGAACCCGCCAGGAAACTTCCCTCCTGCTGAGGTCCCCCGCTCAGTTGCCCGCCGAGCTAACCCGGCAATAATCAGAATACGGAGCACTGTAAAGTGCAGCCCTCCTAATACAACGACCTGTCCCACCGGAATAGAAAGACAGCTCAACAGAAAACACGTTATGACCGCCCGGCGCGGAAGCGTCAGGATCAGCACTATGGCGATGAGCATCCACACCGCCACGAGCGGATTCAGGGTGGTCTCAGCGGCTCCGCCTCCAAATCGGAGATGTGCAGGTTCCATCTTTATGGTAGGTACGCTCTAAAAATCAGGAAGGTGGGCAGAAGGACTTCACGGATTGTTCGCGCCCACCTTGGAAATCAAGAGGCAGGAGCCCCTCGCGCTTGGGCCAAAGCCGCTAACGAAAATCCCGTGCTGGATCAACGAACGACGGAAGTTAGGGACGTTGGGGGATTCACCTGATTCTGCACATTGCTAGACATCGCAAATGAGGTAAGCAATGCCTGCCAAGAATCGCTGGCGTGAATAAGCGTCATGTTGTTGGCGGTTGACCCGGATGGGGCGCTTAAAATATAAGCGGCCGCATTTATAGTAGTGTTAAACTCGCAGGTCTGGGTCTCGCCTTGGCCACTATAAATCGGGCAGCTCCAGGGTAAATTTACACTGGTGACGTGCTCAGTGACGTAGGTAAAATTGAACAGCAAATCACCTGGCGTCGGAGTTATGGATGGTGTATTGGCGGTTCCCCCGGTTCCAAGACCAACAGGCGAATCCACATCGTGCGTGAAGGTGCATCCTGCGCTCGGACTAAAGTCTACGTAGGATGTTTGAATATCCGTGTAGGATCCGCTGGCCGTGAAAGTAAGCGTTTGAGAACCGGAGGCGGAGGCGGAAAGAATGTAGAATATGAACCCTTGTCCCGTGCCGGGATTCCCTGGGCCGGGGAGGCCTGGAACGCTTGTTTCAATGGCGGTTTGGCTTCCCAGTGTCACGCTCACTGGAGTACACGATGGAGAACAAAATGCGGTGATGGCTACAAGATCGCCAAGCGCCTGTATTGTTGCGGTGACACGAGCGGTGCTCGCAGACCCGTTGTCAGGACTGTAGTCTGCGTTTTTTTCCGTGGCCGTACATACAGCGGCCAACAATGTTCCATTCGTAGTAAGGAGAAGCGTGAGCAGAGAAATAAGGATGAGTCGTTTCATTTGAATGTCGCCAACAGCCTAAAATTATTGATCGATCCTTGTGGAGCACTAAGCTGATACGCCCCAGTAGAGCTGTTCCCAAAGTCAATACCTTCGTGCAGTGTTCGAGACAGGACAGGCGGCATCATGAAACCGATAGGAAGACTCATTGCACAACCGCCTGAAGGCTGGTCGGAGGTTGAGGGCCCGACGCACCAGAAAACTCATACGCCCCCACGTCCCAAGCGGTGCTTGCGGGACGAGCAATCGCCGTTTGCGCGGGACAAACCATGGAATGCGTCGAAGTGTTGTACGCGCAGCCGTCCGTGGTTCCGTATTTGCATGCATTCGCAGCCTCAACCCCGATGGCATATTCGGACGAGTAGGCCGCCAAGGCCGTGCAGTATGCCTGATGATTTGCGCCCGTGCCGACTGTAGATTTACCAGCCGAGGTTGGGCTGCAAGGTGTTGTGCTATCGTTGGCGCATGTGTTTGAGTTGACGGTTCCGGAGGAACCTGTTGTGTAGCCTTGGGTCGTCGCCGTCCCATCTGACATCGCAACATTGGTTGCATTACCCATTCCCGTGCAGGGAGTGGTCCCTACGTCGAAGGGAGCGTTGATAAGATGCTCGTTCAAAACCGTGAGATACTGGCCCCCATGGTTAACGTTAGGGACGTAACAGGGCTGCGTGACATCCAGTAACGTATTGTTGAACATGAACTGGCCGCCCGTGCCAGCGCAGGTATAGATCGGAGGTCCGGCGTAGTCCCAAGCGTTCGCATTGACAACGTCGTACATGAGGTTGTTGAACCAGTATTCGGGCACTGTCTCGGGACAAAACCAGAGATGAACCTGACCACTGCCGACATAACTAGAGTCGTCATGGCGAATGATATTGTTGTAGAAGACGTTGGGAGTGTTAGCGGGCTGGCCCGCGGCGTTTCCGGTACCGTCACTATTGCATTCCAGAATGTTGGTGTGTGAGCCTGCACCGGGATTGTGGTTGTACATGTGCTCAAAAATATTGTCGTGAATATCGTGACACCACGCGCCGACTCCTTGATTGGTATAGCGGATGATGCTGTCCCGGAAATGATAAAAGCTAGGGAATGTCCCCCACGCCCACGATCCTGGACTGGAATCCGACCCGTCCACGACTATGTGGTCAAAGGACTGAAGGCCATTATAATTTCCTCCGATCAAGGTTCCGGGTTGATTATTTCCCCCCGTTCCAGCCGTCGTCGTGGCTGTCCATCCGTGAATGTAAACATTGTTCAGAAAGGCCGTGCCGGTGCCAGCCGTCCCTGTTCCGGGGTAGGCCACGTAGACGTCGTTCATGCTGGAGGTTACACTGGAATCTTGCGAACAAACACCGGTCAGTTCAAAGTTATCCAAGACAGATTGGGGGGCCATGCTCACTAACGTATTGGTAACATATTGACCTGTGTTCGGAATCTGGTGGGCACAACTGGAAACGAGAGAAGTAGAGGTAGGATTGTCACCCGTTAAAGTTGGTCGAGTCCAAGATGACCCGGCGTACCACGTTTGATCTACGCCGTAATAAATACACCCAGTTTGCGCTCCCTCGTAAATGCAGGTGGAAGCGTTTCCCCAATTGACGCTATAGATGTCCAGGGTGCCACCGGTGTAGGGAGCGGCGCCGCTGTTGCCAGAGTGCCAGGTATCCCCACCGCGAAAAATGAACTGATCGCCGGGCGCGGTTGCGTGGGCAGCGCAAGCTCCTGTACATGCCGGCATCCCTGGTGCATGCAACCAGGGTGTGGTCTTGCTGGTGCCATTGTTCGAGTCTGAGCCGTTGGCGGCGATATAGAAACTGCCGCCCCACACAACTCCGGAAGCCGCAAGGTAGCAGAGACTCGCGCTAACAAGGGCAAAAGATCTTCGGCGCATCCAAGCAGTTCTCCCTGGTACCCATCATATCGTCAGTACTGCACCAAAGTTCAATAGAGTTTTACCCTTAGCTCCAGAGAGAAGGACACTAGCAATAGGATGAACAACTTACGCGCGGTCACCCTGGAACATCGGAGGAGCTCTCGCCCCGGACCGTCGCCAGGGATTGGTTCTTTCGCAGGGCGTTCTGTCTTTCCTCTGCCGTGCTGATGTCATCCCAAGATACGATCACGCGTCCCAAAACCGTTACCTTCTTGGCCCGACCCAGGCGGCGAAATGGAGTTCGTCCGAGAGATGACAACTGTGCTTGGTTCCACTCAGCGGCTTCAATAAACGCACGACCTGCCCGATCAGCCGCCAGGCAGCGGAGGACGCAAGTCACCAGAAGCGGATTGATTCCCCGACCGCGAAATTGGGGGAGCACATAGAAATCGAAAAGATGGGCGTCATCCCCGCCTAGGGGGAAGTAATGTGGCTCAACGGTGCGCCCCTGCAAGGTCCAACCGTACCCTGCCAGCCGGTCTTCGAACTTGATCAACCACAGCGAAGCCCCCTTACCGAACCGCTCTTCCATGTTTCGCTGGGCCAGCTTGGGGTTCCAGATATTGACGATCTGATGCAAGTCCTGCGGGTCGAGGTCAGCAACGCTTCTCTTCCGCTCCACTCGTAGGGATTTCGGGAGGTCCTCCGAAGGCGGGCTCAGCCGGGAAAGGTCACAGTAAAAGAGGACTGCGCGGCTTGAAAATAGCGCCCGCCTCGTAGCCAGAACGGTACGGCGGATTGTCGCACCGAGGCCGTGCCGTCTGTAATAGTCGGCCAGGCGCGAGATTGAAGTGGAAATCGCCATAGTGACGGTTGCCGGGCTGCCCTCAGGCCGTGGTGGGAACACTGCCCGAGATGAGCTCCCGCAGGCAGGCGCCGCTCACCTGTTTCGCCACTTCGCTCTGCGGACGCCTCTGGGAACGCACCAAGCTGGAAACGACGGCAAACGAGTACCGCAGAAGGTGGTGGAAAAGCATTATGCAGCGGATTCCCAATACGCCGAAGACGCTATGATGTTTTTTCCAATAGTGGATCACGGACCGTTGTTGCGCGACTGCAAAGCGAACGGGATACGGGGCCGTGATTTTGCCCCGGTCATGAATTGCCCTTGCGCCGGGGAAGAAGACTACCTGCCATCCCACATTCCAGCAACGCCGGCACCAATCGACATCATCACCGTACATGAATAGGCCTTCGTCCAAGAGACCCACGGCATCAAAGGCTTCGCGGCGGATCATCGAGAAGCAACCCACCAGAACGTCCACGGCCAGTGTCCGGTCATGGGGAAAGAACCACATGTGCTCACCGGCGAAGAATCGAGAGCCTTTGAACACGCTCGCCAGCGAGGTTGCCGAACAGAAGTTGTTCCACAAATTCGGGAACCGGCGGCACGTGCTCTGCATGGTCATATCGGGGTTCAGGACGCGCGGACCCACATTGCCCACCCTAGGGTTTTGATCCAGGAAATCCGCCAACGCATCCAGGCAGCCCGGGAAAACGATTACATCCGGATTTACCAGAGCGATATAGCGGCCTTTGCATTGGCGGATCGCAACGTTGTTGCCTTTGGCAAAACCGAGATTTTCGGCGCTCCGGATGAGTTTGACGTGGGGGAACCGGGCTTCGATCATTTCCGCGGAGCCGTCCTCCGAGGCATTGTCAACCACCAGGATCTCCATGGTGCGGCGGGGCGGCGCCTCCGCCAGACTTTCGAGGCACAGCTCCAAGTAATGTCTGGCGTTCCAGCCAACGATGACAACTGAAATATCCATAACGAGGTGAAGGAAGGTGAAGGGGGGCCTGCTACTCCGGATGACGTTCGAGGAACTCCATCAGCAAGCGGCGCTTGGAACAGACCCAGGCTATCCTGCGGCCGCCAAAAGCCACGGCGGGCGTTGGAGCGGACACGATGCCGAAACCCACGGCGCGCGCTTCTCGTAGACCCGACTCCAAGTCGTCGATCTCGTAACAGACATGGTGCAATCCGACCCGCTTTTTGAGGAAATTGCTCACCGGCGAGTCCTCGCTGGCCGGCTCCACCAACTCGAAGACGGGATTGCGGTCATCGACGGGGCTAAAGAAGGATACTCGAACTCGCTGTATGGGATCATGGACAATCTGGCCATCCCAACGCGCCGACATGGACGCAGCAAATTCTTCGGCGACGGCGGAAATCGAGGCGACCACAAAGCCGAGATGGTGAAGAGTGGCGTTGCCCGCCAGCAACGGCCCTGCACAATCGGTCCGCACGGAGTCCGCTCGACTCCCACCCTCGATCAACTCGTTCGATGTGGCTGATGTCATCATCTTTGGATCATTGCCTCGAACTCTATGGAGGGAGCCGATGGTTAGCTGTTCGATGGCGCGGGCAAGGCTTCCATCCAGCCGCGCAGCGTGCGCTGGACCGCGAGACCGGCCCTGACAACCGTAGAAGAAACGACGCTGGTGCAGGCCGACATCGGGTTCAGTTGGCAAACGTCGGCTCCGGAGAATCCCTTCTTAAAGGAATAAACACCTGGGTTCGCGATGGGATCGATGCCTCCCAAATCGTACCACCCGATACCGTTTTCTTTGAGCCACTGAATCATGGTCCAATGCAACAGATAGGACCCTTTCGAGTTCAACCCGTCATCGCTTGTGGCGCCGAGCATATAGATCGCTGAATCGCCCATTGCCGACACAACCAGCCCTGCCACAGGCACACCACTGTCCTCGCCGATCAGGATTCGCATGCGATGAGGCTCCTCCAGGTCTTCTTGGATCCGCCCGAACTCCTCAATGTCTACCGTGGTTTCGAACGTCTTGCGCTTGCGCATCTGGTTGTAGATCAGGCAGAACGTCCGAAACTCGTCGCTCCCGCTTCCCGCGATTACGCGCAGGTTGTTCTTTTCGGCGCGCGAGAGCTGGTTTCGCCATTTTTTATCGAGCCCTTTTCGCAATTCCTCAAGCCCAGGCGTGAGATCCAGGAGGAACGTCCGGTACGTGTTGTCTGGGAGGCTGGGTTCCATGTCGAATCTGCACAATGCCGCTTGGAGTACCGAAGCGCGCGGAGATCCAACGAAGGCGTTCGGCAGGATGCGCAGGAAGAGCTTTCTTTTCCGCACAAACTCCGCATCCAGGGCGTCGGCCATGCGCCTGACGACCTCGGGATCGAGCGGCCTTCCGCGCCGCTCGCATAGCGGGCCCCATCGCAGGTACGCCATGCCGAAGTTGAATTTTGTCGGGCGAACGATCCTGAGTTGTGCCATTCCAACAACCTCGCCATCTCGCTTTAGGACCAGGTGGCTCAGGCTTTTTCTTCCCCAATGGACTTGGCCATACGACCACGTCTGATAGATATTCGCATCGTTGAATAGATCGAGCATCTGTGCCCATTCATCCGGCGTCCAGCGATCTACTTCGACCTGCCACTCGGGAGTCGGCATTCTGTCTTTCATCCGCGGTTGGTGGGCTCCTCAAGCCTTCGCAGCCGCCGCCACGGTCCTGCGAATGTAGCGCGTTCCCGTCGAATGGGTGTGCGGCACGTCATATTGCCACACTTCCCGGCCTCCGGAAGTTCCGTCTATGCGGCTGAAGCCCAGATTGGCGTAGTGCTCGGCCACCATGCTGTTCTTCTTGGACCGGATATAGACCCCCATGATCTTGCGAATGTCACGCGCCTGGCACTGTTCGACCAGGGCATCAAACATCGCGAGTTCCATCTCGCGCTTCAAAACACGACAGCTCATTAGCCAAAGGTCCAGTTCAACTATCTGGTCATAGACCCGCCCGATCAGGACTGACACGAGGCCATTGTCACCAAACTTGTCGGCGAGACGTCCGTAAAGAGTGATACATGCCGGGTCTCGAGTGATGGCCTCGACTTCCGCGCTGGTATACCGTCGCGTAGTAAGATTGAACTGATTGGTCTTGTTGATCAACTGTGTGATCCGCTCCAGATACACCGGACCGAAGGGGCCGATCTCCGCCACCATTTCAAGCGAAGCAAGGAACTCGCCGTAATTACAAAAGGCAGCCTGGTAAGCACCCCGCTGCGCATTGGAGCTGTAGTAGTCAGATCGGTTTACATCGTCCTGAACTACTTTGTCCACCTCGAAGTACCGATCATATTCCAGTCGCTCTGCGAAACAGGAAACCTCCGAGCCCACATCCGGTACTGCTACTTCGGGCAGTTGTTCTGCGACTAGAGCCCTCTCGACGGGATTGTCATCGACGAATACCAAAGCGTCAAGGCCAATGTTGAGTTCCTCTGCGATCTTACGAATGTTCTCAGGCTTGGGATCCCAGTTGGCCTTGAATGCGCTGAAATCTTCCAGCTTTAGCACGCTGTCGGGGTGCGAAAAACCCTCCTTGGCATTTTCGGCGTCGTTCTTCGAGCATACCGCTAGAATGACGCCGCGGCGCTGTAGGTCTTTCACATACTGCTGGAAGTTTACGAAGGCCTCACCGACCGGGTGATCCCGGCCCAGAATCAAATTGTTTACACCATCGTCGCCTATTACGCCACCCCACAGCGTGTTGTCTAGGTCTAAGATAAGGCACTTCTTGGACTTCCCGTAAACTGACTTAACAATCGCTGCGACGTTCTGAGCCAGGGCCACGGTGGCTGCGGGGCTCACGGCCATGTGAAAGCTATACCAGTAGTTGTGGTCGTGCCACGCCGATAGGCCGACTTGCGCTGAAAGGTAGAGGATGTCATTAATCAGGAATCGAGAGTGGTTGCGGGCGTAGCTCGCGAACTCAGTATTCAGCCTCAACAAGAAGCTCACACGACCAAACGATTCGGAAGCTTCCAGGTTCCCAAGCGGCCTAAGCCGCGGCAAATCAAAGTTGTTTTGAATGATGAGGGAGCCAAGCCCGGCGTGGAGTTTTTCCCACATGGATTCAAACCGAGCCATCTCGCGGCGCACGCGGGATTCCACCTCGACCGCGCCTTCCATCAGTTCGGGAAATTGGGATACGTTGTGCCAGGTGGTGTGGACGAAGACGATGTCAGGCTTAAAGTTCCACAGATCAGGATTTTCGAACAGGACGTCCTCACAATAACGGTTGTAGTCTGACTCGTAGAACGTAGGTTGGATTCCTTGGGCCAGGAGAAACAACTCTAATGTGCTCTTGACTTCCGTTGTCGTGGAACCGCCAAGAATCGCTATGCGCGTTTGGACGAGATTTACTTGTTTAACCAGTTCGCTCTTCAGCGAGTGACGCTGCCGCAGAATATCCGCCGCGGCGATAGGAAATCGAAGGGTTTTCAGAACGTTGCTTTGCAAGATATCAGTCTCCGGTGCCGATCGACATCTATCGCTACTCTAGTAGTAATTCGGGCTTGCCGTGCCACCAGCACAAAGGCAATGACAGCGCTAACAGGAACGTTTGGTTCCATGCGGCGAACACCACCCTTACTGCCTGCGAATTCATCAAGTTCACGGCCGAGTTCCCGAGATGCTCCCGCTACTAGGGTAGCGATACCTGTCAGGCCCTTCAGTCTGAGATGGCTTCCGTTCAAGAGGAGCCCCCTTCGACTTGGGCCAGCCGTAGAAGATCGGCAACCGTGGCGCAGCTCACGATCTGGTGAGGAGAAATACTCACGCCTGAATTGGCTTCCGCCATAGCAACAAAGCCAATTAGAGCGGTGGAGTCCCAGTTCTCTAGCTCATCGAGCTTCTCGGCGCCACGAATTGTCCCTGAACGCAACCCGAGAATCTCGTCCATCTCCAGAAGGAATTCAGTTTTAGTCATTGGAATAATTTCGTCATAAGCTCAATGCGTAAGTTGAGAGACAGCGCCGTAAGGCCGAGGGTTTGTAGCACGGAGCAGGTGGTTCCTTATCGCTCGGAGCCGAGGCAAGACCTCGATCTCGGAAAAGAGAGTCGCATCGCTACCAGCCTTGATGCTGACCCTGTATAAACGCATACAGTTCGCTTGACCGTTAGCGAGGCTCTCGACCAGGAAGACTGCTTCATGTCCAGAATCTTCAAGATGCTCCGCAACGTCGGGTGTGAGGTCAGCCGAGGAGCCGTACGGCACACTAAACGACCGCACTCTTTGCCCGGAGCTTGCCTCCAACACAGTCTTGTTTCTGTCGACTTCCCGACCGAAATCCGCGCGCGACAAACACCTGCAATTCACATGTGTGTACGTGTGATTACCTACCTCGAAGTTGAACGTTGCCATCTCGCCGACCTGTTGGCTGGTCATATAAAGACCCGCCTCGCTTGCGAGATCACACTCCCTTATAAGGGCCAGTCGAACGAGTGCGTCGCGAAAGGCATCCCGTGTCCGCAGTGAAATGGCCGGGAGAAAACGAGTGAAGACTTCCCCGAGCGAGCGCAATTCAAAGTCTTCGATACCATTCACCACACGAACCGCAGCGTTGATCGTGCTCATTCCTAAAACGTTGGCTACGTAGCAGACAAGGTTATCTAACGCTAGTTGCCGGTTGTCGAGACATGCCGCGTTGACGAAAGACACCGCCGGCACACCCAGCTTGCGGCACAGCGGCGCCGCGAACTCACAGACCGATGCGTAACCGTCGTCGAAGGTCACGAGGACCGGCCGAGGTGGAAGGCCGCGACCATTGGCATTCGAAAGAACGTCCTGCAAGCTAACTGGAGTATAGTGTTTCACAAGAAACCTTAGCGCGGCCTCGAAGTTGCGGGGCGTGATCGTGATGCCTAGTCCCCTGGTAAACGACGATTCCGTCTCTGAAACATCATGAAAAAGCACGCATCGCAGGGAGTAACGGGGACCCAGAAGGCGCGCAATACCAAAACGGCCCGGCATGTACCAGAGCGTTCCTGCGGCGAGATTTAGCGCGGTGCGCTTCGGGTCGGTGTGTTGCTTTGACATTGCGAACAGCGTTGATACTCTTCGAAAGCCCTTATTTTGAAACCGGCCGGGACTCTGGCAAAGTTTTAATTTAGCATCGCAGGGCGATGATCGAGGAACGTTCGGTGCCATAACTCCAACGTGACCAGTGAAAACAGCTCCTTAGAATAGGTCCCTTCTTCGAGGTTGTTTGTGAGGAGCTTCTCCATTGCGCTCTTCGTGAAGTATCCTCTTTCTATCGTCTTGCGGTCTGTCAGAACAGATCGCGTAACATCCTTGAATTCGTTCCGAAGCCAGGACCCGTAGGGCACCGGGAAACCGGCTTTCTTCCTCTCCAGAATTCTACGCGGAACTCTCCTTGACAACGCATCCTTCAGTATCCGTTTCGTCGTGAAGCCCTTCACTTTGTAGTGGGATGGTAAAGAAGCGGCGAACTCGAGTACCTTATGATCCAGTAACGGCACACGGAGCTCCACCGAGTTGGCCATCGTCATCTTGTCGGCCTTGATGAGCAGATCATCGGGTAGCCACGTCTTGGTATCAATATAGAGCATCTGGTCTAACACGCCTTGATCCTTCACATTCGAGAACAAACTACGCAGCGGTTCGATCGTACGCTCCTTGTCAATGGACCCTGCGAACGCAGCGGTGTACAACGAACCAAGCCCATTTCCAGAGTAACGGAACGGAGTCGAAGTACGGCTGTAATAGTAGTTGGGAAACTGGACGTTCATGAGAGGCGCGTACTTAGCGATGCGCGGCGAGCGCAGCCATGAGTTTGCTTGGGAAATTCCCCACGCAGCTGCATCGTTACCGGGCGGGAAAAAGTGCTTCAGCCGTTCCAACCAGACTATATTCCGGTAGTTACTATAACCGGCAAAGGCTTCATCCCCGCCTTCTCCCGACAGAAGGACCTTGACATGCGCACTTGCTAGTTTCGAGATATAATACAGCGCAATGGCGGGAGGTTCACAGACCGGCTCCTCCATATGCCATACGTAGCGTGGCATGAAATCGACGAACTCCTTGGCCGTGATTGTCATGTCGTAATGCCGGCTACCGAAGGTTTCAGCCGCCAGCTTGGCGTAGGGCCTCTCGTCGGCAACCGCGGGATCAGAAAACCCGAGGGTGTAACTGCTTATCTCCTGGTCGGTTTTCTCCCTGGCGAAACTGAGCACGGCTGTTGAGTCTACTCCGCCACTGAGAAGCACGCCAACCGGAACGTCGGCGATCATGTGCTGTTCCACGGCTTCAGCCAACAGACTCAGCAACTGTGCTTCGGCGTCTTTGAGGCTTGGGGTCCGGTCGGGCTTCTGGAACTGAAGATCCCAGTACTGACGTATTTCCGGCCTTCCATTCTTGATTAGAAGGTAGTGTCCTGGAGCTAGCTTGCATATGCCTTTGAGCAATGTCTCTTCGCCGGGCACGTACAAGAATGTTAAAAACCTGTCGATTATCTCGGGTGCGATATCGCGATCAACAGACGAGTCGGCTAGAATCGCCTTCATCTCGGAGGCAAAGAGCAAGGACTCACGGGTGAGGCAGTAGTAGAGAGGTTTGATCCCAACCCGGTCCCTCGCGAGGAAGAGAGTCTTGCTGTTGTCATCCCATATAGCGAATGCGAACATTCCGCGCAGTTGCTCCAGGCAGGCTGGTCCGATCTCCTCGTAGAGATGGACAATAACCTCTGTGTCAGTTTCTGTTCTGAAAACGTGCCCCTTGCTCAGAAGAAGAGTACGTAGCTCACGGTAGTTATAGATTTCTCCGTTGAAAACGATCCAAATGGTGCCATTTTCATTGGATAGTGGCTGATGGCCGCTGTTCAGGTCGATGATCGACAGTCGGCGATGACCCAGGCCCACTTGCCGCGCCGTATAGATCCCTTCGTCATCCGGGCCGCGATGCTTTATGGTATCCAGCATCGCCCGAATGAGAGCCGGATTTACGCTGGCGTCCCGCTCAAAATTCAACTTTCCGCAAATTCCACACATCTTCGGTTGGTCTTAAGCCAGCGGAGTCATTTCCAAATCGTCTCTAGGCCGCACAGGCGTCTGAGTTGCTGTGCGCGCAGATATTTGATCATACCGGTATCATCGACGCGCGGAATGTGGGTGATGTAAGCTTTCAGGAATCCGTAACACATCGCCATCGAACTAATAATGTAGGGTCTTTTGGAGAGCCTGCGAAAACAACTGGCCAAGAAGAATAGAGGATGATATCCGGAGACGTGGCATACAACGCCGTGTTTCACGGAGTCGCTCACGAGCCCGTCAGCGGTGCCTGTTGGCCGGTGGTGAAGTACACGAAGGTCGCTGAAGCTGTGCGTCCGCCACCCCAACATATTCGCCTTGACTTCATCGATGGTATCCCATCCTGGGGCGGTCCATAGGCCGCCAATCACTTCCCAGCATGCTTTCCTGTATATCTTGGTCGCACCTCGCACGTGAAACCGGGGATTCGCTTCAAGCTTCATGCCTGTATCAGAGACGTGATAGATCTCTCCCCCTCCAACCCCGAGCCGAGGTTCGGTCCGAAACTGATGAAAGCACTTCTCAAAGTAATTCTCGGAGAAGGTTAAGTCCCCATCGAGCTTAACGATGAATTCCCAGTCATCGTTTTGGATGGCGCGATATCCGTCATAAAACGCTTCGACGACACCACCACCCGATTTTCGAAACCCTCGATTGCGCCGGTGTATAACGTGGATCCATGGGAACCGAGCCGCATGCTCTGCCAGGATACTTCCCGTGAGGTCCGTCGACCCGTCATTGACGATGATCCATTCAGTTGGCAGGATCGTCTGGCTGGCAACCGCCGCGATAGTCGTTGCGATATGCCTTTGCTCATCGCGTACCGGAGTCACGATCACGTATTTGACGTCTTGCAACATGCGAAAACCCTCAGGCAATCTGGGCCAGGCCGAAATCGAAAGCCTCGAGGTAAGCTCGAAGTCCATTCTGCCAAGGCTCAAAGATATTCAAGCCTTGACTTTTCAAGCCCCTATTCTCCAACACCGAGTATTGCGGCCGAGGCACCTTGGCGGGGAAGTCATCCGCCGACGCCACTTTCAAATTTACCTTCGTGCTTGTTAAGGAAAAGATGGCTTGGGCGAACTCAAACCAAGAGCAACTCCCTTCCGCAGTCGCGTGGTACAGCCCATAGCAGTCCATGCGGCTGAGCGTGACCAATTGGCGCGAAAGCTCCGAGGTCGAAGTGGGCGAGATCACTTCATCGTCGACCACTCGTACTTCGTCTCGCTCCTTCGCTAGCTTCAGCATAAGCTGGATAAAGTTTCGTCCGCCCTTGGCCCGGCAGGCGTTTGTGCCATAGAGAGCGGACGTGCGCAAGACGAAATGCTTCTCCGCTACGCTCCGCACAAAATACTCCCCAGCCAGTTTTGAGTTTCCATATGAATTCAATGGCCGCGGCGCATCCTGCTCCTCATACGGACTTCCCTTTCGGCCGTCATACACGTAGTCGGTGCTGACATGCATAAGTACCGAGCCAATTTCCCGGCTAACCAGGGCCAGGTTTCTCGCCCCCAGCGCATTAACCGTATATGCCTTTTCGGGCTCCAGTTCACAGTTCTCGACGTGATGCATCGCAGCCGTATTCACGACGACCTGCGTTTGCACTTTACGCAGTCCGCGGGAGACGGAATCGATATCTGCGATCTCGATGTCCGAGTGGGTCATCGGGCAGACTTCGTCTCCATTCTTCGTGAAGGCGCGCACCACATCTCTCCCGAGCTGACCGTTAGCGCCGATTACCGCAATCCTCATCGGAGTCCAACCGCCACCATATCATGCATCTCAATTCCGTTTTCGAGTGCTCGGAAAGCTTCAATATTCGAATATCGCGGATTATCCCAACCTTCGTATCTATCCATGTTGTCGATTAATCCTCCGACGATCGACTTTACGTCCCCGCTGGGGTGGAAACTCAGCACGTTCTTAGCCTTGTCGGTGTTGACCTTGTAGTTGCGGAAGTCTTCCAAGTGCTTGATGCAAAGGTTCAGGCGAATAGTAAGGCGCTCCTCAATCGCACCCTTCACTAAATCACCGATTTCTCCAACGGTGTAGTTGCCCGAGGCGATGTTGAAGATGCCTGAAATCCTGTAGTTTGCCTCGATCGCGCGGATGTAAGCGGTAGCAGCATCTTCAATGCTAAGAATCGGCCTCCAGATGGAGGGATTGTTGACGGTAATAACGTGATTCTTCATCGCGCTCTTGAACATCGTATTGATGATGAGATCGAAACGCATCCGCGGACTGTATCCCGAGATTGTCCCCTTGCGTAACGAGATGACCGAAAAGCTGTCGTCAATCAACTGCATCGCCGCCTGCTCGCCCTGTAGCTTGGAGATGCCATAGGGGTACATCGAGGCTACGGGACGAGTTTCGTCATACAACTCGTTCTCTGTATAACCGTAGACCGAACAGGATGATGCGTAGATGAACCTCTTCACCTTGGCAATCTTAGCTATATATGCCAAATATGCGGGAGCCGCTGCGTTGAAGACGAAGTTTTTGCTCGGCGAGTACTCGGCCATGGGATCATTGGACAGGCCGGCGAGAAACATTACCTGTTCGTACGGCTCCAGATCCTCGGCAGAGAGCTGGAAGATGTCCTTGTTGAGTACGCTCGCCTGCGGTGGCAGGTAGTTGCCGAACCAAAAAAGATCCACCACATCCACCTTATAACCTCGACCGAGCAACTTCGGTATTAGGACCGACCCTACATAACCTCCGCCACCAGCGATAAGAATTCTCATGGTATGTCCTCTCAAACCATTTCAATCATCGACGAACACTGGAAGTTGTCGGACTCAGGCGTAGCGAGCCACTGGGATAGCGTCTGCGCCTTCTTGTCTTTTTCCGACAGCTGAACTTGTGTGAGCGGCCATTGAATGCCAATTTCGGGATCGTCCCAGCGAATCCCGGACTCGGCCTTGTTATTGTATAAGCCGGTGCACTTGTACTGAATCTCTGCAAATTCTGAGAGAACGCAAAACCCCCGTGCAAAGCCGGCGGGAGCCCAGACTTGGCGCTTATTCTCCGCAGAGACCTCAATGCCGAACCACTTCCCTAACGTGGGCGAGCCTTTTCGAATATCCACGCCTACCAGAAACGCACTTCCTACTGAAACACGCATTAACTTGCCCATTGGGGGATCCCACTGAAAGTGCAAGCCCCGGACGACACCCTTCGCTGAGCGGGAGTGGTTGTCCTGTACGAAGCGACTCGGTAGGCCGAGTGAATCAAATTGGTCCTCGCGAAATGTTTCCATGAAAAAGCCGCGAGTATCCTGGAATACGTCTGGGGCCAACACTACGAGATCCCCTAATTGTTTCGTTTCGATTTTTATCTCCATTTGTCTCTCCGAGGACTCTCTAACCGCGGGCTTATCGCGATACGCCGCTCAGCTCAGGAGCGAACGAGTTCTCTTCTTGGCGCTGCGCGCAAATCACTTCTAGAATCCGGTGGGCCGTTTGACCATCCCATTGCTCCGGAACCTTCTTCAAAGAACGTGAAGCGAGTTGTTGGCGAATCGTTTCTAGAATACCGTCTTTGCTAACCCCAGCTAAGGCGTTGGTACCGACTGTAATCGTGGCGGGGCGTTCCGTATTTTCGCGAACAGTCACACATCGAACTCCGAGGCATGTAGTCTCTTCCTGTATACCGCCGGAATCGGTAACAACCAATGTGGCATTACTCATAAGGCACAGAAAATCCAGATATCCCAGCGGCTCGGTCATACGAATAGCGCCCAAGCCGGCGGGGGCAAATGATCCGGCACCTTCGATCGTCAGATGACGTCGATCAAAATAGTGCTCAAGTCCAAATTCCGCGATTCGCTGGATAGTCCGGGGATGAACAGGGAAGATAACGGGACATTCGTTCGACAACTCCTCAAGGCCGTCCAGGATTGTCACGAACGCATCGCGATTATCAACGTTGGAGGGTCGATGGAGCGTGAGCAAAGCGTAGCGCGTGATGTTATGGCCGAACGAGTTATTGGCCACATGGCGAAGGCTTAGATCATCCAGGATGGTGGACGCCTTTGCCTTCTCCTTGCAGGCAAGCAGGGAGTCGATCATGGTATTGCCCACGAAGTGAACTCGTTCGGTGGGCACTCCCTCCTGCGCGAGGTTGCGCAGGCCGCTCTCCTCGGTCACGAAGAGCAGATCCGAGATATGGTCTGTAACAACTCTATTGATTTCCTCGGGCATTGCCCGGTCGAAGGAACGAAGGCCCGCCTCCACATGGGCGATTAAGGGCCGGGTTCCTTTGGAGTCAAACGAGATCTTGGCGGCGACAAGAGCGCAACCAACGGTTGAGTTCACGTCGCCGACGACCACGACTACGTCCGGCGATTCGTGAAGTAAGACTCCTTCAAACCGTTTCATGATTTCCGCGGTCTGCGCTGCGTGGGATCCCGAACCAACACCCAAATGGATGTCCGGCGTTGGAAGATTCAAGTCTGCGAAGAACGCATTGGACATCGACTCGCCGTAATGTTGACCTGTGTGCACCAGGATTTGCTGGATAACGTCGGGCGAGCCCGTTTCCGCGGTACCCGAGGAGGGTCGCCGAGCGTTCTCGTTATGCCGGTTGATCGCTGCCACGATGGGCGCCACCTTCATAAAATTTGGCCGTGCACCGACCACAATCATGATCTTCATAAGGGTATCCTGGTCCTTACCAGTGTAAGAACGGTCGATTGTCCGTTTTAGTTCGTTGCGAATTGGCGTCCCGCTAAGGCGTAGAGGAGCCAACCCAATTCATACGGCCTGCATTCGAGCAGAACCCTTTTGCTGTTTGGGAAACTTCCGTCGGCGTCCGAACCAAGAAAGCTTAGAAGCCGGTCCAAATATACTCTGTGCTTGCTTCCGTGATAGATGCACCTCCAAACGACGCCTGACGCTTCGCGCAAATCGCAAGCGAGTTCGTTATTGCCGGAGATCCAACGCAATCCCTTGTGGATTGCTTCACCGTAATCCAAGCCAGTGGCTTCCTCGAGGGCAAAAAGAGCCATCGGCGCCATACCCTCCTGATGGACGGAGTAGACAGGATATCGTTCTACAACTCTTCCGGTTGCCGCGTTGTAGTGCCACCACCACTGGCCCATGGGGCCCTGCACTCGGCAGATGCCGTCCGCACAACTCTTTGCGCTTTCCAACGCATCCCTCATTCCGTACGTCTGAGCGAACTTGCTAAGCGCATAAATGGGGTAAACTTGGTCGGCGAAGCTGCCAATTCTTCCCCGCAGGAGGCCGAGACCCGCTCCGCCTCTCCGGAGATGTCCGAAGAAGCCATGGTTGCCTTGGTTTCGCCGAAGTTGTTCATGGGTTCTTTGGGCCAATTCCTCAATACCGGGTAGCTCACCAGGAACAGACAAGCTCGCGTGGGCCAGTCCGGAGAGGAGCCAAGCCAACTCCATGGTTCGACCTTCGCGAACTTCTCGAGACTGGTTATAAGTGCGTTGCAAGTCGACCTTTGAGCAGATTTCTCTCAATCGATCCGGCGAACTCGCGGCACAGATCCAAAGAAGCAATCCAAGGTCGCCAATGTTCGTGACCCAGTCGGTATCCCGCAGAAGCCCTTCGAGAACGGGTAGGATCTCAACGGGCGATTTCAGGCCCGCATTCTCGCTCCGCTGAAGTCCCAGCAGAGTCATTATGGTATACCGGCGAGAGAGTCCTTCTCGCGCAAATTGATCTCCGCCTTGCTTAAGCCGATGACAGAACAACTGGCTTTCGACATCGAACATCGGCACCAGTCCCTTGAGTGCCCGCTCGATGAGCCCGCCGAACTCAACTGTGGTTGAACCAGTGCTTACCATCCGATTGCCGTTAGTCACTGGGTGCAGCAGTACTCCGGTGATCCAGGATCGCAACGACGTCATCGACGATCGTTTTCAGTGCGGCGCTGCTCTTCCTTTGGGGCTCGATCGGTCGAGTTCGTCGATCCAGCGCAATCTTGCCCCGCACATCGGCGATACTCTCTAACAGCACCAGGCGGCCCGTATCCGCCAGGTAGCGATCCACCGCACCGATCTTGCCGCGAAAGATGCTATAGACGGGCACGCCTAGGGCGGCTGCCTCCCGATTCATTGTCCCGCCACCGCTGATGACTAGGTCGGAGTGCCAGATGAGGTTGAGACCATCCACTGCTTGCTCTGGAATGGTGACCTTTCCTGCATCGAATAAGGCCGGCCAGGACTTACGCAGAGAAAGGGCCTGCCGAGAATTCCGCGGGAGCAAGATTACCTTAACGTCGGACGCCTGACCAAGAAGCTCCATAACCGCCTCAAAGAGAGTGTCACTCTCCGGGTTATGGTAGTGAGCCTCACTCGCTGGTGGCCGCACCGTCACGACCACATCGTTCCCCTTCAGCCCAAGCACCGATTGAATCGAAGCGTCTGGCTTGAACCCAGGGGCGTAGACATCTTCTTTGATCCCGGGATACTTCAGAACCTTGCCTTCATTGAATTGAATTGACTTGGCAACTATTTCAGGAACAATTAACCACGTTGCCCTGAACAGAGCCGAAGCATTGACGAACTCGTAATCGAAGATCGCGACGGATGGTATCCCAAGCAGCAAAGACGCAAGTGTCTGCGAGCGAGATCCGTGTGCAACTGCCAAATCCGGCCGTTTCCTCCGGACCAGTATCATCAGTTGCAGAGCCCGAAAGCAGGTCCCTAGCACCTTGAGAAGCCTGTGCTTCCCATAGTGACGTCCAACTCGCGTGTAATTCAAATGAAAGAAGTCGGCCAGCTCCCACACTTGATAAGCGTCCCGTGCGGTGACAAATGTCGAGTAACCTCGCCGCTCAAGGTCTTCGATGATCGGCGCAAAGAATGGAACATGGGGCGAGTTGTCAAGATCGATCCAGATGTTCTTGTGCTTTGCGGCTCCCGATTGCTGGAAAGCGCCGCCACAACTGGATTCGCTGGTATTAGCGATTACGCCAGTATCTTCTTGCACTCGCATGCCCCTCCACGGAATTCGCCCGTCGCGCCGTCGGAATCAGGTCCGCGACGCTGCAAGAGTTTGGTCCCGCTGCGCAGCCGGTCGGGCAAAGGGCCAAAGCGATAGACCAGTCTCGAGCCTGGCATCAGCACGACACGGCTGGCTTGGGTCGGAAAGAGGCTATAAACAGCAGGGCTCATTTCTTTCCGTAGTGCCTGTAGTACTGTGAATAGAGCCTACCGAGGCCGTCAGCACCGTTCAGAACGATGCCGAGTACGTGCTTTCGTCCGATCACTGTGAGGGCTTGCTCAATGGCCTCACGGGGAGTGCGGTCTGCCCGGGCGACGAGCAGCGTGGCGTCCACCTGACGGGAAAGTGAGAGGGCATCTGTTAAGGGGAGCACTGGGGGGGTATCGATTAGTATCCAGTCGAAATACGGCGTGAGTCTTTCCATCAGCCCCTTCAACGCACCCGATTGAATCAGTTCCGTGGGATTGCCTCGCGGACTTCCCGCCTGTAGCGAGTACCAACCCAGGGGTTCGACCCTTCGGAGCTGTGATAGCGGATCCAAGCCATCCTCCAGACACTCGGCCAACCCAGGTCTCGGGCGAAGGCCCAGGCTCTTAGCCAAAGTCGGCCTATGCAAATCAGCTTCTATCAACAGAACGGTGCGTTGCCCCTGCTCTGAAAGGTTGGTCGCAAGGCTCATTGCAATGGTAGACTTGCCGTCTTCGGGCATGGGACTGGTGATAACAATGCTCCGGAGTTTTGCCAATTGCCTTAGTTCAAGAAGACGCATTCTCAGAAGCCGTAGGCGGTCCGCGCCAGCGCTACGAGAATCGGTGAGCAATGCGACTCTGCTCCGGGGATCGAGTTGCACCTTCTCAACCGGTGCGTGGTGGAGCCCGGAGACGACTTGGATCTCGCCCGATGCGGTGACCGCGGAAGTTCGAGGTTCTTGTTCTCTTGTGACACCCGACTTCCAGAGAATTTCGGAGAAGTTGATCATGACGCGCTTCTTTGTCCACTTTGGAGAGGTGACGTCATGGAACTTAGCCGTGCCGAAGAACGTAGAATTCCGCGGCGAACATCCCCAGGGTCATCGCGCATCCAGCCAGCCATTCGAAGCTCCTCTTCCACCCACGTGCGCGGCGTTCGGCGGGTGTGAGGACTAACGGCATGGCCAACACTACGGGCAGCGCGAAGGTTTGACCGAGTGCCTTCAAATTGTGAAACGAACTATCTCGCGTGTCGATCAAGAATCCCAGCACGACGCCGAAGAGGATGCCCCCAGCCATTCCACCAAGGCAGATCTTCAAACGCTTCGGACCCGAAGGTTTGACAGGTAGAGTTGGCGGATCCACAAGGCGGAACTGCTGGCCTTCCTGGTTCTCCTCCAGGTTGGTCGTCAACTGGGATTGCAGCTTCTTGTTGAGCAGTCCCGTGTAGTCTTGCCTGAAGAGATCGTAGTCGCGGAGGATTTCGGCGAGCTGTTGCTCCCTGACCGGCGTCAGATTGAGGCGTGCCTGGTATTGCTCGCTATCCTCTTTTAGCTTCTTCTGCTGATTGGTTAAGGTTTCCACCTGGGCTGCCGCAGCCTCAGCCTGCCGAATGAGCCCGGCGAGTGCTGGATCATCTGGCGACACGGGATTCTCCGCGTTCCCAGTCTCGGCAGTGTGCTTATTCACGCGGTCGAGCACGGCCTGTAGCTGCCCAATTTGCTTGTCGTTTGCAATCACTTCAGGGTACAGCGGCGTATAACGGGCCAATAGTTTCGCCCGTTCCGACCGGAGACGAGTGAGCCGGTCGTTGAGCAACGATTCTATGGCTAATTCTATGGAGGCGCGCTGCTGTTGAGCTTGAAATAAGCTCATAGCTGTAACGGAAAGCTGCTCTCTCGCATTACTCAGCGCAGCCAGGTTCGCTTGCTGCTGCTCAGGTAATTCGCCCAGGTTGCTGGTCTTGAAGGCCTGAAGGCGTTGCTCCTGCTGCGTGAGCCGCTGCTTGGCGGAGTCGAGTTGCTCGGTCAAGAATCTGGTGGTATTCTCAGCCTGCTCTCCGCGGGTCTTCAGGTTCTGCTCAATGAACAAGGATGTTAACCGGCTGGCAACTTCCTGCGCCAGGCGCGCGCTTCCAGCCGTGAAGGAAATGGTGAAAGCATCAAAATCGATCCGTCCGGGAGTTGTTTCCAGCGGCTGGATATCGACATCCTTTAGCATTCCCTCGACGAGCAATTCCGGAGGCGTGTGCTCCCTCTCGCTTCCATACAATCCCAGGTCGTCGATAATCTTGAGCAATTGGTTGCGAGATAGAACCTCCAGCTTCATGGCCTGGACGGCAGCCGCACTCGTCGTGGTGTTATCTGACTCTACGTAACGCTGCGAAACCTGTTGTTGTACAACCAGTAGCGTCGCTTGCGAGATATAGCTATCCGGCAGCTTCAGCGCAACAGCGACGACCGCCACCGGGATACAGCAAGCGGCGCTGAGGATCCACCAACGGCGTCGCGTTAAGATACCCAAAACGCTGTCGATAGTGTCGTTTAGACTGCTTTCGGGCTCAGTCGAATTGCTTTTGGTCTCAGGCAAAGTGCTGCTATCCTCAAGAGAATCGCTGGGTGGCGGATGTACAGAGTTGCAAAAGCATCCGCCCGAAGATCAAACCCTGGCGGCTCCAACAAAGTTCATTACTTCGCTTACGACTCTCTCCTGTTGATCCCCCGTAAGCCCGGGAAACATCGGCAATGACACAATTTCGGCTGCGGCCTTCTCCGCAATTGGGAAATCGCCCTTCGCATAGCTCAGCGTCTCATAAGCCTTTTGAAGGTGCAGAGGGATCGGATAATGGATTCCCGTGCCGATGCCCGCCGAAGCAAGTTGCTTCATCAGCTCGTCTCGGTTCTCCACCCTCACCACGAACAGGTGGTAGACAGCTTTGGACCATTCCGGCTCATACGGCAAGTTAACCCAAGCGTCTGCTGCGGAAAACAACTCCCGATACCGAGCTGCCGCGGCGCGCCGCTCCTGTGTCCACTCCTGAAGGTGCGCGAGTTTTACTCGCAAGAACCCTGCTTGGATGGAGTCCAGCCGTCCGTTGTAGCCTTCCATGTCGTGATAATACTTCTGGGCCTGGCCGTGATCGCGGAGCATGCGGATTTTCTGGGCCAGTTCCGCGTCGCTCGTGGTGACCGCGCCGGCTTCTCCACACGCTCCGAGGTTCTTGCCGGGATAAAAGCTGAACGCGGCAGCCAATCCCATCGAGCCAGCTTTACACCAGCGGTTCTGCTTCCTCGAGAAGTACTCCGCACCATGAGCCTGACAAGCATCCTCGATCACGATCAGATTGTATTTCTCGGCGAGTTCCAGAATCGCGTCCATGTCGGCCATTTGGCCGTACAAGTGGACCGGGATGATCGCCGCCACGCGGTTCCTGGTCTTCCTGTCGATCAGACCCCCGGTCTTTGAATCACGGTTGCACTGGGTTTCGAGGTACGCGCCAAGCTTTTCCGGATCGAGATTGTACGTGACTTCATCGATGTCCACGAACGCCGGGCGCGCGCCAGCCTGCGAAATGGCCTCGGTCGTGGCGATGAAAGTATTCGGCACCGTGACGACGGCATCGCCCGAACCCACACCAGCCGCGATCAGAGCAAACCTCAGCGCGTCCGTACCGCTGCCGACGCCTACGCAGTGCGCGGCCTCGCAGAATCTGGCGAAATCCTGCTCGAAGCCCTGAACCATGGGGCCGCCGATGAAGCCAGCGGTCTCAAGAGCCGCAGAGAACACCTCGCACAACTCATCCTTCAGCTCCGCGTGAGGCGTGACCAGGTCAAGGAATGGAATTTTGTTCGCTCCGCTCATAACTCAGCTCCGGCGGCCGCAGCCATACTTCGCAACACGCGAGCCGGGTTGCCGGCTACCACCGTATTGGCTGGCACGTCCTTGGTGACGACGCTTCCGGCGCCGATCAGGGCATTCTCGCCGATGGTCACATTGGCCAGAATGGTGGCTCCCGATCCAATAGAGGCGCCTTTCTTTACCAGCGTGGTTTCCACCTTCCAGTCCTTCTCGGTCTGCAACTCTCCGCCCGAGGCGGTGGCGCGCGGGTAGGTGTCGTTGATAAAGGCGACGTTGTGTCCGATGAAAACGTTGTCTTCGATGGTCACGCCTTCGCAGACGAAGGTGTGACTGGAGATTTTGCACCTGGCCCCTACGCGCGCGTTCTTTTGGATTTCGACGAACGCTCCGAGCTTGGTCTCATCCCCGATCTCGCAGCCGTAGAGGTTTACGAACTGCGCCAGCTTGACATCCTTTCCGAGCTTGACGTCCGCGGCGATGCATCTAAAGTCGCTCACGCGTACACCGCCTCGCCCTTGCGGTTCAAGGATTCCTCGGCCGCTTCGAGCATTCGTACGATCCGCAACCCCGCTAGCCCGTTGTTGATGGGCGCCTCGCCGCTATGGATGCACTCCACGAAGTAGGCCAGTTCAGCCTTGAGGGCTTCAACCGCTTCGACTTTGGGCGACCACATGTCGCCAGAGCGGTAGCTTACCAGAAGGTTATACACCCCTTCACGGTTGTTCATGTTGACGCCGCGGTCGTAGACCTTGATCTTCTCGTCCGCCTCGAGATCGTTCCATACCAGCATCTTCTTTTCTCCCCCTATCAGGGTGGTCCGAACCTTGACTGGGGAGAGCCAGTTGACATTGATGTGCGCAATGACGTTGTCCGGAAAGTAGGCGGTGATATAGGCGACGTCGGCGTGCCCGTTCAGGTGTTTCTCGCCTGTCGCGACAATCGCGTCGGGCCGCTCCCCAATCAGGTGGTCGACGATAGACAAATCGTGGGGAGCAAGATCCCACAACACGTTCACGTCATGCTGGAAGAGGCCCAGGTTCACCCGCGTGGAGTCATAGTAGTAGAGCTTGCCCAGAGTATTGTCGTCTATAAGCTGGCGAATCTTTTTCACGGCGCCGGTGAACAGGAAGGTGTGGTCCACCATGATTTGAAGATTCTTTTGCTCCGCCAGATCGATTAGCTGCTCAGCCTGGGCGGAAGTAGACGTGAAGGGCTTCTCCACAAAAACGTGCTTCCCATTGCTGAGCGCGCTCTTGGCCAGCTCAAAATGCGTCCAGACTGGCGTAATCACCGCGATCGCGTCGATGTCCGGAGCAGATAATAGTTCCGAACAGTCTGTGGTGGCGCGAATGCCCGGGTAAACCTGCTTGGCCCGGCGCAAAGCGGTCTCGCTTTGGTCGCAGATCGCAACGACCTTCGCCGAATCAAGACCATGCAGATTACGGACTACGTTAGGACCCCAATATCCGTAACCGATAACGCCAAATCGAATCATACCGTACCCTCCCGTCAAATTAATAAGCGCCGTCGCCGGCAACCACCGCGCGTGGTGTCTGTGCCAAGATCTTCAGGTCCAGCCATATCGACCACGACTTGGCATATTGCAGATCCAGCCGAACCATCTCGTCAAAGGTAGTGCTGCTTCTCCCGGTAACTTGCCACAGGCCAGTGAGGCCTGGCTTCACTCCCAGCAAGCGACGCCGGTGCCAGATCTCGTAGTTTTCGACCTCGTAGGCGATCGGCGGCCGTGGCCCGACTAGGGACATCTCTCCCTGCAGGACGTTGAGAAACTGCGGCATCTCATCAAAGCTGGTTTTCCGCAGGAATCCACCAATCCAGGTGATGCGCGGGTCGTTCGTAAGCTTGTAGACCTTGCGCTGCTGGTCGGGGGCATCCATTGAATCCGCAGAGCCTGCGATCAAATTCGTGACGTACTCTCGATGTATGCCGTGATCGTTGTTCACGTACATGGAACGAAACTTCAGGAACGTGAACTTGCGGCCGTATTGACCCACTCGTTCCTGCCGAAAGAGAACCGGCCCTTTCGACGTCAGCTTGATCAAGGCTGCGATCACCAGAAACAGGGGCGCTCCAAGGATGATTGCGGAGAGGCTCCCAGCGATGTCCACGCATCGCTTAATAACCTGCGAGCCCTTCTTGGCTCGCACCGAGTCCTGATACAGGATCGCCGCCGCAGACCCGTTTTTACGTCCCCCGTTTTTACTTCCTTTGTCCCAGTCCTCTGGAAATACATAGAAAGAGAGGGTGATCTGCCCCACCTGGTGCGCGGTGAGTTTACTCGAGAGCAAGCGATCGATTTTGATGACCAGGGCGTTCCCGATCGAGGCGTCCGCCCCATCGACCTCCGTGAAAATCACGCCAATGGCAGATCCCTTTTCGTACCATCCCCTGATATCGGTCTCGCGGATCGAGATCGATAAAACCTCTGCGATCCGTTCGCATACTGCTAGCTTCTGCCCGGCTTTGAGGAGGCTCCCAACCTCCAAGAGCACAAGGACAAAGGGTCTCCGCGAACGCTCTGTTCTTCTTTGCTCCAAATGGAGCCTGCGGACGAAGGCTTCCTCAGTGAGAAACACAGAATCTACTGTCGCCTTAGGTACCATGGCTGGGGGCTTACGCAGTGTCAAGATTTGCAGCTTAGGATACGGCTGCCTCAGCCGAGTAGATCAACTCTGCCCAGTCGCGTTCAATCTTCACCGCCACCGATCGCTTCAAGATAGTTAAGCCGACCACGACCCATCGTTGCTCATCGGTCTCAACCAGGATTCCTTCAAGACCCGCTAATGGTCCGTTTGAAAGACGGACCCGCTGTCCGGCTTCCAGGAAGGGCCACGGCTCAACTTGGGCATCCGAGTGAACCGCATGCCGAATCGCCAAGATTTCTTGCTCATCCACTGGAGCCGGGATCGCGCCTATGCCAACAATGTGCATTACACCGCGGATGGTCAGAAGGGAAAACCGGTCTTCCGGATTCAGGCGGCAGAAGAGGTAGCCAGGGAATAGCGGAACGTCCACCCATTTGGTGCGATCAGACCACAGCTGCCTGCGCCTATGCAGCGGTAGGAAATCCTCGAAGCCTTTGCTGCGGGCGGCCACCGCGACCGTTTTTTCGCACCGCGACCGCACGCGAAGGGCAAACCACTGAGGCGTTATGTCCACTTTGGCCTCGGGAAACCGCAAGCTTAAGTGCCCTAGGACCGGAATTGGGCAAGCTACCGCCCCTTCAGTCCCATCGGCGCTTCATTTGGAACGCTCGGGGTAATCCTGTGACTTACCTATTAGCAGCTCCACTGCCAAACCCCTTCTACGGGATCTTGCATTGTTGTATAAGGACTTGCACGACCTCTGGCCAGAATGAAATGAGAAAGAATGTGGGAACTGATGACTAGGATTCGAACTTTGAGACAAACTGCCCAGCGTGGGACGGCCCGAAAGGGTTGAGTGTCATCAAAGTCCGCGGCTTACGCGTTGGCGGCCGATTCCAGTACTTGCCCGAAAGTTTTAGCACTGGTAGGACTTGACACCTGCTTCCTGCGCAGCTAAGCTACCTTATCTGGTTCAGCAGCCAGACTGAAGAGAGTCGAATTACGGTAGTCTCGGAGTCGGAGGATAGGAAATAACTTTGAGCGAGAAAAGAACATCATGCGACTTTATCGGAGCAACCCTGCGACGTTGCGGGGGCAGTTCACGTGCCAGCTGCCCACCGGGATCCGGTCAACTCGCTCCGAAATTTTGGACTGCGAGAAAAAGTTTGGGAAAGATTCATAATCTTTCTCAAGAGAGTGTAGCGTACGCCCTTAACTTTCAAGTACTTAGATTATGGCTGCTCGCGTGCACCGCTTATCGTTTCGTGAGGATTAGTGGCTCGACGCACGGCGCATCCGGAGGAAGAATGAGAAACGCAATGAAGAAATCGGCGTATGCGGTTGCCGCTATACTCGCCCTTTTCCTTTTGACGACCGGCCCCCTAGCTGCTTCGACGACGGCGGATTTCGATTTGAACGGTGTCGGCTCGGGGGCGAATTTGGCGGGTGTCTATACGAGTCCCTATAGCGGTTCAATCAACTACGGGTCTACCGTTCCGGTGATCTGCGACGATTTTTCGGACGAGAGTTATGTCCCCGAGGACTGGACGGCTTACGTGACTTCCTTATCCAGCATCACTTCAGGCACTGCGGACACTTCAGTTCTTAAGTGGCAGGGTTCATACGACGGCTTAAACCAGGCTCAGGCGTATGAAGCAGCAGCGCTTCTATCCGTCGATATCCTCACAAACACAGGTACCGCACAGGAAGATTATAGCTTTGCACTTTGGGCGCTTTTTGATCCATACGGCAATGGCACTACGGATCTGGGTGCCTTCGGGCAGCTAGCCTACTACGGGGACACCAGTGACTTGAGCAACGCGGGAATTTACTTGAATAACGCTGTCGCTGCCGCAAAGGCGGGCACGGTCGATCTAAGCAACTATGACGTAACGATCTACTCCTACGACACCGGGGCACACGGAGCTTGTGGTACTTCTTGTAGCCCGCCCCAAGAATTCATAACGGTCAGCACAGCTGAGCCGCCTGCCCCCGCTCTTCTCGGCGTCGATCTGCTGGGCCTTGCAGGGCTGATCCTTATTGCCCGTCGCTATGGCTGGCTCGCTCGAGTGAGTTGAGGGATTGATCGCGCGCTGCGCCCCGCACGAAAGACGTTTAGCAGAGTTTCCGACGTTGCAATAAAGCAAAATGCCATATAAATGTAGTCGGCTGCGGGCTATGCTGACCGTTCTGGCGGTGCTTGCTTTAGCCGGGTGCTCTGCCGACCCGAACGTCCAAAAAGACAAGTATCTCAGGAGCGGCAAAGACTACCTCTCGCGCGGCAGATACCAAGAAGCGGTCGTCCAGCTTCGTAATGCTATCGGTATTGATCCCAATTTCGCGGTCGCGCATCTGGAGCTCGCGCGGGCTTATCTGAATCTGAACTCGCGATCGGACGCATTTCGCGAGCTTCAGCAAGTCCTCGTTCTAGATCCTCAAAACCGCGACGCAAAACTGGAACTGGCTCCTTTGCTTATCACCGGCCGGGAGTTTGATAAAGCCGAGGCGCTGATGCGCGAAGTACTCAAGGACGATCCGAGAAATTCGCACGCCCACGCGATTTTGGGGCGGAGATACGCCGATGCCAGGGATCTCCCGAGCGCCATCCGTGAAATCCAAGCGGCGATCGAGATCGAACCCCGTGCCGACTACTATGCTGCGTTGGGCGCATTGAAGCTAGCTTCGGGTGACGCTTCGGCTGCCGAGACCGCCCATAAGAATGCAATCGCGCGCGACGCGAAATCGAGTCACGCGCATGTCGCTCTGGGCCAATTCTATTTTTCCCAACGCCGAACCGCGGAGGCGGCGGCGGAGATGCGTGCCTCGGCCGAACTGGACGCCCACGCGGTGCCGCCCCGGGTCTTCCTTGGTCGGATCTACGCCGAGACCGGCAAACTGGACGACGCCGAAAAGACTTTCAAGGAGTTGAAGACCACCGCTCCAGACGATCCGGAGGCGTACCAAGCGCTGGGGTTTTTCTACGCGTCAGTCGGTCAAAAAGAGAAAGCGGTGAGCGAGTTCCGCTCAGTGCTGGCCAAGAAACCAAAAGACAATGCCGTCAAAGCCAAACTCGTCGAAACCCTGATCGATCTGAACCGGCCTAATGAGGCTAAATCACTGAACCAGGAGATGCTGGCCGCGAAGCCATCGGACGTTGAGGGGCTGTTATCGAAGGGTCGAATTCTTCTGCTCGAGGGGCATGCGTCGGAAGCAGTAACCGAGATCGAGAAAACCACGGCAGCCGATCCAAAATCCGCCCGGAACTACTTTTTCTTGGGTTTGGCTCAACGTGCGGCGGCTCTTCCCGGTTTGGCGAAGGCTTCGTTTTCACACGCACTGGAGTTGAATCCGGGATTCACGGACGCTTCCGCCGCTCTGGCGGCGTTGAGCGCGCGCACCGGAGATTATGAGCACGCGACCCAGCTCTCCTCCAAGGCGCTGCAATCCAATCCGAACCTGCCATCGGCTTATGCGACGAATGCCGAGGTTTCGTTCGCGAGAGGCGATGCCAAAAAGACTGAGGCGCAAATTGAGGAAGCGCTGCGGCGCGACCCCACGTTCTTGCCTCCCCTGGCGACAATGGTAAAGCTGAACGCGGCCCAGGGAAAGACCCAGGAGTCCGCTCGGCGGTTGTCGACTCTCATCCAGGAGCATCCCGACAACGCTGGCCTCCACTTCCTCTTAGCGGTCGCATACTTTGATTTGAAGGATTTTGACCGATCCGAATCGAGCCTGACAGAAGCGCTGCGGCTTGACCCAAAGACGCCGGATGCATACACATTGCTCGCCAACATCGATTCGGCGAGGGGCTCGATTGACAAAGCACAAGCGGATCTCCGGAATGCGATTCAAGCAAATCCTCGAAATATCACAAATTACCTTACGCTCGCGAGTCTGTATCAGAAGCAGGGAAATTGGCCGGAGGCGAAGAAAATCTGCGAGAAGGCGCATGCGGTTGATCCTGCCGCGCCTGCGGCAGCAGCTCAATTGGCGTTTCTCTACCTGGAGCACGGAGGCGATGTAAACACCGCCCTGTCACTGGCGCAGATGGCAAAAAGAGAGATGCCCGACTCGGTGATCGCCAGCGACATTCTCGGATGGGCCTATTACAAGCTGGGATCGCCGGACACAGCTTTACCCCTGCTGCAGGAATGTGCAAAGAAGGCGCCTGATAACGCTATCTTCCAGTACCACCTGGGAATGGCTCATCTGGCTGCCGGTCATCCGCAGCCGGCCGAACGGTCGCTTCATCTTGCGTTAAAAAGCGGTCTGGATTTTACCTATGTGGCCGACGCCCGGTCGGCGTTGGAGAAGATCTCAAAAGCTCGACGCGCGGAATTACGTTGATGTATCTGCAGGACACAAACGCCTGCATCGGGTATCTCATTGGCTACGCCGTCCGCTCCTCCCGTTTAAGAGCGTCGTGTAACAACACCTTGATGAGAGTCTGGTAGCCAATCCCTTTCGCCTCCGCCAGTTGGCGTGCCTTTTCGATATCCGTCACGGGTATTCGAACGGTGATGCTCTTGGTCGGTATCGGGGCGCGGCGGCCATGTTTCAGCAGGAGGTCCGCTACCAGATCCTGGTGACTGTCCCACCATTCAGCCTCCTCGGCTTCTGAACGAAACCTCGGCGCGTCAACCCTGACCGGAGCCTTCTTCCTTTTCATAACCCCTCCCTCACGCTTCGCTTGGCGGGGAACGCCGTAACCACGCCGACGCGGCCCTTGCGAACCGTATAGACCACCGTGATCGCACGGCCCTTGGCCGTTCGCCCCGCACACAGCACGCGTTGCTCCCCGTTCCGGAACTGAACCTGCAAGACGATTGGGTCACCCGCAATCACCTCTTCGGCTTCTACAGGAGTCACACCATGGCGGGCGATGTGGTCCGTGTTGCTTTCAGTCCACTCAAACCGTATCTCCGCCATGTACATACCCATTGTATGTACCTGCGCCGCGGAAGCCAAATCCGCTCACCCCAGCGGCGTGAACAATCCCGTTGACTGTATATACGATCATTGTATATACTAAGCATGGGGATGGCTGAAATCGAAGGCTTCGATTGGGACTCCGCCAACACAGCGCACATCCTGCGCCACGGGGTCACACCCTTCGAGGTTGAAGAGGCCGCGGTCCGCCCGCACGTGACTATCCCTGCGAAGACCATAGGGGGTGAAGGGCGATGGAAGCTCTTCGGGAAAGCAGCGTCCAACCGTTGACTGGTCGTGGCCGAGAGGAGGAAGTATGCCCCGCAAGTCGACTAATGTTTCAAGGTCCAAATCCGATGCAGAGGAGGCCGACTGGTACGCGACCCCGGAGGGCCGTCGGCAGACGCAGCGCGAGTTCGTTCGCGCGCTGCGGGCTGGAACCCTCAGCCGGTCATCCGGTTTGAAGGTCGCCAAGACCGACGCGAAAGCCCTCGAACAGCTCATGGAACAGGCCAAGGAAAGGGCAACTCGCGCTATTTCAATTCGCATACCAATCGCGGATCTTGAGCTTGCCAAACGGATTGCCGGCAAGACAGGCGTCGGTTACCAGGCCGTGCTCAAGCAAGCGATTCGCGAGGGGTCGAAGGAAGCCGGCTGATAACTGGCCATCTTTATGAGTAAATGAAGACCGAGAGGTTCAAACCAGGAATCGTGTGGCCATGCGCAGGTCGGTGGACCAGCCAGGAGTCACCACGATCCTCGAGCGCCGTGGAGGCATTGAAAGACGGCCGCGCAGGGCAACATAGCATTCGGATAAACGACCGCTACCGGTTGTGCTTCGTTTGGGACAATGGGGACGTGCCGCTCGGATGAGCGTGAATCGCCTCGCCGTGGCCCTCGGTACCCTGACACTCACGTGATGACCCTGAGAACAGCGGTGCAACCGGACGAGCTCAAGCCGCTTCCTCAACGCTCACGACCAGACGCTTTCCAAAAACGTCGAGCGCTTCTTTAATTCGTGGCAGTTTGGTGGGGTGTCTGGGATCGAGCATCCGCCGAACCTCCTTCTCGTGGCAACCGAGTTTTCGGTGCCAACTGCACCTTGGTGATTCCGGCCTCTCCCATCGCGAGATAGAGGGCCGCTTTCGCAGCCATTGGCGCCGGGATGGGAATCATCCGTTCGCCCCGCGCTGCCCTCGAAGCCTTCGGGATCTCCCGCCCGTCAGCAATCCTCCCGGCGATTGCCTCCTCCAGACAATCCGCGGCCTGCCAAAGCGCATCCTTCTCCCCTTTTCCCTGCGTGATGGCCTCCGGGACGTCCCGGAACGTGATCACGTGAACTCCCGGCTTGTCCCCACGCTCAAATCTGGCTGGATACACGAACGTGCGCATCGTTACCTCCTTCATTCGAAGTCTTTTTCGCTCAGGCAAAGCTGCCCCTCCTAGTGTCGGAACAAAAATGTCCTCACAGCAAACCACTGTCGGAGCTGGGTGTGCTCAGAGACCCCTGCAAGCGAGGCCATCGAGACCAGAAACAAGCTCGGGGTAGACGGTAGTCTGTCGGTCAGCTTCCGCGATGCGGCCTGGCAGTTAGGCGGTGCTTTTGGATCGGAACACAGAGACCGTCACTCGATAGCAAATGGCTCCCAGGATACGGATCAGAAGGTCACTCGACAGGTGTTCGAGATCGTCGTTTAAGATTGCAGTCACTCTGGTTCGCGAGGTACCTGCCCGCTTTGCGATCTCTGCGTTGGTGATCCTTTGCCTGCGAACAATCTCTTTCACCTCGGGGGACGCCCAAAACCGGCCAATGAGGGACGGCTGAAAACCGGCCAATAGAAATCGGGCGAGACATTGAGAGCGATGGGGTTACCCTCCATCGTCGTGAGCAATGTCTTGAGCGAAGA
>Ga0182024_10002055_pt1 | contig 50663 bp, 47 predicted proteins | sample P32metaG_FD_120480 | JGI IMG/M metagenome (GOLD analysis project Ga0182024, IMG submission 120480) | Permafrost microbial communities from Stordalen Mire, Sweden - P3-2 metaG (Illumina Assembly) | ecosystem: Environmental > Terrestrial > Soil > Wetlands > Permafrost | place: Sweden: Stordalen...
TAACGTTACCATCAGCACTCACTAATACCATCATGCTTGCTGTATCGATATATACAAACGGATCAGCTGTTTCGGTTTGTCTTACTTCCAACAAATATTTTTCGCCATCAATAATTGTGATATAAGAAACTAGTGAGATCTTGTTAAATGTTTTTCCATCATATTTGAATTTAACATCAACCGTTGCACTAACAGCTACCGGGTTTGGCGAGGGAACTTTTGAGGGGGCTTTGTAAGAAGCGCCAAGTTGTGAACTTGCTGTTAGTGTTCCATAAGTTGAGTTGCCATTTGTAACGCCATTTGCCGACCAGACAAATTTTGTACTGGTTGGTATAGTTATAGGAGCTGATACATCAATATCTTGCCCCAATTGTCTTAATTCATCATCGTCGGACTCTACGATATCTACTCTCAGGGTCATGCTCTGACCAACCTTTAGAGTTCCGGTAGGCGGGTTAATGAATAACATATCAAATGGCGTCCAATCGGTGAAATGCCTGATAGGAGCTGAAATTATTTTGTTAACCGTATCATTGGTAAGATTGTTTACCCGGTTCCAAACACCCGTACTATCCTGGAATGCAATACCCATCAAATCACCAAGAGTGGCAGCAAGGTCGTCGGCCGTATAATGAAATTTTAAGGTAACCGGTTGCAGAAAAGTTATTCCTTCCGGTAAAAATCGGTAAGCATTGGCAACGCCATTGGGCGCATTGTTTGTAATGGCCTGGATGCTGATATCGGTATTATTGCTTAAAGCTCCTGCAGGAAAAATCAATTCAGCATTACCATCCGCTGAAACAAGGGATCCGCCACTATTCCCAATTGTTTTACTGGTCAGTGCACCGACCGGCGTCCCAACAGCTGTCGGGGTGGCCGTATCCGGGATAGTGGGAATAAGAGCGTCAAGAGCTTTTTTGCAGCCTGACAAAATCAGAACTATTGTAACTGTTAATAACAGCGGGAGTATTTTTTTCATAACCTGCATTTTTTTTTGAATAGGAATTTATGAGCGTGAAATTATTATGATGCCTTTTCATGGCCTATCACCTGAAACAGTGAATTGCATTGAATTGCTGAAAATCACCTGAAAGGGTGAATTTTTAAAGGATGTTTGATTTTGTAAGTGAGATTGTGAACCTTTATGGAGGTTATCAACTTTAGAAAATAGGACTTGAAAATATCCGGTTGGAGTATGCTTATAGTAAGGAGTATTATGCTAATAGTATGGATTACCGTATGGTGTCCGGCAAAGTCATTCTCGCAAAACCATCTCATTGATAGTATGGAGAATGATCTGAAACATTCTAAAAACGATACTTTCAGGTTTAGCCTTTTATCTAACCTTGCGATGGAATATTATGAGTATGACACTGCCAAGGCATACAGGTACCTGGAACAAGCACATGCTCTCGCCGCAAAAGCGAACTATGATTATGAATTAGGTTCCTATTACCAAAACAAAGGAACATTAAAGGAATTAAGATCGGACTATGCAGGATCTGTATTGTTGGAGGATACGGCCATTAAATACTTTCAAAAAGCAGCTGATGCAAGAAGAACTGCGGTTGAAATAGCTCAGTCAGAACTTTCAATAGCTACCTCTAAAGGGGAAAAGGGGGGCATGTTGGCTCAACAAGGGAATAGCAGGGAGGCAATAACCAATTATATTGCAGCGCTGGAAGCATGGAAAGCTTCTGATGATCCCCGAAAATATAAGGCCATAGGAACCTATCATGGCAGTATCGCTACTATTTATTTTGAACTTAAAGAATATGATAAAGCTTTGGAGTATGACAAAGCTTCCATTCAATATCGCCTTATGGATACTACTAACGAGGAGGGACTTGGATGGTCTTATATCTATGTGTGCGACGATTTCAATTTCCTCAAAATGCCAGATTCGGCTTTATTGTACCTGCAAAAAGCAAGACCCTTAATTTTAAAAGTAAACAAACCCTTACTGAACGTCCAATACTTCGGTAAAACGGCAAAAATTTACCAGGAAAAAAATGATTTCCGCACAGCCATTGAGTATTATACCAAATCCATGAACGAGGCGATCAGGATTGGTAGTTCTTTCCAGGTTGCCACGACCAGCAATATGATCGGTTTTTGTTATGAAAAATTGCAGAATTATTCTGCCGCCAGGAAATATTTATTAAAGGCATTGCCAATAGCCAATGAAGGAAATTTTCAAAGAGTAAAACTTGAAATATTACAGGAATTGGTGAAAGTAGAAGAAAAAACAAATAATATTAGCAGGGCTTATGAATACCTGAAACAATCTACCGCCCTTAACGACAGCCTGAACGCCAGCGAATCCAAAAAAATAATTGCAGAGATTGAGAATAAATACCAGGCAGCTGAAAAAGAAAAGGACATCCTGCAGCTGAAAAAAGACAAACAGATACAAGCGCTTTCTCTTAAACAAAAATCAACCTTGAATTATTTCCTCATCGGATCTGTTGCTGTTATATTGATGATTGGATTGCTTGGGTTTCGTAATTTCCGTCAGCGCCAGTTATTTTCCAGGCAGCAGGTGGAACTGCAGCAACAACGTATCCGGGAACTGGAAAAAGACCGGCAGTTGGTAGCTGTTGATTCCATGATAAAAGGACAGGAGGATGAACGGAGCCGCTTAGCTAAAGATTTACATGATGGCTTGGGTGGTTTGTTGTCAGGAGTAAAATATTCACTAAGCAATATGAAAGACAATTTAATTATTACCCCCGATAATATGGCTGTTTTTGAACGGTCATTGGACATGCTCGATACATCCATAAAAGAACTGCGCCGGGTGGCACATAATATGATGCCCGAGATGCTGACGAAATTTGGTTTGGATGAAGCATTGAAGGAGTATTGCAATACAATCAATGCTACCGGGTTACTCTCTGTTAAATTCCAGAGCCTGGGAATGGATTCCAGGCTGGATAAATCAGTAGAGATCATCGTATTCCGGATCGTGCAGGAGTTGTTGAATAATATCCTGAAACATGCCGTTGCAACAGAAGCTTTTGTACAATTGATAAGGCAGGAAACGCGGTTAAATATGGTAGTGGAGGATAATGGAAAAGGAATGGATATTGGATTGACTGAAACCAGCAAAGGCGCAGGTTGGGTGAATATACGTTCCAGGGTAGATTATTTAAAAGGGCAATTGGATATTCACTCCGAATTGGGTAAAGGAACTTTGATAAACATAGAATTCAATGTATAATTATGATACGTGTATTTATTGTAGATGATCACCCGGTTGTTATTGAAGGGATTCATTCCCTGCTTCAAAATGAAAAAGATATGGTATGGGTGGGCCAGGCGATGAATGCACAATCCTGCCTGGGTTTTTTTGTAAATAACACAGCGGATGTTGTACTGATGGATATCAGTATGCCGGATATGAGCGGGATTGAATTATGTGCTGCCATGAAAGAAAAGTATCCGGGGATATTTATACTGGGCCTAAGTACATTCAACCAGGGTCTGTATATTAAGCAGATGATGGAGAATGGAGCCTCCGGCTATATATTGAAAAACTCTTCGAAGGAGGAATTAATTGGTGCAATACATGCAATATATGAGGGAAATATCTATTTTAACGGGGAAGTAAGCCAGGCTCTGACAGCCTATCAAAGATCCTCCGTGATTGAATTACCCGTTTTAACCCGCCGTGAAAAGGAAACCCTGGAATTGATTGCGGAAGGGTATACCAATTCACAGATTGCCGAAAAAATATTCCTTAGTCAATTTACAGTGGATTCGCACCGGAAAAATTTAATGGCCAAGTTGAATGTCAAGAATACGGCCAGCCTTATCCGATTGGCTGTAGAACAAAAACTTATTTGAACGCCCAAAAGGGTTACTCATTATATTCACCAGCAAGCGCATATTTTCCAAAAATGAATAAGCCAATAGAAGCGACAGGAGTTATAAAAAACATAACGATGATGCCAAAAATTAAATCATCCTGGTTACCCGAGGTAAGTTTTGGTATCCCTAATTTAAACACGCCAAAATATGAGGCCCCTATTCCCAATAAGATCCAAACGTTACCCATTAATCTTTTTACTTTGTTCATATTTTTTGAATGAATCTCTATAACCGGTTTCCCTTTTTTATTTTCTCTGATATACAAAAGCCCAATAACAAAACTTACACTCATTAATATAATGGGATAGTCCAGTCCGGCCAGATAATAATTAGCGGTATAAGCAACTTTTGCCTTTTCAATGAAATAAGTAGCTGTAACAAGGCTCATTCCCCCAAATATGCCGTTCCCTATATGGTAGGGCAAAGACATAGACGTATAGCGAATTTTCAAAGGAAACATTTGAACCAAAAATGCGGCGAGTGGCCCATACGCCATTGTGAAAATAACCATTAGGAGAAAAATTAAAAAAACCAGCCTCCATTTATCCGCATCATTGATTTTTATGGATTTTTCTATTTCAGGTTTTTCTATTTTCCCAATACTTACTATTTGTTCTTTAATCTCATGGTAAATAGTTCCATCAGTATAAAACCGTTGTGTTGTTGTGGTAATTAACGAATCTTTTCCGGATGCAGATACTGGTTCGCGTTTCACTTCAATTTTGGTTTCTGACTTGTTTTCCAGTTTATGTTGAAGGTTTGTCGTCTGATAAATTTTCTCAAAAATTGGGCGAAAACATACAATAGCCAGTAATAGGCTTAACATCAGAATTGGTTTGCAACCTATACGGTCAGACAGCCAACCGAATAAAACATAAAAGGGAATACCCAATAAGAACGCAGTTATTACAATCATATTCGCCTGGTCAAATTCAACGAACATGATTTTGATAAGAAAGCTTTGGGAATAAAATGATGAAGAATAGCCTACAACTCCTAAACCCATCGTTAGTCCAAATAATGCCAGTAAAACAATCTTCAAATTCGATTTGTTGCCAAAAGATTCTTTTATCGGATTGGTGGAGGTTTTTCCTTCAGCTTTAGCTTTGGCAAAAAGTGGTGACTCTGTCATATTTTTCCTGATCCATACTGAAATAATTACCATTAGAATAGATACAAAAAAAGGAACTCGCCAGCCCCAGTTTTCCCATGCAGCTGTGTCCATGAAATTTTTTGTAATTAAAATCACACAGATCGAAATAACCAATCCTAATGATGTTGTTGTCTGAATCCACGAAGTCCAAAACCCACGTTTACCTATGGGTGCATGTTCAGCCACGAAAGTTGCTGCACCCCCATATTCGCCACCAATAGCTAACCCCTGTAACACCCTTAAAGTAAGTACAATGACTGGTGCCCAAAAACCTATCGTTTCATATTTAGGCACCAACCCAATTGCAAAAGTAGAACCGCCCATGAGTAGCAGCGTAACCATGAAAGTATATTTTCGTCCGATCAAATCTCCTAATCTGCCAAAAAATAAAGCACCGAATGGGCGTACCAGCAATCCTGCCGCAAAAGTTGCTAAGGTGGCAAGAAAAGCGGCTATCGGATTCCCTTTTGGAAAAAACTGGGTGGAAATAATAGTAGCTAAACTTCCAAAAATATAGAAGTCATACCACTCGATAATTGTCCCGACTGAAGACGCAGTAGTAATTGAAACTAATTCCTTAGTTGAAGTTTTGGCTGGAGGATTTTCCATTAAAATGAATAAGAAAGTTACAAATCAATTTTCGACCTGGAATATTTTAATTTTGTATTGGCAATCTTTGATAGCGGACGTGAGGGCTGCTGATCTGCCGGAAGTGAATGGAGATCGCGAATCTGAAAATATCAAATCAAAAAACTGAAACTAAAAACATGGAAGTACATCATCACCCACAAGTAGAAAAGAAAGGATTAAAAGAATATTTGCTCGAAGGCTTAATGATTTTCGTTGCTGTAACGCTTGGTTTTTTTGCAGAGAATATACGCGAGTATTATAATGATAGGCACCACCGGATCGAGCTTTCTTCTTCACTAATTAATGATCTTAAAATTGACACTACGGCATTTGCACATTATATACAATTTAGCGACGTTAAGCTAAGACAAATAGATACCCTCTTTTCCATTTTACAACAACCCATTGATAAAATAAACAATTATGAACTGCAGCGATTGGTTGTCGCCTCTGCCCTTAATTTCAATTTTGTATCATCGCACGGTACTATTGACCAATTAAAAAGTACCGGTCTTTTACGCTTATTCCTTGATACAAAAATTCCTGCTCTGATCAATAATTATGAAAGGGCATTGAGTAATTCAACATTTGTAGAAGACCGGGAACTACATTATGCCATTGAATATATAGAATCATTTATGACAAACCATTTTACACCGCAAAGTATGTTCAGGGTAGCTGATTCCGCATATTTAAAACGTACCAATTTCATTCCTGCGGGCAACCAGTTAAGAAAAATAACATCAGAGGAGCTTGTACAATTTAGTACGGAACTCATGCAGTATAAAAGTTATGCCATGTATATACGGCAGTTTTTTTTAAGAGACAGTCAAATTGCCAGCGACTTTATCAAAGACATTCAGAAAGAATCAGGATTAGCAAATGAGTGAAGAACAAAACATAGAGGAAAGTCCTGAAGACGGAATGCCGGAACGGGCTGATTATGCAGCGTCTGAAGAATAATGCTTAATATTTTTTATCTCCTGATCCTTAGAAAGTTTTTCTTCTTCAAGATCGTAATCATCCTGAAGCCCAAGCCAAAATTTCGGTGTTGTGCCAAAATATTTGGAAAATCTCGGTGCAGTATCAGCAGTAACCCGACGATTGCCTTTTACTATTTCTGAAACGCTTGTTTGAGGAATTCCGGTATCTCTAACAAGCTTGTAAGCTGTAATATTCAAAGGCCTTAGAAATTCCTCCTGTAGAATTTCTCCGGGATGAATGTTTTTAATTGATTTCATTATAAAATATTTAGTGGTAGTCTGTTATTCCACCTTCAGATGCGTTTCCATTATTCCATTTGAATATAATTCTCCATTGATCATGAATTCTTATAGAATAGAAATCCTTTAAAGTGCCCTTTAACACTTTTCGGCCTGGGTCACGGTCTTGACGCCAAAGGACACTTATTGTACGGAATCGGACAGTTTTTCTTTCCTGCTCGCTATTCAAGTTATTTATTTACACGTAGTTGAACAAATGGTACGATCTTGGAATCCACAGATTCGAATAAACGCACCTGTAATGATAAGAAACTATTTCAAAATCGCTTGGAGAAACTTAGTGAAGAGCAGAACTTCTTCCTTCATAAATATCGGCGGCCTTGGTATTGGCATGGCTGTGGCGATGCTTATTGGCTTTTGGATTTGGGATGAGCTTTCTTTCAACAAGAGCTTCCCGAATTATGACCGTATTGCCCAGGTGATGACAAATGCGGCTTATAATGGAGGAATAAACACCGACTACAATTCTGCTCCGCCTTATGGCGAAGAATTGAAAAGATTATTCGGAGGTGATTTTACACAGGTTCTGATGACCTCAAACGCTCAGAGAATGGTTGTATCATCAGGCGAAAAAAACCTGATGAAATCAGGTTATTATTTTGAATCCGGCATTACGGATATGCTAAGCCTGAAAATGTTGAAGGGTTCGCACGGCGGATTAAAAGATCCATCCTCCATCTTATTATCTGCATCCTTAGCAAAAGCATTCTTCGGCAACGGCGATCCGATGGGCAAGAGCATGAAAATTGACAATAGAGAAAATGTCATAGTAACCGGGGTATATGAAGACCTTCCTTACAACACCGATTTTGCCGATATGGAATTTATTGCCCCATGGCAATTGTATGTGAGCAGCAGCCCCTGGCTTAAAATAGACAATTGGGAGCAGGATGGTTTTCAAACCTATGTTCAATTGGCGGATAATGCCGATATGAACAAAGTATCTTATAAAATACGCAATTTAAAATTGAATAAGGTCGATCAAACTGGCGCGAAATCTCATCCACAGGTTTTCCTGTTGCCCATGAGCAAATTCCATTTGTATTCGGACTTTGATAACGGCGTAATTGTTGGCAGGAGTGCGCAATTTGTGTGGATGTATGGTATTATTGGTGTGTTTGTATTGCTTTTGGCTTGTATAAATTTTATGAATCTGGCCACCGCGCGATCGGAAAAGCGCGCCAGGGAAGTAGGCATACGCAAAGCGATTGGTTCGTTGCGAAACCAGCTCGTCATACAGTTTTTAAGCGAATCGTTACTGGTTGTTTCATTTTCCTTCCTATTATCATTGATCTGCACCGTGCTCATGTTGCCATTCTTCAATGAAGTAGCCGATAAAAAGATGCTGATTCCATGGGCAAATCCTTTCTTTTGGTTAATGGGCATCGGGTTTACCTTGTTCACCGGACTCCTCGCCGGGAGCTACCCCGCATTCTATTTATCCTCCTTCAAACCCGTTAAAGTTTTAAAGGGCACGTTTCGTGCCACACGCTACGCTTCTATTCCGAGAAAGGTTTTGGTGGTGATGCAATTCACGGTTTCCATAACCTTAATTATTGGGGTCGCTGTCGTATACAGGCAAATTCAACTCGGAAAAGATCGGCCTGTTGGTTATAAGCGGGAAGGATTGATGACTGTAATGACACCTACGGATGAAATACATGATCATATAGAAGCAGTCCGCGAAGAGTTAAAAAGATCAGGGGCAGTAACAGAAATTGCAGAAACAGTCAACCCCGTTACCATGCTTGGATTCGCTTCAAATGGTTTGCAGTGGAACAACAGGCCAATTGATCAGAATTTCTGGATCGGAAAAGCGTATATAACTCCTGAATACGGAAAAACGATCGGCTGGCAAATCATTGACGGCAGGGATCTCTCAAGAGAATTTAGATCGGATTCTTCTGCAATGATCCTGAATGAGAGTATGGTAAAATATATGGGATTGAAAAAGCCGGTTGGCACCGTCATTAAGGAAACCTTGTTTGGAAAGACCACTTCGTATACTGTAGTCGGCGTAGTAAAAGATATGCTGCAGCAATCGCCATACAGAAAGGTTAAAGAGACGGTTTATATTTCAGACAATGAGAAAACATACCATGTTAGCATCAGGCTAAATCCGCAAATAAGCACCAGGACCGCGCTGGGTCAAATCGAAAAAGTATTTAAGCAATTTGCACCAGGAAGCCCGTTTGAATACAAATTTATTGATAGTGAATATGCCAGGAAATTTGGTGAAGAAGAACGTGTAAGCAAGCTGGCGAGCCTGTTTGCGATCCTTGCCATTTTCATAAGTTGCCTCGGCTTGTTCGGCATGGCATCGTTTGTCGCAGAGCAACGCACCAAAGAAATTGGTGTCAGGAAAGTGCTTGGCGCATCGGTATTTAATTTGTGGCAGTTATTATCAAAAGATTTTGTGGTGCTAGTTATCATTTCCCTGCTCATCTCATCTCCGATAGCTTATTATTTTATGCATAAGTGGCTGCAGAATTACCAGTTACAGACGAAGATTTCCTGGTGGATTTTTGCTTTAGCCGGCATTGGGGCTATGATTATTACACTCTTGACAGTAAGTTACCAGGCAATAAAAGCAGCGATTGCTAACCCAGTGATCAGCCTACGCTCAGAATGAGTAACGGCTGGATCAACCGGAAGCCGACAGGTAATGACGTTAACTAAATTGGGATAAAGTATATTTGGTGTATAAACCCTCTCTAGAGGTTTATTATCAGTATTCAAGCCTTTCAATATGGAACCAAAAGAAAGAGATGGAGTCCAGACATTTGAAAAGGGCACTCCCACTATGAAGGCAGTACGCATACATGCTTATGGCGATTCAAGTCAGCTCATTTATGAAGATGCCCCTGTCCCTTCTATCCTTCCCGATGAGGTGCTAGTGAAAGTTCATTCTGCAGGTGTGAATCCTGTGGATTGGAAAATCAGAAATGGACATTACGGAAATCCTGGTGCCTTTACCCTTCCCCTCATCCTTGGCTGGGACGTTGCCGGGACTATAGAACGAACTGGCCCGCTGGTAAGAAGTTTCAGAACAGGGGATGCTGTTTTTGCCCATCCCGACGGGTCTCGCAATGGTGCATATGCACAATACGTTGCTGTTCGCGGATTTGAACTTGCACATGCTCCTATGAATATTGCATTACAGGTCTCGGCTGGAATACCGCTTGCCTCCCAAACTGCGTGGATGGCGATCTTTGAAAAAGGAAATTTGCAGGAAGGCCAGAGGATACTCATTCATGGGGCGTCAGGCGGAGTAGGAATTTTCGCCATCCAGTTTGCTAAGCTTGCAAACGCCCATGTTATCGCTACTACGTCCTCAAAAAATATCGACCTCGTTAAATCACTCGGCGCCGACGAAGTGATCGATTATAAAAGTGAAGATTTTAGTAAGAAAGTGAGCGGCATTGATCTGGTATTTGATACCATCGGTGGCGATACACAGTCCAGGTCATGCCAGGTAATTCGCAAAGGAGGGACATTAGTTTCAATTGTCGGCGTAGATGAAAAAGCCGCTGGTAAAATTGACGTTCATACTGCATCGTTCCACATGGTTTCAAACGGCGCCCGCCTGCAACAGATCGGAGCACTTGTGGATACAGGTTTGGTTCGCGTAATAATTGGAAAAGAATTTCCACTCTCTGAAGCAAGGGCTGCACATGAACTGAGTGAGAGTGGCCACGCCATCGGGAAAATTATTCTTCGCGTAGAATAAATATTTTAAGTGCGTTCGATATGGAACTCCGGCAACTTAGATATTTTATAAAAGCAGCGGAATTTTTAAATTTTACGGAAGCATCATCCCGACTAATATGCCTCATCAGTTTGAAGCACTGTAGGATGATACCCTGGATATCACCTTTCAAGGGATAATTTTTCCTATTTAGGGAGACACCGGGACGAAATACGTGTATAGTTGCCTCCGTGGTAATCGAGGTTCTATGCAAGCCTTAATATATAGAAACTGCTGATCGCAGCGAAATATTGAATTGTTATCTGTTTATCTCTACCAATAATACCCAGGCATCCAGAACCGATTTGATGAATGAAAAGATGATACCCGGGATAAACCAATAAATACAAGAGTAGTCTTTGCTTAAGATAATGAACCCTGAAACAATATAGAGAAGCACTGAAAGCTGCGTGATTAAAATATTCAGCCTGAAATGTTTTTATTTTCCGCACTTGCCCACTGCAACATGCCTATATCCAGTTTTAAGGTGATGGACCATATGGTAACACCGATGCACAAAAATTCAATGCCAATCATTGAAGCAGGATGGTTAGCAATTAGACATAAGGAAGATGTGATTAATAAGCTCGTCAATAAGATCATAGTCTCTGACGCCCTGCTCGGTAGTTTAGGTATGGATAATATTGTTTTCAGGTTGAAGGAAAGACCAACGAAAATGAGCCCTGTAAGGGCTGCCGATGCACTGGCGATCGCTACAAAAAAATTAATCCATAATTGCACGGTAATTTATTTGAAGACAAATATAAACAAGAATCAATATGGGAGGTAAGTTCTATAATGCTAATTGCTTGTTGAACAAAGCAGTTATTGTTCTTTTACCCCTGAATGTTGTGGATATTTGAGTCATTGATAATACCATTCCCTGATCTTGCAAGGACCACACCTCATTTGTAATGAATTCCATCGTTCTTCCACCATTCTTAAAGTTGAACTTCGTCGTAATGAAAAGACTATCGCCTTTCTCTGAGGAATTGGCCTTTATTGTTCCGGGTGTATTTCCGAATGGAGGTTTGAATTCCTGTTCCCCGCCATTCAAAACCAGGTTTAGCTTAATAATATTATTATCGGCATACTCAGATAGCATGGTTCTTTCAGTCTCAATATTATTTCCCTTTTGAATAACGTTCATTTTAACAGGAAGATTACCCGTTCCGGCATCCTCCAACCGGCTTTTTCCCTCATCAAAAATCCATTCACCGGAAAAATCATTCTTCTGATTTATTTGCAGTGGTAAGGGAGGAAGTCCGGCTGATAACCGGTAGGGAGCAATTGCGTTCCGGTAAGCTGCATCTTCCTGGCAAAGAACATGCGAGTCACTAAAAAGAATTTCATATTGTTTCTTCAGCGTGTTCCGGACCATTCCGGCCCAAATAACATAATAACTCCATTTCGGCTGGCGCTTCAAAATTTCCGGTGTTGGCGGATTTCCTACTTCGCCAAGTACGATGGGTTTCCCTTTTGACAAAGACAACAGACTGTCATAATAGTTCTGGTTAAAATCACTGCCATAGACATCGAGGGCAAGAATATCCAGCCAATCGTTGCCGGGATAAAAATTGGAAAATTTCCGTGCAGGCGTACTGGGTCTGTCAACACTCCAGATCCAGATGAGATTATTTAATTTATGATGGTTAACTAACCGGTCAAATAACTGACGGTAAAGTCTTATCGTACTGTATTCCCCCTGGCGTCCGCCCCACCAGAACCAATCCCCATTCATTTCATGATATGGCCGCCATAATATGGGAACATGGGCAACCTCTAGTTTTTTAAGATAAACAGCAATTGAATCGACCTGGGTACACCAGTGTTTATATAAAGCCGTGCCAGGCGTTAGTATATCTTTAAATTGTTGATCCAAGAGCTTACCCTGAACACTTGCCAGAGCTGTAGAGTCCGCACCAGGCAGTGGTTGAAAAGTAACGGGCTCATTAGCGGTTGGTGGTACTGCATGCCAGCAAATTGTAATTACTGCGCCGAGTTTGTTTTGCCGGATGGCTTCATCCACGATATCCTGCCGTGCAAGATAGGAGTCCGTATTGCTATCCTTTGCAAATCCCCAGTCTGTACTATAAATGACTGGCGTTTTACCAATATATTCCGCCGCAAACTTCGTGTTCCTTCCCTTCACGTTTGGGTAATTATGCTGGCCTGATAAAATATATTGTCCCGATATGCTGTAAAAAAACTTTAGCAATGCTTTCGCTTCAGGTGAAGCATTTTTTGTTACGGGGCCCATTGTTTTTTCCTGGCCGGTAGCATTTTCAGAACAAATGATGAATGAGACCGCAAAAAGTAGTATGAGTTTTTGGAAGCCTTTCATACTTAATGTTTTTAAAATTTCAAATAAGAATGGCGGCTATTAAATTTCTATACGTCTTGAAAAATAGATCATTTCTTTTTAAATGCCAATTTCCTTTGATTGTGGCTGTCAACGGGTTTAGCCATGTTTTTAATTCCATCGAATTCGATGGAATTAAATCCGGGATTATTAAATTGCTCCCAAAGCCTCATGAATTCAATCGTATTCCGGTTACGCATCCAGTTTTGGAGGATATAATCACTCCGATCGGCGTCTCTGTAGCGGGCAATATCGGTAAGACTTATAAAGTCTTCATTATTATCCTTATAAATAATGATCCCGGTGCCCTGAACTTCTATTTTTACATTCTTTGCCATGCGTGTACATTCAACCTGGCCGGATTGTAAAATAAGAGTGATATGAGATATTTCACGCAGTGTTTACACGGTTAGTTTATCGAAACAAAATGAATACAGATTGTAAATGCCGCAACAATTCTTAATTTTATGAAAAAGGATTAAAACACAATGAAGAATTCCGACAGTCATAACGAGTCTGACCGTACGGATCCTAAGACTCAGACTACCCAGTTACCTGGTATTGATAACAGCCAGGTTATACCCTCTTTTCCTTATCTAATTAAGGAGAATTCACAACATATCTCAAATGAGGAAGATTCGAAGCATATTCCCAAATGGTGGAGGAAATAGGAGTCCCAACGATAATAAGGTCTTGTTTAATAAAAAATGGAATGCCTACTTTAATAAATAATGCTGGTAATAAATTTGACGCTTTAGAGAGAATGATTTTCTCTAATAATTTGCGTATCAAGCGAGTGGATATTCGTCCGACACTTAATATCATGAATATCACCTTAAATACAGGATTTGTTATCCGTACAAATATATCTTCCTTCCACTCTTTGAGAAAAGCCTCCAAGGCTAAAATTCTGAATTATAAATTGATTGGTAACGGCACGGGTAGTCATTATTTAACCGTACACCATTTATTGTTAAAGCAATATTTGATTTTACCTTGAATTAATCAGTATAGGCAGGATATTTAATGTACTATAAAACTGAACGTAGGTGTGCGAAATCGAACAGTTTATATTAAACAGGAAATCTTAACGCGTTGATTAGTAGATTGTAAACAAACCGGCTTTTTTTTGGCTGCAATTCATCTGTATTCAAAACCAAACGCATGTTCAGAAACTATCTCACGACCGCCCTACGCAATCTGCGCAAGAACAAATTACACTCTTTTATTAACATCGCCGGCCTTTCCATGGGGATGGCGGTTGCATTGCTGATCGGCCTGTGGATCAATGATGAGCTTTCGTTCAATAAATACAATGACAACTACGACCACGTCGCCAGGGCTATGCAAAGCAAAACGATCAATGGGACGATAAATACCAACGAAATCATTCCGATCCCTTTGGCTGCAGAATTGCGCACAACCTATGGCGGTAATTTTAGGCGCGTGGTTCTGGCATCCGGTACCTGGAGCCATATCCTGAACAGCGGCGCTAAACAGTTGCTCCAAACAGGAAATTTTATGCAGCCTGATGCGCCTGAATTGTTAAGCCTCCATATGGTCAGAGGCACCAGGTCAGGATTGAATGACCCTTCTTCTGTCCTTTTAGCCGCATCAACCGCTAAAGCGCTGTATGGTGATACCGACCCGATAGGCTTGGCGCTTAAACTGGACAATAAAATGTCCGTTAAAATAAGCGGCGTTTATGACGACCTGCCCCGATTGAGCAAAGCCTGCGGAATTATATCCTCCTTCAACACCGATCTTTATTTGAGAAAAATTTTTCGTTGAAACAAAGCAGAATAAGGCAAAAAATATCTTTTTCATGAGATGCTTTTCAGCAAGACAGGCATATTAACATTTTGGTTGCCTTACTCTTCCTGACCTTTCGTATAAAAATACCAGGCAAATACGAAGAAAATAGTAACGGCAATGGCCACTATGATTGTATCCGGATAATGATATCCAAAATATCCAATCAAAAATATGCCAGTCATTACCAGTAATGACTTAATAATGGCAAGCAATAATTTATTCGCTTTCATACTTTTGATTTTAAAGTATTCTAATTACCATTCCTATGTTTTCTTTCCTTCTTTCTTCTTTTTAGGATTTGGCTTAATTCTTCTTTGTCGGGAGTAAATTGGGATAATTTTGAGGCTGCTTGCTGTCCTTCCCTAAAGTTACCATTAAATCCCAGTGTTTCAATTTTGGCAAACTTCCTTGCCGCAAAACACCTTTTTTTTGTCATTTTCGCACCTCATTAATTTCAGTTTGGTGCCAGATCTTTGTACTGCCCATGAACGCCCAGGGTAACATAATTAAAACACAAAAAAAATGAAAACAACTGAAATCATCTCCATCCCGGTATCTGATCAGCAAAAAGCAAAAGAGTTTTATTTAAAGTTAGGCTTTCACATAATTGTGGAAGCGCCAATGGGCAATGGAGAAACCTGGGTCCAGGTGGGACTGCCAAACCAGACTACTTCCATATCTCTCGCAAGCTTTCACGGGATTATTTTTGAAACGGCCGATATAGAAAAGGAAGTTCAGGAATTAAAAGCAAAAGGCATAGAAACCGGTAAAATTGATGATACTCCCTGGGGCAAGTTCAGCTGGCTGAAAGACCTGGACGGGAATGGATTATGCCTTCATCAAAAATAACCCGGAAGCAGTTTAAACTTTTCAATTTGCCGCCGGTGCCGGAGAATATGTACAATGGCATGTTCGGTTATTTGCTCTATGTCGTATGATATCCCCCAGTGTGTTTTTATTTTTAATGAATCATCAGGCTGATCCAGTTCCGCGTCCTTAAATTCTCCGAAGATATTTTCGGTAAAGTAGAAAATGGCGTCTAAATCCCGCAGGTATTTCGGAATAGTTAAATGGAATGTTTTATCAGGCCTCGCTCTGTTATGCCCTTTTACATTTTGAATATAGGTTGCATAACCATATCCGGCGTAAACTACATGGGTTAAAATGGTCTGGATAGATTTGCAATTTTCATCCGTAGTTTTCGGGTCTAAGACAATTGTCAGCGCATGATCTGGAATTACTTCAATCACTTTTTTGAAATCTGTAATTGCCCGTTCATATTCATCAAGTAATGCACCTATCGCTCCCGGCCGGTACTTTTTTGGAATCGTCTTCTCATCCATAGAAATAATTTGTTTTACAAATTTCGTTAAAGATTCCTGATTGGTCACTTCCCATTCTTCCACACGATCCCATCTTTCATCACCCACCCTACATTTTCAAGAGATGTGATTTTCAAAGTAGGATCATCTTTCACCGCAATCAAATCCGCAAAGGCGCCAGGTTTGATATCGCCAATCTGATCCTGCATATCCAACAACTGCGCTGCCGTAATAGTAGCCGCCTGAATCGCCTGCAACGGCGTCATCCCATATCGGACCATATATTCAAAATCTTTCCCCTCTGGCTCATCCCAACTATACCCGCCGATATCAGTACCGTATGCAATCTTGACACCGGCGGACATAGCTTTCTTAAATACCGCCGGCATGGTCTCCATGAAATATTTGTCGATTGGGTTCCCTTCTTTCGCACGGCCTTCCGCATCATAATCGCAAACATAAATCGTCGGGCACCAGAAAATTCCTTTTTTTACCATGAGCTGAACGCATTCGTCGTCCATGCCGAAGCCATGTTCAATCGTGGATGCTCCTGCATTAATTGCCATCAGGATCCCGTCGCGGGTCAGCGCATGCGCGGCCATTTTTTTATTTGAGCGTTTCGTTTCATCGCCGATGGCATTGAGTTCTTCGGGAGTAAAATTCGGGAGACTGTGATAAGAACCGTCCGTTGCACGATAATACCCGCGGTCAGCATAGATCTTGATCCAGTCGGCTCCGTGAGAAATCTGCTCCCGCACTGCGCGGCGCCCTTCATCCGCGCCGTTGATTTCCTGGATGCCTTTCGGAAGGTTAAGTTCCCAGTTGTAATCCGCGGGACTGATCGGATAATGTCCGACGGTATTGATGGCCCGCGTGACCACAAACATCCTGGGCCCCGGGATCACATGGTTGTTGATGGCTTTTTTAATATCAACATCCGCATACATCGCGCCTTCCGTTTCCAAATCGCGGATCGTAGTAAATCCGTTTTCGAGCGCAATGCGCGCACTGCGGGATGCACGCAGTGTCCGGTAGGGAATCGATTCCTTCAGCAGTTGCACCGCATAGTCGTCGCCGGTAATATCACCCTGCAGCAACACATGCGTATGACAATCGATCAGCCCTGGCAATACATAATAACCGGATAGATCAATGATGCTATCCGTGTGCTGTTTGAAACTTCCGATGGGAACAATGCTTTCAATCATATTCCCCTTGATCAGGATCACCTGGTTGGAGAGCATCTGGCCCGAGCGCACGTCCAGCATTTTACCACATTTTACCGCGATGGTTTTCGGCTGTGCAAAACTGCATAGGGCGATGAGTTGAAGAAGTAGTATCTGTAGAATACGCCTCATGTGGGAAGAGTTGACGGTTTACGGTTGACGGTTGACGGACTCATAATCGGTCTTTTCTGATACATAAATATCAGCTTTTTGATTTTATCATTTCCATGTAAATACTTTATTAGTGTATTCCCCTAAAGTCCGTCAACCGTCAACCAATCAAAATAGTTTCCGTACATTACACACCCCCCTCCTTCCTCACGTTTTCTATTGCTAACCTATAAACATTTCTTATGTATAAGATTGATGAAATCGCCCCCGATGTTTTTCGCATTTCCTTATTTGTGCCTGAAATACAATTGCAGTTCAACCACTTCTTAATTAAAGACGACGAGCCCCTGCTCTTCCATGCCGGCTTAAAACACATGTTTCCCGTATTGCAGGAAGCCGTTAAATCCTTGATTGATCCGAAATTAATCCGCTGGATAGGCTTTAGCCATTTTGAAGTGGATGAATGCGGAGGGTTAAATGAATGGTTGCAAATCGCGCCCAATGCTCAGGCCGTATGCAGTGAAGCTGGTGTTATAGTTAACATGAGCGACTTTGCACTCAGGCCGGCCCTTGCCATGAAAAGCAATGAAACATTTAAAACCGGCAAACATAAGTATCGCTTTATTCGCACGCCTCATCTTCCTCACGGCTGGGACGCAGGAGTTATGTTTGAAGAAACAAATAAAACATTGCTTTGCTCGGATCTGTTTCATCAAAATGGCGATCTGGTTGCGCTTACCGATGATGATATTCTGGAAGCACATAAATCCTCCATGCTTGTATTTGAAAGTGGCCCATTGATGGATTACACGCCATACAACCACAAAACGAAAGCCCTGCTTTATGAACTGGCAGCCTTAAAACCAAAGACCCTGGCCACTATGCATGGCTCATCCTTTGTTGGTGATTGCTCAAAAGCGCTGATAGATTTAGACACGGTAATGAAAGAAGTATGGGGCGAAAAATTAATGCCAAAAGCCGTTCTCTCCTGAGGAAATAGCAAATGAACAGAATCCCGCATGATCGACCGCTCTCCAAAAGCCATTACTAAAAAAGTCCCAGCTTGCGCAGGGACTTTTTCAAATATCTGATACCGCTAAAGATGAACTATTTTAATTCTGCATCATTTTGGAGAAATCTCCATAAACGCTTTCAAAAGCTATTTTGCCATCCTTGTTAAAATCGTCGAATTGCACAAAACTTATTTTTATAAGCTCTCCGGTCTTCTTTGATTTGCCAATCCAGGTCCACCAGGATTGCACGATTTTGGCATCCTGATCTTTATAGGCCAGATAATCGGGATAGCCAACCGTTTTCAGATTAATACTATCATATTTATCAAAATCGGATTTCCACTCTTTATAGGCATCTGCTATGGGCATTGGTTTGGTCATACCGGAAACCCAGAATCTGGCAGTATCTGCGAAAATTGTTGAATTGGTGGCTATATCTCTATCCAGATAAGCCTTTGCGGATTTATTTACGGCATCAATGTAAGGATGCTTAATGTAAATAGTACCATTTTGTTCAACCTGGGAAAAGCAGGCGATTGTCATCAGGATTAAACTGATGGATAAGATAAATTTTCTCATGTGTTGGTTATTTAAGTGTTTTGCTAAAGATATGTATTTAGATAATACGTAAACTTATTTCGGCATGGAAAAATTAATCGGTTGTTTCTTATAAGACTTCAACAGCACTCCGTCACCTCGCGCGGGGATCCAGGCAGGACTTGCTTTTACAATACGAACGGCTTCTTCCCTCAACAGGGGATCTCCGCTAACGGCTTCAACATCGGTGACCGTTCCGTCTTTTTCTACAATAAACTGCACCACGACTATGCCTTCCACTTTCTTGCGAAAGGCTTTTTTGGGATATTGAAGGTTTTCACTCAGGTATTTGGCCCACGCATGAGATCCACCGGGGAAGCGCGATTCAATCGCTATTTTGTAAGTGGGATTATGGAGACTGTCTGCGGCAAGTTTATCCATGGAATCGAGCGCATGATCTGAAGCGGGTGTTTGCGCAAGGGCGCTAAATGAACCCAGCAGAAAAATGCCTGCCAGGCAAAGAGTAATTGGAGAGCACATGTGGGATGTTTTAGTGGTTCTGTTGTAAAAGGTATGATAATTCAGATCTTTTTACAAAACAACCTGCGTTGCGGAATGGATAAACGTTAATATAATAAACCCCTACTTGACTGTGAATCACCTGAAAGGGTCTAGCACTTTAACGTATGCCCTTTTTAGAGCCAAACATTAACAGCGGAGGGGTTTGTATAGGTCTATCTTGCCCTCATTACCGGTTACTCTATCGGTAATTAAATTTCAAATTAAATGTCAAACATTACACAGGTTGTCAACGAAGACAAAAACATGACAACATTGAAGAAAAGTGTTATTGCCTCAGGATTGGACAAAACACTTAGCGGTACAGGCCCTTTCACTATTTTCGCTCCTACTGATATTGCTTTTGAAAAAATGAATAAAAGCGTATTAGAGAATTTACTGAAACCGGAACATAAGGCAAGACTTACTGACGTTCTAAATGAACACATCGTTGCCGGAAAAATCGCTTTCAAAGATTTCAAAGATGGTGAAAAGCTTAGAACAGTCAACGGAAAGGAATTGCTGGTTCACGTAAAGGATGGTAACGTTAGCGTTGCCGGAGTTAAGATCCATGCACGTGAAGGGCAAGCGTCCAATGGCGTAGTCTATTCCTTAGATGATGTGATGATTAAGAATTAATACCAACCCATTAATCGTCAGAAGACCACAAGCATGAGCTTGTGGTTTTTTTATTGCCATTTTTTGTCCCCCTCCATCAATTACCCCGAATTTATTGCAACTTTATCCCCACCAACCGGTCTGATCAAGTACGTGAACCATAGCACTGAAGATAACCTGGCCGACAAACACCTGGTAAACCGGGTTTTGCGTGGGGATACCCAGGCTTTTGGGATGGTTATAAAAAATACGGAATTCCTGGTTGCCCAGATCGTTTTTAAGATGATCCCGCTAACGGAGGACAGGAAAGATATGGCACAGGATATCTATATGAAGGCCTTCCATAATCTCCCCGGGTTTAAATTTCAATCGAAGCTTTCCACCTGGATAGCTCAGATTGCCTATAATTCCTGCTTATCCTGGATCGAGAAGAAAAAATTAGTTCTCACGGGCAATATCCACGAACAGGAGTATCCCGATGATGGGTTCCCGGAAACGCATTACAACAATTCCCCGTCAGTCAATGATTCCGAAACCCGGATTTTCCGAAAGGAACTTTCCGCCATTCTCCGGAAGGAAATAGACAATTTGCCGGCCATCTATCAAACCCTGATCACTCTTTTTCACCACGAGACATTGAGCTATGAAGAACTTTCACAAATTACCAGACTCCCGGAAGGGACTGTAAAAAGCTATCTCTTCAGGGCCCGCAGAATGCTGAAAGAAAATTTATTGTCAAAATATAAAAAGGAGGCACTATGAATATCAGCCATCCGTCAGAGAGGGAAATACAAGATTATGTGCTGGATAAATCCGGTTGCGCGCAGTCGACTATTGAGCATATCGAATCCTGTGAACACTGCAGGGCAGCCATTACCACTTACAGGTTGTTATTTTCAGAAATACAAGAACAACCATCGCCGGCTTTTGAGTTTGATTTGTCTGCATTGGTGCTTGCCAAATTGCCTTCAGCACCGGCACCGTTACCAGCGGATCGGTTTGTTGCCGGGTTCCTTATCTTTTTTATTTGCTTTTGCGTGGCAGTGCCGGTCTATCTCTTACGAAAGTACTTCCTGAACCTGTTTACAGATCTTTCCTCATTCTTCATTTATTCCATTATCATCAGTACCATAATTATTATGTTTTTTAAAGCCCTGGGTATGTATAAGAAATATCAGAAACAAATGCGCTTTCTAAATTATAATTGAGTTTTTTGAAACAATTTTTCACCGCAGCAGTCTAATTCCTTACCATCCATATTAAAATATAAAAATGAAAAAAATACTCAGCACCGCAACGATCCTTTTCTTCGTATTTGCCGGACAGGCACAGGATAATTTTGATCCGCTCAGGGATCGGCAATTCAATTTCGATGTGCTTAATATTTGCGGGATACTCGCGGTTATCTACCTCATATCGTCTTTTATCCTGCAGATTGTTAAACAACATTACAACTTCCGGATAAAAAACAGGATACTCGATAAGGGAACTGAAGAAAATATTGTTCGGGAACTTTTGCAGCCCGATAAAAAAGAAACACGGAATTCCACCCTGCAATGGTTCTTCATGCTGGCCGCTATTGGCATCGGGCTTCTTCTGGTTTCCCTGTTCCAGCCTTTTGGCCTTCATTCCGCGGCTATATTGGCAATCAGTCTGGCTGCAGGATTCGGAGCGCAGTTTTGGTTTACGAGGAGGGGGGGAGTGGAGTGATGTGGTAATGTTCTAATGTGAAAATGTTAAACAATAACAATGAAACTTATTTTTTTTGTGGTTGCTTTTTGCCTGGTGTGCGTCTGTTATTATTTTTCCTGGTCCGGAATAGAAAGACATAAACGGGGAGAGAGTACGGCGGACCTGGTAATCAGTTCGGATAACTATTATGAAGCAATAAAATATTCGGGTAAGTTCCAGATCACTGATGATGAATCTGGTTTTAAAAGCATTTCTCCAGGAGGGTATGTGAAATATCGAAAGAACGAGGATCGGGTTACTGCGGAAAGCGACCTTCAAGGGAACATAGAGTACACGATTACCGATGGAAAAAATAAACTCTCCGCTAATGATGAAGATGGTAAAAGACTTATCGGGCAGGCGGTCAGGGAAATGATTGACTGGGGTTTCGGTGACAAGGCCAGGATGGAACGCATCTACCTGAAAGGAGGAATCCAGGCTTTGTTTAGTGAAACGGATAGCATGAAGACAGACCAGTCTAGGATCCTGTATTTGGATAAAGTATTTGACGTTGATTCGCTTTCTCCCGAATACATGCCCGCGCTGGTAAAAAAAATCGGAACCCTCGGCAACGATCAGGAAAAGACCCGTCTTTTAAATAGATTTTCACAGGAGCAACTGAAAAATCCGCTAATCGCCCAGGCTTATTTTAATGTTGTTCAGGTTATTGGTTCCGACATGGAAAAAGTAAATAGCCTTCAGCATGTTTTGGATATGGATACTGTGCGGGAAAATAATGCGGATACTATTATGATCATTGCCAGCCATCTCGGCTCAGATATGGATAAGGTGAATCTCTACAAGAACATGATCGATAAGGGGCTGATCAACGGACCGCGTTTTGATAGTCTGCTCGAACTGGCTTCACATATCGGTTCGGATATGGATAAAATAAATCTCTATAAAATATTGATGGAAGAAAAAACGATTACGGAATCACAATGGATCAGCCTGCTAAACAAAACAGCTCAGCTGGGTTCCGACATGGATAAAAGTAATCTGATGATCGAGATCGCTCAGAAAATGCCAAAGACCGAAAATCTGAAGTTGGCTTATTTGAAAGTCGCCAAATCAATTGGCAATGATTCTGATTATGGTAAGGCCATGCGAGCAGTGGAATAATGTTGTTTACCAAATCAGTAAAATGAAATTGACTTTATATTTATTAATTTTGGAGATTCATTTCTAAAGTCAATTTTAATATGCAACTCTCCGCAAAACTCATCCAACTTCTTCCCCTCCAAACCGGCACCGGCAAAAACGGGCAATGGAAAAAACAGGATATTATTGTAGAAACGCAGAGTCAGTATCCAAAAAAGATTTGCGTTTCTGTATGGGGCGATAAAATAGACGCGAGCCAACTGCAACCGGGTACGCTGCTCAAAATAGATTTCGATGTTGAAAGCAGGGAATTTAATGGAAAGTGGTACACGGATGTAAAAGCCTGGAAAATTGAGCGGGCCATAGGTTCTGCTGATGCTACGGACGCCCAACCTAAGATCAGTTCAACGGTCGAAACAAAAGAAGATGATGATCTTCCCTTTTAGTTGAACAGCCTCAGTAATGATCAACTTCGGGTAGATTATCATGTGACTCAAAATGGACACTTTTGTAATGAATCCGGACAATTTGAGGGGAAAGCGTCGCGCATACATTATTGATTTATACTTATTTATCAATATGGCATTTTCTTAGCGGGTAGAAGGCATGCTGAGAAACTATATCAAGCTCGCCTGGCGCAACCTGATCAATAATAAACTATACAGTTTCTTAAATATCGGCGGATTGTCCGTCGGCATTTGCGTTTGCATGCTCATCATGGTATACGTGGCGCACGATTTGAGCTTTGACCAGTTTCATAAAAATGCGGGACGAATTTTTTACCCGGAGATAAGTATAAAATTTGATGACAATGAGGAATCCATAGACCGCATGAGTTATGAATCAGGCCCAATCATTAAGGATGCCGATCCCGCAATTGAGAGCTTCATGAGAATGCAGGAAATTACCGATAATAAGGTAATCGAAAATATAAACACCCCGGCGAAGAAGTTTACTGAAAGAAAGATTCTCCTGGCAGACAGCAATTTCTTTGATTTCTTTTCTTTTCATCTGGTAGAAGGTAATCCAAATAATGTTTTAATCAGGCCTTTCACGATGGTCATTTCCCAAAGAGCTGCCCAAAAATATTTTGGCGGTGAGAATCCAATAGGGAAACAGTTGAAATACGATCGGAAATATTTATTCGAGGTCACTGGCATTGCGGAAAACGCTCCCTCCAACTCTAGTATTGACTTTGATTTTATTGGTTCAGCTTCAAGCTTTCCTACCATGAACAGCGGGCAATCCCCCTCTTCGGGAATTGTTGAATTTGGCGCTTTCAGAACATTTTTATTGTTGAGGGACGCAGGACACGCAAAGGCTACATCCGATCTGATCCAATCATTATCAGAAAACGCAAAAGCTAAGTTCAGCAAATTCAAATACGGATTAAATGCCCTGGTCGATAGGCATAGAGACTACGACGAGCCAGGGAATATTAAGTACCGGAAAATATTTCCTTTGGTGGCTGTATTGATCTTGTTCCTGGCATTGATCAACTATATGAGCCTTGCAACTGCAAGGTCTGCTATCCGGTCAAAAGAGATTGGTGTAAGAAAAGTATTGGGGGCCAATCGGGGTAAAATCGTCAAACAATTTTATGTAGAATCCACGCTGTATGCCCTGATCGCATTTATTCTTGCTGTGACGTTGTTTGCCGCGGTGCGGCCGGCATTCTATAATCTGTTGCAACTGAAAATTGACGATACATTTCTGTATAGTCCGTCTGCCCTCGGAATTTTCGCCGGCCTCCTGGTAGTGACTATTTTTATTTCCGGCAGTTACCCTTCCCTGATACTTTCTTCATTTAGTCCGGTAAAGGTGTTATATGGCAGGCTCGGAAAGCAAAAAGCAGCAGCTTTCATCCGGAAAACTTTTACCGTAATTCAGTTCAGCATATCCGTGGCACTGATTATATGCAGTATCATTATAAACAGGCAGCTTTATTTTTTAAGGCATATGGATACCGGGATGCAAAGAGAGCAGGTGATCATGATTCCTTATCAGAAGGAGTTGAACCGGCACCACCTGGCATTTAAAAAAAATATTGAAAATCTTCCCGGAATCGAGAAAGTCGCTACTGCTGCAGCACCTATTTTCGGTGGTATCGACATGACGAATGCACATCCCCAAAATTCGAATTTTAATGTTTTCGTATCGGAATTGTATGTCGACCAAACCTTTGTAAAGCTTCTCGGATTGAAATGGAAAATCCCTCCAGCCACTGATCTGATACCAGGCATGAAAGGCGAGGTTCTGGTCAACGAGGAGGCTGCCAATAAATTGAATCTGCCTGCCGATCCGATTGGCCAGCAGCTGGTGATCGGCCGGGATTCTGTAAGGGTTTGTGCCGTGCTTAAGAATTTCAATTACAGTTCACTGAATCACAAAGTAGATGCGCTCTGCGTTTTTGTAACCAATGAAACAGATTCTTCGTGGAATGCAGATAATGGAGACTGTCTTTTTGCGAAGATAAATTCTCATACAAATATCCCTACCCTGCTGGAATCTATCCGCAATGTCTACGATCGCTTCGACAAGACGACTCCGTTTGAATACCATTTTTTGGACGATGCTTTTGAAGCCCAATTCAGGGCAGAAGACAGGTTATCAAAAATATTCGACGTCTTCACCGTGATAACCATTTTTATAGCGTGCATGGGTTTATTCGGACTTGCTGCTTTTTCCGCAGCACAGCGGACAAAGGAAATTGGAATTCGAAAGGTTTTAGGCGCTGATACCATCAGTATCATTACCCTGATTTCTTTCAATTTCATAAAACTGGTGCTTATTTCCATCATCATTGCAATTCCGCTTGCCTGGACTTCCATGGATAATTGGCTGCAGGGTTTTCCCTATCGCACAAACATAGGTCTGTGGATTTTTGTGATAGCGGCAATAAGCACCATCCTTATTGCCCTCGCCACGGTCAGTTTTCAGGCTATTAAAGCTGCCATTGCCAACCCGGTTAAAAACCTTCGTACGGAATAAGCTGCCCTCCCAAAAAAGCCATTAAGGTGCTCATAACTAAGCCTTTCTGCGATAATACCGATCCGGCGAGGCTGGCCCGGGCTGGCTTTCTCCAAAATGCCGTCTGGAGGAATACTCATTCTTAAGCTCACTATTGCATACTTCAGAATTTGTTTCTAAGTTTATGCCCCGGATATTCCGAACCCAAACTCCCATATCCCTTCTCAGAACCAATCGATTCCAGTCCCCGTTTGAAAAGTCAACCTTAACCCCCTGGACTTTATTCGTATGGAACACGCTGGATGGAAACTAATCCCTGAACAGTGCGGATCTTATCCGTTTATCGGTCATCTTCATTTTGCCGATAAAAAAGACCTGATGCTGCGATCGCATGGAGATGAACTGGATTCCCTGCAAGACTACCTTTCCCGAAACAGATATAAATACAAACAGTTCCTTCGTCAGAAGGGCCGCTTTCCTTCCCTGGATATCTACGCCTGCTTTCAACCTTTCAATGAATGTTTTAAGGCTTTGTTTCCGTTTGTGGACTATATGCGGAAGCAACTAAAACCAGGTGATACTATTCTGAATCTCTGGGACCGCAGCGGATGGACTGCCTCCATGCTTGCCGGCTGGTTTCCTGATCAGCACGTGATCACGGTATGGGAAGCAGATAAAGATATTCTTGGCTATAAGGGTTTTCATTATTGGATGTCGCGTGAAAGACGTCCCAATCATACCGTAATGTTCGCGGATTTTCTCCGTCCATTCCCCCTGGAAACTCACAGCGTTTCCGCTATCGTTGGAATGGACCTGTTGCATCGCTTCAACCAGCCTGACCTGCTCTCGGAGATAAACCGCATTGCCAAACCAACGGCTCCGATTCTTTTTCCGCATGTGCATCTCACAAATAATGAACCCGAGCCATATTTTGACCGGGGTTGCCGTCAGCTTCATGGAAATGATTATGATTTTCTTTTTTCACAGCTGGAGCCGCTGACACATAGAAAGGGTTATGTCATGTCAGAGCCGGGAAATTTCAACTGGAACGACCGCAGCACGGATAAAGAAAAAGTGCTGGTTTCCGAGCCCGCACATTCCGACTACAATGGTTGCGTAGCGTGGCTTCCGTCCGGTGACAAACCGGTACTAAAACCCTGGCGAGGTCATGAGCAGGACTGGGAAAAATATTATCTACTGCAGAATCCCTTCCTTCATATCAACGAATTGACGCATGGCCTTGAGTTTAATACTAAGACTTACGGTCCGCTCATCGACGAACTACTCGAAAGACATTCCGTATATACCAAACGCGTTTCGGAAAGTATCGGAAAACCGGTGGACGAGCAAACCCGCGAAGTGCTTTACTGGGCCGGCCATGGTTATCCGCTCAATGAAATAAGAAGGAAAACGAATATCGGCAAAGAAAACATGCAGCAGATCCTGGAAACTGCTTTTCAACTTGAACTTGCACAGGTTGTTCCGGTTGATGAAGCAGGTTTCCGGCTGCAGAGCTTACTCGGTCATCAGCGATACATCCTGGAAAGAAAAGAAGAAAACCTGGCCTCACTCTGGAAACAGGCCGCTGCTTTTTTCGCGGATGAAACCTGGATCAAATGCGGAAACGAATCGCTTAAATATAATGAAGCGGATGAACTCATCTCGCTGGTCAAAAAAGCCCTGCTGCAGGAAGGGATTCGCAAAGGCGATAAACTCCTGATTTGCGCTGACCTTCATCCGGAGGTCATGCTTGTTTTCTGGGCCGCGGTGAGCATGGGCATTGTCGTGGTTCCCATTTCGACGAAGGAATCTGTATTGCGCATACAGGACTACGTTAGACAGATTTCCCCATCCATGGCGCTGGTGGATCCTGTAATCCATGCACAGCTTAAACATGCAGGAATCCGTAAAATGATCATGACAGACCTGGTCAATGAACCCGGATTCCAACCCGATTTTTCTTTTGATTCCTGGCTTTCGTCCAACGCTGAAAACGAGCTGGAACCCGGCAGCCGTCCTGATCCGGATGATATTGCCGTCATCTTATGGACCACCGGATCAACGGGAAATCCCAAAGGTATCCCGCTTACACATGCACAACTGATCCGCTCGGGAAGGGCAATGACAGAGACCTATCAATGGAAAAAATCGGATCGTTATTTCGCACTCGGCTCGCTGGAAACCATGAGTGGCCTTCGCCAGGCAACTGTATGCATTACTGAAGTAGGCGCCTGCAGCGTGATCCCGAATAAAGGAAAAGATATTCATCAACTCGTTCAACTCATCGTTGAGGAAAATATTACAATACTCACCGCGAACCCATCCTTCTTTAAACAACTTCTACTGGCTTCCCGCGATTCCCAACTTGCGCCTTCGCGTCATAGAATGCGCCTGGCTCTATGCACGGGAAATGCATTGCCGTTTGAGTTAAGAATGAAATGGGAAAATCAAACCGGGATTCCTCTCCTTAATTATTACGGACTAACGGAAACCTCCGGAATCTGCATCGCCGAGCCTCCCGGGTATAAAGCCACGGACGATTATTGCATCGGCCAGCCAGTCGATTGCCTGATAAAAATCATTGACGAGTCCGGTAATGAATTACCTGCTGGTAAAAAAGGCGAACTCTGCATTTACGGAGCAGGTGTATTCTCTGGTTACTACCGGAATCCGGAAGCTTCTGCTGCCTGCCTCCATAACGGATGGTTCCACACAAAGGACCTGGCTTCACAATATCCCGACGGCAGCCTTAGCCTTTACGGAAGATTATCCGATATCATTAAACTGCCTTCCGGCGAAAGGATCGAGCTCATGGCAGTGGAAGAAGTGTTGCAGGAAATTCCAGAACTAAGTGACTGGGCGCTTTGTCCCCTACTGGAAAAAGAAAGGGAATCCATAGCCTTGTTTTTTGTTCCTGCAGATAGTTCACAGACCGCAGGAATCATTGCCTCCATTAAAAAGACGATCACAGAATATATCGGCGCATATGCGGTACCGTTACTTATAGAAGCCGTAGAGCAGATTCCGCGGGGTAATCACAATAAAGTGCTCCGCAAAACACTGCTCGATCATTATTTCAAAATATAACCCCCTATGTTAGAAAAAGTCTTTACCCAAACCCCCGACAAAATCTTTCTGCAAACCCGGCAGAAAGCTTTTACTTATGGCTGGCTTCAGCAAAAGATAAAACAGATCTCCGGGCTTTTTGAATCTTTGAATATCAGGTCCGGCGACAATATCGTACTTGCAGTTGCCAATGAACCGGAAATGAGCGCGCTTTTTATTTCTGCACTCGCCAACGGCATTACCGTAGTGATCGCCGATCCGGAATCAAAAGCACCCAGGGCCAAGAGCACGATCAACCGGACCAACCCGAAATATATTATCGCGGACAGGGAAACGCTGGAGAACTGGCAACTGCCCGCATCTCTTCCTGTGCTGGCATATCAAAAAGAAAGCATTTCCGGCTCAGGGCTTTTGGGAAAATTTCTTAAGAAGAATAAATCCGAAGCGCCTTCCAATGATTATTTAACTGCGCTGGAAAACGCAACTCCCGCAAGCAAATTTCCTGAAACGCCCGCATCGGATCTCATTGCCTATATCATTTTCACTTCTGGCACAACCGCAGATTCAAAAGGTGTTTCTCTTACGCAGGGAAATCTGGCGGCCCATCTCGCCACGCTGAAAAAAGTTTACAGCATGAATGAAAACAGCCGGTTGATGAACCTGCTTTTTCTTTGTCATGCGGATGGATGCATTCAGGGACCCGTGCTGGCAGCATACACAGGATGCACCTGGCACAAACCCTTCAAGTTTGCCATTGAGAAAATTCAGGAATTCCTCGACTATGGATATGCGAATAATATTTCGCATGTATTTGTGGTTCCTGCCATGCTGAATATGATCCTTCCATTTGCTGAAAACTATGAAGACAGCTTTCAGTACCCCGAGTTCCAGGTCCTGATCTCCGTGTCGGCTCATCTTGAACCCAGCTTATGGGATAAATTTGAAACAGTATTTAAAATTCCTGTTTCCAATGTATTCGGACTAACGGAAACCGTTGCTGGCAGCCTGTTCTGCGGACCGCTGACAGGTACTTATCGCAAGTATTCTGTTGGTAAACCGGTGGACTGCGAAATTAAAATTGTGAATGATCAGTTTGAAGAAATTGCCCCCGGGCAAACCGGCGAGCTGTGTCTTCGCGGCGACCATATCATGAAAAATTATTGGGCGGATCCCGTGCTGACCACCGAAGCTTTTGCTCATGGCTGGTTTCTTAGTGGTGATCTGGCTTCGCAGGATAGCGATGGATTTGTTACCATACGCGGAAGAAAAAAGAATCTCATTATCTCAGGCGGAATTAATATTCAACCGGAAGAAGTAACCGAATGCATTCTGAAAAATTCTGCGATATCTGAAGCCTGTGCAGTAGGCATGCCCGATGAGGTATTTGGCGAAAGACTGGTAGCTGCTGTTGTGTTAAAACCCGGATCCAGTCTCACCGGCACAGAGATCATTGAAGAATGCCGTCAATCGCTCGAAGAAAAGAAAGTGCCAAACCGCATATTTATTGTCGACTCGCTTCCGAAAGGTGTATCCGGCAAAGTGCAACTGAATTTGCTGCGTGAGCAACTATTGAACCTTCAACCTAAGAACCTGGTAAATACAGGAGATTTTGAAGAAGATGTATTATCCATCGCCTCTGAATCTTTCCAGGTACCTGTGACCAGGTTATCGATACACGATACATCCCAAACCGTGGCAGGATGGGATTCGCTGGCACATCTCAGTTTTATCACTTCTCTGGAAGACCATTTCAAGGTGCGCTTCAATACCGCAGAAGTCATCACCATGAACAGTATCCGGAAAGCAACTGAGCTGATTAAAGTAAAGCATGGATAATCCGGGCCAAAATAAACCTCCTCCGTTGATTGTCTGGATTGTTCTGATCCCGACAGTAGCCATTTTGTTTGGGTGGATTCATTTCACTGAGCGATCAGTAAGAATATTTGAAAGGACCAGCAGGGAATCATTCGTCAGAGATGGATTTCAGGCTGCACATGGCAAAGCCATCGTATTGATATTCGGCACTTCGCTTGTGGAATCCGGGCTTGTGCACAGTGATAGCCTGGGCTCCTGTGTTGAAAAAACAACCGGCCAAAATACAAAAGTTATTAAGTATTGGCAGGAGTCCGGTGTTTTGTCTTCCATGATAAATGATATGCCCGTGCTTCAACAAGTGCAACCAAGCCTCGTTGTAATCGAAGCGAATATGCTTTTTTACCGGGGCGCTGAAGTGCCCGTTTTAACCAGGTATGGAGAGACTTTCCGAAATATGATGTCATTTAAAAAATTACACAACGTCTATCAGCCGGATTTAAGACCTGTATATGAGCAGGAGCTCAACTTTCCCATCTGGACCATGAGAAGTGGAATCATTGATTCGGCCGACCTGATTTCATTCCGGAATCTTGCCGAACGATGGCAATCGGGTGGCACCAGGTTTCTTCTCGTGAATTTTCCCATAGAAAAAGGTTTGGAATCTAGAAAATGGAAAAGTTCTGACACCGCTGCCTTTAAAAGGAACATAGAATTCCTGAAGAAGAAAATTTCCCTGGAGTATGCTGACCCTCAATTAAGCCTGGACAGCAGTTATTTTTTTGATAGGGCGCATTTAAACGATAAGGGAAGTATAGTTTTCTGTGACTTTTTTTGCCGGATGATGGCGCGTCAACTAAAGAAATTATGATCCTTCAGGCAATATTCCTTATTGTTATTCTTTTATCATCCCCATTGATATGGAGCGTGCCGAATTACTGGAAAGCCAATGTCATGGCTATTATCACGTTTCTCCTGCTTGCCTGGGTTGCGCCTCTTTCCGTGCTCCTGATGGTAACCGTTGCATTTCTTCAATGGTCTGTTTGGAAATATGATTTTTTTAAATCCAGCCGCTCTAAGGTTATTGTAACGGTCTTTCTACCGCTCATTCCGCTACTCGTTTACAAATGGAAATTTGCGACAGGGCAATGGCTGATACCACTGGGTTTGTCTTACTACGCATTCCGGCAGATCCACGTAGCCATCGAATGCTATAAAGCGGAGATGCAAAAGCCCACACTTCTGGCTTATTTACAGTATTTGCTTTTTCTGCCTGTGATCCTGATCGGGCCCATACACCGGATGCCCGATTTTCAACGCAGCCAGAGAAGAATGAAATGGAATGCATCCCTGTATTCAGATGGTTTGGAGCGTATACTTTACGGATTGGTTAAAATTGATTTCCTGGGTAATTTTCTTTTCAGCACGCAGTTGACCCAGATAGCGCGGGGAGTTCATTCCCATGCGCTCAGGCTTTATCTGGAAGTAATCGCCTTCACCGGAAATACTTATTTCCAGTTTGCCGGATTTTCTGATCTTGCTATTGGTGCAGGTTTATTATGGGGGATACGCGTAATGGAAAATTTCAACGCACCGTTCATGGCAACCAATATGCAGGATTTTTGGCGCAGATGGCATATTTCATTATCCTCCTGGTGCAGGGATTATGTATTTCAACCGCTGGCTGCTTTATCGAGAAACAGGTGGATTGCCCTCATCAGCGCCATGCTGGTGCTGGCGCTATGGCATGAAATTTCATTAAGATATATCGTGTGGGGATCTGTACAAGCCATCCTCATTTTGCTTACGGTGAATTCAAGGAAAAAAACGCCAAGGGTTTCAGGATTTATCAATGGGCATCCGCTGGGCCGCTGGATCGGACGAATCTGGGTATTTCACTTGTTTGCTTTTAGTTGCATATTTATCGGTTCAGAAAATATCGCCTCCCTGGGCGCAAACTTTAAACATATCTTTCACTGATGTATAGCTGGCTGCTTAAATATTTTCCGAAGCCTTATGCGCTTGTACTGATCTTTATCTGGTATTTCATTTTGATATTACTGGTTATTTATACCATAGACATGCAACCAGGAAGGTTCCGTTATTTGCATTGGTAATTTGATCAGAAAGCCCGGCACCCTACCGTTCCATTCGCAATATTATTTCAGCACTAAACTACTTTTCGCTTAAAATAAAAATAGAAAGGTACGCCTGTTAATATCAGGAGTAATCCGAGCAGGGAGGCAGCAGGTTGAACGATCAGGGTGTTGATGACCAAAACCAGGGTGAATAAAATAATGATGACGGGGATAACCGGGTAGCCGATTACTTTCTTTACAATTCTTTTTTGTCTTTTCATTTTGATGAGTCCCCATACAGCAAGACCGAAAAACAAGTAACCGGAAAAGATCACGAGGTTGGTGATCTGATCAAATGTGCCGGTGATCACCAGTATGCAACTCCACACGCAGGAATAGATCAGCGAAACATATGGTGTTTTAAACAGTGGATGCACAAAGGCTGCCTTCCTGAAAAAAACACCCTCCTGGGCCATCCGGAAATAGATACGGGGATAAACAATAATGGCTCCGTTGAGTGCGCCAAAAGTGCAGGTGAGAATGAGCGCCGCAATGAGGGAGGCCCCCGCCTTACTAATCAAGGTTTCGGCAACGACAGCGGCAGCAATTTTATTTTCGGGTATGCCTGCCAGTTGATCCAGCGGAAGTACTCTCATATACACATAGTTCAGCAATACATACAATACCATGGCAATTCCAACGCCGCCGATGATAGCCAGGGGAATATTCCGAACCGGGTTTTTAATTTCGCCCGTAACAAAAGTGATCGTCGCCCATCCCTCGTATGCCCATAGCGCACTCAGCATGGCACCGAAAAATCCGCTGAACAGGGCGGCTCCCCGGAGGGGATGGACTGCACTGGTATCATGAGGAACATTCACCACTACTCCGGAATACAAAAGACCTGAAATTATCAGCAACAGGATGCCGAGGATCTTGGCAGCAGTTACGATATTATTCAGCACGCCTGCATTTTTTATTCCCCGGATATTATACCAGGTCAATAATATGATCATCCCGATGCCCAGTATTTTTATCGACAAATTGTTGAATGGAAAAATCAAATGCCCTATGGAAATACCATTCAGTGCCGGCAACAGATCCGGAAAATGAAGCAAGGCATCCGCTGATTGGGAAAATACGAAAGCCAGCGCTGCAATAGAACCGCTTCCTGCAATGGTAAAAAAAGTCCAGCCAAAAAGAAAAGCCAAAAACTCTCCGTAAATCAACCGCAGGTATTCATATACGCCCCCGGTCTCCGTGGTCATTCCGGCCAGACCGGCATAAGTAAAAGCTCCGAACATAGTGATGACACCTGCGAGTATCCAGGCCAGCAGGATATAGGGCTCACTCATCAGAGAATGAGCCATCGGCGCTATTTTCTTAAATGCACCCGAGCCGATCATCATCCCCGCGACCAATAAGATGCCCGTCGGCAAACCCAACACCCGCTTGAGCGGAATCTTTGTTCTGTCCTGATTTTCTTGCAAGGAAAGGAAGGTAATTTGAAAATTTGAAAATTTGAAAATGATTTGCCCGCCGAAGGCAGGTAATTTGAAAATTTGAAAATGAAGAGGTCCTTCCATTTTCAAATTATTCCTCCCCACTTCAGGGAAAGCGAATGCCAAAGGTAATTCCGGCAACACCGTAAGCTGCGCTGGAATGGCTCTGTCCAATCGAGGTTGTAAAGCGAAGCCAGTTATATTTTGCCTGCAGATACATCATTTTATAGGTTACACCAAACCCATAGGCAATGTAAAAACCTCCTGTCTCTTTTATAATCCATTCCGGCCCTGGATTTAGGGAATATGTATATCGCTTATATAGTCCGTACCCTGGATCAAGAAAGGAAAATAATTTGTATTTACCCTGACTCGTAACACGGATATCCGCAAAATAGGGGATGTAAGGGCCATTAAGATTTGTAAACTGATTATAGGATGATCCAAGACCCAGGTCCAGAAATGAATTAACTCGTTTATCCGCTACAAACTCAAAGCTAATTCCGGAATTCAGCGGAGGGCTTTTTTTAGCAGTTGCTATATTAATATCAGCAGAAGAACCAGGATAAAAAAGATATCCTCCTCCTGCCTGAAAAGAGATGCCGCATTTATTCTGACTGAAACAAAAGACAGGTGCGAGCACCAGGAGCATCAGAACCCTTCTCATCAGATCGCTTTTTAATAAGACTGAATTTAACCTTATTTTGCTGCTTTCAGTCCGGTTTACATTTCTTTAAATACTAAATTAGAGTCCACTCTTCAAAGCCTTGCAGTTTTATGATCAAATATCTTTTGTTAAGCGTTTGTTTGTCCGTTCTAATCTTCCTTCAGGGTCAGGCCCAGAAAAAGGATACTTCCATCTTGCATCATGAAGATTTGCGTCCGTTGCCGGAAAGAACAATTTCATTCAGCGGATATAAATGGACGGTAAGAAATACCGCAGGTAAGCAGGGCCCCGGTCCGAATTATTTCGGCGACTATTCCGCATTTCTGGATGATAGTGGGTATCTCCATCTCTGGATAAGAAAAGATAAGCTCTCCGGCCAATGGCAATGTGCTGAAGTCACTTCGCTCCAATCCTTTGAGTACGGCACTTACAAGTTCGTCGTGGAAGGAGCAATTGACAAATTCGACAAGAACCTCGTGCTGGGTCTGTTCAATTATTCAGGAAATGATGGACTTGATGAAATGGATATAGAGATAGCCAGGTGGGGCAATGCGAGTTACCCCAACCTGAACTATACGATCTGGCCGGCAAAAAAGGAATTTAAAAACAGTTCGACCGTGAAAGAATTTGAGCTGAATTCCAATTTAAGCACACATTATTTCATGCGAAATGCTGACACGGTGATCTGCGCCAGTTTTAACGGGATCTCTACTGATCCAAAAGACGAGATCTTCTCTTCCACTTTTGCCAGTCCCACTGCTTCCATCAGTCATCTCGCCATGCCCGTGCATATTAATTTCTGGCTGTTCAATGCTGAGCCGCCCGCCGATCAGGCAAATGTTGAAGTGGTGATCCGGAGTTTCAAATATATTCCGTGATCATTGTTCGTCGGCACTCGGACCGTAGGGTCCCGGAATAGGTATATTTAACAGTCGCAGATAAACACCGAGTTGTGCGCGGTGATGAATCGTTTGCGAAATGGCCATGCGTATGACTTCTTTTTTCGGACTGGTAAAATAGACTTCCGCGCCGTTGCGCATGGTCCATGGTTTGTCCAGTTCAGCCTCGGAAACCCTTTCCAGCGCAGCCTCTCCGTCTTTCAGGTTTTTTTCGTAATAGTCCATCAGTTCTTTATTGCTGTTAATGGGTTGCGGTGCATAGTTTCCCTTGGAGAAATCCAGTTCATCCTCATCGGTAATCATCGGGATCCAGTTCGGGAGTTCAGCAACATGCGTGGCTAGTCGCACCATGCTCATGCTTTTCGGGTGCGGCTGCCAGTCGAGTTTGTCAGACGGAACCCTTTCCAGCATTTTTCGCGTAGCAATTGATTCATCCAGGAGTTGATGTTGAAAATAAGGAATAAGCGTGTTCATGATCATTGTAATTTGATGATGAACAAAATAAGGATGGGGGAGTGACAACGTTATGGCAGAGCTGTTGGAAATATTTTTGATTTTTGGCTTCTTGAGTTTCAGGTTGACGGTTGACAGTTGACAGTTGACAGTTGACCGATTTCATGTGCGGATTCGGAATTAAAGTCCGTCAACCGTCAACTGTCAACCATTTAAAAATTAACCGGCAATTTCTTCATATACTCATTCATCCCCATATGTTTCTTCTTTACAAAATCCTCCTGCGTGCATTCCAGGCGGAGGATGCGGGAGACGCGGAAATCGCGGTAATCCTTTTTTAGATGGCACCAGCCGATGAGGTGCCAGTTGAAGGCGTAAAAAACTAAACCGATAGGCTCAGCCTTGCGTTTGGAGATTTCATGCTGAAGATTCGTGTATTCTATTTCCACCACCCTGCGCCCGGATATGGCCTGCTGGATGGTAGACAGGTAATCCGAATGCTGGATAAAGCAGGGAGGCGCCTGGAACTTGATATTGTTTGCCAGGAATTCTATAGAATCTTTCTGGGATGAACGGAGCACCGCTTTCACTTTGATCAGCGCATTCGAATAATGGTGGTGGATGGATTTGTCGGCGAAGCCTGAAACGATGGACTCCATGAGTAATAGGGCGTTCGCTTCCTCGGTGCTGAAAGAAACGGGTTGCAGAAAATATCCGTTCACGACAAAATATCCCCGGTAAGGCTCGAAGCTCACAGGAATTCCCTGCTCGTTAAGGGCCTTGATATCCCGGTAAACCGAACGTACACTGATATGGAATTTCTCAGCGATCTTCTCGCCTGTAACGTATTTTTTAGATTGAAGAAGGGTAAGAATACCGAATAATCTGTCAATACGATTCATGCGTTCAAAATTACCACATTAATGGTATTGACTTGTGTTCCGGATTTCCTTCTCTTTACCAAATGAAAGCAGCCCACGGGTTGCAATCATACCAGTTCGTAGATCAGAATATCTCATGTCGGCCCTGTCTTTTGCCGGGCCTTTTTTAGAATTAACCAAAAATATTAGTGATAAATTGCTAAATATATTAGTGTGTATAAAATATTTCCCCTAGTTTTGGGGAATCCACTACTTTAAATGATAAAATAAAAAAAATGTCAAACGCAGAAAAACTAAAGGCGCTTAAATTGACCATAGATAAAATAGACAAGGATTTCGGTAAAGGCAGTGTGATGATGATGAATGAAAAAAGTACGGAACCTATGGAAGTTATTTCAACCGGTTCGATCGGTCTGGATGTGGCTCTTGGAATTGGAGGCCTGCCCAGGGGAAGGGTGGTTGAGATCTATGGCCCGGAATCCTCCGGTAAAACGACCATTGCAATACATGTAATTGCGGAGGCCCAGAAAAAGGGCGGCATGTGCGCCATCATCGATGCCGAGCATGCATTCGACAGCAACTATGCCCGCAAGCTGGGTGTGGATGTAGACAGCCTTCTTATCTCCCAGCCTGACTATGGCGAACAGGCGCTGGAGATTGCCGACCGTCTGATCCTTTCCGGGGCCCTCGATGTGGTGGTGATTGACTCTGTAGCAGCGCTTGTGCCGAAGGGCGAACTGGAGGGGGAAATGGGTGACAGCAAGATGGGACTTCATGCGCGGCTGATGTCACAGGCACTGCGTAAGCTGACCGCAACGATCAGCAAAACCAATACCATTTGTATTTTCATCAATCAGCTCCGTGAAAAAATCGGGGTGATGTTTGGCAATCCGGAAACCACTACCGGAGGTAACGCGTTAAAGTTTTATGCATCCATACGGCTTGACATCCGGCGTTTGGCCCAGATAAAAGATGGGGATGTAGCCATCGGCAATCATGTGAAAGTAAAGGTCGTGAAGAACAAGGTAGCGCCTCCGTTCCGCAGCGCTGAATTTGATATCATTTTTGGGGAAGGAATCTCAAAAATGGGAGAAATAATTGATATGGGCGTTGACCTCGGCATCGTGCAAAAAAGCGGAAGCTGGTTTAGCTATGGGGCAGACAAACTTGGTCAGGGAAGGGATGCGGTGAGGCAATTGCTAATCGATAATCCGGAACTGTCCACCGAAATTGAAGGCAAGATCCGGGCGAAACTCAAGGAAATGCAGGAAGCCTAGATTTTCAAATAGTTGGGTTGGTAAGTACGAGGCTGTCTGAAAGGATGGCCTCGTCTTTTTAGAGGCATAAAAAAAGGGGTCAGAATAAAAATTCAACCCCGTTTTAAAATCCAATATCCTATGAAAAACCGTTATAAAGGTAATAGGAAACCCTGATATCTGCAACTGTAAATGGCAAAATCTTATCGGATAAACATCTGACTTTTAATGGTAAAAAGACCGGAAAGCCCTCAATCCTTAATAATTTGTTCAGAAATAACCGTGTTGGTTTCTTTGTCTTTTGCCTGAATAATATAACTTCCTTTTTGCAATGTTGAAACATTGATTATCTGGATCCCGGCATCAACATCCTGGCTGAACCACAATACGCCGTTTGCATCCATCACCTGGATCTTCAGGGCATGCGTACTGCGAATAATCAGCAGTTTGTCGACCGGATTCGGATAAAACCGGAAATCTCCGGGAAGGTTTACAGTAGTGCTTATGGTGTTTGAATAAGCAGGTATTCCATCTTTCCCCGAAATAGCCACCCGGTAATACAGAATGCCGCTTCCAACAGCATTATCAGTTACGGAAAAAGAGGAATCAGCGGCCCGTGAACTGCTACCGATGGCACTCAGGGTTTCAAAGTGGACTCCGTCCCTGCTTTTTTCAACAATAAAATAGTCGTCTGACCCTAGCAAAGAACTCCGCCAGGTCAGGACCGCCACGCCATTGTGGTCGTTCACTTTAAACCGTAAAAAAAGTGGAACCGTATCCTTATCGGATACCAGGGAAGGATTATCAACATTCGTCTGGCTCATTACGGCGCACGAAAGTGTGGACGCAACCAGCGTTAACCAAAGTTTTCTCATGGATTAGTAAAGAAAATGGGGATAAGATGTGAACAAATTCCATGCCGTTCCGTGAACATTCATAAAAGAATCAAATTTCATAAGCTGTTTTGCTATCCCTCTTGCTCCCATCATTCTCCTATCTTGCACTTAACCAAATGATCGGCCATGAACGTTCATAAAATGGGCAGCAACAAGCGCATCGCCCTGATCGCGCACGATAATAAAAAAGCCGAGCTCATCGAATGGGCTATTTATAATAAGGCTGCTCTTTCCCGGCACCGGCTTTGTGCTACCGGAACAACCGGTAAACTGCTGGAGAAGGCCCTTAACCAGACAATCACCAAGTACATGAGCGGTCCGCTCGGCGGCGACCAGCAGATCGGAGCACGCATCGCAGAGAGAAAAATAGACGTCCTGATCTTTTTCTGGGACCCGATGGAGGCCCAACCCCATGACCCGGATATCAAGGCACTATTGCGTCTCGGCGTTGTGTGGAACATCCCATTTGCCTGTGACCGGTCAACGGCCGACTTCCTGCTTACCTCCCCGCTTATGTTCCAGGATTATGATGTGATCCAACCCGATTACTCTGTTTATTTGAAAAGACCCGGCGCTGAACAATGAACGCTCTCCAATTAAGGCGAAGCGCTGATTTCTAACCCGAAACGCAGAACGCTTAAGGCCAAACGCTGAAGCCGGGGCTTTGACGGCAGAAGCATAATCAGGTTTAACAGGGTGCTGGAACAATTTTTTAAGTGTAATGCATGGTCCCTGCATCTTGCGCTCCGGGTTAAGCATCAGCATAAAAGCTGTAGGAAAATCGAATGAAAAAAGTTCTAAAATATACCCTTCGATCCCTGGCCGTGATACTGGGCCTTCTTCTTTTATTGTCGGTCGGCGGATGGATCTACCTGAATCAACACAAAGCAGAAATTCTGGGCTATATAAATACAGAATCCGCAAAACGCATGCATGGACAGATCACCGTCGGCGATATCAGCGCCAGTCTTTTCAATACCTTTCCGAAACTTTCTGTTTCCCTGAATGAAGTGCATATTCAGGATAGCCTCTGGCCACAACACCGGCACGATCTCCTATATGCCCGAAATGCGTTTGCCAACATCGACCTCTTTCAATTGATCACGGGCCATATCCGCGTAAGCAAGGTCATTCTCGATCATGCCCTCATTTATGTCTACACCGATTCTACGGGCTATACCAATACCTCCATTTTCAAAAAGACAAACCTCGCGAACAAAACGGTAGAAGAAAAGGTACATTACCCAAACCTGGAGATCCGCAACTCCAACGTGATCGTGGAAAAAATAAACAAAAACAAATTTTTTTCTTTTGAAATCCCCAGAATACTTTGTAAGGTAAATACAAGGGAAAACGAACCCACACTCGACCTGGATATAAACCTGCAAGCCACTGTTAAGAGTCTGGCTTTTAACAAGGAAAAAGGAAGTTTCATCGAAGGCAAAAAAGCCCAGGGAAAATTCAGAATTCAATTCAACCCCGACAGTAAGGTCCTGCAGTTTGAAAAAATCAGTATTGAAATAGATCGCCAGAATTTCACGACCAGCGGCAAATTCTTCCTGGCCGATGTGCCCGCACTTTTTACACTTTCTCTCCAAACCGAAAATCTGACCTACAAAAAAGCTGTTTCTTTCTTAACAGAAAATATCCGGACCAAACTTTTACAATATGATATTTCGGATGGCATCAACAGTATCATTTGCAACCTGGATGGTACCGACTCCGGCTACAGAACCCCTTCGATCCACCTCAGCGTTTTTGCCAAAGACAAAAACATCCATACTCCTTTAGCCGACCTGGAAAAAACTTCTTTCAGGGGTTCATTCACTAACGAAGCTATTAAGGGAGCAGGGCATAGTGATGAAAACTCCATTCTCCATTTCATTGCCCTCGACGGCGTATGGCAGGACATAAGTTTCCACTCCGATTCCATGATCATCCGGAATCTTATTCAGCCCGTTATCAGTTGTCAGGTTAAGGCGGGCTTTCCCCTGGTGGGTCTTGATAACCTAATCGATGACAGAACGCTTAATTTCACCAAGGGATGGGGAAACGTGAACCTCCGCTATACCGGTCCCCTTACAGACAATGAACAGGTCGCGAAGGATCTTTACGGTGACTTTATTATGGATTCCGCAGAATTCACCTACATGCCCAGGAATTTCAATCTCACAAACGGCAAAGGAAAAATCAATTTTGCAGGAAAGGATATGACCATAGAAGATCTGCATCTGAATGCCGGAAACACAGATCTGTTGTTGAATGGAACCATGAAAAATCTTTTATCAAGCAACGGCAAGGGCGGACTGGTAACCCTGGATTGGAATATCAGAAGCAATCGGATCAACTTAAGCGACTTCAAAGCTTTCCTGAAAAAGAAATCCGGCTCCGAACCCAAAAAGAAAAAGAAGGTCCTGCTCTCGGAAACCCTTTCTAAAATAACGGACCTGCTCGAGACGGATAATATGCAGCTGGACCTGCAGGCGAAGCAACTCAACTACAAAAAATTTGCGGCGACCAATATCCGCACCGTGATGGAATTGGACGAAGATGCCATAAATGTTAAAGATCTCACACTGGACGAAGCCGGAGGAACCATTAAGGCCCAGGGATCCGTGCGCAACCAAATTGCGTCCAACCCTTTTTCTTTCAAGGCAACCTTCAGGCATGTTGACATGAGTAAGTTGCTCGCTGCTTTCAACAATTTCGGACAGAATGCTATCACAGATAAAAATATTCAGGGATCGCTGGATGCCAGCATTGATTTAAAAGGCGAAGTGACGGAAAAATTTCAGGTAATATCCGACAGCACGAAAGGTCAGGTTGATTTCAATCTCCGGGAAGGACGGCTCGTGCAGTTTGAACCGGTTCAAAAGATTTCGCAGACAGTTTTCAAGAACCGGAATTTTTCAGATATCCAGTTTGCCGACCTGCATGATCGTTTATCCATTGCCGGGAAAACCATTACCATTAACCGGATGGAGATCCAATCCAGTGTCATGAATATGTTTGTGGAAGGAACATACAATATGAAAAAGGGTGCGGACCTGAGCATCCAGGTTCCGCTATCGAATCTCAGTCCCGGGGATAAGGTGCCGGAGAATCGCGGTACCGACAGCAGAACCGGCGTCAGTGCGGTACTCAGAGCAAAGAACGGCGATGACGGCAAACTCAAGATCACCTGGGATCCTTTCAAAAAATCAGTCCGCAAAATGAAGAAAAATAAATAATTTCTTTACCGACAGCGCCAGACTGCGCTTTGCCTGAATGCATTCCCTATAAGAATTTATCGGTAACTTTACAGGCTCCAAAAAAATTATTTTTAATGGAATTTAAGGTCCATTCTTCTTACTCACCTGCAGGCGATCAGCCGGAGGCAATCCAGCAACTGACGGAAGGAATTCTGCAGGGTGAAAAATATCAGACTCTGCTCGGCGTTACAGGTTCAGGAAAAACATTCACCATAGCGAATGTGATCCAGAATGTTCAGAAACCCACGCTGGTTCTGACCCATAATAAAACCCTGGTGGCGCAGCTTTACGGGGAATTCAAACAATTCTTTCCGGATAATGCCGTAGGTTACTTTGTTTCTTACTATGATTATTATCAGCCCGAGGCATACATGCCTGTAAGCGATACCTATATTGAAAAAGATCTTTCAATCAATGAAGAACTCGATAAACTGCGTTTGCAGGCAACTACAGAATTATTGAGCGGGAGGCGGGACATTATTGTCGTGGCTTCGGTTAGTTGCATTTATGGTATCGGTAATCCGGATGAGTTCGAGAATGGAATCATTCGAATCAAGCAGGGCCAAACCATTTCCCGCCAGGGCTTTTTGCATTCCCTGGTGAACTCACTTTATTTCCGCGATCAGTTTGAATTTAAAAGAGGTTCCTTTCGCGTGCAGGGCGATACCGTGGATATCAATCTGCCCTACCTGGACTATGGCTACAGGGTCACTTTTTTCGGGGACCAGATTGAGGAAATAGAAAGCTTTGAAATGAAAAGCGGAAAGCGCATCATGCCGATGGAAAACGCGGCTGTGTTTCCTGCCAACCTTTACCTGGCGCCAAAAAATATGATCCAGCAGATCCTGCAGGAGATCCAGGATGAAATGACCGCACAGGTAAATTACTTTAAGAGTTCAGGAAAATTCATTGAAGCACAACGGCTGAGTGAACGCGTCAACTTTGACCTAGAAATGATCCGCGAACTCGGCTACTGCAATGGCGTGGAAAACTACTCCAGGTTTTTTGACCGGAGGAAGCCGGGCACAAGACCTTTCTGTTTGCTTGACTATTTTCCCGATGATTTTTTATGTGTGATCGATGAAAGTCATCAAACGATTCCACAAGTCAGCGGCATGTATGGCGGTGACCGAAGCAGAAAGCTCGTTCTGGTCGACTATGGATTTCGTCTCCCTTCCGCGCTGGACAATCGTCCGCTTAACTTTCACGAATTTGAATCCATGACTGCGCAAACCATTTATGTCTCCGCAACGCCGGGTGATTATGAACTGGAGAAAACAGAAGGCGTTGTTGTTGAACAGGTGGTTCGTCCGACCGGTTTACTGGATCCGCCGATCGAGATCCGCCCAAGTGTAAACCAGATCGATGACCTGCTTGACGAGATTGATAAACGCATCCGCAAGGGGGACCGCGTGCTGGTAACCACACTCACCAAACGTATGGCCGAGGAAATGGATAAATACCTGCACCGGATCAACATAAAATCAAAATATATTCACAGCGAAGTAGACACTTTGGAAAGAGTCGAGATCCTTCGGCAGCTAAGACTTGGGGAAATCGATGTGCTGGTTGGCGTCAACCTCCTGAGAGAGGGTTTGGACCTTCCGGAAGTTTCTCTTGTCGCCATTCTGGATGCGGATAAAGAAGGATTTTTAAGAAATGAAAGATCACTTACTCAAACTGCGGGGCGTGCGGCGCGCAATATAGACGGACTCGTGATCTTTTATGCAGATAAAATGACGGTGAGCATGCAGCGCACCATTGATGAAACCAGCAGACGCCGTCAGAAACAGGTAGAATACAATGAAGCGCACCAGATCACACCTAAAACAATTTTCAAATCCAGGCAACAGGTTTTTGCCCAAACCTCCGTGCTGGATATCAAGGGCTACGATGAAAGAAATCCCTACGCCATAGCAGGAGACCAGGGGCTTGTGGCCATTGCCGGCGAGGAAGAAGCGGAATATAAAACCATTCCGCAGATGGAAAAAGCCATTACCAAAATAAAAAAGGAAATGGAGAAGGCGGCACGTGACCTGGATTTCATGGAAGCTGCACGGCTCAGGGATCAGATGTTTTTGATGCAAAAGAAGTTGGGGGAGATGCGGAGTAATGTGTAAATATGGTAATGTGCTAATGTGATAGCGAGGAATTTGAAAATTTGAAAATTAGAGGAAGAACGAAAAAGGAATTCAAGTAGCATGAAAAAAAAATTGTTTTTATTGGATGCCATGGCCCTGATCTTCCGTGCTTATTATGCGCTGATACGTAGTCCGCGGATTACTTCCAGGGGGAAGAACACCAATGCACAATTTGGTTTTACAAATACGCTTGTCGAATTGCTCAACTCACAGGATCCATCACATATCGCTGTTTGTTTTGATACCGAAGCCCCTACTGAACGACATATTGATTTTACAGATTATAAAGCTAACCGGCAGGATGCTCCGGAGGACCTGGTCATTGCCATTCCGGATATTAAGAAGATCATCCGCGGATTTCAAATACCCATCGTGGAACTGGATGGCTATGAAGCCGATGATGTGATCGGCACCCTGAGCTGTCAGGCTTCAGCAGCGGGTTACGAGGTTTTTATGGTAACGCCAGACAAAGATTACGGCCAGCTGGTGAACGACCACGTGAAAATTTATAAACCCGGGTACCAGGGCGGTGATGTGGAAATACTCGGTGAGGCGGAAGTGCTGAGCAAATGGAATATTAAAGAGATACCACAAGTGATCGACATCCTCGGGTTGATGGGTGATACCGTAGATAATATTCCGGGCATTCCGGGGATCGGCGAAAAAACAGCTGCAAAATTGCTCAGTGAATACCATACGCTTGAGAATGTGCTCGCCAACGCAGGAAATATTAAGGGTGCATTGGGAGAAAAAGTAAAGGCAGGCAGGGACCTGGCCATCATGAGCAAGAAACTCGCTACCATCATCACGAATGTTCCCGTCCAGTTTCATGAAGAAGATTTCAAGCGAAAGGAATGGAACAGGGATGCCCTACGTGAAATATTTGCTGAGCTGGAATTCCGGACTGTGGCAAAAAGGATCCTCGGAGAAGAACTCCCGGGCCTGCAGGGACAAAAAGTGCAACCCGAAGGCAGACAGCAGGATCTCTTTGGAAATGCAGTAGAAAAACCCGGGGAAAAAGATCAGGAGGAGCCTGCACCCAGCCTTCATCCAGAAAAAAATATTTCCAATACACAACACAATTACACCTGCGTAGATACAGATGAAAAAATAAAATTGCTCGTTACCCAGTTGCAAGCCGAAACGGAAGTATCCTTCGACACGGAAACAACAGGCATCGATGCAAATAATGCGGAGCTTGTTGGCTTGAGCTTTTCCTGGAAAGAAGGAGAAGGACATTATGTACCCGTTCCCGCCGACCGCGAACGGGCAAAACAGATTCTCTCAGCCTTTGAACCTTTGTTCAATGATCCCGGGCGGACCTGGGTCGGACAAAATATTAAATACGATCTGCTTGTACTGAAATGGTATGGCATGGATTTAAAAGGCAAGCTCTTTGATACGATGCTGGCCCATTATGTAATTGATCCGGAAGGAAAAAGAAATATGGACCTGCTCAGCGCACAATACCTCGGATATGAGCCGGTACCGATCGAGGACCTGATCGGCAAGAAAGGAAAGACCCAGGGGAATATGCGGGATGTGGCCCTGGATAAGATAACGGAGTATGCAGCAGAAGATGCAGACATCACCTACCAGTTAAAAAAGAAGTTTTCTCCACTGTTGAAAACGAAATCGGTCGAGAGGGTTTTTCATGAAGTGGAAAATCCGCTGGTGAAAGTACTGGCCGCTATGGAATTTGAGGGCATCCGGGTGGATGAAGATTTCCTAAAAGAGTATTCCAAAGAACTGGAGCGGGATGCCGGACTTGCGGAGGAAAGCGTTTACCAGCAGGCCGGTGTGCGTTTCAATCTTTCTTCACCAAAACAATTGGGCGAAGTATTATTTGACAAACTCAATCTCGACCCCAAAGCGAAAAAAACCAAGACCGGTCAATATGCAACGGGCGAAGATGTGCTGCTCAAACTGAGTCACCAGAGCAAGATCGTAGATGATATCCTTGCTTACCGGGAACTGTCCAAATTGAAATCCACTTATGTGGACGCACTACCGGCTATCATCAACCGAAAAACTGGCCGGGTGCATACGAGCTATGCGCAGGCTGTTGCTGTAACGGGCCGGCTGGCCAGCAACAATCCGAACCTGCAGAATATCCCGGTCAGAACAGAAAGGGGGCGCGAGATCAGGAAGGCATTTATTCCCCGGGATAAGGACCATGTGCTGGTATCTGCCGATTACTCCCAGATTGAATTGCGTATCGTAGCAGCCATCAGCGGAGATCCCAATATGGTTAAATCATTTAAAGAAGGGAAGGATATCCACAGTGCAACAGCGGCCAGGGTTTTTGGGGTGGAGGAAAAGGACGTGACCAAAGAAATGCGCTACAAAGCAAAGAGCGTGAATTTTGGGATCATTTACGGGCAAGGGGCTTTTGGTCTGGCCGATAACCTGGGTATTTCAAGATCAGAAGCAAAAGAAATCATCGAAAACTACAAGAAGCAATTTGTTAATATTCAGCAATACATGGATGATACCATTCAGTTTGCACGGGAGAACGGATATGTTCAAACACTGATGGGACGCAAACGCTGGTTGAGAGATATCAATTCGTCGAACTTCACCGTTAGAGGATTTGCGGAGAGGAATGCCATCAATTCACCGATCCAGGGAACGGCCGCTGACATGATCAAGCTGGCCATGATCAAGATTCATGAAGCTTTCATTAAGAACAAGTTCAGGTCGAAAATGCTGCTCCAGGTGCATGATGAGCTCGTATTTGACGCCCATCGGGATGAGGTGGAAGCCATCCAGCCGATCATCATCGAATGCATGCAGCAGGCACTCCTTTTGCCCCATGATGTTCCGGCGGAAGCGGAGATCGGTTTCGGGGCTAACTGGCTGGAAGCCCATTAGGTATATATTAACATAGTATTCTGAAATAAACATCAAACTTAGAGGTTTAATTGTAGTCTTACTTTGGAAAAGATCCCCTTCGGGGCCCAAAAACTAATGAATTTGAACATAAATTATTACTCATGAAAAAGCTCTCTGTGAAACTCACCATGCTAGCCTCTATGATGCTGATTTTCAGCTTCAGCAAGGCGGCCGACGACCAATGGCCAAAACAGATGACCGCAACTGACGGGAGTCTGATTAAGGTTTACCAGCCCGCACCGGAGTCATTTGTCGGCAACACCCTCAAATTCCGGGCTGCTATATCTGTTGTTGAAAATGGAAGTACGGAGCCTGTATTCGGTACTTTCTGGGCAACAGCAAAAGTGGAAACGGATCGGGATAACCGCCAGATAGTGATCAGTTCACTAAACACGACAAATATCAAGATCCCTGCGATTACCGATCAGGACAAAATCGATCTTATTGATAATGCGCTGGAATCGCAGTTCCCGGAAACTGCCGGCCCCATGTCTCTGGATAATATCCTGAGCACGCTGGAGCAAACCCAGGAAGAAACCAAGCTTTCCCAGGATATTTCTAATAAGCCGCCCAAAGTAATTTTTGTAACACAGCCTTCCATGCTGGTAGTTATAGACGGTGAGCCCAAGCTGCAGCGCAATCCTGACTGGAAGCTGGATCAGGTGATCAACACACCATTTACCATCCTCAAAAACGGGGATGGTCAGTACTACCTGTTCGGAAACGGTCATTGGTATATTTCTCCGGAACCTACCGGACCATATCGTTTTACCAACGATGATGTTCCGCAAAACCTCCATAATGTTGAGCAGCAGATCCAAAGCAAGGAACAACAGAATTCAAATAATAATAGCAACCAGGCTCAGAACAATAATGGCCAGGATAATGATCAGGACGCTACGATTCCAAATATTATCGTCAGTACCGTTCCTGCAGAGTTGATTCAATCCAAGGGCGAGCCTGATTTTACACCAATACAGGGAACTACCTTACTATATGTCAACAATTCGTTGAATGACATATTTATGGATGAAAATTCCCAGCAATATTTTGTATTGATCTCCGGAAGATGGTTCCAGGCTAAAAACCTGAAGGCAAATGATTGGAGATACATTGCGGCCGATCAGCTGCCGGCTGACTTTGCAAGGATACCGCCCGGATCGCCTAAGGACAACGTGCTTGCAAGCGTGGCCGGTACTGACCAGGCACGGGATGCGGTAACGGATGCACAGGTTCCCCAGACAGCCAAAGTGGACCGGCACACAGCTGCGACAAACGTAACTTATGATGGCCAGCCCAAGTTTACAGATATTAGTGGAACAGATCTGCAATATGCCGTAAACACTTCTTCCACCGTTCTGCGCACGAGCAATGGCAGGTTTTATACGGTTGATAATGGCGTATGGTTTGTTTCTGATAATCCCAACGGACCCTGGGCAGTAAGTACAGACAGGCCCGATGAAGTGGATCGCATTCCGCCGAATAACCCCGCTTACAATTCAAAATATGTTGATGTGTATGATTCTGATCCGGATTATGTGTACGAGGGATATACACCGGGTTACCTGAACAGCTATGTCTACGGACCAACCGTTGTTTACGGAACCGGTTATAATTATGATCCATGGTATGACGGATTCTATTTTCCCAGGCCCTGGTCTTGGGGATTCAATTATGGTTACAGTCCTTTTTATGGATGGAGCTTTGGCTGGGGATATGACGGGGGTTGGTTTAATAATGGGTTTGGGTTTTATGGAGGCCTGGGATTCGGATGCGGCTGGTGGGGACCTTCTTTCTATCATCCTGCATATTGGGGGGGATGGCATGGGGGTGCAAGGCCTTACGGGTTTTATGGAAGATCCTTCGGGTTACACAATAATATTCGGGTCAATGGCTCAAATAATATATACAGAAACCGTGGCGGCGTAGTTACGCGTACAAATTTCAGAACCGGAGGTGTCGCAAGAAATCTCAATAATCGTCCCAATTCAGCAAGAACAGGCGGCAGTTTTAATAGTCCGCGTCCCAATTCCGCAGGTGCAAGACCCGGAGCAGGCAGAACGAATTCAGTAAACGGCGCATCAAGACCATATGGCAATGTTTATTCAGACCGTCAGGGTAATGTTTACCAGAGAGGACAACAGGGTCAATGGCAGCAGAGGCAAAACCGCAGCTGGGCACCAGTTACAAATTCCAGATCTCAAACGATCCAGAATTTAAACCGCCAGCAGGTAATGCGTGATCGGGGAGCGATGCGGACCCAGAACTTTCAACGCTCAATGCCTTCAGGTGGTGGTTCCCGTTCTTCGGGCGGAGGCGGAGCAAGACCTTCTGGTGGAAGCTCAGGCGGCTCCAGAGGCGGTGGTGGTGGTGGAGGAAGCAGGGGTGGTGGCGGAGGCGGCAGAAGATAATTTTTATATACTTTACCAGATTACCATAAATTGAAAGACCTGGCCGTAGTTGCCAGGTCTTCTATTTTAGATCCACCTCTTGCTAAACATATTCATTCCTGAGATCCTTGATCTCATCGTGGGAAGCTTTCAGTGCTGCCTTCTGGTTCATAAACATTTCTCTTAAAAAAGCAGGGAGCTTTTCAGTTTCCAAAGCTTTATCGTAGGCTTTCTGCGCAGAATCTTCTCCATATTCGCAATTAGAAAGGATCGTATGTCTGCTGTCTCCTGTGAATATGGCCTTCAAACTCATCCACCCGCGGTAAATTTTACCCATCTCCGAGGTACCTTTTTCTACTTCCCCGTGAAGGACCTGCAGTTCCTGAACCAGATCTGATTTTATTTGCTGACTTTCTACTATCATA
>Ga0182024_10002056_pt1 | contig 50611 bp, 47 predicted proteins | sample P32metaG_FD_120480 | JGI IMG/M metagenome (GOLD analysis project Ga0182024, IMG submission 120480) | Permafrost microbial communities from Stordalen Mire, Sweden - P3-2 metaG (Illumina Assembly) | ecosystem: Environmental > Terrestrial > Soil > Wetlands > Permafrost | place: Sweden: Stordalen...
GCTCATTCTGGTCCGTCATGTCTCTGCCCACGCCATCCGACCCGTAGGCGGCGGGGATGACATCCGTCGCGAGCCAATGGCCGTTGGCGTATCCGAAGAAGTCGGTGCAGGCTTTGACCGTGGCGTCCATGTACGCCGGGTCGAGCACTTTGAGTGGCCGGGCCGACCCATCATCGCTCGTGGGTGCCTGCGCGGCCGCTCCATGCCAGCCGAGCGCCACGGCTCCCAGGATGGCGATGAAGCGCGCCAGGGAGCGCGTCATGGTGCGCGTCATGAACCGGGGGACGGCTCCCTGCTTTGGGACGCCAGCGAGTGCAGCGCGCATGAATGACTCCTCCTCAAGGGTCTCAGCCGGGGTTAGACACGCGAACGCGGAACTGGGCCGCCGGCATTCGGCAATGCTCGAGGCCGCAGGCTCATAATCTAGGAGCGGCGCCGCGATGCGTGAGCGTAGGGCGGGCGCGAAAACGGCCGAGGCCGCAGCGGCATTGAGGGGCTGCCGAGCGATGCTTATCGCGTGCTGCGCCGGCGCCGGTAGGCCGCGACTGCCTGCGCGTGCCGCGCCCTGGCGTGCACGTCGCGGAGCTGGGGGTTGGATGCGCTTTCGGCAATCAGGGCGGCGAGTTGCCAGTCCGCCTCGGATGACGGCCCGGCATCGAGGAGCGCGAGCGCGTCGCCGAGTCGGGTCCGGAAGCCGACATAATCGCCGATGACCGGGTCTCGGCACTGCCGGGCAGCGGCTCGTGCCGCGTCGCGCGCCATCTGCGCGTCCTCCGCACGCCCCAGCATGCGGTAGCAGATCGAGAGCTTCAATGCGGCCAGCGCGGTGGCGGCCGGGATCTGGCGCCCGGCGCCCGCGGAGCCGGATTCCGCGACTCCTTCGTCCACGTCGCGCGGATCGATCCCTTCGCTGAACCGCGCGTTCGGCGCGGCACGTGTGTCCCATACCGTCGCGTAGACTTCGGCCGCCAGCGGCCACGCGAAACGCGTGAGCAGCGCGTCACCGTACGCGATCAGGGCATCCGCAACCGGCTCGAGTGTCCGTGCATCGCGGTCCGCGCCGGGCTCAGCAGGGCGAGGCGCGCCGGATTGGACGGCGGCAAGCATCGCGCGAAGTATCGCGTACAGCGTGGCGCCTTCCGCATCGCCTGCCGGGAGCGCCTCGATCGCCGCGGCCACTCTGCTCTCTTCACCAGCCAGCGCACCGGGGTCGCCGTCGGATTCGCTGCGCGCGAGTACGTATCGCAGGACGATCAATCCCGCGCGCGCCGCCATCCAGTCGCGCGTTCCTTCACCGTGCTGCAGCGCCTCGAAAAACGCCTGATGCTGCAGTCGCGCCGTCGCATCCGGCCTCGGGGGGAACTCCTCGGGCGGCAGCATCCGCGTGAACCTACGGCGGTCGCGAATGCTGCGCGATCGTTTCCCGCAAGGTGGGACGCAGGGCGCATAACTCTGCACCGGAGGCAGTGGGGCGTGGCCCACCACGTCCACAGGCTACACGAGTTTGCGCAGCACGAACTTTGTCACGCGATGCTCGCCGGCGCGATCGATGGTGACGGTCACTGTGTCGCCGTCTCCGCTCCGGAGCGCGGATCGCCACGGCCACAGTGATGTTCCAGAGGGTACGGTACCGTTCACGCGCTCGACGACATCACCGGTGCGGACCCCGGCCCGATCGGCCGGCGAATCCGGAACGAGATGGTGGACGACGACTCGGCCGGCGTCACCACCGATTCGCTTGAGGTAGATGCCACTCATGTCGGCTTCGGCGAGCGGCGGCGCCGCCGGGCGCGGGGCGAGTATCAGCTGCTTGCGCGAGTAGTCGAAGATCACGAGGCGGCGGCTGAAGAACTCCGCACCAAGCAGTCCGTCGTACTGATCGGACTTGAGGGTTCCCTCGACCGAGAGACCGGCTACGAACTCGCGGATCTCCACTTGTCCTTGCGGGCCGAGCGCGAGCGACGGTACGCGCACAAAATCATATCGTGTCTCGCCGCCCACGCCCGAGCCCAGCACCGTTCGCATCTGGCGCGGGAACGCCTCCCGCAACCCATTGGCGCGAATGAATGGCTCGGCGACGAGCAGCGTGGCTTTAGCGCCAAGGTCGGCGATGAGGTGGACGGCTCTGCGGGCGCCCCCAGGCAGTGTGAGTGTCCCGCTGAGCGCTGGAGCAGTACCCAGGAATGTCAGCGGCAGGATCGTCCCCGGTCCGTGATACACGTAGGTCGCGGGATCGTAGGCCCGGAGCACGTGCGCGTCGAAGTCCAATTCGACGACGTGCTCGAAAAAGAACTGCGAACCGATCGCGCCCGGGGCGTGGATGCCGGAGTATGGGAAGAGCAGCGAATCGAGTGGCGCGACGGCGATGAATGGTGGCGACAGCGGAACCCCGCCGATCGAGACTGAAACCGGATCGGCGTGGCCCGTGTGCATCTCGTGCAGGCCGGCGCCGGTGACTGTCCCTGCATCCTTGACGCCGAGATTGAGGCGAGCGGCCGTGCCGGCGTCGACGACAATGCCCTCGGGGACGCCCGTATCGAGGATGAACCATTGTGGCGCCGTGTCGTGCGCGAGCCGTACCGGGATGAACACCCGGCCGTCGTCGTATACGAAGGGAAATGTCGCGGTGGGCGATGGTGGCGTGGCAGGTGATGCCGCGGGGCGTGGTGTCCGGTGGCGAGGCGTGAAGGCAACCAGCGCCAGGGATGCCGCGAGTATCAGAGACCGGCGGGCATCGCTCACAGGAGGGTGCCCCATCGGCGGGTGAGAAGACGCAAGCGCGTGCAGGGAAGGGGCCGGTCTCCCCGGCCCCCGCTGATTTGATCACCCGGTGACGGCAAATCGTTGCCGGCCTGCCGGTCAGAACGCCGCGATGCGAATGGCGGACGGGCCCGGGCCCACGTTGATGCTGTCGGTGAGCGCGTAGGATCCCGCCTGATACACGAACACGTACGGATTGAGATTCTGGCTCGGGCTGCCGAAGAAGACCTGATACACGTTGCCAGCGGTATCAGGACGAGCGTCGAAGGCCCCGCGGCATCCGCCGCTGCTGATCGGTGCACAGAGGGGGTTGCTCGGCCCGCGGACGAACGCCTGGGTGTTGATGTTCCAGATGACGGTGCCGCTGGAGAAGCCTGAGATGTAGACGAGTCCCTTGCTGTCGATCGCGATGGCGCCGGGCCCCACTCCGACGTTGCCCACGTTCTTGATGACGGCAAGCGTCGCGGGGTTGATGATCGTCATGCTGCCCGGATTGACGAAGTCACCGGTATTGACGACGTAGAGATTCCCATCGGGACCGATCGCACCGGCTGTGGAGTTCGTGCCGCCCGTGAAGACGGTATCAAGGACGGCGAGTGTGTGCGCGTCGACGGCGGTGACGATGCCGTTGCCGTTGGGCGTGAAGCTCGAGTTGAGGTTCGCGGAGATCACAAGGACGCGGGATCCGGAGACTTCGATGTCGGTCGGCGACGGGGCGACGTGGACGGTGTCGCTGATCGTATCGGACGCCTGCCCCGTGGTGAATCGTCCGACGTATCCGCTGTCGGTGTTGGCGGCAAAGATCGTCGTGTCATCTACGAATGCCTGGCCCGTGGTATTGCCGGCCGCGAACAGGAAGAAACGCGTGATGGCCAGGGTATTGAGGTCGATCAGGGCCACACTGGAGGCGTCACCCAGCGGCACCGCGGCGTTGACGCCGCGGACGCTGAGCGCGACGGGTGTGATGGCGTTGGAGGCGCCGAGGGCGATCTGTTTTGTATTGGTGGGATCGCCGAGCTGGAAAAGCGTGATGGCGTGGCCTGTCGAGTTGACGATGACGCCGATCTGATGGTTCGACGACGTGCCGCGCAGGAAACTGCTGACAAGGGGGCCGCTGGCCTTGTCGGTCGAGCACGCGGCGCCGAGCGCGATGACCGTGAGCAGGGCGGATCGGTAGAGCGGGCGTTTGTGGAACATGATGTTCTCCTGACGGTGAGAGGTGGCGGGGGGTAGAGGCCGCGGTCAGCCGGTGGAGGCGTGGCGGATGCGGAGGCCGAGCCGCAGCGTGCGGCCGGGGTACGGGTAGTCGAAGAGGAGCGCGGCTCGGTCGTCGAGCAGGTCGTCGATGCCGAGCAGCGCGTCGAGCGGCCACGGACCACTCTCGATGCGGACAGTGGCCTGCGTGTTGGTGATCCAGTACGGCGCGAGGGAGTTGAGGGACGACCCCTGGATCGTGCGCCGCTCACCCGCGTACAGCGTGGTGAGACTGGCGCTCACTCGGCCCCGGCTGATGCCGGCGGCGATGGAGCCGGTCACACGGGGCTGGTAGGCGACCTGGCCGCCCAGCACCGGACCGGCGTAGTCGGCCGAGACGGCGCTCGCCGTCGCGCGAGCAAAGAGCCCCAGTCTCGGGAACGCGAGCTGCGTGCTCGTGTCCCATCCCGAGCGGTGGACATCGTAGTTGTCGGGACTCCAGACGAACTGGAAATTCGGGAACCAGAGGATCATCCCGTCGACATCGGCGCGATACACAGCCGCCTCGCCGGAGAGCCGGGCCGGCCCCAGCGCGACTTCCCGTACCGTGAGGCGAGCCTCGATCTCATCTCGCACGCGTTCCGGGCGGAGATCAGGGTTGGGGCGGACCATGACGCCCTCGCGGAAATACTGGTCCGCGAGCGAGGGTGGGTTGTAGGCCTGGCCGTCCGACAGCGACAGCAGGAGCGGGCCACGGCCGGCCGAGGCCTCGAGATGCGGCGATGCCACGGTCGCCTGCACGATCGAGTTCCATTCGGCGCGTAGCGTGCCGTCGAGCGCGCCGGTCAGCCCGGCGCCAAGCATGTGTGATGCCCGCGCCTGGACCCACGCGCCGTCGTCACGCTCGACGGACGGAGCGACGGCCGTGAGCTCTGTTGCGGCGATCGACAGCGACCGGATCTCGACGCCGGACGCGACGCTGGCGGCAGGTCCGCCGATCGTGGCGGTCGCGGAGCCGATCACGCCCGTCGTGGCGGCGCGGTCGTCGTAGGCTGGCGGGATCGACGGCTCGGTATCCACGTAGCGCGTGCGTTCATGATCGGCGTCGAGCGCGACGGACCACGCGATGAGGCTGCGGTCATCATGCGCACTCAGGCCGCCCGCGACGCGGGTATCGCCGTCGCGCGCGCAGCAATCCGGCGCGGAAACGGAACCGGGGAGGCCGCGTCCGTCGTCGGTGGCGGAGCCGTGCATGGAAAGCGCGACCGCTCCGCGGGTGTCGGCTGACGCCGATATCGACGTTAGTGTCGCATCATCGTTGTCGCGGACTGCGGTGCCGCCGCCGCGCTCGGGCGGGACGACGTATGAGAAATCACCTTGTGTCGTATTGCGGGTGACGGTGACGACACCGTTGGCGGTGCGCGGTACATCGAACCCCGCGGAGACCGAGGCGTCGCGCTCGCCCCATGACGCGGCCGTGGCGGAGGCGGAAAGCTCTGTGCCCGCGGGCCGGCGGGTCTCGATGAGTACGACGCCGGCGAGGGCACCGGGGCCGTAGCGCGCCGACGCGGCGCCACGGATGACGGTGATCTGCTCGACATCCGTGAGCGGAATCCGGGAGAGGTCGGCCTCTCCGCTGAGGGCGGAGTTGATGGGCTGGCCGTCGACGATGACCAGGACTTCACTGGCGTTCGAGCCGCGGATCGTGATGAACGCTGGCGCGCCCGGACCGCCCTGCCGGGCGATGAGCACGCCGGGGACCTGCGCGAGGAGTGGGGCGATGTCCTGCCGGCCGGAAGCGGCGATCTCCGCACGGGTGATCGTCGTCGCATCGCCGCTCGCACCACCGCTCGCACCACCGCTGGTATCGGCGGTGCCGCGCACCGAGTCCGCGGCGAGCCGTGCGGGCAGCGCTTCGAGGACGATGGACGCCGTGGAGGTGCGGCCGTTTTCCGTCCCGACGGCCAACTGTGCAGCGCGGAATCCGATCGCGGAGATGCGGAGGTCGTGGACGCCGGGCGTGAGTCCGCGGAGCGTGAAGGCGCCGTCGTCGCCGGTCGTCGTCGAGGCGTCCTCGCCAGTGTCGTCGACGCGCGCGCCTGCGATCCCGTGTCCGTCGATGTGAGACGTCACGCGCCCGCGGATCTCGCCGGGCACTTGGGCGATCGCGGGCCGTGTGGCGGCGGCGATGAGCGCCAGCAGCGTGGCGACTCGCCAGCCGGTCCGCGCCGCAAGCCGCCAGCCGCACTGTCTGCCGGTTACCCGCCACGGCCGGCCCGGTGGTTGCGGCGAACTACGGTTATCGGCGCCCGAAAAGCACAAAGCCCGTCTCCTTCCCGAAGGAAGGCCACGGGCTAAGACACCTGGCAGATGCCCACCTCAGGTCGGATGGGCTGTCGCTCCGGCGCGTCGCCCCGCACCCCTCCCTCGAGGGTGTTTTGCGCGGGTGCGAGCGGAGCACGTCTCCTGGCTCGAGGCAGCAGTGCTCGCCTTCCCGGCACGCGGCGTTCGCCGTGTACCAGTGGCACATTCTGAGCACGCCGGTTCGGCGGGGCACGGCACGCGGACGCCGTAGCGCACGCGTGGTGATTCCCTCCGAGCCTCATACAGTGGCGGGGCCGCGCCGGCTTTAGACCGGACTTCCGGAACCCCGTTCGCGATTCAATTGTAGGGCGAAGGTACTGGCACGGGTCTGCGTCCGCAAGTTCGCGCCATGGGCTGGATACGGCCATATATTCGCACGTGATGCCACTCTTCGCCCCGGTCTTCGACGCGCTCAACCGGTCGGGCACCCGCTACGTCATAGTGGGTGGCGTGGCCACGATCCTTCACGGGTACGTGCGCGGCACGACTGACGTAGATGTCGTGATCGACCTCGATGAGACGAGCGCGCGGCGTGCGATCGACGAGCTGGAGAAGATCGGGTATCGCCCGCAGGCGCCAGTGCGCGCCAAGGACTTCGCGGACCAGCCGACGCGCGAGACGTGGGCGCGTGACCGGGGGATGATCGTCTTCTCGCTGTACAGTGACGCGAATCCCGTGGTGGTCGATCTGTTCGTGCGCTCGCCGATGGATTTCGAAGGTCTCTGGACCCGGTCGGAGGTTCGTGCGCTGGAGGGTGGGCCGGTGCGGGTCGCCTCGCTCGATGATCTCATCCGCATCAAGCGCACCGCGGCTCGTCCTCAGGACCTGGTCGATGTCACCGAGCTGGAGGCGATCCGGCGTGACGCGAAGCCGGGGAGCCCGGCGCGATGAAGGACCGGGTGCCGCAGCCGGCGGGCGTGGGTGCGTGGAGTGAGAGCGTGGGCTGGGAGGCATCGGCGAAGCTGCGCCGTGCCCGTGCGCTCGCGATGTCGGACGACGAGCGGCTGCTCGTGGTCGAGGAGATGATCCGGATGGCGGTGGCGTCCGGGACATTCCGTGCGAAGCGGCCGCACGCGGCCGAGTAACGGCAGATGAGGCATCCGCACTGGTGTCTCCTCGGGGTGGCGGTTCTGATCATCCCGCGGGGCGCTTGGACACAGCCGCCGGCCGGCTCATTGGCCGTACACTGGAACGAAGGGGCCGCGGACTGTAAGGCGAACCCTCCCGCACCGCTGGAGACACACGCGATCGGCGCGGAGACGTACATCCTGCGGGAAAACCTCTGTGCGACGTACGAAGCGCCATTCATGTATCTGCTGGTCGGCTCAGCCAGGGCGATGCTGATCGACGATGGCGACGTGGCGGATTCGGCGCAGGTGCCGCTCGCGCGGACTGTTCTGAGTCTATTGCCCGGGAGCGGCTCGTCTCGGTTGCCGCTGCTGGTCGTGCACACGCACCGGCACCTCGATCACCGGGCGGCCGATGCCCAGTTCGCGTCAATGCCGAACGTGGAGGTCGTGGGCTACGACACCGCAAGCGTCAGGCGGTTCTATCACTTCACCGACTGGCCGAACGGCCTGGCCCAGATCGAGCTCGGGGGGCGAACGATCGACGTGATGCCGACCCCGGGCCACAACGAGACGCATGTCTCGTTTTACGATCGTAATACTACGCTGTTCTTCTCCGGCGATTTCCTGATGCCGGCCCGTTTGCTGATCGACGACGCTGGCGCCGAGCGGGCGACCACGATTCGGGTCGCCGCCTTCGTTCGGGACCGTCCGGTCCGTGCCGTGTTGGGTGGCCACATCGAGCTCGATACGACGGGCGCGACCTATTCCTGGGGATCGCACTACCACCCCGGCGAGCATGCGTTGGCGATGACGAAGGCTGATCTGCTCGCGCTGCCTGCCGCGGTCGAGTCCTTCAACGGCTTTTACACCCGCAGCGGCCCGTTTCTCATGATCAACAGTATCCGCGTGCTGATCGCGCAGGCCATCGCGCTGTTCGTGGTCCTGGTGGGATTGATCGTCGCTGCTGTCGTTCTCGTGCGGCGCCGCCGGGCGGCGCGCGGGATATCCGCTATCGGCGTCCAGCTGCCTCCACGGACCGTGTAGGGTCGGCGCCCTGCCAGGTGACATCAGCGGTCGGGCCATACGTCGGGGGGACCAGACGGTTCATGAGGCGGAGATACACCGAGAGCTGCGTACGGTGATGCGCGGTGTGCAGCACTCGGCGCCAGAACACCCAGATGCGCTCGCGGCGCACATCGAAGAACGGGACCTGTTCGAGCCACCAGGACTCCGTGGCGGCGGCGAGCATGGGGAGCCGCGCGCGGGCGAGGTGCACGTACCGCGTCGTCACGTCCCCGACCGAGATCGCCGGTGGGAGCAACTCCGCGGCAGGCGGCTCGGGCGCCCCAAGGAACTCCGCGAAGAACCGGCGCTCGGAGAGCACTTGGTGTTTGAGGATGTCGCCGACGGTGCTGGCACGCTCATGCGCGCGAAACTCGAGGTCCGCGTCGGTGAACGAGTGCCAGATGGCGGCGACTTTGTTGGTTTCGCTCGCATAGGTGTCGAGGATGTGCTGCGCGAGGGGCAGCGCGGCACGCGGGATGTCGGAATCCGTGATCTCGGTGTGCGGGTACGTCATGGCCATTGGTCGTCACCTCGCCGGTACAGTCTATCGTCCTGAATCGCCAAGATATCGTCGTGCTCCCGGGGGACGCGCGTCCGAGCCCTGCCAGCAGCCTATGGACTAGGCCGCACGATCAGTCTGCGACCCCGCCACCATCCACGACCAAGGCGGCGCCGGTCATGAACGACGAATCATCCGAGGCGAGAAAGAGGACGGACTTCGCGATCTCGTCCGGGGTGCCGATCCGGCCCATCGGCCGCTCGGCACAACTCGCGAGATACGCGTCGAGGTCCATGCCACGCTGCTTCGCGTCGTCCGGCAGCATCGGCGTGTCCACGTCGCCCGGGCAGATGCAATTCACGCGGATACCCTGCTTCGCGTGGTCGATCGCCATCGCCTTTGCCATCACGATGAGGCCGCCCTTGGCGGCGCAGTACGCAGCGCCGAGTGCACCGCCGACGATACCCCATCCGGAGCTGTTGTGAATCACGACGCCGCGGTGCTGCGCGACCATCACCGGGAGCGCGTACTTCGACATCAGGAACGCGCCTTTGAGGCTGACGTCGATCGTGTCATCCCATTCCTGCTCGGTGCAATCCGGGACTGTCTTCGGGAAAAAGACACCGGCGTTGTTGAAGAGGATGTCGATCCGGCCAAACGCCTTCACCGTCGTGTCCACAGCCCGCCGGCAATCGGCAGCCACGCGCACGTCGGCGCTCACGAAGATGGCCGCGCCACCGCCGCGCGTGATCTCGTCCACGACGGCCTGGCCTCGTGATGCGTCGCGTCCAGTAATGGCGATCCGTGCGCCTTCGCGCGCGAACAGCATCGCGGTTGCTTTGCCGATCCCTGATGTGCCGCCCGTGATCAGCGCGACTCGTCCGTCCAATCGCATCGTCCGGCGCCTCCGCCGTGTGTGTGTGCTGGCGGATGATCGCACGCGGCACCTTGCGCTGCCAGCCGGCCCTGTGCGTCCGACGCGGGACGACGGGGGCTGATAGATTGCGCGGCCTGATGCCTGACGTGACGCCGCGCGACACCGCCAAACCCCAGCCAGATCGCCCGGACCGGGCGCACGCGTCCCGCCCGCAGGTGGCTGCGGGCTACGCGGTGATCTACATCGTCTGGGGCTCCACGTATCTCGCAATCGCGTACGCCGTGCGCTCGCTGCCTCCCGTGCTGACGACGGCGGCCCGCTTCATGGCCGCGGGCGCGATCCTGTGTCTGTTCGCGTGGTGGCGCGGCGCTCCGAGGCCGCTCTGGGCGGAATGGCGTGCGGCGACGATCGCCGGAGCCCTGCTCGTGGTGGGCGGTACCGCGACGGTGTGCTGGGCGGAGCAATGGGTCCCATCAGGGCTCACGTCTCTGCTCTGCGCCACGGTGCCCCTGTGGATCGTGCTCCTCGAGTGGATGGCGCCGAGGGGTCAACAGCCGCATGGACTCGTGGCGGCCGGGGTCGCACTCGGCCTGATCGGGCTCATGGTGCTGACGAATCCCTTCAGCGACAACGCGGCGAGCGGCCGCGCGGTCGGTGCCGCGGCGGTGCTCGTGATGTCAGCGATTCTGTGGGCGGCCGGGTCTCTGTATTCGCGCCACGCGGCGCTTCCGGAGTCCGCCACGCTCGGCATGGGAATGCAGATGATGACGGGCGGCCTGTTGTGCATTCCGGCCGGACTTTTGCTCGGCGAGAACACCAACGTGGATCTCGCGCACGTACCAGCAGTGGCGTGGATCGCGGTCGCATTTCTCACGATCGTGGGATGTCTCATCGCGTTCACGACGTATCTGTGGCTGCTGCGCGTGTCGGCACCGTCGCGTGTGGCGACTCACGCCTACGTGAATCCCGTCGTGGCAGTCGTGCTGGGATGGGCCGTTGCTGGCGAGGCGCTGACGGCGCGGATGCTTGTCGCGGCGGGCTTCATCATCGCCGCGGTGGTGCTGATCACATCGGGACAGCAGCGTGTGACGATCGGAGATGCGTCGCATCCAGGACTGCCCACCGAGGCGAGCTGAGATCCTGCGGCCCCGAGTCGGCATCCAGTGAGCAGACGGCCCAAGCAGTATGATCGCGCGTATTTCGATCGGTGGTATCGGGATCCGAGACGCCGCGTGATCTCGCCCACCCCTCTGGCGCGCCGGGCCGCGTGGGCGATCGCGGCCGCGGAGTACGTGCTGGACCGGCCGTTGCGGTCTGTCCTCGATGTCGGAAGCGGCGAGGGCCACTGGGCACCGGCGATCAAGCGACTGCGGCCGCGCGTCCGATACACAGGAGTAGATCCGAGCCCGTATGTCGTGCGCCAGTACGGCGCACGCCGGCATATCCTGTGCGGCACGATTGGCGCGCTGGACGCGCTGCCGCTCGACGGACCATATGACCTCGTGCTGTGCTGCGCGATGCTCAACTACCTGGGGCCGGACGACGTGGCGCGCGGGCTCCGGCAGCTCGGCGGACAGCTCGGAGGAGTGGCGCACATCGAGCTGTTCACGCGAGGGGATCCCGTCGAAGGCGATTTCCGCGGCTGGCGCTGGTACACGAGGGCGTGGGCCAAGCAAGCATTCCGGCGAGCGGGCCTCGTCGCAATCGGTTTGCAGTGCTACACCGGCCGCGAGCGTGCACGCGAGCTGTTCGCACTCGAGCGGAGCATGTAGCACCGCGCACGATCTGTTCCTTTGTCTACTTTCAACTTTCTACTCTCTACTTTCTTCAGTTGCCGTTGCTTTCTTTCTCCTCTCCCCTTTCCGCCTTGTGATGCGGCGGAGGCCGGGTGGCGAACCACCCGGCCTCCGTCACATCTATCACATCGCGTGCGCTCCGTAGGATGCCTTCCGTGGGTGCGCTACGTCATCCTGCATGTTGCCGCAGCGTTACCACCCGCGGTGATAGACGACGCGAGGCCGGAAGTACGGGCGCGGCCCGCGGAATGGGACGGGTGCACGGTAGAAGCGAGGACCCCAACCCACGCCACGGTAGAACCACCGGTGGTACGCGGGAAACCATACGTAGCCAGGGCCGGGCGAAGGTATGACCGCGCCGACGTAGACTGCGGGCGCACCCACGACAACGCGAGCCGACACGATCTGGGCCGAAGCACGAGTGCCCACTGCTCCCATTAGGGCGGCGCCGATCGCCAGCGCCATGAGCGTCTTGCGGATCATACATCCTCCTGAAGCGTGCCGAAAACTCCGTGAAGCCTGATCTGTATCTCGTACACTGGTGGGACGCCGCGTGGTGGCCGATGTTAAGGTCCGCTCTTCAGCGCGCAGCCGGCCTGTGGATTTCGGGGGTCGCCGCCCGCAGCGGGAACGAATTCGGTGTTGGCGCGGTAATGTGGTGAGGGGCAATCACTTGGGGCTCGCGGCCGCCAGTAGAGGCCGCGGGCGAGATCGCCGACCGGGGATAGCGTCATGCGTGGTGCACCGTGGGTTGCTGCCGTGATTGTTGCCGGTGTTGGACTGTCCGGGGCATCGGCGCGCGCGCAGACCCCCGGCGATTCGCGGGTCGCGGTGCGTCTGATGCTGGACCGCGCCTGGTACGGCCCCGGCGACCACGGACGGGTCTCGGTGCGGCTCGGCACCGACGCGTATCTCATCGTGCTGCATTCCGAGCCCGATGGCCACGTGCGGATCGTGTTTCCGCTCGACCCCGCGGACAACGCCTATGTACATGCCGACAGCACGATCGAGATCCGGTCACGTGGGGATCGGGACGCGTTCATCGTCGACGATTCATCCGGGACGGGAACGTGGTACGCGGCGGTGTCCAGCAAGCCGTACCACTTCGATCCGGTGACGCTCAGTACGCACTGGGACTACCGGCAGATCCCGCACGTGCTGGCGGTCCGCGACGCCGAGGGGGATTTGACGACGCTGGTGCAGCGGCTGGCGACGGCACGATTCGACTACGACATCCTGCAGTACCACATCAGCGTGCAGGGCGGCGAGCGAGACATCGCTGCGTCGCCCGGACCATCTGGCGGCCCGCCGCCCCCGCCCCCGCCGGTCGCATCGCCTGATGATCCGGATGGCCCGTGGTGGTTAGGTCCGTTTGGTGTGGGACCTTGGCTGTGGCCCGGTTGGGGTCTGCCGCGTCCGTCCCCCAATGTGGGTCCGCTGTACAACCGCGTCGCTCCAGCGACCGCGGCTCCCGAGGGTGCCGGGCGGACAGCGGGCGCACAGGAAGCGCACCCCGATGCCGAGGGCCATCACGACCACGGGGGCGGCGGCTCTTCGCCGCATCACTAGCAGCCGAAAACCGCGGAGCGGCTAGGAACGCGGGTGTAGCGCGCCGTACGTCCGCCCCTTCCACGTCGCGCCCACTCCGCGCCACGAGCGTATCGCGGAGCTGACGGTCATCAGGAGATAGAGCGTTCCGGTGACCGGCAGCGCGAGCGCCCAGAGCGGCGAGCGGCCGTAGAATCGAAGCACCGGCACATAGCTCGCGATCATCGCGGCGACTGCCCCTGTCGCAAGCCAGCGTGCGGGACTCGTGCCCGCGATCCACGCGACCGGTGCCGCCCAGAACGCGATCACGAGCAGCGCCACGCAGCACACGAGCAACAGTGCGGAGAAATGGAGCTGGGCAAACGCCGAGCGCTCGACCATGCGCCAGCTCGCGCGCAGCGTGCCGAGACGGCGCCGGCTGATCGCAGAGTGCGTCATACCGATCCACGTGCGGCCGCCTGCGTTCTTGATCTTGCGCGCGAGCGCGCAGTCGTCGATCAACTCGCCACGGACGGCCGCGAAGCCGCCGATGCGCTCCAGCGCCGCGGTCTCCACCAGTACACAACCACCGGCCGCCGCCGCGACGAAGCGGTTCGGGGAGTTGGACAGACGAAATGGGTACAGAAGCTTGAAGAAATAGACAAAGGCCGGGATGAGCAGCTTGTCCCACAGGCTATCCATCTCGAGAACGGCCATGAGCGAGAGAAGCTGCCGGCCGTCGGCGCGCCGGCGCGCGAGCAGGGCGCCCACGATGCCGGGTCTGAGTTCGATATCGGCGTCGAGCAACAAGGTGAGCGGTGTGCGGACCAGTCGCCGTCCCTGCTCTAGTGCCCACATCTTGCCCACCCATCCATCGGGCATGGGCGTCCCGGTGATCACCCGGCAGGACGGACCCCCGGCGGAACGAGCGATATCGGCCGTATCGTCGGCCGACTGGTCGTTGATGACGACGATCTCGATGCCGGGCCCCTGGTCCCGAAGGGCGGCGATCGTGCGAGCGAGGACTGGCGCCTCATCGCGGGCGGGTATGAGGGCGGTCACGCCGGAGCAGTCCACTCGGCCGCCAGCGGCATCGCCATCGCCGTCGAGTCGCTCCTTCGTGCTCCAGGCGCGCCACGGCGCGAGCAGCACGCCGCTCCAGAGTACCGCGGCGCCCGCTGCCATTCCGGTTACGACCATGACTCAGGTGGGGCTAGTGACGCCTCAGCAGCTCGAGCATTCGGACCGGCACATCATCCCCGGGCTGGCTGTCAGCTCGACTTGCGGAGCGGAGGCGAGCCGTTGCCGGAGAGGACGGTGAGCGGCACGCCAGTGCGTTCGCGGGCGTAGCGAATCGGGAGCTCCGGCGCCATTGGACCGCTCGTGCGCGGACCGCGGATCGCCACCGTCATGGCTTTGATCGGGTGCGCGAACGCGTCGTCGACGGCAGTGCCTTCGTAGCCGCAATGCGCCATGCAGTTGTCGCATTTCGGATTGCGCCCGGTGCCGTACGACTCCCAGTCCGTCTCTTCCATCAGCGCCTTGAACGTGGGCGCGTACCCCTCGGTGACGAGGAGATAGCAGGGCTTCTGCCAGCCGAAGACATTCCGCGTCGGGGTGCTCCACGGCGTGCACTCGTATGTCTGGTTGCCGGCCAGGAAGTCCTGGAAGAGCGACGACTGGCTCAGGGGCCACTGCTTTCCTTTGCCGCGCTTGAAGATTTCGCGGAAGAGGTTCTTGCTGTCGGTCCGGGCGAGGAACACGTCGTGCCGGGGTGCGCGTTCGTAGGTGAAGCCCGGCGAGACGGTGATGCCCTCGACGCCCAGGGTCGTGGCGAAGTCGAAGAACTTGGCTACATCTTCCGGATTCTCACCGTTGAAGAGCGTGCAGTTGATCGACACACGGAAGCCGCGGTGCCGCGCCATGCGGATCGCCGTGACCGCTTTTTCGAAGACGCCGTCGCGACACACCGATTTGTCGTGCCGTTCCTGAAGTCCGTCGAGATGCACCGAGAACGTCAGGTACTTCGACGGCGTAAACTCATCGAGCCGCTTGGCGAGCAGGATCGCGTTCGTGCAGAGATAGACGAATTTTCTTCGCGCGACGATGCCAGCCACGATCTTCGGCATCTCGGTATGGATCAGGGGCTCGCCGCCGGGGATCGACACCACGGGCGCTCCGCATTCATCGACCGCCGCCAGGCACTCGTCCACCGTAAGCCGCTGCCGCAGGATGTCTTTCTCATACGCGATCTTCCCGCAGCCCGCGCACTCGAGATTGCACTGAAAGAGCGGCTCCAGCATGAGCACGAGGGGGTAGCGGCGTTCGCGGCGGAGCTTCTTGCCCACGACGTAACGGCCGATACGGTACTGCTGGTAGAGTGGGATGCCCATCGGTTGAAATCCTCTCGTCGTCAGCGCGCAGGCAGCCTGCCCAACTCGGCAGGCAACTTGAATGTAGTCGTCTCTTCCACCCCGGGCGCCGTGGCGACCGTGGTCACCCCCAAACTACGCAATCGCTCAATGGCGAGGTCGACCAGAACCTCCGGGGTGGACGCCCCCGCGGTCAAGGCCACCCGGCCGCCCCGCGGTAGCCACGCGGGATCGATGTCGTCCGCGTCCTCGATCAGATAGGACGGAATCCCCATCTGCGCACCCACTTCGCGCAACCGGTTGGAGTTGGAGCTGTTCTGGGCGCCGACCACGAGCAGCACTTGTGCGTCCTCCGCCAGGGCGCGCACCGCGTTCTGCCGGTTCTGGGTGGCGTAGCAGATGTCGTCCAGCCCCGGACCGGTGATCTCCGGAAACCGGCGCCGCAGTGCGCTGATCACATCGCGCGTGTCGTCCAGGCTCAGCGTCGTCTGCGTCACGTATGCGAGACGCGCGGGATCGCACACGACGAGCCGTTCCACTTCCTCCACCGTCGAGAGGACGTGAACAGGCCCGTCCACCTGGCCCAGGGTGCCTGCAACCTCGACGTGTCCGGCATGGCCGACGATAATGACTTCCCTGCCCTCACTCGCGTATCGTTGCGCCTGGCGGTGCACTTTGGTGACCAGCGGGCAGGTGGCGTCGATGATACGAAGCCCGCGGTCCGCTGCGCCGGTCTCGACGCGCCGTGCGACGCCGTGTGCGCTGAAGATCACGATGGCACCCCGCGGCACTTCTGCCAGCTCTTCGACGAATACAGCGCCCCGCCGTTCCAGGTCTTCGACGACGCGCCGGTTGTGCACGATCTCGTGCAAGACGAATACCGGCGCACCATGGACCCTGAGGGCGCGCTCGACGATCTCCACGGCACGTACGACCCCGGCGCAGAATCCGCGGGGTTGGGCGAGCATCAGGTCCAGGGGGCTGTCCTCAGTTGTCGCTGACGTTGACGTTGTCGCTGATGGCATCGTGTGCGCCGCCTATTGCAGGTAGCCGTGGGTCTTGAACCAGCCGGCAGCATCGCGAATGGCCGCGCGGCCGCCGCGCGAACGGTAACCGAGCTCCGACTCGGCGCGCGCGCTGGAAAAATACATTCGCTTCCGGGACAACCGTACACCATCCACGGTCGTCCGTGGCGTGCCGCCCGTCAGGCGTGCCCAGCCTTCGGCCAGATACGCGATCGGCAGAACGACACCGTGCGGCAGCCGCAGCCGCGGGGGGCGCCGGCCGGCAATGCGTGCGCATTCCGTGAGGATCTCCCGCAGGCTCATGTCATCACCACCCAATACATAACGCCGGCCAACCGTGCCGCGTTGGTAGGCAAGCAGATGCCCGTCCGCCACGTCGTCGACATGCACGATGTTGAGGCCCGTATCAACGTACGCCGGCATACGGCCCGTGAGCGCGTCCACGATCAGGCGGCCGGTCGGCGTCGGCTTGACATCGCCCGGGCCGACTGGTGTGGACGGATTCACGATGACCACCGGCAGGCCATCAGCCGCGAGCGCATCCACCGCCTGCTCGGCCATGAACTTCGAACGCTTGTAGTGGCCGATCATGTCGTCCAATGTCGCCGTCGTGTCCTCATCGGCAGGCGTGCCGTCGGCATGTGTACCGAGCGTGGCGACGCTGCTGGTATAGACCACGCGCTCGACGCCAGCCCGGCCGGCTGCCTGCAGGAGCGCGCGCGTGCCCTCGACATTCGCCCGGTACATCGCGGCGGGATCCCTGACCCAGAGCCGGTAGTCGGCGGCGACATGATACACGCCGCGGCATCCCGACACCGCGCGATCGAGCGAAGTCGCGTCGGTGAGGTCGCCTGTCACCGTCGTGACGGCGAGGGCCTCGATGTTGCGGCGGTCGCTCTCGGCACGGACGAGCACTCGGACATCATCACCGGCGGCCAGCAGCCGCCGCGCCACTGCGGCTCCGACAAATCCGGTCGCGCCGGTGACGAGGATCGTCATCGGGCACCTCCGGTAGCCGCCATCTCGCCGGTCGCGAAGAGAAACCCGTTCTCCGCGCTGCGCGCCACCGCATCGAGCGTGCGCATCGCACGGCGGTAGGCAGACGCGAGCGCCGGCAGACGGGCGAGGTCCATCGGGCGGCGGATCACCGCACTGAGGAAACTGGTCATCTCGAAGCGGCCATCGGCATCGATCGCCATGGCTACACTTTCGGGCACGATGACATCGACGGTGTCGACGAGCACACGCAGCGCGAGCCAGGGGATGCCGGCAGCGGCGGCGGCAGCTGCGACCGCAGCGGTCTCCATGTCGGCGGCGACGGCACCGGTGGCGCCGAGCGCGCGCTTCTCATCGGCGGTACGCACGACGTGGTCCGGGCACGCGATCGTTCCGGCGACGAGCGGGACGCGGTCGCGGAGCCGCGCCGCGAGGCGGACGGCCCACACCACCGCATCCGGAGCTCCAGGGACGGGCGGCAGCGGGGGCTCCACCTGCTGGCCGATGACGAGCGTGCCCGGGACGAGCGCGGGGTCGAGCCCGGCCGCGAATCCCCAACTCACGAGTGCGCCCACGCGCTCGGCGATGAGCGACGCGGCGGCGCGCCGCGCCGCGGCTGCGCCGATGCCACCCGCCTGTGCACGCACGTACCGGTTCACGGTGCGCGTCTCCCCGACCGGGACCGCCGTGTGCAACAGGCAGCGGAGTTCGGCGGGCAACGCCGCCACAATGCCCACGGTCGCAAGTGAACCGGATCCCCCCCCCCCGTCAGCGCGACCCGCATCGGACGCGCCGCGTGCGCTCACGCCGGATCGCCGGCGCGCGTGAGATTGCGGTAGCGGGCAAGTGCCCACAGCGGGAAGTATTGCGCGTAGCCGTGATACTTGAGGAAGAAGACGCGCGGAAAACCCGGCGCGTTGAACCACGGGTCGTCCCATACACCGTCCGGCTGCTGGCGCCGGAGCAGGTAGAGAATGCCGCGCCGTACCTCCGGCGAGTGGACCTCGCCGCTGTCCATGAGACCGAGGAGCGCCCACGCCGTCTGGCACGCGGTACTGTGGTTCGCACGCGGGACCGGGCCGGCATCCCAGTAGCTGTCGCAGCCCTCGCCCCACCCGCCATCCGGGTGTTGGCGTTCCTTGAGCCACGCTGCGGCGCGGGCGATGCGCGGAGCATCCTCGTCGCGATTGGTGAGCGTCAAGGCTGCAAGCACTGACCACGTGCCGTAGATGTAGTTCGTGCCCCATCGGCCGAACCACGGACCGGCGTCTTCCTGCTCGCGGCGGATGAACGTAAGGCAGTTGGCGAGCGCGGCGCGATCACGCGCGCGATCCGCACGGGCCAGGGCGACCGCGCACCGGCCGCTCACATCGCTCGTCGGCGGATCGAGAAGTGCGCCGTGGTCGGCGAAGGGAATCTCGTTCAGGTACCGGAACGTGTTGTCCGCATCAAACGCTCCGAAGCCGCCGTTGCGGCTCTGCATCCCCGCGATCCAGTCGATGGCGCTGGCGAGGGATTGGGCGCGACGCTCCGTGCGAGGGGCGCGGGTCAGTGCCCACGCGACGGCAGCGGTGTCATCGAGATCCGGGTAGTGCGCATTCGCGAACTGGAACGGCCATCCGCCGCCACGCACATCCGGACGTGCGGCGCGCCAGTCGCCTGGTGCCTGGTCCGGCAACTGCCGTGAGATGAGCCACTCGAGCGCGCGGTCCACCGGCTCGGACGGCGCGCCGTCCGCGGCTTCCTGGATCGCGAGCACGGCGAGTACGGTGTCCCACACCGGTGAGACGCAGGGCTGGCACCAGGCCACATCCCGGTCCTGCACGACCAACCGCCGCAGTGCGGTGCGTGTCTGCTGGCGATACGGGTGGTCGCAGTCGTACCCCAGCGCGGCGAGCGCCTCGTAGGCGTTGACCATGGCCGGGAAGATGCCGCCGAGTCCATCGATGCCGTTCAGGCGGGCGATGAACCACCGGGCGGCGCGGAGGAGTGCGGCGCGCCGGCCACGAGCGGGAATCTTCGGTTCGCTGCGTCTCCCGAGCGCGTCGAGGTGCGTGAAAGCGCGCTGGAGGTGCGATCGGATCGGGAAGTAGTCGCGCTCCTCATCGGGGTGCGTGACGAACAGCTCCGGGATGCCGATGCCCCGCGGGTTGCGGGCGCGTTCCTTGAGGCTGCACAGGATTGCGAGCGGGACCATCACCGTCCGCGACCAGTAGGAGACTTTGTGCAGATGGAACGGGAACCAGCGCGGCAGGAGCACGATCTCGACGGGGAGAAACGGCACGCCGCGCCACGGGATCTGCTCGAAGAGCGCGAGCGTGATCCGGGTGAACACGTTGGCGCGCGCGGCGCCTCCCCGCGTCAGAATGGCCTCGCGGGCCGCCGTCATGTGCGGTGCGTTCACGTCGTCGCCCGCGAGCTTGAGCGCGTAGTAGGCCTTGACCGAGCAACTCAGGTCGAGCGCGCCGCCGGGGAAGAGACACCAGCCGCCGGTCGTGGTCTGCGTCGCGCGCAACGATCGCGCGAGCTGCTGCTGCAACGGCTCTTCGATCTCGTCCATGAAGTGCATCATCAGGATGTACTCGGCCGTGATGCTGGCATCGGCCTCGAGATGAAAGCACCAGAACCCGTCGCGGTCCTGCAGTTGCGTCAGACGCGCGGTGGCGCGCGCGATCGCCGGACCGAGCGCGTGCGGGTCGATCGTGGCGGATGTCCCGTATGCGGGCGCGCCGGCCGGCGCGGCCTCGGTAGCGGGCGGGGACGCCGGCGCGGAGATGCCGGTGGGGGGTGTCGACAGGAGCGTGGGCCTCATGAACAGTCGGACGCTACGGGACTCGGGAGGAATGGAGGTACAATCTAGCCACGCGGTGCTCGGAGGTCATCGCGCCTCAGAGCGTGGCCAGCGGGAGCGGTGCCGCCGATTGATCGAACAGCCGGGAGAGGATCCAGTCGCCACGGGCCGCGAGTGACGTCGTGATGACCGTCGCGCGGACCGTGCGGCGCGACACTTTGACCTGTCGGCCGGCCAGGAAATCGGGATTGTGGTGGATCTTGCGCAGTGTGAGCACGGCGAGGCCGAGCGCCCAGAGGCAGAAACGGCGGATCCCGGTCTCTCGCGCGGGAATGGCGAGCGTATACGCCAGCGCGTCACGGAGGTGTGCGTGCGTGATGCCGATCATCTCATCGACGGCGGCGTCGAGGGCAGCCCCGTCGCGGCCGGCTGTCAGCGTCTCCAACTCCAGGCCCGCGCGGCAAAACACATCGCGCGGCAGCCAGCATACCCCGCGGCGCCGGTCCTCCCACGTGTCCTTGAGGATGTTCGTCATCTGGAGCCCCTGGCCGAATGACGTCGAGAGGGGCGCCAGACGCGCGCGGCGGGCGTCGATCTCTGGCGAGTAGGCGCAGAACAGGTCTGTGAGCATCTCGCCGACTACGCCGGCGACGTAGTAGCAGTAGCGATCGAGCTCACCGATGTCGGCGAGGCCGCCCAGGCGAGCGTGCCGCTGGAATGCCGGCATGCCGTCGCACATGATGCGCACACACCGCTCGATCGCCGCACGTTGCCGGGGGCCGAGGCCGTGTGTGACTTCGATCACACGCGGCATCTCATCGATGAGGGTGCGTTCCGCATCGGTCGTGGCGGACGACAGGAGCGGGGTCAGTGCAGCCGCGAAGTCCGCCGCGGAGTCGCGTCCGGCGACGACGGCGACGAACTGATCGTGGAAGTGCTGCTTCTGGCCGGGGTCGAGCGAGACCTCGTCCTCGATCGTGTCGGCGGTGCGGCACAGCAGGTAGGCGTTGGTCACCACCGGACGGAGGGGGTCCGGGAGCTGCGGGATGGTCAGGGCAAACGTGCGCGACACGCCGGGGAGGAGCTGGTCCTGCAATCCGAATCCGTCGCTATTCGTCCCCGTGCTCATGCAGTACCGGCTAGCGGTGGGCGCCTGTCCCGGCGGCAGGAGCGCGCCGTCCGGGGTCGTGTGGTGGAGCCGGCTCCGGAAGGAGGCGACCACGGATGCAATACCGTGATGCGGGCTCGAGGGTTCCGTCCCCCTACCCCGCAATCTGCGTCGGCCGGCGACGCCTGCCAACGGCACCGGCCCGCTTATTGGGATCCGGGGTCGCTTGGAGGCCTTAGACCTTCGTCTACTTTCTACTTTCTGTACGGCTAATCTCTGGTTTATCGGCCGGCAGAGAGGCCCGGTCGGCGGAGCCACGTCCCGGCGGACCGCCACCAAGCAATTCCCTCGGGGCGGCCGCGGCTCGCTGCCCGCTATCGAACCGATACCAGGGCGAATGCTGCGCCCTGGGGGTCGATGCCGAGCAGGATGCGCGATCCGCCGGGTACGTCCATCGGGGGCCGCACCACCTTGCCTCCAAGCTTGGGGATCTGGAGACCGGATCGGTCGACGTCGGTGACGCGGATATAGTGCAGCCACGCCGGTTTCGGGTTGGCCGGGCTGGCTCCCGAATACATGCCGCCGAGTGCTTCTCCGTCGCGACGCCGGCCGTACATGTAGTAGATGCCGTCCTTGCCCATGTCCATCTCGCTCGTGTGCTCCCATCCGAACAGCGTGTGGTAAAAATCGAACGCGGCGACCGCATCGGACGTCGTCAGCTCGTGCCACATGAACTGTCCGACGGGGACCGGGCCCTCGGTGTCCGGCGGCAGGTTGTCGGGGGTGTATGCGGAGAACGAGGCGCCTTGCGGATCGGCCAGAATCGCGTAGCGGCCTACCGTCGGGATGTCTCTGGCGGGAGTGAGAACTTTCCCGCCAAGGCGAGTTGCAGTCGCGACCGCATCATCAGCATTTGGCGTGGTGATGTGCGCGAACCAGTGAGGTGTGGCACCGGACTTGGCTGCCTCGGGCGGCAGCGCGACCACACCGCCGACAGCCGTTTTGTGTGCGACCCACATGTGATACGGCACTTCGCCGGGCCACGTCTCGGTCTCCCATCCGACGAGCTTCGTGTAGAACGAGATCGCACCGGCGGGGTCCGAGGTCACGAGATCGAACCAGATGAAGCGGCCGCGGGACGTCGCGGTGGCATTGGCTGGCATGGGTCCCTCCTGAGGGTGTGGCGGGGCGGGCAAGTCTATGACGCCCTCCGCCGGGATGCAACGGGGCCGCGCGCGTGTGGGCCGGATAGCGCGCATATCGGGACAGGCACCGAAAGGCTACTTTGTGCGCGCATCGGGCACGACGCCGGAGCGACGTAGACTCTCCACACCGAGAGGCAGCATGCGAGAGGCACCAGGCCGCGGTGCGGCCCACAGGCTCACGGTGGCTGCCGCAGCGACAGCGGGATCGCTGGTGGCGGCGCTGTTGCTGACGGCGCTGCTGACAGCGGGTGCGCGGGCGCAGGACACGACGGACCATGCCGCGCACCACGTGTACGATCTGGGCGCCTTTGCCGTCGAAAGTGGGGTGACGATCCCGCACGCCACGCTCGTTTACGCGACGTACGGTCATCTCAACGCGCGCCACGACAATGCGATCCTGCTTCCATCGCACTATTTGGCGGATCACCATGGCTACGACTGGCTGATCGGCCCGGCGCTGGCGCTCGACACGACGCGATACTTTCTGATCGCCACCGAGATGTTCGGCAACGGACATTCCTCGTCGCCCAGCAACACTCCCGAGCCGTTCCACGGGCCGCGCTTCCCCGTGACGACGATCCGCGACAACGTCGAGGCGGTGCACCGGTTGCTGACGCAAGAGCTCGGGATCACGCATCTGCGCGCGATCATCGGGTTCTCGATGGGGGCGGAGCAGGCGTTTCAGTGGACGGTGAGCTATCCGGCCTTCATGGACCGGGTCGTCGCGACCTCAGGGACGGCCAAGTGCTACGGGCATGGCTTCGTGCGTCTCGAGGGGCAGATCGCGGCCATCGAGGCGGACGGGGACTTCAAGGGCGGCGACTACACTGAGGAGCCGATGCGCGGCATTCGCGCGTTCGGAGCCGTGTGGGCCGGATGGCTCTATTCGCAGGAGTGGTGGCGGCGCGAGTTGTGGCGCTCGATCATGCCCAAGGCCACGTCCGCTGGCGATGCGATGGCGGCGATCGTCAAGGGGTTCGAGGGCGCGGACGCGAACGACTACATCCTGCAGGCGCGCACGTGGGAGAAGCACGATGTGGGGGCGACCAAGGGATTCGATGGCAATGTCGAGCGTGCGCTGCGATCGATCACGGTGCCGGTGCTCTATATGCCGTCAGCCACGGATCTGTATTTCCCGCTGACTGACGCCCAGTACGAGCGGCAATTCATCGCGCACGTGCAGTTCGTGCCGATCCCATCGCTGTGGGGCCATCCGGCCGGTGCGGGTCAGGCGCCCGAAGACCGCGCGTTCCTCAACACCCACATTCGCGACTTCCTCGGCCAGCACTAGTGTTTCGGAGCGGATTTCTTGGCAGGCAGTGTCATGGGAAGCGTGCGAATGGAATCCACCGCGAGATAGGTGACCCGCACGTCGCCGACGCGTGCGACCTTGCCTTCGACATAGGCGGGTCCCGTGTACTGGACAGCGAGTTGCTTTGGCGCCGTCCACTGGACTGCGACGGCTCGCGCGTTTTCGATCCACACCGCTCCTGAGTCGCTGCCGCCAGGCGCGCCCGCGCTGTCACGGCCGATCCGCACGACTGTGTAGCGACGCCCGTTCGCGCCGGCTTCGCGCACGGAGACCACGCGCGCGATGTGCATGGAGTCAGGGCTGGCGATCGCCTGCTCGGCCTGCTCGGTGGCGTGCCATGCGCGGTACGCGACCAGCACGCCGGCCGTGGCCAGTACCACGACGGCAAGTAATGTCGCGAGCACGAGTCGTCCGATGTTCATCCGAAGCTCATGCAGCGTTCGTGCGCGTGCGCCGGGTGCTCGGGGGCCGTGTCGTCTCCACGCGGTGACAACCGCGTTGTGCCAAGCGTCGCTCGTGAATGAGGTTATGTGGCAGTTGGGCGTTTCCACAGCGAACGCGACCGAACGATGCGGCGTGTGCCGGGTACGGAACCGTGCCCATGAAAACGACGAGTCGGCTCTGGCCCGCCGCCAGCCTGGCGGCGGGCGGCCATGTGGCGCACAGGGCGCCGCGCGGCATTGCGCCGCGTGGCATCGCGATGCTCGCGATCTGCGCCGGTGTCGCCACGGCGACCGCCGGCGCGCGTGCGCAAGGCACGCCGGACACCGCATCGGCGAAGGGCGACAGCGCAGGTGTCCGCGGCAACGATGCGCGCGCCGACGACAGTCCTCGGAGCGCGGCACGCTCGCCGATGCCAGGTGCGCTCGCGGGCGGCGGAAGCCACCTGTACGAGCTGATTCCGGATGAGAGCGAGGACATCCGGTCGGCCATCGACGTGTCTGTGGAGCACATGAACTTCATCATACGGCCAATTGCGCGGCGGCGCCTGGCGAAGGCGAATCGCCTGGCCGAGCATGTGGAGTTCGAGGTGCGGCCGGACACGCTGGCGGTGACGTTCGATGCGATGAACCCGATCATCACGCCATTGAATGGCGATTCGGCGGCGTGGAAGCGAGGGGGGACGCACGAGTGGTACCAGGTGCGGATCGAGACGTCGGGCGACACGCTGCGGCAGGTGATCAAGACCGACGATGGCCAGCGCGAGAACGATTTCGTGTTTCTGGATGACGGCGCGAGAGTCGCGCTCCACGTGATCCTGACCGCCGAGCGGCTTCCGACCCCGTTGCGATACACGCTCCTGTACCGCCGCGAATACTGAATCCACCCTGCACGGGCCGGGTGTCACCGGCCCGTGGCGTCAGCCCGGAACGAGGTCGGCTGCGGCGAGGACCTGTTGCTCGGTTGCGGCTCCGTGGAGGAGATTGACCGCGGCCCGGAGCGGGGCGTCGTCGGGGATCCCGCGACGGAAGACCGTGGAGTCGCCGAAGGCGCGGCGCGCGACTTCACGATCGATGAGGCGGTCGACGACTGGCGCGCCTGCATCGAAGACCGGGCGGTCCACTTTGACGCCGTAGGCCTGGAGCTTCGCGTAGAACGCGTCCCGCCAGGTGGGATCGTCGGTGTACGATGCGTGATGGGTGGCGGAGACCGCCGGAGTGATCTGAAGCGCGAGATCCTCGAGGGCGCGACGGGCGTCGGTGCCATGCTCGGCCAGCACGCGCAGCATGGGGCGGGTGGAGGATGGAAACGTGTCGGCGACGACGAAGACATCGGGTGTGATTCCACCACCGCCGTAGAGCGTGCGGCCCGCATCGGACCGATAGGTGGGGCGCCCGCCGCGTGCAGCGATGAGCGACGTCGGTGCCGGCGCCGAGTCGTCATCGACCAGGCGATTGTTGACGAGCGTGCGATTGCGGTGAATGGACCGGCCTGACGGTGTGAACCACCGGCCGGTCGTCATCTTCACCGCCCAGCCACCATCGAGCGGGAACATCGTCTGCACAAGCCCCTTGCCGAAGGAGGGCGTCCCGACGAGGACCGCGCGGTCGTGGTCCTGGAGCGCGCCTGCCACGATCTCGGAGGCGGAGGCGGTGCCCCCATCGATGAGGACCGCGAGCGGGCGTACGGTCTCGTCGCCCGGGTCGCGCGTCTTGAGCAGTTGCGGTGACTGGCCGCGATAGCGGACGCTGACGATGGGCTGGTCGGCGTGGAGGAAGATGTTGGTGACGGCCAGCGCGGCGTCGAGGTCGCCGCCGCCGTTGCCGCGGAGGTCGAGCACGAACGCGGATGCGCCCTGTGTGCGCAGGCGCGCGACCGCACGCGCGGCTTCGTCGGCTGCCGTCTCGCTGAAGTGCTGAAGCGGGATGTAGCCGGTGTGCGCATCGAGCATGACCGCGTAGGGCACCGACGGCACGTGGACGCGCGACCGGATCATGCGGTCCTTGATCGGCGCGGTGATACCGGCGCGCGCGAATGTCACTTCGACGGGCGTGCCGACGGCGCCGGTGGTGCGGGCTGAGACGCGGTCGGGTGTCCACCCTTTGGTGGATTCGCCGTCGACGGCGACGATGCGGTCACCGATCTGGACGCCCGCGAGTGCGGCTGGAAAGCCCGCAAAGACCGCGGTGACGCTCACGTCTTCGCCGGACTGCTCGATACCCATACCCAGGCCACCGTAGCTGTTGCCGATGGCGTTCCGGAGGAACCCGGCAAGCTCGGTAGGTGAGTAGAGATCGGCGTACGGATCGTGGAGTTCCTTGATCAGACCCCGGGCGGCGTTCTCATAGAGGACGTCTTCGGACAGCGAGTCGACCGAATGCGCCGCCACCTGGTGGAACACGGCGTCGAAGAGTTCCACGCCGGTATGGCGGAGCGCAGCCGGAGCGCTCCGTGCGGTGCCGGCGACGACTGCCAGGACGGCGACGATGCCCCAGACCGACCGGGCACGCCAGGCGCTGCGGGACGGTGCACCCGGCTCGGCGGATGATGTCGGTTGGTCAACTGGCATCTGATTCAGCTCTCGGGGCTTGGACACTGGTGGCGCGGCACCAGTTGCCGCACGGATCGAGTGCCTCGTGTCGGGCCGCGCCGTGCGATCGCGTCAATCTAGCGGCCCTGCCGGACGTGGTCACCGGCCTCTGCCGAAACACCGGCTCGGCGCGCGCCGTATTGAGGGGCACAGGTGTGCAGGCATAGATGATCGCTGCGTTCCCGGGCCGTTCGCCACCGGACTGGGAGCGGCTCGGGACGCACGGTCCACCGTACGCGGACGTAACACGTTCCGGGTGCATCATCACTGGGCGTGGGCGTCGCGGTCGAGAATGGACGCGCCGGCGACGGTGAGGAACTCGGCGAACGTATCGTCGAGCACCAGTTGGTCGAGGAGCCTCGCGGCGTCGGACAGGCGTCCTGCGCCAGCGCCTCGCGAGCGCAGCACGGATACCGCGGCGTCGCGCTCCTTCGCATACATCTCGTCGGTCAGCGGGCCGCCGCCACCGATCGGCACGCGATGGCGCCGCCATTGCCAGAGCTGCGCGCGCGAGATCTCCGCGGTCGCCGTGTCTTCCATGAGATTGTCGATGCCGACCGCGCCCGAGCCATCGAGCCACGCCGCGAGGTATTCGAGCGCGACGCGGATGTTGGTATGAACACCGGCGGCGGTGACGCTGGTGCCGGGAATCCGTACGTCGAGGAGCCCGGCGGTATCGTCGCCGGGCGGCGTCGCGGAACGCGTGCCGGCGTGACTCACGTGTCCGGCAAACGCCTCGCGTGCCACGGATACGAGATCCGGGGGCGCGATCCACGTCCCGTCGAAGCCGCGGGCGGCTTCGCGCAATTTGTCCTCGCGCACTTTGGTGAATGCAATGCGGTTGACGGCTTCGTCGCGGCGGCTGGGGATGAACGCGGCCATGCCGCCGATGGCCTGTGCGCCGCGCCAGTGGCATGTCCGCGCGAGACGCTCCGCGTAGGCCTGCATGAAGGGCACGGCCATGGTGACGAGTGCCCGGTCGGGCAGCACGAACGCGGGGTCGGTGCGGAATTTCTTGATGATGCTGAAGATGTAGTCCCAGCGGCCCGCGTTGAGGGCTGCGCCATGCTCGCGCAATTCATACAGGATCTCTTCCATCTCGAACGCGGCCAGGATCGTTTCGATCAGCACCGTGGCGCGAATCGTTCCGCGGGGGATGCCGAGCGCGCCCTGTGCGGCGACGAAGACGTCGTTCCACAGGCGCGCCTCACGGTGGCTCTCCATCTTCGGCAGATAGCAGAACGGCCCGGCCCCGCGCGCGGCGAGCGTCTTGGCGTTGTGGAAGAAGAACATCCCGAAATCGAAGAGGCTCGCCGATACCGGCTGTCCGTCGACGCGCATGTGCGATTCGTCGAGGTGCCAGCCGCGTGGGCGCATGAGGAGCGTGGCGAGCTTCGGTGCGAGCCGGTACGTCCGGCCATCCGGGCTCTCGTACGAGAGGGTGCCCTGGACCGCGTCGACCAGATTCGCGTGCGCACGGACGATGTTCGCCCACGTCGGGGCGAGGGAGTCCTCGAGATCGGCCATGAAGCCGGACGCGCCCGAGTTGAGCGCGTTGATCATCATCTTGCGATCGGCGGGGCCGGTGATCTCGACGTGGCGTTCCGCGAGCGCGGGTGGCGGCGCGGCGACGGTCCAGTCGCGCGAGCGGATACTGGCTGTTTCCGCGAGGAGTCCGGGCCGCTCGCCGGCGTCGAGTGCGGCCTGGCGCGTGGCCCGCGCCTCGAGCAACCGCAGCCGCGTTGGATTGAATGCGCGATGGAGGCGCGCCACGAACGCCAGCGCCTCTGGCGTCAGGACCCGCGCCGCGTCCAGCTGGGTTTCGCCGGTGATCTCGACCTGCCCTACGGGTTCAGACACGTTAGTCACGACGGACGCCCTCGATTGCTATCGGGTCACGGTCCAGCGAACGGATCATTGGTAATCGCTAATCTCGGGCCATCCCTCACCCATCACGCACGACTTCTCGAAACGTGACGGTGGCAACGGCGGCTCGTCCTGCCTAGTGCGCGATTGGACGCCGCAGCATATGTTCCAACGCCTGCTGACGAGGATCTGTTGTCGATGAATGCTCAAGCCGCTGCTCTTCCCCTGCCCCGCCCCTGGGTGACGCCCACGCTGACCGAACATGGTCCGCTGGCGGCGCTCGCGCACGCTGCGGGTGCGGTGCCGATGGTCGCAGCGCTGCTGCAGATCACGGTGAGCTGCGTCCAGAATCCGCCGTCCTGCACGACCTGAACCCCCGGCGTGAAGCCGGCGTGCTATCCCTCGCGCCCGAACGGCTAGCGCGAACGGGTCAGCCCGAGTGGTCGTGGACGATGTACCAGGTCCCCTGCACGCGCTCCATCACCAGCGACGTCGGACCGTGCCCGGTGGTGGAATCGTGGCGGAATTGCACGTAGAACGCCATCACCTCCGCCACGCCCGGCGCCAGCGAATCCACGTCGATCTTCTCGAGCCGTAGCGAGTCTCGTGCGGCGCCCGGTTTGAATTGGGCCGTGTAGCGAGCGCCGATGTCCGTCCGGCCGTGAATGTACGCCGATTTCGTCGCGTAGCTGGTGCGATCGGCATCGAGATACACGCCCATGAACTCACTCAGGTTACCCGAGTTCCAGCCCACGACCGCGCGCGCGAGGGTGGCTTCGATGCCGCCGCGCATCGTCTCCGGCGGTGATGCGGCGCGCTCGTCATGGCTGGTGCGCGGTGTGAACGCGGCGAGTGCGGCAATGGCACACCCCGCGGCGGCGGCGACTCGGGTGACGCGAAGGTTCATGGCTGGTTGGTCTCCGTGTGATGCGTTGGTGATGGGTAAGGGTTATGCGGCGCGTTGCAGCTTGGCGCGGACCCACGCGCGCGCTCGGGTGAGCCGGTCGAACACCCACACCAGGATCCGGACGGACGTGGCCATGGGTGGCCGCGGCATCGGGGGAAACCGCTCCTCGATGTAGCGCCGCCGGGCGATGCACGCGGGGCATTGGCCGAGATGGGCCAGCACCGCGTCCATGCGCGCACGGCGCTCGCGCGGGGTTTCGGCATCGGTATCGGTGTTGGCGGTGCTGCGTGCGTGGAGCGCGTGAAGCTCGGCACATTCCGGCAGCCCGCTCGCGGCCAGTGCAGCGTCGCGGTCGAGCATCCCCCCGCGCCACGTGAGCCACTTGACCACGCGGCCCGCCGGTTTGATGCGGCCGCGCTCCCAGGCGTTGACGACGGCCGGGGTGAGATTCAGCTCGGCCGCCATCGCGTCGGGCGTGAGGCCGAGACGCTGCCGCATCGCGATGAGTTCTTCCGGAGTCACGGACGAAGCATGGTCGCGCAGCCGGCCCCCCGCCACCCTGTCGTCGCATCGGCGTACAGCGGACGGACACCGCCGGTCGCGGTGCTCTTCGCGCAGAATAACTGTCTCTTGCGGAGCGGCGGGGGTGGGGCCTATGGTGCATCGGGGCCGCGACAGGTCCCGCGACTTTGGTCTCGACGGCCGGCCCCGAGGTCAGGGAGGCCACGACAACGGCAAACCCGGCGAAAGCCGGGGGCGCAAAGCCTGGAGGCTACCGCGGTCCCGGACACGTCCGGCCTGCCATGCCCGTCCGGCCGCCGAACGGTCTTGGGGGAAGGGCTCGCGATGCGCCCAGCGGACGCTCATGCTGACCAGAACCAGCCGCCTCACGTGGCCCGGGGTCCCACCCGCGCCCCGGCCCCGCTCCGCGTCCCCCCGACGCTGGCCGCCGAGCGGTTTGCGGCTGCGCTGCGGGCGGCGGCGGCGACCGGAGCAACCGATGCGACGTCGCTCCGGGACGCTGTGCGGGCGTTTGCCGAGTCACGGCGCGAGGCGGGCGATCCACCGGAGCTGGCATTGATCGCGGTCAAGGAGCGGGTGGGCGACGCCCTCCGCCGGCGGCCTGGAGCGCCAAAGGGCGATGCCAGCGCCCTGCTCCGCCGGGTCGTGCACTGGGCGATCGAAGCGTATTATCGTGCCGATTAGCGTGGCCCCACCGCACCAGTTTTTTCTCATTTCTCCTTTCTCCTCTCTCATCTCCCCCCTCCCCCCATGCGCACCGACATGACGACGACCACGTTCACCATCGATGGCTACCGGGTGACGCGCACCCTGGGTGTGGTTCGCGGGATCACGGTCCGCTCGCGGTCCTTGGTGGGCAACCTGGGCGCAGCGGTTCAACAGCTGTTTGGTGGGAACATCACGCTCCTGTCGGAGTTGTGTGAGCGGGCGAGGACCGAGGCGTTCGAGTTGATGTGCCAGCACGCCGACGGCGTGGGCGCCAACGCGGTCGTCGGGGTTCGCTACGACGCGACGGAGGTCATCCAGGGTGCAACCGAGGTCCTATGTTATGGCACCGCGGTCGTCGTGGAGCAGGGATGACGATCGGCTGAGTTCGCTCTTGATGGCGGGGTCGCGGCGATACGGCAGAGTTCGCCCCGTAGCTTATCCTGGAGCAGATCGTCATCTCAAGGAAGAAATCCGCCGGCGTTGTTACTGGTGGCGGAGCGGTACGAACGATACTTTGCCGTCGCATCGACGCGGCCCGCGCGTCACGCAGGAAATGGCTTACCGGAGGCGCCATGCACGACAGGGTACGCGAGGCATGCCGTCCGCGAACCGCCGCCAAGGCACCCATGCTGCGCGTGGAGGGTCGCGTACCGAGTAATACTGATGCGACCATCGTGTTTCATCTGCCGTTGCCCCCACTCGCCGGCGCGGGCGCGCGCGCTGTGCACGCACTGGAACGCCGCGCCAAGAAAGCGTACTTCGCGGTCCTCGATGCGATGCGCACCGGCATCGTCGATGCGGATCGCGCAGCACAGGTGTCGCGTCTCGCCGGCGAAGCTCGCGCACGCCGGTCCGCGGACACCGCATCCGAGGCGCTCGATCAGCTGGTATGGGTGATGGGTGCGGTCGCTGCCGGCGTCGCCGGCGCGCCGCTGCTCCCGCACTTGTCCGAGCCGCTCGCGGCGCTCGTGGTGGGCGTGACGTCGGCATCCGCGGCGTCTGCACTCGTGCCGTCGCCGAGCGAAGCGCTGCCGGAGTTTCTGCGCTGGCCTCTCGAGTGGCTCCAGACGCGGGGCCTCACCGTGCCGACGGGACTCGAAGTCAAGGTCGCCACCCCCGGCTGACTCCAGCCGCCTCATCGTCTCCGCCGCGGTCCGCCTCCTGCGCGGACCGCGCGCGCGATGTGATCTTTCCAGTCGCAAAATCCGGCTGGAGGGCCTTTGGGAAATACTGATGGAACTGGTGACGGCGCGCCCACGGCGACGCTGGGCCCGGGCATCCACGTCGCGCCATTTCTCGCATCGAACGGATCGGCGGTCGCATTACTCATCGGCGCACACGGCGAGCTGCTCGGTGCCGGCGTCCTCGGCGCCGTCGGCTCTCGGCTGCTCGAAGATGTGATCGAAGAGCCCACCGAGGGCACCCCCGTCGTTCCGCCGGCGGACGTCGTACTCCTCACTCGCGGCGTACACCGTGCGCCGTGGTTCGCGTCGCCGGCGGGAGCGTCCGCCTACATCGCGGTGGACTCGCATGGGCGGCTGATCGCGGCAGATCCCGCGGTGGAACGCGGTCTGGAGGGGCAATGCCGTGCGGATCTGAGCGAGATGCTCGACACGGCGGATCCGGTGGCGGGCCACTAGAGGCCCGGGCCGTGTCGCTCTTTCGATCGAGTCGCACCCAGGCGAAGGTCGTATTCGGCATCATCACGGGCCTCGCCGTCGCGGCGTCGCTCGTGACGATCTATCTCGCGCCGGGCTGGGGCACGTTCGCCGAGGAGATCTCGATCGTCCCGCTGTTTCTGACGGCATGGGTCGGCGCCGCGTGGTATCGCCAGCGGTTCGGCGGGCGCCAGTGGCAGCGTCGCATCGCGGTGGCGATGGCGGCGTCTGGTGCGCTCGGCGGGGTCGAGGCACTGGCCGCGATGATGCCCTGGACCGAATGGCCGTCGGCGCTCAGTGTGATCCGATGGACGATCTGGCTGGTGCTCGGGTCGGCGGTGTACGGCCTCGCGTGCGTGCCGCTCATGTGGCTCGCCGACCGGCGGCTGCTGCGCATCCGCGTCAAGCGGCGCCATCGGACGAGTGCGGGAAGCGGCGTGAAAGCGGCGCCCCCGGGCGGCCGCGCGAGCGGGCCGCACTCCGGCCCGCCACCGGAGTAGTACTCCGCTATCGCGCTGCGGCGGCCGCCGATGCGCGCTCGGCCTGCCAGAGATGCCGCCGCTCGTGCGCCGCGAGAATCGCAAACATCGAGAGCAGGTTGTATCGGAGGCGGCGATTGAACGGCGAGATGATGGTGGTGCGGTCGAGGGCGACGCCGTCCGCGGCGTCGAGCGATTCGATGAGCACGTCCTGTGCAGCCAGGAACGCCGGCAGCACCCGCTCGGGCGGCCCGACTTCAACCGGTGCGACCGTCGGGGCGCTCTTGGTCCGGACCCGGTAGGGCGGCTCCATGATCCAGCGCATGACGCGGCCGAGGAGGTCCATCCGGTAGGGACCTGCACCGCGGACGCCATGGGCGCGGGCGGCATCGATCGCCTGGTCGAGGAGCGGCTTGAAGATGTAGGCGGTCAGGCTGAGATGCGTCAGGCATTCCGCGGGTGACCAATCATCGGTCGCCGGCCGGCGCATCAACGCGTCGGGCGACAGCGCAGCGACGACGGCACGCGCGCGATCGGTAGCGTTGTTGAACTGGCGGCTGAGCATCGCCAACTGTGGAGCGTTCGGTACCCGGCGAGACGTCACGGGGTCACACAAACTTCCCGAGAGATAGCTATACGCCCTCCTCGGACAGAGACACCCGAATCTAGAATAACCGAAGCTGGATCGCGATACCGCTGGCGCACATCACGAGATATTCTGTGAGAAGTCTCATGAATCAATCCACCGATACCGCTCCGCGCGCGATGCCGCGCATCCGGCTCGCGACGGCGGCAGACGCCGCACTTCTGGCCCATCACCGCGCCAGCATGTTCCGCGATATGGGACGATGCGACGCCGCGACGTACGGCCCGCTGGTGGCCGCGTCAACATCGTATTTCGCGCGCGCGATCCCGGCCGGCCAATACGCCGGGTGGCTCGCGATGGCCGGCGACGACCACGAGAAGCCGATCGGCGGTGCGGGCGTGCAGGTGCGGGTGATGCTGCCGCGCCCGAACGAGACCGGGACGGCACTCACCGATGGACCGGAGGGTATCGTCCTCAACGTGTACACCGAGGAGGCGTGGCGGCGGCAGGGCGTGGCCGAGCTCCTGATGCGTCACGTGCTGGCCTGGTGTCGCACACGGGGGCTCGTCCGTGTGGTGCTGCACGCCTCGGCGAGCGGGCGCCCCCTCTACGAAAAGCTCGGCTTCGTCGCGACCAACGAAATGCGGTACAGCGGCACTGATTGAGGAGCGGCAACCGGCCCGGCTGCCGCCAGCGCTACCTTTCGGAGTAGCGGCCTGCAGGGGCGTCATGGCGCCCTCATGCGGCATACACCGAGACATCCGGCTCCGAACGATGCCCGACCTCGATCACACACACAAAGCGACGCCCACTGAGACGCCCGCGGACGCGGGCAAGCGTGTCACGATCCGCTGCCAGTTCTGCGAGACATGGAACCGGGTCGATGCATCTCGCGCGGAGGAGCGGCCGAAGTGCGGCAAGTGCGGCCGCCCGATGCTGCTCGACCGGCCGGTGCCGCTCTCCGACGACACGTTCCAGCGCACCATCGAAGCGAGTGAGATCCCGGTGCTGGTGGATTTCTACGCCGACTGGTGTGGGCCGTGCAAGCAGATGGCACCGGCGGTCGATGCGCTGGCCGCCGCGTATCGCGGGCGGGCACTCGTGGGCAAGCTGGATACCGATCGGTCGCCACGGACGGCCGGCGAGTTCCAGATTCGGGGAATCCCGACGGTCATCGTCTTCAGCGGCGGCCGGGAGGTGGTGCGGCAGAGTGGCGCGGTGCCGCAGCCGGTGCTCGAGGGATTGCTCCGGCGCGCCAGCGCGGGCTAGGCATGCACCCCGCACGTGAGCGAGCGTGGCCCCCTCGGCGCGCGCCGGGCGAGATGCGCCCCGCTCACCACTCGTATTGCGACGCGATCACGAGACAGAGAATCGCGAGAGCGCCCCACAGCACGGCGCGCAGGCGCGAGTGCGACGGCGGGGCTTCACCGGCCTCTTCGGCGGGCCGCCACGAGTCGTCGTACAGTGTACGTCCGCGAAACACGCCGTCGAGCGCGAGGAGGACAAACAGGCAGGCGAGTATCGTGAACATGGCGGGCGACCGAGTGCGCGCGACAGGGCGAGCGGGAGGGACTCCGGAAACGGTAGGCGGGGGAGACCCGCGCCGCCAGTCTCACGACCACGCCAGCGGAACCCGGCCGTGAGCACGATGCTGCTCGAGCGAGGGCAGGACGCGGTCCGGCATGCGGATCCGCGGTCGCTTCGGCTGGCGCTGTTTACCGACAGCTATCTCCCCCAACTCAACGGCGTGGCGCTGCTGCTCGGCCGGCTCGTCGAAGCGGTCCGCTTGCGGGGCGCGACGGTGCGGGTGTACACGACGAGTGATCCGGCCGGCGCCGAGGCGGACGATGTGCGGCGGTGGCCGAGCGTGGCGTTCTGGGCGTATCCGGAGCATCGGCTCGCGCTCCCGACCCAGCCGCGGGTACGTCGCGAGCTGCGCGCGTGGCGGCCCACCTTGGTGCATGCGGCGAGTCCGTTCGGAATGGGACTCGCGGCGCGCGCGGCGGCCCGCGCGCTGGCCGTGCCGTTCGTCACCTCGTACCACACCAACTGGAGCGCGTACAGCAGCTTCTACCAGATGGGCGCGTTGCGCGGGACCGCGTGGCACTACCTGCGGTGGTTCCACAACGGCGGCGCCCGCACGTACTGTCCCACACAGGCCGTGCAGGACGAGCTGGCGGCTCGCAGATTCCAGCATATGACGCTCTGGAGCCGCGGGGTGGACAGCGCGCGTTTCAATCCGTCGTATCGGTCGGCAGCGCTGCGTGCGCGGCTTGGCGTCACGGACGACATGATGCTCGCGATCTACGTCGGGCGGCTGGGCGCTGAAAAAGGGCTGGGTGTCGCGCTGCGAGGGATGGGGGAGGTCATGCGAGCCGCACCCGGGCGCGTGCGGTGTGCGATCGCCGGCGATGGGCCCTACGCGGATGAAGCGCGCAAGCTCGCGCCCGAGGGCACGGTCTTCATGGGGCGGCTCACCGGCGATGCGCTGAGCGAGTTCTACGCGTCGGCCGATGTCTTCATGTTCCCGTCGGCCACCGATACGTTCGGCAACGTCTTGCTGGAGGCGATGGCGTCGGGGCTGCCAGTCGTCGGGGCGGATGTGGGACCGACGCGCGAGCTGTTGGCCGGGCACACCGGAGTGACATTTCTACCGGGCGATGCGGCGGACTTCGCCCGGCAATTGCTGGATCTGGTGCACAACGGGGGCTGGCGGGCAGACTTGGGCCACAACGCGCTCGGGTTTGCGCGGCGGTGCACCTGGGACCAGGTGTGGGACGCCCTGGTCGATGACTACTGCGCCGTCATGGCCGGGGTGTCGCCGGGGGCATAGCCCCAACTATAGGCCGCAGCGTGACCTGGAGGGCCCGCGTCGCGTGTAATGAGTGTGATACGCGAGCGCACCACCCAGACGGCGAGATCAGGCCCCCGCGGGGTGCTGGCCAGGGGCCTCGCCCCTGCCCTGGCGGCAATCGTCCTGCTCGCGTGTCGCGGGAATGACGGATCGGTCCCCATGGGGAGTCCGCGGGCGACGATGAGCGACGCCGATCATGGCGCGTCAGCGGCCGCCGTGGATGCCATGGACATGCTCAGCGCCGACGCGCTGCCAGACACCGAGCTGCACCTGCAACTCAGCGCTGCGCGGGCGGCTACCGCGGATGATTCGACGCGAGCAGACATGCTCCTCGTCGATGTGCGTGACGCGCTCCGGAAATACGGCGATGTGCGAGTCGCGGCGGCCGACGGCTTCGAAGAGATGCCAGGTCCGGCCGGCAAGCACCGCCTGCATCATCTGTCCAACTGGGCATGGGCCCGGGCGGAGAGCCGGCGATTCAATCCCGCCAAGCCCACCTCGCTGCTCTACCGCGAAGACGCGGATGGCACGTTGCGATTGGCGGGCGCGATGTACACGGCTCCGGCTTCCGCGTCGCCCGCGGAATTGGACCAGCGGCTGCCTCTGAGTTTCGCGCGGTGGCACCGCCACGTGAACTGGTGCACGCCCGGCACTGGATCCGGATCGCAGTGGCTGGCCACGCGCGACGGGTCGCCGCTCTACGGGCCGCGCAGTCCCGTCGTATCGCGTGACGCATGCACGGCGGAAGGCGGGATTTTCTATCCGCAGGTCTTCGGGTGGATGGTGCACGTCACGATCGTCGGCTCCGATGATCCCGGAGTCGTGTGGCGCGGCGGGATGGCGATCGAGAATCCTGCCAGCAATCCGGACTCCGCGGCGCCGCATGTCGTCGCCGCTGCGCCCGACACCACTCGGCGCGCGCCTGCTGCAGCACTTGCTGCACCAGCGCCTGCGACACCTGCCGCGACATCTGCCGGCCCGGCGGCCGCGTCGGTAGCCGCCCACTCGCCTGCACCGGTCGTGACCGCGCCAGCTGCCACGGTGCCTGTAGTTACGGTGCCGGTCGTGCGACGGCAGCCGCAACGCCCCGCGCCCATCGTTACGGCCGATACGATCGTCCCGCCCGTCCATCCGCATCCGGCATCAGACCTGCCGGCGCGGACCGTGTTCTCCGCTCCCGTCTCCAGCACAGGGACTTTCCAGAGCGGGGCCACGGCGGTCGCATACGACCGATTCGAACCATCCGGGCATGCCGGGCATCGTCCCGCCGTCGTGCTCCTCCACGACGCGCCGGGGCTCGCTCCACAGGCCGCTTTTCTCCATGAGCTGGCGATGACGCTCGCGCAGCGGGGATACGAGGTCGAAGTCGTTCATTACCTGGACCGCTCGGGGCTGGTGGCCGCCGATGGTGATGACCGGCGTGCCCACTTTCGCGAATGGGCCGGGACGATACGCGACGCACTCTCCGATCTCGCGCGGTCACCCGGAGTGGATTCCGGCCGGCTGGCCGTGATGGGGACGGGCCTCGGGGGCACACTGGCGTTGACAGCGGGGGCGACCGATCCGCGCGTCAAGGCCGTCGCTGAATACGGAGGTGCGATTCCCGCCCGGGCGGCGGCGCTCGTGCAGCGCATGCCGCCGGTGTTGATCATGCATGGCGACAAGGACCGCGCCGTGCCGCTGATGGAGGCGTATCGCATCCGGGCCATGTGCTGGGCCGTGCAGGCGCCAGCCGACCTCGAAGTGTTTTACGGCCAGAATCATGTCATCGAAGGGGCCGACGCGGACGCGCTTCGCGACAAGACGGTCGCGTTCCTGGACCGGTACCTGGGCGCGAAGTAAAGCCGGCTAGGGTCCGGCGATCTTACGGGCGCAATGCGGCCGCGGCGTCCCGAAGCAGACGCCACGCAGCGGCGACGTGACGGTGCTCGGTGCGCAGGTTGCCGATCGCGAGTCGGATCGTGTAGCGCCCCGCCAGCTTCGTGTGCGAGAGATAGACGGTGCCGCTGGCGTTCACGCGCTCGAGGATCGCCGCGTTGAGGGCATCCGCCGCCTCGGCCTCGATCTCCGGTCCAGGGTCATAGCGAAAGCACACGAGCGAGAAGTGGACGGGTGCGACGCGCGTCCAGCCCGGGGCGGCATCGACCCAGGTCGCGAACTCGCGGGCGAGCGCGCAGTGGTGCCGGATGCGGTCCGCGAGTCCGAGTGCTCCGAACACACGGATGACGGCCCAGAGTTTGAGGGCGCGGAAGCGGTGCCCGAGCTGCACGCCGTAGTCCATGAAGTTCACGACTTCGTCCGGCGCCGTCGTCGTGAGGTATTCGGGCACCAGCGAGAACGCGCGACGCAGCACGTCCGGGCGGCGGGTGTACAGGGCCGAGCAGTCGATGGGCGTGAACAGCCACTTGTGCGGGTTGATGACGAGTGAGTCCGCGCGATCCACTCCCGCGAGCACATGCTGCAACTCCGGGACGACGGCTGCGGTCCCGCCGTATGCGCCATCGACGTGGAGCCAGACGTGCTCCCGCTCGCACACCGTGGCGATCGCTGGCACCGGGTCGATGCTGCCGGATCCGGTCGTGCCGACGGTCGCCACAACGGCCACCGGCAGGCGTCCCTGCGCGCGGTCCTCGGCGATCAGCTTCGCGAAAGCGTCAGGCCGCATGCGGAACTCATCGTCGACTGGCACGTGGACGACGTTGTCGTGACCGAAGCCCAGTGTGATCGCGGCACGGTCGACCGAGGAGTGTGACTCCGCGGACGTGTAGATCCGGAGCAGAGGGAGGTCGGGCCGGCCGGCGAGACCCCGGGACCGCACGGCAAGCTCCGGATGCGCTTCGCGGGCGGCGGCCAGCGCGAGCAGTGTCGAGATCGACGCCGTATCGGTGATCATCCCGAACCATCCGGGCGCGAGCCCGAGCAGTTGCCGCAGCCAGTCGAGCGTATGCTGCTCCAGCTCGGTGGCGGCGGGGCTCGTCCGCCACAGCATCCCGTTGATGTTGAGCGCGGCCGTCAGAAGCTCGGCCAGGATACCGGGCGCCGATCCGGTGATGGCGAAATACGCAAAGAATCCTGGGTGATTCCAGTGTGTGACACCCGGGAGGATGACGCGCTCGACATCCGCCATCACTGCCGCGAACGGCTCGCCGAGTGCGGGTGCCGCAGGAGGAAGCGCGGCGCGGACGTCGCCAGGCTGCGCCCGCGAGAGGACTGGGTACTGCTCGGTGTCCGCGAGGTATCGCGCGATCCAGTCGACGAGCGCGTGGCCGGCAGCCGCGAATTCTGCCGGCGACAGATCTCCGAGTGCGGGCTCATGAGGTGGATTCGGCATGCGGGCAAGAATCAATCGCGCGCGACACGCGTACGCCACAGCCAGCTTCGCGACGGATTCGTCCCTGGTAGGGGCCGGTCATGACCGGCCCCTCCGGATGCCGCCATACCCTGGCACTGTCTCATGCGATGACGGAGGTCCCCGCGAAGCGCGGCATTAGACGCGCACTCGGTGACGCCCTGCTGACGCTGGAACGAGATGATGTGCCGGTGACGAGCGATCGCACGACGCCCACAGCGAGACCCAGCGGTACAGGCGAAGCCCGCGGCGGGTGGCTGGCGTGTGAGACGGCGGCCAGTCTCGTGCGCGAGGCGCAGGCCGGATCGCCTCGCGACCTGGACGCCCTGCTGGGTGCGATGCGCCCCGTACTGTTCGGCTACTTCTGCCGGCGCGTGGATGCGGCTGCCGCGGACGATCTCGCGCAGCGCGCGCTCCTGATCCTGGCGCGCGAGTATCGGCGTATCGTGCCGGAGAGCGCTGGGCAGTGGGTCGTCACGATCGCCCGGAATGTCGTTCGTGATGAGCATCGCCGGTCGGCTCGTGCGGCGGGACGGCACGCGCCAGCGTACGAAGCGCACGCCGTGGCGTCGCCCGAGGTCGTGGGCGGGCGGGTCGAGTACGACGAGCTGGCGCGTGCCGTCATTGGCGTGGCGCACGCCGCGTGCACGGCGTCGCTGCGCGCGGTCGTGCTGGGGATCGTGAGCGGGCTTGGCGTGAGCGAGATCGCGCGGCAGGAAGGTGTCAGCGAGGCGGCGGTCAGGGTCCGGCTGACTCGTGCCCGGGCGGTGTTGCGCCGCGAGCTTCGGCGCTTTCGCGACGAGGCGACTCCGGGCCCGTCCCGTTGCCCTGCGCGAGGTGAGCAACCGGCCCGTCCGCTGGACGGCTAGCCGCCCCGGTGGAATACTACCCCGTGGCTCATTCCCGCTGGGTGTGGCTCGTCGCGGCATCCCTGACCGGCGCGTGCGTCTCCGCGCCTCCCGCCAGCACACCCGTCCCGGCGCCCGAGCCTGCGATCGGCGAGCAAGGGCGCGCGGCGCTGGCCCTCGCGAATACCACGCCGGAGGTTCCGGCGGGTCTGTTCATCACCGATGACACGACGCGCTATCCGGTGATCGGGGCGACGTCAGCCGAGCTGGCGCAACAGCTCGGCATCGGGCGCGAGAGTGCGAGCGACTCGGATTACATCGGATTGACCGGGACGCAGGTGCGATGGCAGTTCCGGCCGTTCGGGAGCGATAGCGGCTGCCGGCTCGTGCAGGTGGCGGTGTTCGTGCGCATCGTGACGACCCTGCCCCAGTGGCTGCCGCCAGCCGGCTCTCCGGATTCGCTCGCGCGGCAATGGACGCGCTTTCTCGGCGCGACCCTCATCCACGAGCGTGGCCACCGCAACATCGCGTTGCACACAGGGGTGGCGATCCTGCGGACGCTGGAGAACGTGCACGAGCCGGCCTGCCCGGGCATCGATGAGATCGCGAACCTGCACGCCCACGCAGCGTGGGATCTGGGGCAGCGGCGGCAACTGGACTACGACATCGCGACCACGCACGGCGTGACGCAGGGCTCACGCTGGCCACCGCCGCCCGGCCCTCCGGTATAGCGCTCGGGCTGGTAGCGTCGGGATATTTGCTAGGGCGACGCGAATGCGGCGGCAGGCGCGGTGCCGGCGGTGCCGTGCGGGCCGACCGCCACGAGCACGTCGCGGTCAGCAACGACACTGTTGTAGCCGGTGTCGCCGAGCGATGTCCAGGTGAGGCCGCCATCCCCTGATGTGAACGTGCCCGCCGGGCCGACGCTGACGATGCGCGCGCCGCTCGACGACACGCAGGTGGCCGCCGAGAGAAACGGCGTCTCCTGACTCGTGTCGGCGGCGGACCACGAGGCGCCGCCATCAGCCGTCACGGCGACATGTGCGCCATGCCCCATGGGCTTGGCATAGTCGCCGCCAACGGCGACACCGTGGCGCGCGTCGCAGAACGCCACCGAGAAGGCCCCGGCGCTCGCCAGACCGGCCGCGATCGGCGTGGTGGCGACTTTCCATGAGGCGCCGTAATCCGCCGTTCGCCAGACGCGGGCGACGGGACCGCCCCCGGTCGCAATCCATGCGTGTCCATGCGGACCGGTGACGACCGATGTGTTGCTCGCCGCGAATGCGGCCTCTCCGGCAAGGGCGGTGGGGCGCCCGGCGGGCGGCCTCCTACGCCAGTGGGCACCGCCATCCGTCGTGGTCGCCGTGAAGAAGTGGCCGTCGATGGGATCGCCCGCCGCGAGGCAGCGGAGTCGAGACCAGCACCCGATGCCGTCGAGGAAAACGCCGGGCTGCAGGAGGTTGAACTGGAGGGTCCAGGACGCGCCGGCATCGGTCGTGTGATAGATCCGTGCGGTGTCAGCGGCCGACACGACGACGAAGGCGGTGCGTGCGTCGATCGCGGCAACGCCGCGGAAGTCGAAACTCGAGGCACCCGGGACGGTATCCGTCTGCCATGTCTCGCCGGCGTCGGTGGACCGCATCACGGTGCCTTCTGTGCCGCCGGCCCACACGGTGCCGTCCGGCGCGACGCTCAGTCCCCGGAACGACGCGTGCGAATGCGTGTCGGCGTCGTTCCACTGGGCGCGGGCGGCGGAAGCCGTTCCGGCGAGTGCGACGAGCGCGCCGGTGATGCCCGCCATCTTTCGCGGGATGGTGCGGATCGTACGTGGACCGAGCCCGCGAGATGTTGTCGCCATCACTCCCTCATACGAGTAGCCGCGTGGTACGCTTCAAGGACAGTATGTCATCCATGGCCGATTCTGTCACGGTGTGGACCATCGGGCATTCCACGCTTCCGATCGAGGAGTTCATCCCGTTGCTCACGGCGAACGGGATCTCGGTGCTGGCCGATGTCCGCCGTTTCCCGGGCTCACGCCGCCATCCGCAGTTCGGTGCCGAGGCGTTGACCTCGGCGCTAGGCGAGTCCGGCATCCGGTACGAGGCATTCCCGGATCTGGGTGGCCGGCGGGATCCGCGTCCGGACTCCAGGAATCTGGCGTGGCGCAACGCATCGTTTCGCGGCTATGCGGACTACATGGAGACGGCGGAGTTTCGAGCGGCGATCGAGCGCTTACTGGCGATCGCGCGAACGCAGCGGACGGCAGTGATGTGCGCCGAGGCGGTCTGGTGGCGCTGTCATCGCGGACTGATCGCCGACTACCTCAAGGCCGCGGGACACGAGGTACTCCACATCGGCGCCAGCGGAACGCCAGCGCCGCATCCGTACACCTCGGCCGCTCGCCTCATCGACGGACACCTGTCATACGCCGGCGATCCCACGCTGGACCTCTGAACCGGGACGGCCGCGTCGGATCCGTTCGCGGTGCGGATCTCATCGCGATGCGGATCTCCCGGTGTGGATCTCTTCGCGATGCGGACCTCATGTATCGGATGCGCCGAAAATCGTCCTTGGTCGGGGCCGGTCGCGACCGGCCCCGACGGATGCCGGCCCAACCCCGACACCGTCTCACGCGACCAGAAATTCACCCCTGGCCGCCTGCATCGACCGCTCGCACTACGGCATCGGCCGCGCCGAAATTCGTCCCTGGTAGGGGCCGGTCATGACCGGCCCCTACGGATGCCGGCCCAACCCCGGTGCCGTCTCATGCGATCGGCTGCACCGGATGCCACACCTCACATCGTAGGCGGAGTGGCTGGCTGCGCGATGAGTCTCGCGAAGTGAGGATCGCCCTTGAGCGGAGCCCACGCCGGATCGATCGTGAGCCACGCGGGCGAGACCATATACGGTTTGGCGAGCAGTGAATCGAGTTGAGCGAGTGCGCGCGGATGATCCCCCACCGCGACGTAGATCCGAGCCAGCACGTGCCTGCAATACGGGATCGCGCCTGTCTGGTCGCCGGTGGCTTGCGCCAGAACACATGCGTGCTCGCCCTCGCGCTCGGCTGCGGTATGCGCGCCCAGATACGCCAGCGACAGCGCGTGGAACACATGCCGCTGGAAGTCATTCGGCGTTGCACGAAGCTGGGATTCGAATTCTGTCTTTGTGGAATCGGCCCAGTGGCGTGCAGCTACCGTATCACCCGTCATCCAGTATACCTGTGCGTGAATGTTGGCCCATGTACCGCGATCACCGTCGTACGCGGATGGCGGCAGGGTCAGCAGCAACGCACGGTCAGCGCTATCGAGCGCCCAGTAGAGGTCCCAATAGTTCGCCACGTACGCGACCAGGGCGCCCCGGTCGAGCGTGGGTGCCGCAACGCGCAACGCGGACTGGGCGCCCGGCAGGTTCCCCTCACCTAACAGGCTTGTAGCCCGATCTTCGATCAGCGACAGGATGGTCGCGTCGACCGCGAGGCCTCGGACGGCCTCGGACCGTGCTTCAGGATACCGGCGCAGCCACAGGAGCAGCCGGCACAGACGGTCGAGCGTCGCCGCGGATCGTGGGTCCAGGACCACCGCCTGTCGCGCGTGGACCAGCGCCGTCTCAAAGTGGCCCTCCGCGGCATCACCTGTGGCCAGGCCTGAGAGTGCATCCGCTGACGACGGCGCGAGCCGCACCGCGGTGTCGTACGCGGCGATCGCCGCTGGGATGTCGCTGGCGACGGCAAATTTATAGAACCCGCGCGCCACGTATCCGTCGGGGCTGGCAGGTGCGAGGGCGACGGCGCGATCGGCCGCAATGCGTGCCGCTTCCGCGGCGGCAGGAACGGGAGTCGAGTTGTTGTAGAGCAGGGCCTCGGTCTTGGAGATCTGAGCCCACGCCGCCGCGAACCCCGAGTCGAGCGCAACCGCCTGCCGCGCTGACGCCAGCGCGCGCCGAAGCGTCGGCGGGTCGTTGCCGCCGAGCGCCAGGCTACGCAAATAGGCGTCGTACGCCGCGATGTTCTGGGTCGGCCGGGCGGCGACCTGCGATTGGGCCGGCGGAGAAAGAACGACTCCGAGCTTATCCGCCACCCGGCTGGCGACGGCGGACTGCACGTCGAACACATCGGCCAGCGTCGTATCGAAGGACTGCTCCCACTTGGTCACCGCGCTCCGTCCTTCGGCGACCTGAATCAGCTCCGGGCGGACCCGCACGCGGCGCGGGCTACCGGGTCGCTGCTCCGAGTGGACGGTGCCCGTGAGGAGATACTGCACGCCGAGCTCACGGCCGATCTCTTCGGGTGGTTTGGTCGCGTGCCGGTACTCATTGGAGCTCGCGCGAGCGATGATCTGGAGTGTCGGCAGTGCGGAGAGCTTGCTGCGGATCTCGTCCGTGATCCCGTCGGCGAGATACGCGTTCGCGGTGTCGCCCTCGGCGTCGAACGGAAGTACCGCCAGCCCGATGGGGCCGGATGCCACAGCGGCTGGCACCCGATCCTCTTGCCTCCGCCAGGCGAACAGCGCACCGGCTCCAACAAGCAGCCCCAGAAGGAGCAGAAGTGCCCCACTCGGTACCCGTCGCCCAGGACGCGCCACCGGAGGCGCGGCGGTGACAGTGCTGAGAGCACTCCGCCCTGATGTCTCCAGCGCGCGTGCGAACTCGAGCGCCGAGGCGAAACGGTCCGCGGGCACAGGTGCGAGGGCCTGCTGGAGTACGATATCGGCCGCCTCGGGCACCGCCGGCCGCGAGCGCCGGACCGAGGGCGCCTGCCCGCTCATCATTTTCGCGATCGCCGCCTGCGCCGTAGGCCCGCTGAACGGCGGTTCCCCGGCGAGCATCTCATATGCGACGGCACCAAGGCTGTACACGTCGGAGCGGGGCCCGACGTCTCGCTCGCCCGCCGCCTGCTCGGGACTCATGTACTGCGGCGTGCCAACCACCATGCCGCGCCCGGTGAGACGCTCGCCAGTGTCAGCCAGCGGGACGTCGAGCGCCCGCGCAATCCCGAAGTCGGCGACGAGTGTGCTCCCGTCATGCGTGAGGAGCACGTTCTCCGGCTTGATGTCGCGGTGCACGATGCCATGCTCGTGGGCGTACTGCAGCGCGGACGCGACCTCACGCGTGATGCGGATGGCTTCGTCGAGCGGCAACTGATGCTCACGCCGGAGCCGGTCGCGCAGGCTCTCGCCGTCCACGTACATCATCGTGAACCAGAGCTGGCCGGAGGCGGTCTCGCCCGAGTCGAGTACCGACAGGATGTGCGGATGCTGCAGCCGCGCGGCGACACCGATCTCGCGGCGGAATCGCTGCGGCCCAAGGCTGGCCGCCAGCTCCGAGTGCAGGACTTTGATCGCGACGGGCCGTCCGTGCTTCGTATCCTGCGCCCGGTAGACGGTCGCCATCCCGCCGCGGCCGATCTCCTGCTCCAGCGTGTACTGCGATCCGATCGCAGCCTGGAGCTGGTCCAGCGCGTCCGATGGTGCCAAAAGCCGTCCCGCTAAGAGTTCGCTACGAAGTTACGGGTGGCGTGTGCCCCGTGCCAGCGTTCATATCGTGGGTGGCGTCGCTGGCTGCGCAACGAGGCGCGCGAAGTGCGGGTCGCCCTTGAGCGGAGCCCACGTCGGGTCGATTGTCAGCCACTTGGGCGAGATCAAGTACGGATTCGCGAGCAGCGTATCGAGTTGCGCGAGTGCGTGGGGATGATCCCCGACGGCGACGTAGATCCGGGCCAGCACGTGCTCACAGTAGGGAATGTTGGTGTCGTGGTCGCCCGTGGCGCGCGCGATCGCACAGGCGTGCTCCCCCTCACGGACGGCCGCGGCGTGCGCGCCCTGAAACGCCAGCGCCAGCGCGTGGAGCGAATGCCGCTGGGAATCGTTCGGTGATGCACGAAGCTGAGACTCGAATTCCCTCCCGGCGGAATCGGCCCAGTGGCGGGCGGCCACCGTATCACCTGTCATCCAGTTCACCTCGGCGCGTACGATGGCCCATGCACCGCGATCGTCGTCGTACGCGGATGGCGGCAGCGCCAAGACGACCGCGCGGTCTGCACTATCGAGTGCCCAGTACAGGTCGAAGTAGTTGGCCATGTATGCATCCAGAGCGCCACGATCGAGCGTGGGCGGAACGTCGCGCAATGAGGACCGCGCACCCGCCAGGTCGCCTTCGGCCAATAGGCTCATCGCCCGGTCTTGAATCAGCGAGAGGGCCGCCGGATCGACCGCGAGTCCGCGGTTGGCCGCGGACCGCGCTTCTGGATACCGCCGCGTCCAGACTAACAGCCGGGCGAGATGGTCGAACGGCCTTTCGGAACGCGGGTCCAGTACGACTGCCTGGCGTGCCCGGGCAAGCGCGGCATCATAATGGCCCTCGGAGGCATACGCGATGGCTAAGCCTGAGATGGCGTCCGCTGAAGACGGCGCCAGGCGTATCGCGGTATCGTACGCCGCCACCCCTCCCGCATCATCGTTGGCAACACTGAGTTTGTAGATCGCCCGCGCGATATATCCGTCGGGACTCTCAGGTGCGAGGGCCACGGCGCGGTCGGCCGCGGTGCGCGCGACTTCCGCGTCGGCGGGATCAGGGACGGAATTGCCGTACAGCCGGGACTCGGCCTTGGAGACCTGAGCCCACGCCGCCGCGAAGTTGGAGTCGAGCGCGACCGCCTGCCGGGCCGACGCCAGTACACGCCGGAGTGTCGCCGGGTCGTTACCGTCGATCGCCACGCTCCGCAGATACGCTTCGTACGCCGCGATGTTCTGCGTCGGCCGGGCCGCAACCTGCGACTGGGCTGGCGGAGACAGGACCACCCCTAGCTTATCCGCCACGTGGCCGGCGACGGCGGCCTGCACGTCGAAGACATCGGCTACCGTCGTGTCGAACGATTGCTGCCACTTCGTCACCGCGCTACGCCCCTCTGCCACCTGAATCAGCTCCGGACTGACCCGCACGCGCCGTGCACCGCCGGCGCTTTGTTCCGAATGAACGGTGCCGGTAAGCAGATATTGCACCCCGAGCTCGCGCCCGATCTCCTCAGGCGGTTTGGTCGTGTGCCGATACTCGTTGGAGCTAGTGCGCGCGATGATCTGCAGCGCGGGCAGCGCCGAGAGCTTGCCCCGAATCTCGTTCGTGATCCCGTCAGCGAAGTACGCGTTCGCGGTGTCGCCTTCCGTGTCGAATGGCAGCACCGCGAGGCCGACGGGTCCGGCGGCGGTGGCGGAGGGCACGCGATCTTCCTGCCGGCGCCACGCGAAGAGCGCACCGGCACCGACGAGCAATCCGAGCACAAGCAGAGCGGCTCCACTCGGTATCCGCCGCTCGGCGCGAGGCGCCGCGGGGACGGCAGTCACGGTGCTGAGGGCGCTTCGCTCGGATGCCTCCAGCGCACGCGCGAACTCGAGAGCCGAGCCGAAACGGTCTGCGGGGACAGGCGCCAGCGCACGCTGCAGCACGAGGTCGACCGCCTCGGGCACAGCAGGCCGAGAGCGCCGCACGGAAGGAGCATGGCCGCTCATCATCTTGGCGACTGCGGCCTGCGCCGTGGGTCCGGTGAATGGCGGCTCACCCGCGAGCATCTCGTACGCGACGGCGCCCAAGCTGTAGACATCGGAGCGCGGCCCGATGTCGCGCTCCCCGGCGGCCTGCTCGGGACTCATGTACTGCGGCGTGCCGACCACCATGCCGCGCCCGGTGAGGCGTTCTCCGGTGTCGGCCAGCGGCACATCGAGGGCGCGCGCGATCCCGAAGTCGGCGACGAGCGTGCTGCCATCGGCAGTGAGGAGCACGTTTTCCGGCTTGATATCGCGGTGAACGATCCCGTGCTCGTGCGCGTACTGGAGCGCGGAGGCCATTTCGCGCGTGATACGGACTGCCTCATCGAGTGGGAGCTGATGTTCGCGGCGGAGACGGTCGCGCAGACTCTCGCCGTCCACGTACATCATCGTGAACCAGAGCTGGCCGGAAGCGGTCTCGCCCGAATCGAGCACTGACAGGATGTGCGGATGCTGGAGCCGCGCGGCGACACCGATCTCGCGCCGGAACCGCTGCGGGCCTAGGCTTGCCGCAAGCTCCGCGTGCAACACCTTGATGGCGACCGGGCGGCCGTGCTTGGTGTCCTGGGCCCGGTAGACGGTCGCCATGCCGCCCCGGCCAATCTCCTGCTCCAGTGTGTACTGTGTGCCGATTGCAGCCTGGAGCTGGTCCAGCGCGTCCGATCGTGCCACCCGAGTGCCGTCCCCTGAAGATACGATACGAAGTTAGGGACGGCCCGTCAGCGGGGCCAGCATCCTGGAAGCCTGTCGTACGGACGTCACGCCCGTTGGCCGCGTCTCGCGGGCATCAACACGCACCTCGGCGCGCGAATCGTTATCCTCTGGCCTCGTGAATCCCACCAACACCCCCGATGATGCAGGGCGCGGCGCGCCTGATGGCGCCGGGGACCGGGCGACTCCTCCCGGCTCGGAATCGGCACCCATCGCGGGGCGCCGGATGCGGGCGCTGGCGCGCGCAATCGTTCGCGGACGGCTCTGGATCGCCCTGGCATGGGCGGTCGCCGCCGTGGTCCTCGCCCCTTTCGCCCGGCAAGCGGGCGATGCCCTCGATGTCGCGGGAAACCGGACCGGCGAGAGCGCGGCGGCCGAGGTGGAGCGGAAGCTCGGGTCGGATTTTGCATCGCCGTTCGCGCGCTATGCGCTCCTCGTGATCACCGGGATTCCGTCCCCAGATTCGGCGGACGGACGCGCCGTACTGCGGGAGATCAAGGTCACGATCGACAGCCTGCCGGGCGTCGCGCGGAGCGCCTCGTATCTCTCGACGCGCGACACGGCGCTTCTCAGTCCGAACGGGACCTTGATCGTCGTCGGGCTCACGGCGCCGCGCCAGCATGCCGATGACTGGATCGTCGGGATGCGCGACGTCACGCGTGCGCTGCAGGGGCGGCTGAGAACGCAGTATCCGGGTGCGACGCTGTCGTGGACGGGCAACGCCGCGCTCAACTTCGATGTTCGCTCCGCGACGACGGATGATGCCACGCGCGCGGAGCGCCGGATCGTGCCGCTGACGCTCGTGCTGTTGCTGCTGGTGTTCGGGACGGTCGTAGCCGCGTCCGTGCCGCTGCTCGTCGCCGGACTCGGCATCATGATGAGCCTCGGCATGGCCGTGCTCCTCGCGTACGCCCACTGGCCGCTCTCGATCGTCCTTCGCAACACTGTGTCGATGCTTGGACTCGGCGCGGGGATCGACTACGCGCTGCTCGTGGTGAGCCGGTTTCGCGAAGGACTCGCCAGTGGGGACAGTCCGGTGGACGCGGCCGAAGGCGCGCTCACGTACGCCGGGCATACTGTGATGCTGTCGGCCACGGCCGTCGTGATCAGTTTTGCGGCGTTGCTCATCGTGCCCGCGGCCGAGCTGCGTTCGATCGCGACGGGCGGCCTGCTCGTCGTGGGTGTGTCGTCGTTACTAGCCACCACGCTCCTGCCAGGACTGCTGGCGTGGCTCGGGCCGCGCATCAACGCGTTGCGGATCCCGCTCCGGTGGCGGAGTACCGCGCACCCGAACGCTCGCCCGCATCCGGGCTGGATTGCGTGGGGCGCGTGGGCGTCCGCGCATCCCTGGTCCGTGCTCGCGCTGGGTGGGATCCCGCTCGTTGCGCTGGGGTCGCAGGCCGGGCGTATCAACGCCAATCTCCCGAGCGGCGACTGGCTGCCGCGCCACGCCGAGTCGACGGCGGCGCTCCAGTCACTCGCCACGATGGGGAAGAGCGGACTGATTCAGACGCTCCGGATCATCATCGAGCTGCCGGCTGGATCGGGTGTGCTGACCCCCGCGGGGTGGGATGCGGCGAGGCACGCGACCGCGCA
>Ga0182024_10002057_pt1 | contig 50599 bp, 44 predicted proteins | sample P32metaG_FD_120480 | JGI IMG/M metagenome (GOLD analysis project Ga0182024, IMG submission 120480) | Permafrost microbial communities from Stordalen Mire, Sweden - P3-2 metaG (Illumina Assembly) | ecosystem: Environmental > Terrestrial > Soil > Wetlands > Permafrost | place: Sweden: Stordalen...
CTTTCCTTCCGTCCTTGCTCTTGGCACTCTCGCTCATGGCGGCCTCCTCTTGCTCAACCCGATCTTCTGATCGGGCGAGGTGAGCCGCCACTCAAATCTCAACAACCTTCAGGACATCGCCCCGCGATTTATCAATTCATTTTGTTGGGTGGTCAGTTGGAAGTGATGCGCCAAGACGAGAGAGCTTGGTTGACCGTCACGCCTGTCCAAATACCAGATGCTAAAAAGAATGCTGCGATTGGAAAACCGCTGATTGCGGAAGAGACCATCGTCAATACCGGAAAAACGCCCGCATTTTTTTTGGGTGGTCACGCTGTCATAGATATTCTTAAGGAGGGCGAAAAACCCAAGTTCCCACCGCTTGCGCTCGACGATCCCACCTTGGGGTTCCCCAAAACGGCGGCTTACTTCTACCTTGGTGAGATGACTCCCAACAATCAGCCCATTGCGTTTCCAGTGAGTAGCGATCCGCTGACTAAGGCACAGAAAGACGCCCTCGATACTGGTAAGGCGTGGATGATGGTCCACGGCATTATTGTATATTGGGACGTGTTTAAGCACCGCCATTGGATTAGCTTTTGTTTCTGGGGTTCCGGCCTTGCAGGCCAGTTCCATGCAGGAGCTTGCACCGCCGCCAATATGACCGACGAATTTGAAACGGCGTACATAGCGTTGCAGCGGATTGAAGCTGAGGAAGATACCCACAAGTAGGGCGACGATCACCGTCAGCGGCCCCGCGATGAACCCGCGCGACCGCTGACCGAACAGATTGAACACAGGCCTGTCACGTCTCCGATCATTAGACGTACATCCCCTGTCGGTGTCAAACGCCGGATAATCCCCTTTGACGTGAGGCGAACAAAGAGCGAATATCGATCGCATGGCCGCCCTACCCGCCCTCGCGATCAACCTCCCCAATGTCGATGCTCCCCTCAACGGCCAGATCGCATCCGCCGAACAACTTCAACAACTACTTGAGCTTCCAGGAGTCTTCAAAGGTCACGAACTGACCCGTAAGGACGGCGGCCTCACCTGCGGCATCTCTCCAATCGACGCGCTCATCGGCGGCATCGCCCGCGGCCGCATCAGCGAAATCACCGGGCCCATCAGCTCGGGCAAGACGACGATAGCCGCCTCGTTCGCGAGCGCCACCTCCCGCCGGGGCGAGGTCGTGGGATGGGTCGATGTCCCGGGCGCGTTCGATCCGCGCAGCCTCGAAGCCGCCGGCGCCGACCTCGCGCGCATCCTATGGGTGAGCTTCCAAAAGAAGCCGCCCCTCGCACGCAGCGGCTTCATCAATAAGGAGCGCGAACGACGCAACGAGCTCAAGGCCGCCGAGATGCTCCTCGAGGCAGGAGGCTTCGGGCTGGTCGTCATCGATTTTGGCGCGATGCGCTATCCGCTCTCGCAGAGCGCGTCGCTGCGATTGGCGCGCGCGGCGGAACGCAGCGGCACCGCGGTGCTCGCGCTCGCGGCATATCGCGTATGCGGCACCTTCGCGGCGTTGACACTCTCGATGAGCAAGCTGCGCGCGAGTTTCAGCCGCTTCGGTAAGGATGCGCCGGCGCTGTTCGACGGGATGCGCATTGAGGCATCGGTGGAGCGCAACAAGCTCGGCGTCTTCGGCGAGCGCGCGCAACTCTTCGCGGCTGTCGATCAGATGTCTACGGAACCAACTTTTCTTGTCCGGTTCCCCTTCCTTCAACGGAAGGGGCTAGGGGTTAGGTCTGCACCGGAGAATCGCTTCGCGGAGGACTCTTCACAGACGCTCGCTGCGCTCGCTTGGCGACTCGGCAGCCTCGCTCGGGATGACAGAAAAGAAACAGGGAAAGAGCCAAGGATCAGGTCTCTTGTCGCAGTTTATTAATCCACAACCATCATGGCCCGCATCGCGTGCATCCTCGTTCCCAATTTTCCGATCGCGGCGATCGTGCGCGCCAATCCCGATTTGCATCTCACGCCGCTGGCGTTAAGCCACATGCTCGCGCCTCATTCGGAACTGATCGCGGTCTCCGCACGCGCGCGCAAGTCGGGCGTTTATCCCGGAATGACGATTGCGCAGGCGCGCTCGATCATCCCCGGCCTCGCGGTCGTCAATCACTCCGAGGCCGCGGAGATTTCCGCGATGGACGCGCTCGCCGATGCGGCCGAATCAATTTCGCCGTTAGTTGAGAAGGGCGAGGACGGTCGCGTGTGGCTCGACCTCGGGGGCCTCGAGCGCCTGATGGGCACCGAGGAAAGCATCGCAGCGGAGCTGGAGAAGCGCGCGGCGCAAGTCGGGATGGAGGCTGCGATCGGCATTGCCTCGAACAAGGAGATCGCGCATCTGGCGGCGCGATGCGGTGGGCGGCGCGTCATCGACGCAGAGTCGGAAGGCGATTTCCTCAATTGGCTGCCGCTCGACCTCCTCGGCCTCGACGCACAACCGAGCACTGAGTCAACTACAGTTATAGAAGACACCCTCGCGCGATGGGGCATCCGCCGCCTCGGCGAGTTGGCGCGCCTTGACCCCGATGCGATCGGCAGTAGGCTCGGACGGCGCGGCGTCGAGCTAATCCGAATCGCGCGCGGCGAAAATCCTGCGCGACTTATACCGCGCCGTCCCACCGAAGTTTTCACCGAAGCGCTCGAACTCGATTACGGCATCGAGACGATCGAGCCGCTTGGCTTCGTGATGTTGCCTATGCTGGAGCGCTTGTGCGAGCGCCTGAAACTTCGCGGGCTGGTCGCGGGCGACATGATGCTGTCGTTCGGGCTCAGCGACCATCGCAAGTTCAGCCGCCGCGTCGCCATCGGCGCTCCATCTAATGATGCGCGCGCGATGCTCGCGATGGTCATGCTCAGCCTCGAAAGCCTCGCGCCCGAGGCCGCGATCGAGACCATTCGCATCGATGTCGAACCGCGCACGCCGCGCGCTGCGCAGGTGGATATGTTCCTGCCGCCCGCGCCAGCGCCGGACCGCCTTGAGGTGACGATCGCGCGGCTTGCGGCGCTATGTGGTCCGGAAAACGTCGGCACGCTGCGCGCCCAAGATTCGCATCGGGTCGAGGCGGTGCGGCTGGAAAAGTTCGCGCCTCCGCCGCCGCATCCGATCGAATCCAATGGTGATGGCGATACGAAGAACATCGCGCAGTTGATGATTCGTGCGGTGCGGCCTCCACTCGAGGTCGAAGTGCTGCTGAGTCGCGGTGCGCCGGAATTCGTACGCGGCGCCAACCTCGGTGCGCGCGTGGTCTCGATGGCGGGTCCATGGCGGCGCGACGGCGAATGGTGGCAATGCGAAGAGCAAGCAACATCGTCTCAACTCGCCATAAAAACCAATGGCAACTTTCGGCGCGACTATTACGAGCTGGCGCTGGCCGATGGCGGCGTCTATCGCGTGTTTTGCGATCTCAACTCCGCGCAATGGTTCGTCGACGGAATCTACGACTGAGGAGGTCACGATGGAAAATTGGAAAGGCGTGGTAATCGCCGAGAGTCTCGACAATCCAACTATCATCAATCGATTCCCGGTCGAGCGCGCGCTGATTTCGAAGCCGTTCGAATGGGTCCCATACAAAGGTGCGAAGCCATTCTCCGGAAGGTGGCATCTCTATCGGGTGTGCTGCGCCGAGAATGATCTCGCCGTGTTCCAGCAGCATCTTCAGCCGGGCTGGTTCACGCATTTCTGGAGCGGTGAAACTCTGATGGTGATTTTCAACGATAAGCGCTTTGAAGCGAAGCTGAATGATCGTGCGACCTGGGCGGCCGCGATCGCGCACGGCCGCACCCACAATATCCCGCCGTCGCAGCTCGATTTCGAAGACATCTGAGGATGATGACGAAGATTCTTATTGGTCAAAATCTTTTCGTCGCTCTGCTCCACATCATTTCCGCGAAAGATGAATCCCTATATCGAACTCCGCTCTCGCACCGCCTTCAGTTTCCTCGAAGGCGCCACCACGCCCGAGGACCTGGCGGATCGCGCGGCGGAGCTCAGTTATCCCGCGATCGCGATGGGAGATCGCGACGGCGTCTATGGCCATCCGCGCTTTTACCAGGCCGCGAAGAAGGCCGGCGTGAAGGCAGTCGTCGGTGCCGACTTGACCCTCGAGGACGATAGCCGTCTCTACGTCCTCGTTCCCGATCGCGAGCGCTACAAGAATCTCTGCCGGATGCTTACCGCGTCAAAATGTAGGATTCTCCGTCCCGATGGCCCGCTCGGCGTCGATGGCAACCCTACTCCCGTCTATCCGGCCAAGGGCGAAAGCCGCATCAGCTTCGGTGATCTCGATCGTTTCGGCGGCGGTCTCATTTGCCTCGCCGGTGGTGCGCGCAGTCCGATCTCGCGCGCGTTGATTCGTGGCGACGATCCTCGTGCGCTCGCCGATCGCCTGCGGGGAATTTTCGGCGCCGGCAATCTCCTCATCGATCTCCAGCGTCATCTCGATGCCGACGAAGAGCGGATGAATCGCAAGCTTCGCGCCTTCGCCGACGCATCGAAAATCCCGCTGCTGGTCACCAACGACGTATGCCATGCCGATGCCGACCGGAGGCTGATGGACGTCCTCTCATGCATCCGCCTCAAGAAAACTCTCGAGGAAGCAGGCCGGGCGCTATGGGTGAATGCGGAGCGCCGCCTGAAATCGCCCGCCGAGATCGCCGCGCTGTTTAAAGATTTGCCCGATGCGCTCGCGATGACGCGCGAGGTCGCCGATCGATGCGAGTTCACGCTCACCGATCTCGGCTATCGTTTTCCCGACTACCCGCTTCCGCCTGGCGAAACGCCCGACAGCTACCTGCGCGCACTGACATACGCGGGCGCGCGCGATCGCTGGAGCGGCACGCTCGATGATCGCACACGGCGTCAACTCGAGCACGAACTCGCGATCATCGAGAAGCTGCAACTCGCCGGCTACTTCCTGATCGTATGGGACATCGTACAGTTCTGCCGCGAGAATCTCATCATGGTGCAAGGGCGCGGCTCGGCGGCCAACAGCGCGGTCTGCTATGCGCTCGGGATCACCGCGATCGATGCGGTCAAGATGGGATTGCTGTTCGAGCGCTTCCTTTCCGAGGAACGCGGCGAGTGGCCCGATATCGATCTCGACCTGCCCAGCGGCGACCAGCGCGAGAAGGTCATCCAGTACGTCTATCGGCGCTACGGCGAACGCGGCTCCGCGATGACTGCGAACGTCATCACCTATCGCACGCGCAGCGCGGTGCGCGAGGTCGGCAAGGTGCTCGGTTTTCCGCCCGAGCAGGTCGACCAGCTCGCGCGTCTCAATCAAGCCTACGAATTTCGCGACGACCATGACGATATCGTCGCGCTGCTGCGCAAAGGCGGCGTCGATGTCGCGGCGCCGCGCATCACAATGATGATCGACCTGGTGCGGCGCATTCAGAGCGTGCCGCGTCATCTCGGGCAGCATAGCGGCGGGATGGTGATCGCGGCGGGACCGCTCGATGAGATCGTTCCGCTCGAACCCGCCAGCATGCCGGGGCGGGTGGTCGTGCAATGGGACAAGGAGGATTGCGCCGACCTCGGCATCATCAAGATTGATTTGCTCGGGCTCGGGATGTTGGCGGTGCTGGAGCAGGCGATTCCGATGATTCGCACGCATGAGGAGGTCGAGATCGACCTCGCGCATCTGCCGGCCGACGATCCTGAGGTCTACAAAATGTTACGTGCCGCCGACACCATCGGAGTTTTCCAGGTCGAGAGCCGCGCGCAGATGGCGACGCTGCCGCGCATGAAGCCCACGAAGTTTTATGACCTGGTGGTCGAGGTCGCGATAATCAGGCCAGGCCCCATCGTCGGCAACATGGTCAATCCATATCTGGAGCGGCGCAACGGGCGGCAGAAGGTGACCTATCCGCATCCGATGCTGGAACCGATTCTGAAGCGCACGCTCGGCGTTCCGCTTTTTCAGGAGCAGGTTATTCGCGTCGCGATGACGGCGGCGGGGCTGACCGGGGGCGAAGCCGAAGAGGTGCGCCGCGCGATGGGCTTCAAGCGCTCGCAGGCGCGGATGGAAAAAATCGAGCACCGCTTGCGCGAAGGCATGGCGCAAAAAGGAATCACCGGCGCGCCCGCCGAGGAGATCGTGCGCAGCATCACATCGTTTGCGCTGTATGGTTTTCCCGAATCGCATTCGGCCAGTTTCGCGCTGATTGCGTATGCGTCGGCGTATCTGAAGTGTCATCACGCGGCTGCGTTTTTCGCTGCGATGCTCAATTGCTATCCGATGGGCTTCTATCATCCCGCGACGTTGGTAAAGGATGCGCAACGCCACGGCGTGACTATCCTTCCTATCGACGTCTCGCGGTCCGACTGGTTGTGCACTTTAGAATCTGATTCGCCTGGTTTGGTTCCCCTTCCACTTCAGGGGAAGGGGTCAGGGGTTAGGTCTCTTCGCCTCGGACTCAAATACGTCACCGGCCTGCGCGAGGAAGTCGGCCGTCGCATCGAGGCAGAACGCGCGCGCTTACCTTTCGCCTCGCTCGCCGATTTCACCGCGCGCACCGCGCCCAACCGCCGCGAACTCGACACGCTGTCCTACTCCGGCGCCTTCGGATGTTTCGGAATGACGCGGCGTGAGGCCTTATGGCAAGCCGCCGCGGTCGAGCGCGATCCGAAGAGCTTGCTGGCCGGCATCGAGCCCAAGCGCAACACCACCTCGCCATTGCCGGGCATGTCACCGTTGGATGAGACGCGCGCCGACTACTCGACGATGGGGCTGACGGCGGGACCACATCTGATGACGCATCTGCGCGCGCGCCTCAATGCGCGCGGCGTTCTATCGGCGGCCGATGTTGGGAACGTCGAGAATGGCGCATGGGCGAAGACCGCAGGCCTCGTCATCGTGCGCCAGCGTCCCGGCACTGCGAAGGGATTTTTCTTCCTGACGCTGGAAGATGAGACCGGCATCAGCAACGCGATCGTGATGCCCGATCTGTTTCAGAAGCATCGCGCGATGCTGCGTGGGGCGGCGATCCTGCAAGTCGAAGGCATCATGCAAAAGCGCGACGGCGTGACGCTCATCAAGGCGCAAAAGTTCGAAGATCTGAAACTGAGCGGCGCACTGCCCCCCTCGCACGACTTTCACTGACTTCTGGCCTTGAAATGGCTACTACGACGGCGGACATCCGAACTCGATTTTTTGCGAAACGGGATATGCTCCGGCCGGAAAGAAAATCAGACCTTTACCGCAAGAGGCTCCCATCGTGCCTCCGAAAGAAATGTCACCAAGGGTGAAAAGGCTTCGTCGCACAACGAGTGAACCATGAATTGTAAGCGGACCGTGAACCTTGGTATCCGTCCAAATGACCACTGGTTTCCCCGGCGGTTCGGCGTTTTGATTGCCACTACTCCTCAGAATTGTCGCTCCAAGAGGAGAGCCTAGTTGGTCTCCGACCAGCACCTGACCATCTACGGTCAATCGAGCATCCACAGTCAGTGTTCCGTCGATGAAGACTGTCCCGTAGATGGTTCCAGGACTTGCCTGCGCCTCCGACACGATGGTCCCATTCGACAGCACGGTACCGGCTGGAATCATAATTTTCTGAGGCACATGTGAGCGTCCCCACGCTAACCCTGAATCATCGGTTGGCAATACATCCTCGAGCCGACCAACCAGGATGGCGACAATTAGTCCTGCGATGACCATTGCCCAAGTCATAGTCGCTTTCATATATATCTTACCTGTCACTACTTAATAACGCTTAGTGGACTCTTGAAGGAATCCCCACAGGCAGACATTTATTTGTTGGTTGAAGTGTTTTGGCGAGTAGCGACCTAGCCCGCGAACGTGTATGAAGCGCAACGTCGCCGATGCGCGAATTTTCGCTACCACATTGTCGGACCAAACGCGGAGGGACGGTTACCCTGACCACAGGCGAGAAAGTTAGAGCCTGCCCTTCAAGAGGTCGCCGCAACGCTGCTACAGATATTTGGCGCCCCAATGGTCGAGGAAAGTTACTTGCTCGACCGGTGCGCGCGAGACTGGTCCGAAGTGGCCGAGCGGATAACCTATCGCGATGATCGCAAACGTGTGCGTGTCTTTGGGCAATCCGAGGATCTCGTCAACCTCTTTCTCGTAAAGCAAATGGCGCGTCGTCAAGGTTGCGCCCAGTCCCAAGGCGCGCGCAGCAAGCAGGATGTTTTGTACGGCAGGATAAATCGACGCTCCGGCTCCAACTCCACTGCCCGAATCGCCGAGCAAGCAGCATACGAGTAGCACCGGCGCTTCATGAAAATGTTCGGTGAGATGATCCCTCGCGGCGAGCATGCGCTGCTTCTGCGCCTCGGTTTTTCCGGGCGGAGGCGGCGCCGCATGAAAGCGATCTTTGAGATCCTCGAAGGCGCGTTTATATCTAATCTGGAGCTGCTTCTTGATCGCGGGATCCTTCACCACGATGAAGCGCCAGTGTTGCGCATCGCCGCCGCTCGGCGCGCAGATGGCGGCCTCTAGCAGTTCGCGGATGAGTTCATCGGGAACCGGATCCGGTTTCAGGCGGCGCATCGCGCGCATCGTTCGGATTGCGTCAAACAGTCCAATGTTCCGATCCATATGTAGATACCCAAATGCCTACTATCGCGGCGGCATGCGTAGCGCGCCGTCGAGACGAATCGTTTCGCCATTGAGCATTGCATTCTCGACGATTTGCCGCGCGAGCTCCGCATACTCAGTCGGTCGTCCGAGCCGTGAGGGAAACGGAATCTGCGCTTCGAGCGCCTTGCGCGCCGGATCGGGCAATCCCGCCAACATTGGAGTTTCGAAGGTTCCGGGCGCGATGGTGCATATGCGGATGCCGACGTTGGCGAGGTCACGCGCGATCGGCAGCGTCATCCCGACCACTCCGCCCTTCGAGGCCGAATACGCGGCCTGCCCGATTTGCCCATCGAACGCCGCGACCGACGCAGTATTCACGATGACGCCGCGCTCTCCGTCGGCATTCGGCTGATTCTTCGCCATCGCGGCGGCGGCCAGTCGAATCGCGTTGAAGGTCCCGACGAGATTCACCTGGATGACTTTGTTGAACAGGTCGAGCGAATGAGGCCCATCCTTCGAAAGCGTACGGCTCGCGCGCCCGATGCCCGCGCAATTCACCAGCACATGAACGCCGCCGAACTTCGCGACGGTTTTCGCGACCGCGTCTTTCACCTGATCCTCGGAAACCACGTCGGCAGCGATGAAAATCGCCTTTTCCCCGAGCGACTCCGCGACCTTCGCGCCCGGCGATGCAGCCAAATCGAGAATCGCGACGCGCGCGCCCACGCTGGCGAACTCGCGAATCGTCGCCTCGCCCAGCCCGGAGCCTCCGCCAGTGACCAACGCAACCGTGTCCTTCAGGTTCATCTGATTACCTCGACTACAAAATCATTAGCGGCGATGACGATAGGTCTGCCTTGGCGCATATGCAAGATACCGCTTCTTGCGTTAGAGATGGTGCAATCATTCTTATGGCAACTACTAAGAACGATCCGATCGTCGATAACGATAACGCTCGCGCCGACCTCGAGGAGGTTCACGCGCGTCACGCCATCACGCTCGATGCCGCGCGGCCCGAGGCGGTGGCGCGCCGGCGCAAGACTCATCAGCGCACCGCCCGCGAAAATATCGACGACATCTGCGACGCGGGCACCTTCGTCGAATACGGGCCGCTGGTGATTGCGGCGCAGCGCAAACGCCGCACCATCGAGGACCTCATCAAGAACACACCCGCCGACGGCATGGTGGTCGGCCTCGGCAGCGTCAACGGCAATCTGTTCCCGCCGGAAAACTCGCGCTGCGCCTTGATGGCGTATGACTTCACGGTGCTCGCCGGCACGCAGGGCCATCAGAACCATCGCAAGACGGATCGCATGATCCAAATCGCGCAGGAGCTTCGCTTACCGCTGGTGCTCTTCGCGGAGGGCGGAGGTGGAAGGCCGGGCGACACCGACGGCGGCTTCAGCTCGAAGACGTTTTACGATTTCCCGCGCCTGAGCGGACTGGTACCGCTGCTCGGGATCACCTCGGGCCGATGCTACGCGGGTAACGCGTCGCTGCTTGGATGCTGCGACGTCGTGATCGCCACCAAAGGCTCGAACATCGGGATGGGCGGACCCGCGATGATCGAAGGTGGCGGGCTCGGCATCTTTCGCCCCGAGGAAATCGGGCCGCTCGAGGTGCAGATGCGCAACGGCGTCGTCGATGTTGCGGTTGAGGACGAAGCCGAAGCGGTTGTTATCGCGAAGAAGTATCTCTCCTATTTTCAGGGGTCGATCAGCGAATGGAGTTGTCCGGATCAGCGGCTGCTGCGCGGAATCATTCCGGAGAATCGCCTGCGCGTGTACGACATCCGCTCGGTAATTCGCACCATGGCCGACACCGATTCAGTGCTCGAGCTGCGGCCGCAATTTGGCCACGGAATGATCACTGCGTTCATCCGCATCGAGGGGCATCCGTTCGGCATCGTCGCCAACAACCCGATGCATCTGGCGGGCGCAATCGACAGCGACGGCTCCGACAAAGGCGCGCGCTTCATCAAGCTGTGCGACGCGTTTGATATTCCGTTGATTTATCTGTGCGATACGCCCGGCATCATGGTCGGTCCGGAAATCGAAAAGACTGCGCTGGTGCGTCATTCGTCGCGTCTGTTCGTTACGGCGGCGAATGCGACGGTGCCGTATTTCACTATCGTTTTGCGCAAAGCCTACGGCCTCGGTGGAATCGCGATGGCGGCCGGCGCTTACGATTCCGCGGTTTTCACGGTCGCGTGGCCGACGGGAGAGTTCGGGCCGATGGGGCTCGAGGGCGCGGTGAAGTTGGGCTATCGCAATGAGTTGGCCGCGATCAGCGATCCGGCGCAGCGAAAGCGCCGCTTCGATGAGATGGTCGCCTCGATGTATCAGCGCGGTAAGGCGCTCAACAATGCCGCACACTTCAGCATCGACGACGTGATCGATCCGGCGGAAACGCGCAAATGGATCGCCGCGGGATTGCGCATCTCGCCCAAGCCGGAGCCGCGCACCGGCAAGAAGCATCCATATATCGACACCTGGTGAGGCGCGGATTCGTTGGACCGGATGGCCTGAGGGAAAAATCGTTTATGACCTACCGATCGGTATGTTGAACACGTCGAGTTTCGTTTGATCATTATGCCCACATCGTGGGAATAATCTCCTTCAGCGGATTTCAGGAGAGTCGATGTGATCAAGTCCACTGACGAAAAGCTAAACGTCGCCGGCGCAGAGCTGGTGATGGTCAAGGGCGGGTCCGGAAAGCCCCTGCTCATCCTGCACGACGAGCTTGGATATCCGGGCTGGATGACGTGGAACGAAACGTTTGCGCATGAACGGACGCTTCTGATTCCACTTCAGCCGGGCTACGGAAAAACCCCGAAGCTCGATTGGGTGATGAAATATCGCGACCTTGCCGGTTTCTACTCGCAGGTCCTTCGCGAGATGAAACTCGACCCAATCGATGTGATCGGTTTCTCGGCCGGCGGATTCATCGCGGCCGAAATGGTAGCCGCAGATCAGCGCATCTTCTCGAAGATGGTGCTGGTCGCGCCGATGGGAATTCGGCCTGCGCAGGGCGAAATCTTCGATATTTTTCCCATTACCATTCGCACTCATCTGCGCGCCACCGTTGCCGATCCGCTCAAGACGCCCGAGTTCGCCAAGCTCTATGGCGGCGAGATGACGCCCGAGCAATTCGAGGCATTCGAGGACGCGCGTGCCGAGGCCGCCCGCATCGGATGGGAACCGTACATGCACAATCCCAGCCTCCCGCATCTACTGCGCGGCACCAAGACTCCGACCCTGCTGGTCTGGGGCAGCGCGGATCATGTCGTCCCGCGCGGATGCATCGATGCCTACAAGCAGGCAATTCCTGAGGCGCAAATCGCGGTGATCCACGATGTGGGGCATCGGCCCGAGATCGAAAACTCGGCCGAGTTCGAACGCGTCGTAACCAAATTTCTGGCTGCATAGCGACACGCAGGAGCGGTCTCATATGAAACTAGGCTATTTCACTGAACGTCCGGTCCGCTGGGTCCCTGAAGAGGTGATCCTGAAAAACGGCGCGCACTTCGGGGTTTCGAACAGCTACTTCGATCGTGAAAGGGCGGCCGAGGATTACAACTACTACATCGACGAGAATCTTTACGCCGAGGAACTCGGCTTCGACATCGTCGCGCTCAACGAGCATCACGGCAATCCGTTTTGCATGGGCAGCGTGATGAACGTCGAGGCCGGCATCCTCGCGCGACTCACGAAGAAGGCGCACATCCTGCTCATCGGCAATCCGCTGCCAGTGCTGAAGCATCCGCTGCGCATGGCGGAAGAGCTGGCCGAGATCGATCTGATCTCGCGCGGACGCCTCATCACCGGATGGGTGCGTGGCGCGGGCAGCGAGCAGTTCTTCAACAACGCCAATCCTGCCTACAATCGTGAGTACTTCGAGGAAGCCCACGACTTCATCATCCAGGCGTGGACCAGGCCCGGGCCATGGCGCTACGAGGGCAAACATTTTCACTATCGCCACGTGAACCCGTGGGCGCTGCCCTATCAGAAGCCGTATCCGCAGATGTGGATTCCGGGCACGCTAAGCCCTGAAACTATCCGATGGTGTGCCGAGAAGGTCCATCCCTATTTTGGCCTGGGTACCGCGCTGCCCGCGACTTGCGATATGTGGGATCTGTACGCGGATGAGGCGCTGAAGCACGGCTATGAGGCCGGCTCGGAAAATTTTGGATATCTCCTTCCGACGTTCGTCGCCGAGACCGACGAGAAGGCGCAGCAACTCGGACAGGGATTTCTCTTCGGCGGCGGTCAGAACACCTTCTCGCGCGTCGAACACACTTTGCCTCCGGGTTATAACTCGAAAGAGGCAATTCAGAAGCTCGCCAAGCAGCCGCAAGGAAGCTGGCTCGGCATCAGCGGCGAAAAGATGCGCGGCCAGGTCGAGGAAGTCGAGATCGATCCTGTCAAGATTCGTCAGAAGCTGCTGCCCGGCTATGAGCGAGCGCAGAAGAATCTGCAGTTCATGATCGGCAGTCCCAAGACCGTGATTCCAAAGATGAAGGCGATCCTGACCACGCTGCGGCCCGGCTCGCTGATCGTTTTTAATGTGCAGGGCCCCGTCAGCAACAAGGATCGGCAGACCAGCATGCGGCTCATCGCGCAGGAGGTCATGCCCGCGCTGAAAGAGCATGCGGATTCGATCGGCCTCGTCGATGCGCTCACGAAGATCCCTGGAACGACCAAGGCGCGCCCCGGCGTGAAGCGCAATCCGGTGTCGGACCGTGGTCTGCTGAAGGAATACGGACTCGTCAGCTAGGATCGCGTGATATGAGATTGAAAGACAAAGTCGCGCTCATCACCGGCGCCGGCTCTGGGATGGGCCGCGCGACGGCCGTACTCTTCGCGCGCGAGGGCGCCAAGGTCGCAGTCGTCGACCTCAACGCGGGCGGCGCCGAGGACACGGTGCGCCGGATCACCGGCGCTGGCGGCGAGGCGATCGCGATTCGCGCCGACGTATCGAATTCCGAGGATGCGAGTTCGATGGTGTCGGGCACCGTCGCGAAGTTCGGCGGACTCGACATCATCTATAACAACGCCGGCATCGAGGGCGAAGGCCGCTTCATCGCGGAAGTTACCGAGGAGCAGTTCGATCGCGTCATCGCGATAAACCTGCGCGGCGTGTGGCTCGGAATGAAATATGCGCTGCCCGAGTTGGTGAAGCGCGGCGGCGGCGTGGTCATCAGCACGGCCTCGATCGCGGGACTTATTGGGCTAAGGGGTTCGGTCGCATACAGCGCAGCGAAGGCCGGCGTCATCTCGATGACGCGGGTAGCGGCGCTCGAATACGGACGTTACAACATCCGCGTCAATTGCATCTGTCCCGGCTTCATCCACACCGAGATGGCCGATCGCGCCTCGGGTGGCCGGGGCCTGGCGCCGAACTTCGTCAAGCGCGCATCGGTGTTCGGCCGCATGGGCGAGCCCGAGGAAATCGCGCAGACGGCATTATTCCTCGCCAGCGACGATTGCAAATTCGCTACCGGCCAGCCGTTCGTGATCGATGGCGGCTGGATGGCCAAATAGTTTAGGACCTAGCACCGCATCATCTCGGCTGCCTTTTCTAGCATCGCGTTTTCCGCAAGACTGAACGAGATGCGATGTCCGAAGTGCAGCACCGAAAACGCGCCGAACGCAAAGTTCTGCGCGCAATGCGGCGCGAGGCTCGATACTCAATGCCCCGCCTGCGGGGCGGAAAATCCGCCTGACGCGAAATTCTGCACCCAATGCGGCGTGCGCCTCGGTAGCGCTGCGGGCATTGCGGCGTCGCCACCACAGATTAAACGTTCAGGACCGACTCTGACCGAGCGCCCCACCACGGATGCATCGGCGCTTCCGGAGGGCGAGCGCAAAACCGTCACTGCGCTGTTCGCCGATATCAAGGGGTCGATGGATCTGATGGAGGATATCGATCCCGAGCAGGCGCGCGCGCTGATCGATCCGGCGTTGCGCATCATGATCGACGCGGTCCATCGCTACGACGGATACATCGTCCAGTCGACTGGCGACGGAGTCTTCGCGCTGTTCGGCGCGCCGGTTGCGCACGAGGATCACCCTCATCGCGCGCTGCTGGCCGCGCTCAAGATGCAGGATGACCTGCGCCGCTACTCGACCCGGCTGCGCGAGGCCGGCGATTCCCCAATCGAGGTTCGCGTCGGCGCCAATACCGGCGAGGCCGTGGTGCGCAGCATCCGCACCGAGGAGCTGCATACCGAGTACACGCCGATCGGGCACGCGACCAGTCTCGCCGCGCGGATGCAGGCGCTTGCGCCGACCGGTTCCATCGCGATCACGGAAAACACCCGCCGCATAGTAGAAGGATATTTCGAACTCAAAGCGCTCGGCCCCACCCGCGTCAAAGGGCTCACCGAACTCATCAACGTTTACGAAGTCATCGGCCTCGGACCGCTGCGAACTCGCTTGCAAGCATCGGCGCGGCGCGGGCTTTCGAAGTTCGTCGGTCGCGATACTGAGATGACCAATCTCAACCACGCGCTGGAACTGGCGCGCACGGGCCATGGCCAAATCGTCGCCGCAGTGGGCGAGGCCGGGGTCGGCAAATCGCGCCTGTTCCATGAGTTCAACATCATCTCGCATTCAGGATGTGTGATCCTCGAAACATTTTCCGTCTCGCATGGGAAAGCCTCGGCATATCTGCCGCTCATCGATCTGCTGAAAAATTATTTCGACATCACTTCCGATGACGACGAGCGCAAACGCCGCGAGAGGGTTGGTGGCAAGGTGCTGATGCTCGATCGCGCGCTCGAAGACACCCTGCCCTACCTCTTCTCGCTGCTGGGGATCTCCGAGAGCGCGGACACGTTAGGCGAGATGGACGCGCACATTCGCAGGCGGCGCACCCTCGATGCGATCAAGCGTCTTCTGCTGCGCGAGAGTCTCAATCAACCATTGATCGTCGTGTTCGAGGATCTTCATTGGGTCGACTCTGAAACCCAGGCCTTCCTTAATCTGTTGGTAGAAAGTATCGGAACCGCGCGCATCCTGATGATGGTGAATTATCGGCCTGAGTATCGACATGATTGGAGCGCGAAGAGCTACTATGCGCAGCTCCGTCTCGATCCGCTCGGCGGAGAGAGCGCGGAAAGCCTGCTCGGCGCGCTGGTCGGCGATGAGGCGGAACTGGGCGCGCTCAAGCGGCTCGTCATCGAGCGCACCGAGGGCAATCCGTTTTTCATGGAAGAGACGGTACAGGCGATGTTCGAGAACGGCGTGCTGGTGCGCAATGGCAAGGTCAGCCTAGCGCAGCCGCTCAGCTCGATCAGGATTCCGCCAAGCGTGAAAGGAATTCTCGCCGCGCGCATCGATCGGCTATCGGCCCCGAACAAGGACCTGCTGCAGACGCTCTCGATCATCGGCAAGGAATTCCCACTCGGTCTGGTGCGAAGCGTGCTCGATAAAACTGAAGATGAGCTCGTACCCATGATGTCGGAACTTCAGCTCGGCGAGTTCGTGTACGAGCAACCGGCGTTTCCTGATGTGGAGTACGTCTTCAAGCATGCGCTCACGCAGGAGGTCGCGTACGACTCGGTGCTGACCGAACGGCGCAAGCTGATTCACGAGAAAACCGCCAACGCGCTCGAAACGATGTACGCGCAGCAACTCGACGATCACGTCGCGGAACTGGCGCATCATTTCAGTCACAGTTCCAACATCGAAAAGGCCATCACGTACCTGCATCGAGCAGCTGACCAAGCGCGCGGCCAAAGCGGCTACGAAGAGGCGATCAATCGCCTGTCCAAGGCAGTCGAACTGCTCAAGCAACTGCCCGAAGGAGCGGAGCGCGATGCGCGCGAACTGAGAATGCGAGTGTTTCTTGGTCAGACCCTCGCCGCTGCGCGTGGCTTTTCCGCTCTCGAGCTGGGCGAACACATTTCGCGGATCGCAGAACTCGTTGGGCGCGTGACGGATCCCCACGCACGCTACGTCGGATTGTTTTCCCAATGGAACGTGGCGTTTTCGCGCGGCAATCTTAAGCGCGCCGAGGAACTGGCAGCCGCGCTGCTCGCTATGACGCCGCCGGACGCGAACGATATCCGCAGACCCTCTGCGTATCAGGTGCTCGGCACCAGCCAGGTGTGGCGAGGGCGCGCGCCCGAAGCGCGCGAAAATCTCGAGCGTGGGGTCGAGTTGTTCGATCGCGACCTGGACAACTTCCTGAGCAGCAACGTCGCGCCGGTGGTGCCGAATCGATGTCATCTCACCTGGGCGCTATGGATTTGCGGATATCCAGATCAAGCGCGCAAGCGGGCCGACGAGGCGGTCCAACTCGCGACGCGACTCAACCGCGCGTTCAGCATCGCGTTCGCTCTGCAATACTCGGTTTCCGCCGCGCATCTTTGCCGCCAATATGAAACCTCGAAAGCACAAGCCGAAAGTCTTCGCACCGTCGCCGGAGAAAACGGTTTTCCAATTTGGCAGGCGTGCGGCACCGCCTCGATGGGCCGCGTCTTGATGGAAGAAGGCGATTGGGAACATGGCTACCCCTTGATGCGCGAAGGACTCAACCAGGTGCGCGGTGCAGGCGGCGAATTGGTCTACCTATATCTCCTGTCGCTATACGCCGAAGCATGCCTGCTTCATCGCAAGATTGCCGAGGGCACTCGCACGCTGGATGAACTGGCGGAGGGTATGCAAAAGACCGATATGCGGATGCTCGAAGCTGAAATCCATCGTATGCGCGGCGAACTGGTTCTGCTCGATGGCAAGCACGCGTCGGAGGCGGAGGAGCTTTTCCGCAGCGCGCTGCGCATCGCCGGCGCGCAAGGCGCGAAGTCATTGGAGCTTCGCGGGGCGAACAGCCTCGCGCGCTTGATGATCGCCGAGCGCAGACCTGACGAGGCGCGCGCGATCCTCGAGCCGGTCTACAACTTCTTCACCGAAGGCTTCACCACCGGCGACCTGGTGGAAGCGAAAGCGTTACTCCAAAGGTCTCAAGCGCAAACTGCCTGAGTCCGATCATTTCATATCGCTGACGCGCGGGAGGACCTTGGTCCAGAACAGCTCGATAGTTTTCATCAGCCGATCGTGCGGAAGCAGGCTGTTGTAGATCCATGCGAAGATCCATCGCACCGGCAACCGTTTGGCCATCGTCTCGAGCTGGCGCGTGACCGTGTCGACGGTGCCGACGAACGCGAGGCCCTCGCTAAAGATATCGGCCTCCTTACCCGTCGCTGGATCGATCAATCCCTGCGAGAAGCCGAACGCCTCGAACCAGTGATGGCCACAGAAGTAGCCGCTGTCGCGCCATAGTTGACGCGCCTCGTCGTCGGTGTCCGCGATTACCACGTCGCGCAGCACGCCCATCCCCTCGCCGCGCGGCTTGCCCGAGACCTCCGCATAGACATCGCAAAGTTGTGATTCGAGTTTGGGATGCAGCGCCGGCAGGATCGCGGTGACGCCTTCCTGCGCGCACCATCTGATGCTGCGCTCCGAGGACGCGAAGGGCTGAAATATTGGCGGATGCGGCTTTTGTACCGGCTTGGGAACCACCGAGACCGCCTTGACGATGCCGTTCTCGATGCCGCCGCCCCATAGCTTGGTAGCTTCGAGCGTCCATGGAGTATCGCCGGGCGGGATGCGCCAGTACTTGCCCTGATATGCGCTGAAGTCCTGCGTCCAGGCTTGCTTGATGATGCGGAAATTTTCCTCGAACGCCGCGCGATTGGCGGCATCGATCTCGTCGTGCTGATTGGGCAGCGCGCCATGAATCCCGTGCGTCTGCTGCGCCATGATGTCGACCCATCGCCGCTGATAGCCGCGCGCGAAGCCCGCGTTGGCGCGCCCGCCGGTCATGTGATCGAGCATCGCGATATCTTCGGCGACACGAATCGGATTCTGGGTCGGCAAGACGATGCCGAGCTGGCCGACACGCAGCCGCTTGGTTTGCATCGCGATATAAAGATCGAGCAGGACCGGATTGTTGGAAAGCTCGAATCCTTCGACATGAAAATGATGCTCGGTGAAGCTCATCGAGTCGTAGCCGAGATCGTCAGCGAGCTTGGCCTGCCCGGAGATCTCGCGCAGCATCTGGTCGTACAGCTCACCCTTGAGGCCCACCCTGCCTTGTTCGATCTGAGCCTTGTTGCCGACAGACGGCAGATAAAACAGCGATACTTTCATCGTAACCTCGTAAGAATTGATCCGACCCGAACAATTTCGAATGCGCCGACTCTAAACTGCTCGGCGCCGCGGCGGCAAGCGAAACTTACCGATCGGTAGGTGAGCTCACTTGAGGCTTAGCGATTTGGATCGGCACCAGCCACAAAGTCGAAACTACCACAATGCCGAAAGTGAGATAGACCATGGTGAATACCGACGGCGAAAAATCATAGAAGATCAGTCGATCGAGCCAATAGCCGATGAAGCCGCTGCCATAACCGTTTTGGCCGGCGCCGAGGCGCAATGCATTTTCAAGCGTCGTCAGCGGGCAATCGATTCCGATGATCGATTCGGCACATACGAACCCGATCGCCAGCAGATGGAAGATGCGGAAATAGAAGTTGCGGACCCATCGCCAGCCGCGCGCGTATCCGATGAGAATCGCCACCAAACCGAACACGACGAAACCGACGTAGAGCGCATGAATCGCGACGACCAGGTCGGCGAGGAAGCCGTAGCGCATGCGTCGAGCTTACCACGACGATGAAGGTGCGGCGCGGAGGCATCGAGGCCTCCGCGCCGCATCCCAAGCAGGAGTCTAGAACGCGAACTCGAGGTTTAGTTCGAACGCGTGCGTATCACGCGGGCATGGATCGCCTACCGCGCGGGGCGGTGCGAACGTCTTGGGCGCACCCTTTGCGGTGCTGGTGTCCTTGACGGGCAGGAACACGTCGCCGAAGGTGTTCGCATACGCCGTCGAGAAGGGCGCCTGGCCCTCGTAGAACTGCAGGTTCTGAGTGTCGATTGCGAGCCGCACGAACTCATTGATCTGCCATTCGACTCCCACCATATAGCGATAGAAATCGAACGGATCCCGGTTCACCTTGCTATTGGGCTCGAACCATTGGAGCAGCCCGATGAGGCGGAACGGTGTCTCAGGAATTTGCATATGGCCGAAGATATCGAAGCCCCGCTGGACGGTGCGGCTGTTGCCCAACAGCGCGGCTGTCAGAGCCGAGAAGTTGTAGTACGGAACACTATAGGGACTCGTGGTCCCGCCGGCCGAGGTAGCCGTTGCCGGTGGCGTGAAAAACACCGATGGTCCATTGCCGGAGAAAAGATTCGCCCCGGGAAAGGAGTTGTGACCCTGGTCATACTCGGCGGCGATTCCCCAAGTCTCGGCGGTGTAATGCACCAGCGCCGCCATTCGCGTGAGATGCGCGTTAGCTACGTGTCCGAACGCCGATGAGTTGGGACCGAAACCGCTGTTGAGGGAACCCATGTCGGGTGAGGTGTTGTTGTAACCATAGTCATAGAAGCCGGTCAGTCCTAGCCCCTGAGTGTCCCACGAAGATCCGAACGGATAGACACTCAATCGACCCATCACCTGCTTCGTGTTGGTCGCCTCGGCCTGATAGTACTTGGCGTTGGTGAAAGCGCCGAAGCCATAGTCTACATATGTCAGCTCGTTGAATTTAACCGGTCCGCTCAGCGAGACACCGAGTTGCGCTGAGGTGAGACCCAGGTAGTTCCACGGGGTTGAAGTGACGTAACGGAAAGTGCTCAGGTGCTCTTCCCATGGAATCATCGGATTCGGGATCGCGCCAAACTGGATAGTCGCCCCCTTGGTCGAATCGCCAGCCCAATCGAGGATCTTATCGTATTGGATTGACGCAAACTTGATCCGATATCCCAAGTCGCCGCTCAGATTACTGCTTACCGAGGAATTATGGCTGTTCGCGAAGGGCGTCGCGGTGCCATAGGTCTTGTAGACATCGGGAGTGAGCCGCAGCGTCCAGTCCGCAGTTGGAAAGTAGTAGAAATTCAGGTATGCCCGATCGATATCGAACGTGTTGTATAGATTGTTGCCTGGACCGGGCCATTGGTTGTTATCGAACTGCGCGGGCCCGAAGCCGGTATGGGTGTACATTTTGTAGCTGCTATACACCAGCGTGCCGACGCGGAATCGATCGCGAAAATTCGCGAGGTAGTCATTCCATGCGGGCTCGATCCGGTTGACGCGCGTCTGCAGTTCGGCATTTTGCTTGAGCAGCGCCTGCTGATTGGCGTTGAACTCGGCGCGCAACTCTTCGTTGCTCTGCTTGATTTCCTGAACCTGTCGCTCGACGGCGGCCGGCGGTTGCGCCGGCCCATCGAAGCCTAAGGTAACGGGCACGCGCCCCCTACCCGGTTTGCGATATAGCGCTCCCGTCTTTACGTCTTCGTACAGCGTGATACCGCGCGGCGATGGCGCTTGCGCAAAGGCCAGCGCATGATGACTGACGGCTAGCATCACCATAGCCATCGCGGCCACCAGCGTACGCTGCCATGTAGGACTGTTCATCAAACTCCTCCCTGTTTGCTGAATTGGATCACGCTCGGCTTATTGGCCGGACCCGTATTTTTTGGCCTCATCCTCGCGAAGCTTGGCGAGTTGATATGAGGTGTAGACTTTGCCGTCGCACACAAAACGGCTCGGGGTGCCGGCGTCGAGAACTCCGCAGTTCTGGACTCGCGGAACGGGCCGAATGGGCTGCGCCGAGATTGTCGCGGGCGGTCCGTGCTCGACAGTCGATTTCGCGGCGATGTTGCTGCATCCGGCGAGTGCCATCAGTGCGGATGCAATCGTGATGGTCGCGCACAATTTTTCGGTTCGTTTCATTTATTTCACCTCTTCAGGCACAGTTTTATCCGGATTTCCCTCGTATCTGTTGAGTTATTTCAATTAGTCAAGTAATCCCATAGATAATACTGGACAAGTTGGAAAACGGCCTGTTTTTATGTCATAGCTGGTCCCAAGTCAACCTCATCTCGAAGAATGCTTACCCGGCGCGGGCTTTTGCCGGTTTGATCGATACGGCGATATACTTGGCGGGCTTTCAGTCGGGCGAGGAGAACTTTCGATGCGGCTCAAGGACAAAGTTTCATTGATCACTGGTGCGGGCTCGGGCATCGGCGCCGCAACGGCTAGGACTTTCGCGCGCGAGGGCGCGGCCGTGGCAGTCGTCGATTTGAATGATGAAGGCGGCAATTCGGTCGTCGCCGAAATCCGCAAGGCGGGCGGCACCGCGGAATTTCATCGCGCCGATGTCGGCAATCCCAAGGAGGTCGAGCGCATGATCCGGTTCGCGACCTCGAAATTCGGCCGCCTCGACATCCTTCACAACAATGCGGTTTTTACTACTGTCGGGCGGATCGCCGACATCACCATGGAAGGATGGCAGAAGACCATCGAGGTCGGCCTGACCGCCTATTGGTATGCCACCAAGGTGGCGCTCGAGCACGCCATGCTGCCGCAGCGTAAGGGCGCCATCGTCAATACCGCATCGGTGTCGGGCCTAGCGGGCGATTACACGCTGGGCGCATACAACGCGGTGAAGGCAGGCGTGGTCAATATCACGCGGGTGACCGGGATCGAGTACGCGCGCAAAGGCATTCGATGCAACGCCGTATGCCCCGGCCCGATCGGCACGCCACCGCTGCTTGCGATGGAGAAGAGCCGCCCACAAATCATCGCGCGCATCCGCGAGGCGATTCCGATGGGCCGTCTCGGCGAGCCGCAAGAGATTGCGAATGTGGTATTGTTCCTCGCGTCCGATGACGCTTCCTTCGTGACCGGCGCATTTTTCGTCGCCGACGGAGGCTTGTGGGCGCATTCCGGAATGCCGAGTCTCTCGGGTGAAGGACCCGAGTGGTAAACATTTCCTACAGATAGGAGGCAACGATTCCATGTCACAACAGCAACTCGACTCTCTCATCCAGATGATGAAGGCGCAGCCGATCGCGCAAGCTCCAACCCTGGAGCAGCAGCGCGCCGGCTTCGAGCAGATGGCTGCCATGTTTCCGGTCGACGCCGATATCAAACGCGAACCGGTGACGGCCAACGGCGTCAAGTCAGAATGGGTCTCCGCACCCGATGCGGACGCCGGACGCGCCATCCTCTATCTCCACGGCGGCGGCTATGTGATCGGTTCGATCAATACCCATCGCTCGCTCGCGGCGCGTCTCTCGCGTGCGGCGAAAGCGCGCGTGTTGGTGATCGATTATCGCCTCGCACCGGAGCATCCATTTCCGGCCGCCGTCGATGATTCAGTCGCGGCCTATCGATGGATGCTGGCGCAGGGACTGAAGCCCTCGCGCATCGCGGTGGCCGGCGATTCGGCTGGAGGCGGACTCACCGCCGCGACTCTGGTTGCGATCCGCGATGCGAAGCTGCCGGTTCCTGCCGCGGGCGCATTACTTTCGCCGTGGGTAGACATGGAAGGGATCGGCGAATCGATGACTAGCAAGGACAGCGTCGATCCAATGGTACATAAGGAGGGGCTGCTCGGGATGGCGAAGGCGTACCTCGGCGGACAAAATCCGCGCTCGCCACTTGCCGCGCCGCTCTATGCCGACCTCACCGGGCTGCCGCCGTTGCTGATCCAGGTCGGCACCTCCGAGACGCTGCTCGATGACGCCTCGCGCCTGGCTGAGCGCGCGAAAAAGGCCGGGGTCAACGTAACCTACGAGCCGTGGCAGAACATGATCCACGTGTGGCACCTGTTTGCGCCGATGCTGGATGAGGGTCAGCAGGCGATCGAGAAGATTGGCGCCTTCGTTCGCAAGCACGCCGAATAGAGAATCCTCGTTAAGGTGCGGCTGTGGAGACTTCCGCAGCCGCACCTTACATCTTGTAGCGGTTTTCGCCTTCGAACTTGACGGAGTGGGGATCGAGTCGCTAGCCTAGTCGATCGATAGGAAAACTTTGCTTTCCAAAAAAGCTAAATACGCGCTCAAGGGCATGTTGGTACTCGCGCAGCGGTATGGCCAAGGGCCAGTGCTCATTTCGGATGTCGCAGCGGCGGATCGGATGCCGCGGAAATTCCTGGAGCTCATTCTCCTCGAGCTCAAAAACCACGGTCTACTGCAAAGCAAGAAAGGAAAAGGTGGCGGTTATTTTCTGGCCAAGCCACCGACCGCGATAACCGTCGGCCAGATTGTGCGTATCGTCGACGGGCCGATCGCCCCCCTGCCCTGCGTCAGCAAAACCGCCTACATGCGATGCGAGGAATGTGCCGATGAGCGCACTTGCCCGATTCGCCTGGTAATGAAGGACGTGCGCGAGGCGACCGCGAAGATCCTCGACTCCGCCACGCTGGCCGACATGCTCAATCGCGTGCGCTCGATTGAGACCGGCAAGGAAGCGCTCAACTTCGCGATCTGAAACTTTTTCGCGCGTCGCGATCTCAACGCAGCCCATCGATTGAATTCTTCCATCAAAGCACGCATCGCGAGACTCGATTGGCGCCGGATCGCGCGCGAGCTCGACGACCATGGCTATGCGCTGACCGGCTCGATGCTGAGGCCGGAGGAATGCGCGGCGCTGATCGCGCTGTATCCGGAGCGCGAGCGCTTCCGCAGCCGCGTCGACATGACACGCCTGAGATACGGCGTCGGCGAGTACAAATATTTCGCGCGACCGCTTCCGAAGCTCGTCGAGGAACTTCGCGCCGCGCTTTACCCGCGCCTCGCACCGACCGCGAATCGATGGGGCAAGTTGCTCGATGACGGCGAGCCCTACCCTGCTTCGCTTTCCGCGTTCATCAAATCATGCGCCGCACATGGCCAGTCGCGGCCGACGCCGCTGCTGCTGCGTTACGAAGCCGGCGGTTACAATTGTCTACATCAGGATCTCTATGGCGAGATTGCTTTTCCGCTGCAGTTCACCTGCGTGCTGAGCCGGCGTGATCGCGATTTTGAAGGCGGCGAGTTTCTGCTCGTCGAGCAGCGGCCCCGCGCACAATCTCGCGGCGAAGCAATCGCGATGGACCAGGGCGAGGGCATCATCTTCACTAATCGTTATCGTCCGATTGCCGGAGCGCGGGGGCATTATCGCGTCAATGTTCGCCACGGCGTGAGCACCCTTCGCACGGGAGAGCGCTACTCACTCGGCATCATTTTTCACGACGCCAGCTAGTTTCACGACGCGAGCTAAACGCCTCGTCGGCGTGACTGCCGGGTGCTTTTAATTCCGGACGGCGTGATCTAGTTTCGGAAAAGGAGAATCAATCATGGCAGTCTTCAAGCGTGGTGACGTAAGCCTGTACTTCGAGGAATTCGGTTCCGGGTATCCAATCCTGCTATTCGCGCCAGGCGGGATGCGCTCGAGCATCGAGTTCTGGCACAAGAGCCCGTTCGATCCGACCGTCGATCTTGCGAAGGACTTTCGCGTCATCGCGATGGATCAGCGCAATGCCGGACAGTCGCGCGCGCCGGTCACCGCGGCCGACGGATGGGACACCTACGCGGCTGACCACGTCGCGCTGCTCGACCATCTCGGCATCAAGAGTTGCCATGCGATGGGCGGATGCATAGGCGGCTCGTACTCGCTTGGCCTGATTAAGGCGATTCCCGATTGCGTCAGCGCCGCGGTGCTGCAACAACCGATTGGTTTGTCACCGAGGAATCGGGAAATGTTTTTTCAGATGTTCGATGGATGGGCCGACGCGCTGAAGAAGGAGCGTCCCGACCTCGACGCGGCGGCGTTCCGGTCATTTCGCGATCGCATGTACGGCCAAAGCGATTTCGTCTTCAACATATCGCGCGATTTCGTGCGCGCCGTGAAAACGCCGCTGTTGGTTCTGCGCGGCAACGACGATTACCATCCCAGCGAGACCTCGGATGAGATCGCGAAGATCGCACCGCATGCGGAAATCATTAGCGAGTGGAAAACTCCCGACACGATCGGCAAGACGGTCGAGCGCGTGCGCTCGTTCCTCAAATCGCACACGCCAAAGTAGGATTCGTTAGTTGCGCTATTGAACTGCGGCGCTGGCAGCGAGAGCAGAGTTCCGCGCGCGTCGCAGTTGCGCCATGTCGTCGAGGATCGCGCTATCGCCGCTGCGAAATCGCGGTGAGTCCTTGGCCACGATCGCATGCGCACTCGCTTTCGAATGATGTAGTGAAGGCAGTGCGGCCTCGCGCGCACGCTCCGATTCAGGAACGTGGCCAATGAGGTATATCCACAACACGCGGCGCACATAGTCCTCGGTTTCCCGATAGTGCGGAATGCCGCCGGCGCGCGTAACCGCAGCTTCGCCGGCGTTGTAGGCCGCGAGGATCTCGGGCAGCGTCAATTTTCCCTGCGGGCGGTTGCGTTTGAGATAGTCGATGAAGCGCGCCGCCCCGAGCGCATTCTGCGCCGGGTCGAATCGGTTGTCGACGCCAAACTCGCTGGCAGTAGCGGGCATCAACTGCATCAGGCCGGCCGCGCCCTTAGGCGAAACTGCGTCGGAGCATTCTCCCGACTCCACGCGCGCAATCGCGGAAAGCAGCCCCGGATCCATCGAGTGGACCAGGGCGACGTCTTCGAGGATCGATTCGACTTCAAGGCGTTGCAGGACTCCCGCGCCACTCCCGCATGATCCCGCAAAGGTGAGCCCGCCACCCATCATCATGGGAACGAGGCAAAGCGACGCTGCGATTGCGAGAACTTTCTTCATCGGAAGTCGGGTCATTATCCTTAAAAATGCCTCCTGCGTCGAGTTATTTGTGAGTCCTTGCGGCGCGCGTGATTTCCAGAGGATTGCCAGAGGATTGCAATGTCCTCCGCATCCGCACACACTTGATCCGAGCGATTCTCACCACCTGCGGAGTTCCCCCGCCGTCGATGGCTTCTTCCAGTGCAGTTCTAGGTCGCCCCCTATCAGCGTCCAGCAACCTGCGTCTCGCTTTGGGCTACGGCCTGATGATCGCGGGAATGGTCGCCTGCTACCTGCTAATCAGGTCGTACGGCGAAACGCTCTCGCCCCCGGTGATCGCGACAGTTGGTGCGCACGCTGCAGCGGCGGGTTCGGGCGCGATCGGCCACGTGCTCCTCGCGCTCGTGATCATCATCATAATGGCGCGTCTGCTCGGGAGTGCGTTCCACTACTTCCACCAACCGCCGGTCATCGGCGAGATCATCGCCGGAATCCTGCTAGGTCCATCGTTCCTCGGCCGGATATCTCCCCATGTATCCGCCTATGTGTTCCCGACTGCGGTCAGCCCGTTCCTCGGCGTGATCTCCGAAGTCGGCGTCATCCTCTATATGTTCCTCGTCGGCCTCGAGCTCGATCCGGGACTGCTCAAGCGCCGTGGTCATGCCGCGGTGGCGATTTCTCATGCGAGCATAATCGCGCCGTTCCTGCTCGGCACCCTACTGTCGTTGATTCTGTACCCGCGCCTCGCGACCGGCGATCTGAGGTTCACCGCCTTTTCGCTTTTTCTCGGCGTGTCGATGTCGGTTACTGCCTTCCCGGTCCTCGCGCGCATCCTCACCGATCGCGGGATGCATAAGTCGCGCATGGGCGCCATCGCACTGACCTGCGCGGCGGTCGACGATGTCACGGCGTGGTGTCTGCTGGCCTTGGTGGTGGCGATTATCCAGGCGCGAACGGCCGGCGCGCTGGTCACCTTCGGATTCGCGATGGCGTTTATTGCCGTGATGTTCCTCGTCGTGCGGCCGATGATGGTGCGCCTCACGCTCGCGTATGGAAATCGCGGCCGCCTCACGCAAGGACTGATGGCGGTCGTATTCGTAGTGCTGCTGCTCTCCTCGTGGGCCACCGACCTGATTGGAATCCATGCGGTGTTCGGCGCGTTCGCGCTGGGCGCCGTGATTCCCCATGATAGCGGCCTCGCGCGTGAGCTTACCGATCGCCTCGAGGATCTGCTGATCGTTCTGCTACTACCGGCGTTCTTCGCGTACACCGGCCTGCGCACACACATCGGACTGGTAAATGGCGTCGAGCAATGGATCCTCTGCGGGCTCATAATCCTGGTGGCGTCGGCGGGAAAATTCGGCGGCAGCGCGATTGCTGCCCGCCTCACCGGACTCAACTGGCGCGACGCTTCCGCGCTCGGCGTGCTGATGAACACCCGCGGCCTGGTCGAGCTGATCGTACTCAACATCGGACTCGACCTCGGCGTCATCTCACCGACGCTGTTTGCGATGCTGGTGCTGATGGCGCTCACCACTACGCTCGCGACTACTCCCATCCTCGATCTCATTTCGCATGAACTCACCGAAGACAAACGCGCGGAACAAGAAGCCGCATCTACACCCGGCCGCGCCAGCGCTTTCAGAACCACCGAGCACCAGCCGATAATGATCGCAATCTCAAATCCGCGCGGAATGGGCTCGCTGCTGGATGTGGCAATTCACGCGACGCAGCCCGAGAGTCCCGCCGCGCGCGTACTCGCGCTGGTTCGCAGGCCGCCCGGCGGAATTCGCTCCGGCTTGCGCGAGGTCGAGGATCGGGTTGCGCCGCGCGCACCGATTCTGCTCTCGGCGCTGGACCATGCGAAGCGCGCCGGCGTGACCGTCGAGACCATCTCGATGTGGACCGATGATCCGGCCCATGACATCGTGAGTTCAGCGCACGAGATGGGCGCGGGATGGATTCTGATCGGATTCCACCAACCGGTGTTCGGCGCGAATGCGATGGGCGGCATCGTCAGAGGCGTTCTCGAAGGGAGCCGCCGGTCTGCCATTCATGTCGGCGTCGTTACGCGCGGAGAGCCGACCCGGGTAGATAGAATCTTCGCGTTGGTGGATAGCAGCAGCGATGGCCGTGCGGCGCTCGACCTCGCGACTCGCATCGCACGCAGCCGCGAATGCAGTCTGCATGCGCTCCTTATGCCGGAAGCGAACGGTGAGCCGGAGCAGGCGTTGAAGGATATCGTGAAGGATGCCAGCAAGATTTGCGGACGGTGGCTTTACACTGACGTGCTGCGCGACCGCAACCCGCGCCAGGTGATGGATCAAACCCGGGACAGCTGGTGATCGTCGGCCGGCGCATCGCCGATGAGTTGGAACTTCCCATCAATGTGATTCCTGACGAGGAGCGCTGCATCGTGGTGGTGCAAGGCGGCGCCGACCTCACAAACGGCGCCCCCGCGATGCTCAATTCCGATCCGTCTTCCATTTTGAACTAAATTCGAAGCTAGGTCGCCGGCTGGGTAATTCCTGTCATCGGAATACTCAGTTGATGAAGCTGTTTGAGAATGTCGAGACTGATCCGCTGCTGCGCATCCATATGCGTGATCAGTTCCTGATCCTTCACCCAACAGACAACCTCTAGAATTGAAGGCGGCTCGACGATAGGTTTGTCCGTATCGCTTTACCGTTCGCATCCGTCGGTTCCGGGCTGGCGAGCCCGGTTTCCAATCCCCGGGCTGCCTCGTCAGGCATTGGATCACCTATGAACGTCTTTCACTTAGAGCGTTCGCGCCGGCGAACTCACCAAATTGTCGCCATCGCCACCGAGCAAATCAAGCACCGTGGCATCGCGTAGCGCACTTCGCTCGACCTCTTCGATCTTGCTAATCATTCGCTCGACGCGAGGTTCCATCGGATGGTCATTTCTGGTTGCGCTCTCTAGCACTTCCGTAATGCGCAAAGATTCAGGACTTCGAGTGAGTAGCAGCTCGTGCGATGGCTTGGAGCCAACTTGCGCATCGGCCGCGGCGATCAGACCGGCTTCCTCGAGGCGCTGAACGATAAGCGACACTCGTTCCTGTGACACCCCGATTTCGTGCGCGATCAAACCCACGGTCACCGGCTCGCCGCCGCGCGACATCCGCTCGCCGATTCGCATCAGCAGCAGAAGCACAACGCGGCGTGTGAAGTCGGGTGGAACAGCTTCCTTCAACGGCCGATAGGGGCCGCGCTGCAGCACTACTGCAAACTCCACACCTACAAGTACGATCGCCCAACTGAAATAAATCCACACCAGGAAAACCGGAATTGCCGCCAGTGCTCCATAGTAAGCGCGATAGTTGGACACTCCGTATTGAAAGTGGATGTAAGCCCACTGGGCTAGTGTCCATAGCACTGCAGTAATCAGCGATCCAAACAGCGCGGGCCGCCACTTCACCTTGGTGTTGGGAAAGAAAATGAACAGCACGAAGTAACCGGCCCAGACCAGAGCAAATGACGCCATGACTCCGAGACCCTTGAGAAAGGGGGCGCTGTGGGTCACGCCAGCAGTCAGCGTCAACGCACTGACCAGCAACACCGGAACGGTAAAGGTCATGCTCAGGTAGTCGGTAAACTTGCGCAGATAGGTGCGGCCCTTCGCAACTCCCCAACTATGATTGAAAGCGTTCTCGATGGTGCCGAGCAAGCTGATATCGGTGATGAGGAGCGTCGCGCCGCCGACCGAGCCCAGCGCGGTCACCTCCATGTTGTGCACGAATCCGAGCAGTTGATTGGCAATATCGGGCGAACCAACATAGCGGACGATCATTGGCTCGAGCTGGTCGGTATAGCCAAGCCCTTTCATGATAGAGAACACCAGCACCAGGAGCGGCACGATCGACAAAGCGGTGGTGTAGGTCAGCGCCGAGGCCCACAATAGATCGTTATTGTCGCTGAAACGGCCTAGTGCAGTCTGAACTACCGCGCGTGGACGGCCGCTGCGTTGTAACGCCACCTGCAGAAATGAGGGCCGCGCGTCCGCTATCCTTTCGGCTGAAGCAGCACTCACTGAGGTTGGTTCCTCGCTAATTGCGCCTCGCGATCGAACCCCGGCAATATCGCCTGGATGAAAGCATTCTGCACTACTTCGACTAAGGCTTGCCAGGTGCTAGTGTTAGGGCTTTTGAGTTTCCCCGTCAAATCTACCTTAGTGGCGACCTGCTTGGTCTTCGAGTTCTTGAAAACATGCCCCGCCGCTCCGACGGCAGCCTCGTATGCCTGGTGAAGTATGGGCTTGTGCTTGTCCTTATCCCAGTCGTACACCGTGAGGTCGCTGAACATAGGCTTCACGTAACCAGTGACGTCCCCGTCCTTGATACCTAGCTGTGAGTAGACGGAAAACTCGCCATGCGACACGTCGAAACGCCCGAACGCGAGCAGCAGGTTGTTCATCGCAGTCATATCGGTGTTCTTGATCGCCAGATTCATATCGAGATGGGGACCTTGCTGTTCGGCCAGGAAAGTGCCGTCGAGCGTGGTGTCGCCGGTACCCATAAACTTGCCGGTAATCGTTACGTGGGCTGAGCCTTGCTCTTCGTGGTTGGTGTAGTTGGTGAGTATCGCGTGAGCGTCAGTGAGGTTGAGCTTGAAGTTAGGATTCTTCTCCTTGTCCTCATATGCGAACGCGCTCTGCCGCACTTCGAAGCGCTTGATCAGGATAACTACCGATGGACGATTGTTCTCTTTCTCGATGGCCTTGCCTGCGGTGTTGACATTCTCCTTCTCGCGAGTGTCGGTCTGAGGCGTGTGTACATAACTAAGATCCACCTTGTCCAGCGTCGCGTTGTCTACCTCGACCCGAGCGACCTTAGGCGAATACTCCAGCAGTCCATCGCTCGCGACGATCCCACCGTGGAGTACGAGGTTGACATTCATCGCGGCAGGAGTTACCGCGCTGAGCGGAATGTCAGTGACTTGGTAGCGCACTCGCATTCCCGGATAGGGCTCGTCGAGGAAGTTCGCCTTACCGTCGGCTTCGAGCTTGCCTTGTTCGAATACAACCGCTCTAACATGAATCGGTGACGGATACTCATCAGCCTTGTAGTGTAGATTCCGGATGTTATCCGCGTCGAAGTATAGATGTTCCAGGTGCAATGGACGTTGCGGATCGTTCGCATCGATGTAGGTCACGTCGCCATTGCTGATACGGAAGCGGTTGATCTTGAAGGGATACACATTCTGCAGCGCGTCCTGCCATCCCTTCTGATGCAAGGGCACAGTATCCTTCTTCTCCGACTGAAACTGCGCGGTATCGATTCGCACCTTCGGCCGCGCGATGAGAACATCAGCAACTACATGACCGCTGAATAGCTCGCGCCATTGAATCTTGAACTGCATCTTATCGATGTGCGCGACCGGCGGCGATGGGTGTTTCTCCTGGATAACCTTGAGACCTCCCAAGGTGAGCCGGCCTCCAAGGAGTTGCAGGTGAGCGTGCGGCAAGGTGGTATGATAGCCGATCAACTTCTCGTTCATCGCTCGCTCGATTCGCGGACGAATGATTCCATCGAGGAAGAACGACAAGATGAACAGTCCCACTATCAGCGCGACGAAAAGTGCGCCGATGCCTTTGCCGATCAGACGGCCATAATGGGTTGAGGTCATAGTTAACACCCTGTGATGACGAATAGGCTCGCGGGCCCCAGTAGTATGACTCTGAAGCCTGCGAGCCCGCAATCGAGTTGGTCGTTAGGCGCGATTCTACGGACGTGCTTCCGCAGTGTAAGAGATATCTTTCGCGTTCGCGCGCTCGAAGACCTGCTTCGCGCGATCGCGCTCCTTCGAATCTTCGGTGTGCACCGAAATCAGGATGTTGCCGTTCCTGACCGCACCCTCATAGCGCTTCGCCTCATACTCGGGAATTCCCAGCCCGATGAGGCCGCCCGCCAAACCGCCGACCGCACCGCCGGCCGCTGCGCCAGTCAGAGCAGCCAGTATTGGGCCCGCCGCGATAAGCGGTCCTACCCCAGGGATCGCGAGGCTGCCGATTCCAACCAGCCATCCGAGCGCGCCAGCCAGCACTCCGCCTGCGACCGCGCCGGTCGCCGCACCCTCGGGCGCCTTGGTATGTTGTTCATGTGCAAAGTCGCGCGTCCCGCTGCGATCGGGAAACAGCACTGCGATATCGTTGTTGGAAAATCCTTCCGCCTTCAACATGTTGGCGATGCTGATGGCTTGCTCTTCACTACCCGCTATACAAAAGACTGCTTTCTTGGCCATGTCGGTTCTCCTGTTCAGTTACGAAGTTGATTGCAAGTTGTAGGTGTTGCGCCGCTTAGTCCGCGTTGCGCGCGATTTGCAATTGATCATGCACATTGGTAGCGCCAGCAATCTTGTACGCGGCACGGGCGATTGCGGCTTTCTCGTTCGCGCTCTTCACTGGCCCGCGCAGCCATACCACACCATCGACGGTGATAATCTTGACGTTCTTGGCATCGGTGGAAAGGTTGCTGTCTGACTCGACCGCCTGACGCACTCGCCGTGTGAGGTCGACGTCTTCGGGCTTGTTGGATTGATCCATCGGCGTCATCGTATCGTTGCCACGATCGCGCATGTTCTGCGCGCTGTTGTCAGCCGCAGACTTGTCAATAGAAGGCATGTAATCCGACGGCGCGGCCTGGACACTACACACAGCGCCTCCGATGAGCGCCGCCGACGCTAAAATGAGAATAGGTACTTTCATAATGCAGTCCTCAACAGAACGAGATTTGTTGGTTAGACGTAGCTGAGAGGCGATTGCATCAGACCGCAAGCATCTGCAGGGAAATATAGATCACTCATTTCGACTAAGAGGCACTCACTCGCGCTTTCTCATCGAATCTCGAATCGCGCATGAATCTATATGTAGGTTTCTATGTCAGATAGCAGACACCGGGCCGGGGATTTGAGCGAGCCATCGATTCAAGTCGGACATTAGGACTTCGAGACGGCGCATCGATTGCAGTTCCGCGAGGATCGCGCGCCGCTGATCGATAGTCCACGATTCGATTCGCGCGAACTCTCCTGCCTCGAGCCGCGATCCGAATTCTCCAACCGGCCTCGCCAGGTCATGCGCCGAATACGTTTGCACGACGGTCTGAGCGGCCGACGCGCTGAGGCTCTCGTCGCCGCTGAAGAAGTCGAGCCACGACTGAAGTTGTCGGCGGGTTGCATCGAGCACCGCTTCACGCGCCGACTCCGTCACCGAATCCAATGGCGGCGTCGGAGTTACAATCCGCCCGCTCGCGATCGAGGCCAGCCGGTTTGCTATGCGCCGAAGCGTGCCGGCTGCCTGCACGATCGCGTTGTGATTGACGGTGCTGGTGCGTCCTTCCATTTGCGCGTCATCCGCGACCTGGAGGATTTCGGCGAGGACGCGCATGGTGTCCGAGTTGACGCGTTGAATTTCATCCTCGGTGTTCGCCGCGGAACCCCCGGGTACAAGCGCGAGGGTGTCGAGGATGACTTTTCGCAGCCTGGGCATTAAAGAATCGCCGGCGTATTCCGCCGGCCACAATAAGAAAGCGACGACAGCCACCACAAAGGTGCCCAGCAAAATCCCCCAGATGCGCCAGAGCGGCCCATAGATATCGATGGAAGGGCTCAACCCGGCGAACACGAGCGCGAACGTCGTACCGATCTGCTTTCCTGCGTATGCGACACGTCCGCTGGTGAGCGAGGCATACCCGGAGACATAGAAGATCAGGAAGATTGCGATCAAATAAGCTGGAAGCGTTTCGAAATTGGGCGTGACGATGATGATAACGAGAAGAGAAACCGCCCCGCCGATGATCGCTCCGACGATCCGGAGAATCATTTTGCGCATCGCCGCGCCGTAAGTTGGGAGTGCGGTTATGAGTACGGTAGTCAGGATGGTGGATAGATCGGCGCGCTGGGTAAGAATGCCGATCATGTAACCGACCACCACGCACAGGCCCACCTTCAGGGAAAAGCGGATAAGCACAGGATCCGCAGCGCCGGTCGGCTGCGCGATAGCATTGATCAACGGCGCCGCTGCCGGTGGCTGCGGCGGCTCATCGAGCAGACGCTCGATGTACCCCGTCATCGCGGCCAGAGAATCGGTGAAGGATGCGAAATTCTCGATTTCCGGCAAACTTGCTGTCGCGATGGTCGGCCTGATCTGGATGGCGCGAGCGCTTAGAGCGTCCATCGCTAATCGAGCACGCGTCCGTGAGGGAGGAGGTGGCTGGTCGACCCCAACGGAAATATGCGTCGGCAGCTCGCGGGCGATCTCGTCGAACGCCGCGGCAATCGCGTCGACCGTGGCTTGAATTTCGGGTCGCACCATCGTGCGAATGTGTCGCGGCCCGTGCGCTCGTGCCGCCACGATCAGGCGATCCACTTCGAGAGAAATCCGCGCCACGCGAGTGATGGCAGCAAGCAGGATCGCTTGGCGATGCTCGGACGCGCCCTCGGCCACAGCTTGATCGAGAAGCGCCATATGTGCGGGCAAGTCGGAAGTCGGCGGTGGCAGTGGCGGCCGCCGAGCAGCTGCGCTATCGAGATAGAAGTTGGCAGCCTCGACCAGCCGCGAACGAGAGCGCGCGACGCTCGCTCCTAGCGACTCCATCAGAATCGCCTCGCCGGGGTCGGGCCAAAGCCAGTTGTCGAACACGACGATCAGGCCGAATGCAATCACGCTCCCACCGAAGGCGCCGGCCGCACCCCAACCGATTTCCCGAGGCGCGAACACAACACCGTAGAAGGTGTTAAGGCAGACCACCTCGATGAGGAGAAGTGCAGCGCCGAGCTTCCGGGTCACTCCGAGGTAGGTCGAGTACGAGAACAGCGCGAACAGGAATGGGAACATCAGCCACGGCGTTTCCGCCAACGCACGCGCCATCACCACCGATGCGATTAGAGCTAGCGCCTCGACGACCAGAAATGTTCCCGCCTTGCGAGGCGACATCATCGGTCCCGCGCCCACCAGAAGCCATACGATGTAGGTGCCGAGCTCGTTGTTGACGTGGCAAATCGCGACCAGTCCTGCGCCGGCTGTCCCGATCGTGGCGAGACGAAGGGCCATGCGCAGTTTCCGTGAGGTCGGAGCGAGCTCCCGCGCGAGCAAGGCCTCAAGCTGATCGAACAATTCAAACGGCTGCGCGATGCGAAGCTGCGGTTTGACAAAGCCGGCCATAGAACCGTGGGTCAGCGGTTTCCGTGGATCGTTACGACTGCAGTCTCTCCCATGCGAAACTGGAAACCAGGATCGTCGCTATCCAGTGTGATTCGGACCGGGAAGCGCTGCGAAAGACGCACCCAATTGAGCGTCTCCTCCACTTGCGGCAATCCCTGAACGCTGGCGCCGTTGCCTTGGTAAAGCGCCCATCCGACGCCCTGCACACGCCCCCGAAACCGCTTGTTCGGGTAGCTCAGCAGGTACACTTCCGCGCTCATTCCCGGGCGGATGTGGCCGAGAAAGTTTTCACGGAAGTTAGCCAGCACATACTAGGTGCGATTGTCGACCAGGCTCATCACTTCGTGGCCTTCGTTCGCGTACTGGCCCACGGCGATGTTGAGATTCGTCACGTATGCATCGAACGGGGCACGAACACGGCAATACTCGATGTTAAGTTTCGCGTCGTAGAGCGCAGCCTCGGCGGCCTTGCGCCGTGCGTTGATGTCCCCGTATTGGCCCAGATCGTTTTGCGCTTTGGATACCTCGCTATGCGCACTGGCCACTCCGGCTTCGTCAGCCTCCAGCCTGCTGCGCGCGTTGAAAACGTCGTTGGCGGTGACGAAGTGACGAGCAAGCAGCGGCTCGATGCGGTCAAGGTACTGCTTGTCGTAAGCGCGCTCGGCCTGGAGTTGTGCCTCGCGCGACCTTGCGGCATGGATTGCGTCGCCGAAAGCACTGATCTGGAGATTGGTTAATGCGAGATCGGCCTCGGCCTTGTCGACTGCAGATTGGTAGGGCCTCAGATCTACCACGAACAACAACTGACCCTGCTTGACGTGTTGATTATCTTGAATGGGCATCTCGACGATGGGACCGCTGACGTGCGGTGCGACTCCTATGATATTGGCCCGTACATAGGCGTCATCGGTGCGTGGATACACGTAGTAGAGATGAGTGACATAGGTGGCTAGCACGATCGCGCCGACGACGATCAATAGGCCTAGCGTCCTGCCGATAATCCGAGCTGCAAGGTCACGCGCCGGCGCGACGAGTTCACCCGAAGGAATCGTGCGGGTTGGCTGCGGTGGAGTGCCGGCGGGCTGAGGCGTCAACGCGGCATGCGTTACAGGGGGAGACTGCTGTTGCGCTCGGGGATCGGCCACTTCGCTTCGCCTCACATTCGATTGAAGAAGATCAAATATACGGCGCAAGCCAGCAGTATCGCGAGACAAGGATAAATCAGTAGACGGGGACCGAGGTGCGGCTCGATACCGCCCGCCGCGAAGACCGGCCGGAACGTCGCGGCCAGCAGCGTACCGACGATCGCGCACAGCAGCCAGGCGGGAAAATTCGCGCCCGCGATGTTCACTACCGGATCGCATGCCGCCAGCGTCAAAAGGGCAATCGGCCTGGCGATACGGATTGCTGATGCGTCGCGCATGATCATTTGACGTGCACCGCGCCGGCCGCAAAGGCGACGGCTGCGTAGGCGGTAAGTAGTTGCGCTTTGCTCTGGATAAATGTGTAGCGTGCGTTAGCGAGATCGCGTTCGGCCGTCAATAGCTCGACGATGGTGCTGAGCCCCTGGCGGTAGGTCTCGAGGTTGGCGTTGTAGGATTCCTCCGATGCGGTGACGAGGCTCTGCGCGAAAACATATTTGCTGCGCGATGAGTCCAGCTCAAAGTATGCGCGCCACATCTCGGCGATCGTATTAATTTCCTCCGACCTGAGCTCGGCGCGCGCAACGTCGCGATCAGCCTCCGCTCGGCGCTGGTCGTTGAGGCGGCGGAATCCGGTGAAGAGATCCCATCGCAGCGTCAACAGCGCGGAATACTGCGGGTCCCCGGTTTGAACGGTCCGCGGGACCTGGAAAGTGAAGTTCCACAAATTCTCGCCATAACTCGTCGCCAAGCCCACCACCGGAAAGAATTGTTACGCATGAAGCCGGGCCGAGTGATCTAGGTAAGACCGGCTCTGGCTCCCAGTTCCCTAAGTTCCTTACTGAATCTTTGCCGAACTCGCTCGCTATAGATGATGGCATTACCGTACCTACGGTCCGCCACAATGTAGTTGTGCAAACTGTCCATCCTATCGGGGAACGCCGCGGAGTAATCTCGTAGCAGATCGCGAAAACTGAACGCCCCAATTGAGGACTCAAGCGCTTCCAGATCGTCTATTGTGACCACAATGAGATTGTCGACCATACATCGTCCAATCCGAATCGGCTCTCCTAGCCACTCGACGGAAGGGTCCAGGAGCAGAGCGAATTCGCGAGCCAAAAACCAGGGATGAAGCGGCGCATCGACGAGACAGTCGTTTACCAGGAGTACAGGGACGATGCGATCACAAACGCGGATGCTCGTATCGGTTCTCCAGCTACCATCTGTTAAATGGCGCACTGAATTCGCCAGCTGCGCAACCCCCTTTCTCTGAAGTCGATCACCCGAAACGACCGCACCATATTTTTTCTTCAGGAACTCAATGTACGCTTCGGCCGATCCTTCGATCTTGTCTTCTCTGATCCAGACAGCTTTATCTTCGAAGAGTATCGTCTGATCACCGCAGTCGAGAAGACCATCTGCCACTTGCACTTCGGTTCCTGAAGGCGCTGTACCTTTCGGGCTGGCAGTGAATCGGCGGGCCAAGCCTCCGACCTCAGGAAACATATTTTCCAGAATCTCCGAGCAGTACGCTTCGAAGGCGTTGCCAAAGAGGCGTAGCGCCTCGTCGACGTCATCTACCATGAAAAGTGGTCCTGCTGTAGCCATTTCACTGAGGAACACTGGATCCAAGACGATCGCCAGATCTTCACGAATGCGAAATATCGGTTTGGAACGTATTGCAACGGCAACGAACGTCGAAACATTCGCCTCGTCCACACTGTCTTTTTCTTGTCGCAACGTCGCCGCCAGCTCTGACGCCGATTGTGAGCGTTCTTTCATCATCACAGAGAACGCGGTCCGCAGATTTTCGATCGGCTCGAGTGGGTTGAACATCCGAAGAGCAAAGGTTGGATTTGTACCCTTCGCGGTATCGATGGCCAAGCTCCGCAAGACAATCAGCATCAAACACGAGTAGTACTCGTCCAGGGTCATTCCGCTCGCTCGACGGAATGAATCCGCAAAACCGCTGGACAATGCACAGAGCCTGTCGCAGATGGTGCCTCGACCGCGAACGAACGCCTGTGTCAGATCTGGACCCTTCGTCGTTTCGGAAATCGATCGCCGAAAGCGCGGCAACAATCTGAGGCGTCGCGTCGTCAGGTCGCCTTCCGCCCGCAATTCGTCACGATAGACCCGCTTTTCCCACAAGCCATTGACCACCAGTAGAGCTTTGGCAAAAAGCGCTCGTTTCTCGAGATCGCCGACGAGTTCATCCTTCGCCTCGCCATCTTGTCCAAATAGCGCTGCCCATCGTATTAGTTCGAGCAATTGACCGCGGAAAAAAATCGAACAAGACGGATGATGTTTGACGAAAGCCTCGATCGCTGGGAAGAACACCGGATCGAACACACTCGCCGCCAGCGTTAGTTGTTTTCGCAGGTGCCGCTCAAGCCAAGTACCCTCTCCGTCGTTCAGGTGATCCGAGACAACCAAGTTTATACGCGAGCATGCGACTATCACGTCGCTTTTGTTCAACTGTGCAAGAAGTGATTTGAGCGATTCGCGGCTCGGGCTTTCACCAGGGAAAACCGTCTCTAGCGTCAGAAACACTCCTATCTGTCTGTCCGCCAAATCCGCCATATCAGGGGTTATCACCGCTGGTCGCATTCTCCACGCCGGGCGGCAAAATCCTCCACTTTCCCTTAGAAGCGCGAACGTAGCGTTCGGTTTTCATGAAGCGTGCTTCGTCCACTCCGACGGCTTTGCTCGCCGGGCGCGCCGCATCAATCTCGTCGAGCCAAGCGATTAGCTTCCCATGCTCTTCGGCGGAATCTGGCGTCCGCGGGGCCGAAGCGATCCTACGCCAATCTGGAAGATGGCGATCCCATAGACGCGTTGTAAGGAACTCTGTTTGCTCCGGCGGCCAGCCGGCGAATTTGAAGAGTCCCTTCGCTTTCACCTCCTCAGGGAAGCTCGAGAAATGTGAATCGAGCTTCGCCAGATCAGCTTTCAGATCGGGCGCCCAAACGAAATCCTGATCCTTTCGGATGAAGTGCGGCACAATCCTCCGATGCAACTTGTCGCCGGACACGAAAACCATGCAAAACGGCAGATAATAGAGGTACGCGATATCTACCATGTTGCTCGCGCGATTCGCCGATATCACGCCAGCGGCTAGGCCGAAGACGAAAAAGAGGTCAACCGCGAGCACGTGCGCGGCGTAAGGAGCAAACTCATTCAAGGGCGGCCCGCCGGCCGATTTCCATCGCGCCAGAATCGTCGGCCGGAAAGTTTCTGGCACCCCAAGGATCTCCAGACTGGCTTTCAGCGTGCCGAAGCGGTTGCGCCGCCCCGCAACAACGGAATCGGCCCACGATTTAATTTCGGCCGCGTCCGCCCTTATCGGGGCGGCGAGACCGAGGTTCTGTACGATCGCGTTCAGATCCACCGAGTCTAAACCTCGCCTCCAAGCTTTCGCGTAGAGTCGCTCGACCTCCGCAAATTCACTCTTCTGCCACCGTTCGAACGCCTCCATTTCCGGTGGGCGCTCGATAACTATGCCGAGTCCATTGCCAGTCGCGACGCAGCGCGCGCCACCCACCACGGGATATCTCTCCATTCGAACTCGCTGCCCTATCAGGTCCGACACACAGAGAGTGTAATGGTGTAAGTTCAATGCCGTCCCTAATTCGGGAACCTTGTTGGCGATATTTCCTACGATCTGTTCCACCGTCCGCCCGCCACGCATCTTCTTGTAAAGATCGGCCAGCGTCTCGACGTAAAACAGGGGGGTGATATTCGACAGATAGAAGCAGTCGAGCCACACCGATTCGTCTGGGTTCAGGCTCTCCAGCGCAGATTTGTCGAAAATGGTGATTGGTCCGACGCCGGGCATTAGAAGGGCCTCGCGATGCAGAGATACTCCACACCGAAATCTTACTCTGCCGACGCGAGCGGCAGAACGGCACTTGTGTGGCCCCCCTGACGAGAATCGTTCGAGCGCTGCGCGCAACGCTTATGTCGCCCCGTTTCTAGCTCGCTTTCCCCCCGCGTCTCAGCGCCGTCATCTGCGTTTCGGGTTGCTATCTAGTTGATGCGTTGTTGTGCGCTAGTGCGCCGGTCTCGTTGCAAGAGGACCGATGGGCCAACGGACGATCAATCGACGACGGAAACAGCGATATAGCGGAGGGCTGAGACTGATAGCCACCGCAAAGCTTTCGCGTCGGAACGCCGCCCTTACGCAAAGTGCCCAACAAGAGCTGCTGCTGACCATTCGGCAGACTGTCTACATGGCGTCTACATGCGTAATGGCGTGCATAGAGCCCTTGGCCGTCGTCTTGAATTCTCTAATGATTTCAAGAGGTTACTGGCGCCCCCTGCGGGATTCGAACCCACGACCCCAGGATTAGGAATCCTGTGCTCTATCCATCTGAGCTAAGGGGGCGCGATGCCCAAGCGTAGACACATCATTATATAAAAGCGCTCTCCCCCGCGAGCAGCCAGAATTCCGTTACATCCAGATTCGCAGCGCGCGACAACGCAACATTTTTGTGGCCAGTCCGCAACGATCTCGATGCCGCATCGCCCGGCATTTCCGCTGACTCACGCCAATGGTTGACCTTTTTCTTTAAGCTTAGCTGGCATGAGAGATGCTCTAACGGTCTTACTGCGGACCATTTGTGCATCTCTGCTGCTACTTTAGCAATGAAAATGCCTGGTGATCTCGCAAGGGGAACCGAAATTTTGCGTAGCGCGATAACGCCGCCGAAACGTAACCAGCTGATCAGTGAATCCTACTGATCGACGAATTGTGTGATGGGCCAGTTCCTGGTTCCGGCGCTACCGGTTGACGCTCGCATTATCCCCGCATTGAGGGACGAGGGACTCCGCTTCCAACGCGGGACCTCACGAGAGTGACCGGGTCGTCGAGACCACAACAACACAGTCCAAAAGGAGGACACGGGAATGGATTTCATCACCAAAATGTTTGTCAAGGCGCAAAACTGGCAGAAAGGTCAGACGATGACTGAGTACGCGCTGATCCTGGCCGCCGTCGCGGTGGTCGTCTACGCCGGCTATAAGACCATGGGCACCAGCATCACTGGCCTGCTCACCTCGGTCGACGGAAACCTCTAAGCCAACCGCGAACAAAAAAGAACCGATAAGGCCGGCGGCGGTTGTCCGAAAAGCACCACCGCCGGCCATTTCGCGTGAAGTTGATTCACTCGAATCGTTTCGTTGCCGCACCCCTCTACTCAATGTATGACAATGAGCACTGAGGGGCACATCAGCGGCGGACCTGCCCGCGAGGGGCTCGGATGGGCTTGGCTGACCGTCGCGTTGGTCGGTGCGATTGATTCGGTCTGGGCCTGGCGCATCGGCTTTCACTTCCGGGGATTTTCCCTTGCCGCGGTACTGGTGGGCGTTCTGCTCGCGATCGGACTCTTCTATGGATATAGCGGACGCAATCCGCGCTTTCGCGATCTCGGGCATTACCTGGCCTTGTGGCTGGTCTTTCCGCTCACGGTGAACATTTATTCCTACCTCGCCGCCACGATGCGCTTTCCTCTGTGCGACGCGCAGCTATCAGCACTCGACCAGTCGCTTGGGTTCCATTGGATGCAATGGATCGCGGTGCTTCGCGCGCATCGCATCGCAAGGATAATTCTATTCCTGGCGTATGACAGTATTTTCCTCCAGGGATTCGCATCAGTCGGATTCTTCGCGCTGACCAAAAAGACCGAGCGCAATCGCGAGCTGCTATGGATCACGATGCTGGCTGGAATCGCGACGGTGGTGATATCCGGTTTCGCCCCCGCACTCGGACCGATGACCGCGCGTAACATCCCTGAATGGACCGCCGAATTGCTCAAGCTCCGCGACGGCTCGCTGACCAGCACCGCGCTGTGGAACATGAAAGGCATCGTCGCGTTCCCCTCCTTCCATACCGTGCTCGGAGTGGTCTTCATCTATGTTCATCGGCCCCCGTCGAAGACCTACATCCCAATCGCGGCCATCAATGGACTGATGCTGCTCGCCACCCCTTTCATGGGACATCACTACGTCACCGATATGATCGCCGGCACGGCAATTACTGTGATCGCGATTATCACGTATCGCATCGCAACCGCCCCGGTCCGGGAAAGCAGCAGTCTGAGCGTCGCCGCTGAATCGACGATCGCCGCGCGTCAAACCATAGATATCTTTTAGCGCCGTCGCCTTAAGTTCCTTGGTTGCTTCGGCCTTGGTCACTCACCCGCACCCCAGGGTTCGTTCGATTTTCGTTGAATAATAGCTACAGATAGGCGTCTATAGAGCTAAGATCGATCCATGCGCCGATATTTTTCGGATCGGTCTCGCCAGACTCATGAGTTCGCGCGGATTATTTCGTGATGTTGCAGCGAGCGATTTGGACCTCGCCAGGGTTAACTCCTCGCATTTCGTGCAATTCTATGAGGACGACTCATATCTCGCGGATGCGGTCGGTAGGGTTATCGGTAACAGCCTGGAACGCGGCGACGGCGCTATCATCATCGCCACCGGACCTCATCGCGAGGCTATCGAAACGCATCTGCGGCGGCGCGGCCTCAATCTTCCGGAGTTGTGCCAGCACGGGTTGTTTGCGTCGCTGGATGCAGGCGAAACTTTGGCTAGCGTATCGCTCGACGGCTATCCCGATCCTGACCGCTTCGAGGAGGTCATCGGGAGCGCAATCGCGAAGACTTCGGAAGCCAGCCATCGAGGCTTCACGACCGCCTTTGGCGAGATGGTCGCCCTTCTATGGGTCGAAGGAAAGCGCGACGCTGCTATAAGGCTCGAAGCGCTCTGGAACGATCTCAACCGGCGCAGCCGCTTCTCGCTGATGTGTTGCTATCCTTTGAATGGATTCTCCACTGCCTCGGACAGCGATTATTTAGCCAAAGTTTGCGCCGAGCATTCCCACGTCATCCCGGCTGAAAGCTATGCCGCGCTGAGCGATGACAATGAGCGCCAGCGTTCAATTACGTATCTGCAGCAAAAGGCGAAGCAGCTCGAATCCGAGATGGCCGCGCGCAAGCAGATTGAAGATGACCTACGCAACAAGATTGCTGAACTTGGGGAAGCCGATCGGCGCAAGAACGAGTTCCTTGCTATGTTGGGGCATGAGCTGCGCAATCCGCTATCCGCCGTGCTCAACGCCATCACGGCCGCCGACCTCGATGAGTCCCATCGCGATCGCGCGATAGATATTGTGCGCCGCCAGACCGTTCAGCTTTCGCGCCTGGTCGACGACCTGCTCGATGTGGCGCGCATCACCCAAGGACGCATCGCTCTGCGCAAGGAGCCGCTGAGCGTCCTCAGCGTGGTGGAAAGATCGATCGAGGAAACCCGCTCATCCGCGGAAACGCGTCAGCAGCGCCTCGTCATGATTGCGCCGCCCGATACCCGCACCATCCAGATCGATGTCGACCCGGCGCGGATGCAGCAGATCCTCAGCAACCTCATTCACAATGCGATCAAATTCACGCCGACCCGTGGCCGCATCGAGATTTCTTTGCGCCGTCAAGGCGTTGACGTTGCGATTCGCGTGCGGGATACCGGCATCGGCATCGCGCCCGAAATGCTGACCCGCGTGTTCGACCTTTTCGCACAGGGCGACGTGGCGATGGATCGCGCGCAAGGCGGACTCGGCATCGGCCTTACGCTGGTCAGGCAGCTCATCACCATGCACGGCGGGCGTGTGGAAGCGCATAGCGGAGGTCTCGGCAAAGGCAGCGAATTCGAAATTTCACTTCCGATTTTTGGAGATGCGGTGCAGGAAACACTATCCAAAAGCCGGCCCAGGTCTGGAGGCGGTTCGCGCGTCCTGATCGTCGAAGACAATGCCGACGCCGCGGACAGTATGCGCATGCTGTTGGAACTGCTCGGGCATCAGGTGCGCGTTGCGCCCGACGGTTTCGGTGCGCTGAATATGCTCGCCGATCACGCCTTCGATGCGATCCTCATCGACATTGGACTGCCCGCGATGGACGGCTACGCATTAGCCGGCCGCATTAGGGCGCTACCCGCCGCCAACCACATGCGCCTCCTGGCATTGACTGGCTATGGGCAGGATGAAGATCGTCGCCGCGCACTGGCCGCGGGATTCGATCAGCATCTGGTAAAGCCGGTGGATATTGATCGCCTGCAGGCTTTCCTCACGGAATCTCCGGCTCCTGCAACGTTCCCCTGATATTTCACCTCTACGCGCGCGGCGATTTCGGCGTGAAGCGCACCGGCAGCTTCGATGGTCCGGAGATAAAATTCGACGCGAGGAACTCCACCGGTCCGGCCTGCTCGATATCGGGCAGCCGCGTCATGATCTCGCGTAGCATCACCTGAATCTCCGCGCGCGCGATGTGCGAACCCAAACAAAAATGCGTGCCCCCGCCAAATGCGATGTGCTCGTTGGGCGTGCGGTCCACATCGAATTTGTCGGCCTCAGGAAACATGCTCGCGTCGCGATTCGCCGAGCCATAGTACATCGCGACCTTATCGCCCGAGCGGATTTTCTTCCCGCCCAACTCCGTATCGCACATCGCCGTGCGTCGCATATAGATGACCGGGCTGATGTAGCGCAGCATCTCCTCGACGGCGCTCGGCAATAACGCATCGAGATTGCTCTGCAAGCGCCGGCGCTGATCGGGATTGTTGAACAGCGCGAGCATCCCACCGCCGAGCAGATTACGCGTCGTGTCGCCGCCCGCGTTGATGAGCAACAGAAAAAAGAAGCTGTACTCGGGCGGCGTCAGCCGGTCGCCATCGATCTCGGAATTGAGCAGCTTGGTGGCGATGTCGTTGCCCGGATGCTTGCGCTTCTCCTCGGCGAGATTCAGCGCATAGCTAAGCATCTCCATCGCCGCCGCACCGCGGTCCTGCTCATTCACCGCCTCGTGCGCGGAATGCATTTTCTCGGTGAGCGCATAGAGTCGCCGCCCGTCCTGGAGCGGGATTCCCATCAGATCTGCGATTACATAGGAAGGAAGCACGCCCGCGATATCGGGCATCAGGTCGCATTCGCCGCGCTCGATCACGTCGTCGACGATCTTTTTCGCCAGTTCCTTGATCCGAGGCTTGAGCGCCTCCGCGCTGCGCGGAATGAACTCCTTGCTCACCAGCGTTCGGTAGCGCGTGTGATTGGGAGGATCCATGTGCAGCATCATGCTGCGCGACTGTTGCAGCGCGAGTTCGTCGGGATCGTCGAGCATGATGCCGCCGGCGTACGAGGAGTAGGTTTTTGCGTCACGCCCGATAGCCCATACATCGTGGTAGCGGGTGACAGCCCAGAATCCGCGCGCGTCGCGTTGCTCATGCCAATGTACCGGCTCATTCTCGCGCAGCCAGCGGAATTGTTCATGCGGCTGGCCGTTGGCATACGAGGATGCGCTAACCAAATCGATGGTGGGATTCGTTGTTGCGGCAGACATGCGATGAGTATTCCCACCGGATCGCATCATGGCAACCCGTGTTAGCTAGGGGGTGCGCGAATTCCCCGTAAAAATCTTTGTTGGCTGCCGGTTCATCCTTGTCCCGGCACAAGATGGTGGCGTTAGCAGAAGACATCACGCCTCGCGCCACTCCGATTCCTGTGAGTTGACTTCGGCGCCGATAGAGCACACGGTCAGACCGTCGGGATCGCAATAAGGATCGAGTCCGACTTGAACCTGCCTGTCTGCGCGCCCCTCAGAGCGTCTCCTGCTGGATCAACCTCCCATTTACTGGATTGCTTCAAGCTAAACGCTTGAGGCGGGAGACTATGCTATGTCGACTATTCTTCAGACCTTCGTTTACCGTGCCCGTCCCGGACAGCTTTCTCGTTTCATGAAAGACGTGGAACGCGCCAGCAAAATCGTAAGCCGTGATGGCGGAAAGATCCGACAATGGAACACCGCTAACGGCGGTGAGCCCGGGACGATCGTGATTGGCGTCGAAACCGCCAACTATAAGAGCTTCGGAGAATACGCCGCGAAACTCGAAGCGGACCCGGAGTGGCGCGCGTTTGTAACCCAAGTTGCGGGCGAGCGTGAACCCGCCGCCGATTTGATCAGTTCGGCGATGTACGTCGAACAGCCGGTAGGCTAGTCAGGAATGCGGACAGTGCCAGAGTAATTACGGCGCTGTCCGCGCCTACCTTCCTTCCTCGGGGCGGCTTGTTCGGTTGCGACGGTGGCGTTACAAGAAGACATGACACCTCGCGCCTTGTATGACGCCGACAGCCACATCATGGAGCTGCCGGATTTTCTGACCGCCTATGCGGACCCCTCGATTCGCGATCAACTCCCGCCAATTCTCCCGGTCGGGCGCCTTGACTCCAGTTTGGTGGGACTTCCTACTGGCGGTAGACGTGGTCACTTGCCCGAGAAGGTCGCCGAACTGAAGATGCTCGGCGATCGCATCCTGCGCGGGCCCAAATGGTACGAGGCGCTCGGCGCATTCAACTGCGAGGAGCGCGGCGCGATGCTCGATATGCTGGGGCTGAAGCGCCAGGTGATTTTTTCCTCGTTCGCTTCGGGCGTGATCTTCGGATGCAAGGACCTCGGCATTCGCTATGGCGGCGTGCGAGCATTCAATCGCGCGATGAAGGCATTCGTCGCCGACGATCCGCGCCTGGTCGGCGTCGGTCTGCTGGTGTTCGAAGATCCCGAGCGTTCGGCGGACGAACTGGAGCGCGCGCTCGCCGAAGGGCTGCGGCTGTTCATGATTCCAACCGATTCGTGCGGGCGATCGCCCGGGCATCCCGCGCATGATCAGATTTGGGCCCGCCTGGCCGAGGCTCACGGCACCTTCGTCATCCACGTCGGCAGCAGCAGTCTCTCGATCGATGCTCCATGGATGAACGACGGGCATCCGGAACGAAAAACCGCGCGCGGCGGCGCCGAGGTCGTAGGCTCGAAGGACATGACCTCGATCTTTCATTCGGCGGAGCGATATCTGTCAGTGCTGATCCTCGATGGCGTCTTGGAACGATATCGCGAACTGCGCGGCGCATGCATCGAACTCGGCGCCGGGTGGGTTCCCTCAATGCGACGTCGCCTCGACCATATCGTCGAGGTGTGGTCGAAGCCCGAGCCGCATCTGCGCGAAATGCGTCGTAAGCCGTCGCAGCAGATGGACGAGCAGTTGCGCTTCACGCCTTACCCCTTCGAGGACGTCGGCGAGCTGATTCGCTATTCCGATGACCGTTTGTATTTATTCTCTACCGACTATCCGCATGCGGAGGGCGGCCGCGATCCGATTGGCCGCTTCGAGGCCAGCCTCGCGGAGCATCCGGCGTCGACGAAGGAGCGCTTCTTCAGCAAAAATTTCCAGGAATACGTTCGCAACTAGCGCGCTCTGATCGTTCTGTGTTTCCCCTTCCGCTTCTGGTTCCCCTTCCACTTTAGGGGAAGGGGCCAGGGGTTAGGTCTCAACAATCGCGAGCACCGCGTTGCGCTGAATCTGATCGCCCGGCTTGACGCGGAACTCCTTGAGACGTCCCGCCGCGCTCGACTTGATCGGAATCTCCACCTTCATCGATTCGATCACCATGACCTCGGTGCCGCGCACGACTTGCGCGCCGGCCTCGATCGACAACCTCAGCACCTTTCCGACCGAAGGACTCTTAATTTCCATCCCACTCCTCAGGAGCGATTTTGCGCCTATGGGTTATTAGCAATGAGCGATGCGCGCACGCCAGTGGGTTAGAAATTTTGTGTTGTAACCGCGCGCGGTTTGGTTATAGATGATGCATCGCGGAGGCTTGGGGCGTCCGCGTATTCCGGAGGGGCGATGACTTTTTCCGAGCGGCGAGTGCTGCACGAGTATCCGCGTGGGGCGCATCGATGGACGCTCCTCCTGCTCACCGTGCTCGCCACCATCCTCGCCTCGTACGAGTTCCAACTTTCGCCGCTACTTCCGCTGCTGTTGCCTGCGATCCATTTGAGCCAAATAGGTTATGGCTACTTCATCACGTTCTCGGTTGCGATTGCGGCAGTATCGGCGGCCTTCGGCGGACCACTCGCGGATCGTTATGGACGCGTGCTCATCATCGATGCATGCCTGGCCGCAGTGACGGTGCTGGTGTTCTGCAACCTCCTGATTGTCAACGTCCCATCGTTCGTCGTCGTCAGAACGCTGATGAGCATCGTGGGCGGATTGATGGCGGGCGCCGGCGCGGCGCTGGTGCGCGATATGTCGCCGCGATTGTCGCGCGCGCTCGCGTTCGGCTTGTTCACCATCGGTCCGGTGGGCGCGAACTTCCTCGCCAACTTTATCGCGGGCGAGACGCTGCCGATCTATCACACCTGGCAGTCACAGATTTGGATCACCGGCGTCCTCGCGATCGCGATGTACCTGCCGATCCTGTTTTTCCTCAAGGACCTGAGCCCGCAGCTTCGGATGCAAATTTTCAAAAGCGAAATCGCCGCGTTGCAGGCGCAAGGACAACGGAGCCTCGCAGCGTCGGAGTTGCCGTCCAGCACCCGCGATGCCTTCTACAAGCTGCTGCAGCACTCCGAAGTATGGCTGCTGGTCATCGGCGTGGTCGCGAACCTGACGCTCTATTTCACCATCCAGCCCTTCGGCGTGCTGATGTTCGTGCAATCGTTCCACTACAATACCGCGGAAGCGGCGAGCCTCAACGCGTTTTTCTGGGGCGGCAACATTTTCGTGCTCATTCTGACGGGAATCGTGTCGGACTATCTGCAGGTGCGTAAGCCGATCGCGATCATCGGCCAACTACTCGCGATCGGATTGCTGATTTGGTGGATTCCATCATTCGGGCATCACATGCCCGCCGGTGAGATGAAAATCGTCGCGACGATGCTCGGAGCTTTCCTCGCGATTGGCTATGTGCCGTGGGCGGCGCAATTTTCCGAAACGCTGGAAGACGTATCGCCAGCGCTGCAAGCGACAGGATGGGCGTTCTTCGGGTTCGCCGCGCGCGCGTGGGTCGCAATCTCCGCGCCGATGGCTCTCACAATCGCGGCGCATTCGGGATGGGAAGCGTGGATCAAAGTGTCGGTCGGCGGGATGGTCATCTATATAGTCGCAATGCTGCTGACGCGGCCGCATCGGTCAGTACACACGGTTTCGGCCGCACAACCTGAGCGCAGGGCGATGGCATGAATGAATCAAATGGAAGCTGGCTGAATTCCTTCAAGCAACAACGCACGCTCACCGAATATCCGACCGGCCAGTATCGATGGACGTTGCTCCTACTCACCGTGCTCGCCGCGATCCTCGTATCATATGAATTCCAGCTCGCGCCGGTGCTGCCGTTGCTGTTGCCGTTCCTGCACCTGAGCAAACTCGGCTATGGCTACTTTGTGTCATCCGCGCTGCTGATCTCGGCGGGCTCGGCATTCTTCGGCGGTCCGCTGGCAGACAGATACGGGCGCGTCGTCATCATCGACGTATGCCTTGTAATCGTCACCGCGTTGGTGTTCGCGAACCTGCTCATCGTCGGACTCAAGTCGTTTCTCTTGATCCGCATCACGATGTCCGTCGTTGCGGGATTGATGGCGGGTGCCAGCGCGGCGCTGGTCCGCGACATGTCGCCCCGACTCTCGCGCGCGCTCGCATTCGGATTGCTCACGATCGGCCCAGTGGGGTCGAACTTTATCGCTGCCTACATCGCCGGGGTCACTTTGCCGATCTATCAAACCTGGCAGTCGCAGATGTGGATCATGGGCTTCTCGGCCATCGCGATGTACCTGCCGGTGTTCTTCTTCCTGAAGGACCTGAGTCCCGAGTTGCGGATGAAGATTTATCAAAGCGAGATCGCCGCCATCGAACTGGAAGGAGGGAGGGTCGCGACCGCAGCCGAGCTTCCCGGCACCGCGCGCGAGGCCTTCGCTTCTCTGCTCAAACATTTCGAGCCATGGCTAATGGTATGGCCGTTCACCATCAGCCTCTCCTTATATATCGCCATCCAGGCGTTCGGGCCGTTGATTTTCACGGAATCGTTCCACTACACGCCGGGCGACGCGGCCGCGATGTGCTCATGGTTCTGGGGCGGCAACATCATCGCGCTGGTCATCACCGGGATAATTTCCGACGGCATGCAACTGCGCAAACCCATCTCGATTTTCGGCACCATCCTGACTTGCATTTTGCTGGTGTGGTGGATTCCAACCTTCGGCGAAGCGCTGCCGCGCGCCACGATGCGCATCGTCGCAACGCTGCTCGGATGTTGTCTGGCGATC